>Ga0172380_10001399_pt1 | contig 41507 bp, 71 predicted proteins | sample Leawe162metaG_FD_119747 | JGI IMG/M metagenome (GOLD analysis project Ga0172380, IMG submission 119747) | Leachate microbial communities from a municipal landfill in Southern Ontario, Canada - Leachate well 162 metaG | ecosystem: Engineered > Solid waste > Landfill > Unclassified | place...
ATTCACCTCAACCGAAGGAAGCACCTGCTGATAATAGCTAGGGCGGCTGCATCCTTAGGCGCCACCTAGCGGGCTGGTCCGTTCTTACGGATATTGGGGTGCCGACCGCGCGCTATCCCGGCGCAACATTGAAAGCGATGATAGCACAAAGCGCGCGGCCACTGGTTGTCGCGGTCGGAAACATAGGAGATCAGCATGGACGAGGAAGAGTATCCCAAGACCATTGCTGGCACATTGCCTCCCGGATTCTTCATTGGGGGGTATACGCTGCGCGATGGCCATGGTGGCACAGACAAAGTGTGGATTGATGGCCCGCGTGGCGATGGAGGAGACTTCTCGGCCAAGGCCCTCGAGGTGTTGATTGCGGACTTCTACAAGAAGCATTTCTGATGACCACAACCATCGCTCTCATAGCAGGTGCAGGCCTTGCTGCGCTCTCCCTGACATTCTTCGGCTTTGCATGGCTATCGCATCTCCAGTTCAAACGGCTGATGACTGTCTTTGATGAGGATCGCCGCAATGCTTGATCCCCAGCGCACCATCGGCTCCATGTTCAACGGCGGTGGACTTCAGTCCATCATGAGTGGCTTCCAGCAGCCCCAGCAGAACATGGGCCAGCGCTTCGACATATCAGGCATGATGAATGGAGGCCCGCTCGGCTTCCTCTCCAAGCTGTTCTCCGGCTTTGGTGGTGGAGACTGGTGGAAGAGCCGCCAGGGCGAAACACCGCAGCCCAATCCAACACCTGCGACACCAGCAGCACCGACGCAGACGCCATTCTCCGCAGACACACTTAACCCATTTCAAAACACCATGGGCGCTAACCGCACCGGCATGACCACATTCGGCAGCATGCTCGGCAGGAAGCCCACGCTGTAACAGACAACCCGCAAGGGATCTGGAAAGGCAGACAGATGGACAACGACAGAGACGCCAAGCTCAGTCTCCGCGTCACCGAGGGCGAACGCGCCTTTCTCATTGCCGATGCAGCCGAGCGCAACCAGACCATCAGCGAATACATCAGGACGATGCTCAAGCGCCGCATGATCGAGAAGGTGCGGGGGATATGAGCGTGCTGAACCTTGAGCGACTGCGCAAGGCAGTAGACGACGCGCTCTCTGTGCCAGACAATATACCCAACGGTATTTTAAACGCAGTGGTGGCAGGCTTCGGTGAGATGGCCAAGCAGGGCCACGGCGCCGATTGTCCCATGTGCGCAGTAACCGCACGCGCACTCCGTGAATGGCGCAAGGCCATGATGGAAGATCGCTTGCTGTCCCGTGATCTTGGTATGGAGGAAAGAGCGTCAGCCTTTGAGATGGCTGACCAGATGTTGCTCGCCCAGTTGTTCATCGCTGTGACCGAGCCAGAGGGTATTAAGCCATGAGTGGTGGCCGCCCGACCAAATACGATCCTGCCTATTGTGACGAGGTAATCGAGCATTGCCGTGACGGTGCCAGCCTGACCAGCTTCGCCGCCAGCATCGCAGTAGCTCGTTCAACCATCAACGAATGGATGGAACATCACGCAGAGTTTTCGGAAGCCGTAAAAGTGGCAAAGGCTGTCTGCGCCTCATGGTGGGAGAAAACGGCCCGCGCCAACGCAAGGGATGGCGGCGGTAATGCAACGCTCTGCATCTTCGGTCTGAAGAACATGGCCGCTGACGATTGGCGCGACAAGATAGAGACCGAACACTCTGGCGGCGTGACCGTCACCAAGATCGAACGACAGTTTGTCGACGCTTCACATACCAACGGCTGAAGTCTTCAAGCCGCTCTATCAACCAGCACGTTACAAGGCAGCATGGGGAGGGCGTGGCTCGGGCAAGTCCCACGATCGCGCCGGAGCCCTGATAGACGACAGCCTGTACGAACGTGGGCTTCTCTCGGTCTGCATACGTGAGATCCAGAAGAGCCTGAAGGACTCTGCCAAGCGCCTGTTGGAAGCCAAGCTACAGGAGTTCAGTCTCACGGAGGCTGATGGCTTCAAGGTGTTCAACGACCGCATCCAGACGCCTGGTGACGGTGTGATCATCTTCCAAGGCATGCAGGACCACACAGCGGAAAGCATCAAGTCGCTGGAGGGTTTCAAGCGGGCATGGGTTGAAGAGGCCCAGACGCTATCCTCACGCAGCCTGAACCTGCTTCGCCCAACCATTCGCGCCCCGGGCTCAGAGTTGTGGTTCACATGGAACCCGAGACTGAAGACCGACGCGGTTGATCTGATGTTCCGCAATGGCCCTGCGCCATCGGGCACACAGATCGTCAAGGCTAACTGGAACGACAATCCGTGGTTTCCCAAGGAGCTTGAACAGGAGCGCATGGACTGCCTCGTGCAGCAGTCCGATCAGTACGCGCATATCTGGGAAGGCGATTACATCTCGGTCAGTGAGGGCGCCTACTTCGCGCAGGATCTGGCACGGGCACGGACAGAGGGCAGGATCACCCAACTGGGCCCTGATCCCCTGATGCAGACAGTGGCCTACTGGGACATCGGCATGCGGGATGCATGTGCGATCTGGATACGTCAGCAATCGGGCCAGCGGCTCAACGTGCTGCAATACTACGAGTCAGTGGGGCAACCGCTTGCGGTTCACCTGAACTGGCTGCGAGACAATGGCTACGGCAACGCTGAGTGCGTGCTTCCCCATGACGGGGCCAAGCGTGACCTGATCAGCGCAGAGAGATTTGAAGACCATATCCGGGATGCCGGTTTCAGCGTCCGCACGATAGCCAATCAGGGCAAGGGTGCTGCGATGAAGCGGGTAGAGGCAGCACGTCGTGTGTTTCCCCGCATCTGGTTCGATGAAGGCAAATGCTCCGGGGGCCTTGATGCCCTTGGTTGGTATCACGAACGCAAGGACGAGCATCGCAACATCGGGCTTGGCCCTGAGCATGACTGGTCGAGCCATGGGGCTGACGCCTTTGGCTTGATGTGCGTGGATTACGAAGAACCGATTGCGAAGAAGACAACAGCGACACGGCAATATGTCGGGTCAGGAGGGTGGTTGGGATGACGTATGAGAAGCCCTTCCTTGATGCGCTGTCGTTGCTCAATGGCGTTGCCAATGTGGCTGGTGGGTATGTGTCCCGCGCTGATCGCGAGAAGCTTCAGGAATTGAACGATCTGGCCTCTCCGCTGCGTGAGCAGGAGATCGAGGCTATGGGCTGGGTCAAGACTGGCAGTGGTTGGAGTTTGCGTCCCCATGCCTGACTCAATCGTCAAAGAGGCCCTTGACGCCTACGATGAAGCCGAAAGCGTATTCGGCCCCACGTATAAGGAAGCGCGTGAGGACATCATGTTCGGGCGGCTGTCGAAGCAATGGCCTGACAGCATCAAGCGCCAGCGTGAAGCCGAAGGCCGGCCTTGCCTGACGAGCAACCAGCTCCAGCCCACCATCCGCCAGGTGGTCAACGATGCGCGCCTCAATCGCCCCTCGATTGCTGTTCACCCGGTAGACGGAAAGGCGGATAAGGACACGGCTGAAATCCTCACCGGCCTGATCCGCAATATCCAGACATCCTCCGATGCTGACGTGGCTTATGACACGGGCGTGGAAGCGGCTGTTGGTGGCGGCTTCGGCTACTGGGGGATCGATGTAGACTTCGCCCTCAACGCGCTGGACGAGGATGGCATCACCGCGGCGGGCGAAAGCGCCTTCGACAAGAACCTGTTTATTCGCGCCAAGCCCAATCAATTCGGCATCTATGGCGATCCCTATTCCGAGGCTGCGGACAGCGCCGACTGGATGAGCGCTCTGGAGTTCCAGAAGCTCAGCAAGAAGCGCTTTCAGGCGAAATACAAGGGCGCCAAGGAAGCGAACTTCGACATGTGGACCGGGGTCAATGCACCCTGGATGGACAAGGATGACGTCCAGGTCTGCGCCTATTGGAAGCGCGAACAGGTCGTCAAGAACGCCTACATGGTGAAGCTGGCAGACACCGAGGAAGGTCCCGGCGATGTCATCATCATGTTCGAGGACGAGTTCAAGGAACAGGGCGAGCTGATCACCCAGCTTGGTGGTGAGGTTGTGGGGCAACGCCCTGTTGCCACCTACAAGGTCACGCAGCATGTCGTGTCCGCGCTGGAAGAGCTGGAAAAGGTTGAGTGGGCAGGGGCCTATATCCCGATTGTCCCGGTCTATGGCGATGAAGTCAATCTGGAGGGTGTGCGCCACTTCCGCTCGCTGATCCGCGACGCCAAGGACGATCAGCAGATGCTGAACTTCTGGCTGACCAGCGCCACGGAACAGGTCGCTCTCGCCCCCAAGGTGCCGTATATCGGCCCCAAGGGTGCGTTCGAGACCGATCACGCCAAATGGTCTACCGCCAACCGCGCCAGCCATTCGTTCATTGAGTATGACGGCCCGCAGGCTCCTGCCCGCCAGGCTCCTGTCCCGGTAGAGGCCGGCATCATGCGGATGGCCATGACGGCATCTGACCGTATCAAGGCGATTACAGGCATTTACGATGCGTCTCTGGGCGCCCGCAGCAACGAAACATCCGGTGTGGCGATCAATGCCCGCGACCGTCAGGGTGACGTGGCCACGTTCCACTTCATCGACAACCTGACCCGCGCCATTCGCCATTCTGGTCGTATCCTCGTGGATCTGATCCCCAAGGTTTACTCCACCCCGCGAATCGTCCGTATTCTGGGCGAGGATGGCACCACGGAAGAGACACGGATCAACCAGGAGTTTGAGGACGCACAGGGCTCGCTGCGCATGCATGACGTGCGGACGGGCCGTTACGACGTGACTGTCTCTGCCGGTCCATCGTTCTCGTCGCGCCGTGAAGAAGCGGCCACGCAGATGATGGACCTGATGAAGAGCTATCCGGATGCCGCCCCGATCATTGGCGACTTGCTCGCCAAGTGCCTTGATTGGCCGTTCGCGGACGAGATCGCCAAGCGTCTCGAGAAGATGCTGCCCCCGGGGATCAGGGACGAAGAAGGTAAGGTCCCGCCTGAAGTGCAGCAGCAGATGCAGCAGATGGGCGAGGCGTTGCAGGTGTTCCAGCAGCAGTTGCAGCAGGCTCAGGCCGAACTGGCTGATGCTCAGGACGATAAGGACATCAAGTCGCGTGAAGCGGCGACCAAGCAATACGAAGCGGAAACTGCCCGTATTGCAGCCACCTCTGAGGCGATGTCGCCCGAGTTGGTCCAGCAAATTGTAATTCAGGTGTTGCAGGATTTAGCGACACCGGACGACCTTCCGAACCCGGAAGCAACCGCCCCCTTCATGGGACAAGCGGCCTGAAACGCCAACGTCGTGAGACAGTAGGCAAATAAGGACATACCAGATGGATACCGAAGCGGAGGCCAATCCGGTCCCCGAGGTTGTGGACATTCCCAATGTGGAGCCCACCCCGGAACCGGAAGCCAATGAGACGGACGGCTCTGAAGCCGAATTGGATGAACTTGATGCGCTGGTGGCCGAGCCTGAAGGCGAAGTCACTGAGGTGGAAGTCGAATATGAGGGCAAGGCATACAAGCTGCCACCCGAACTGAAGGATGCACTCCTTCGGCAGCAGGACTACACCAAGAAAACGATGACCGTCGCTGAAGAGCGCAAGGCCATCGAAGCCCGTGCAAAGCAGATCGAAGCCTTTGAAACGCTCTCAACCGAGCGCAAGCAGGCTTTCGAAAACAAGGCTGAGCTACGAGCACAGATCAAGCAGATCGAGAACATCCCACTGGATGACCTGACCCAAGAGCAGATCAACGGGTTTCGGTTGGATCTTCAAAGCCTCTACAGCGAAGTAGCCCGATGGGACAACTACGAGCGAGAGGTCGCCACGCGCGAGCAGCAGGAACGCGGCCAGCTATTTGCCAAGGCCCGCGAAGAAGCCATCGCCAAAGCGGCAGATCGTGTTCCGAACTTCACCAATGAGCGTCGCGCGGCGCTGGAAGCCCTGGCTGTAGAGCTTGGGGCCACTCCGGACGACGTGCAGAACATCTCCGACCCCACGGTCTACGAGGTTCTTCACTACGCCGATATTGGCAAGAAGTATGTCGAGCAGCGGCGCAAGACCGCAACGATCAAGTCCGCGAACCAGGCACCCATAGCAGCCGCGGTGGGCGGCAAAGGAACCGGCGCAAAGTCTCCTGACTCCATGTCGCCGGCAGAAATGGCCAAACTCCTCGGATACAAATGAACCTCTGCCCGCGTCGCGAGACGCCGGCTTTCCCTGAGATGGATTAAATCATGAGCAATTCGGTCCTTACGGTCGATACCATCGCTACGGCGGCGGTAGCGATCCTCGATAACGAACTGGTGATGGCCAAGCAGGTCTATCGCGGTCTCGAAAGCGAGTTCTCCAGCACTGTCAACGGCTACGAAGTCGGTGACACCGTTTCCATGCGCCGCCCGACCGACTTCACCGTCCGCGACGGTGCCGTATCGGTCAACCAGGACATCGTGGAAGGCAAGGTTGCCCTCACGGTGGACAAGCAGAAGGGCATCGACTTCGGGTTCACCTCGAAGGAACTGACCCTTTCGATCACCGAGCTTTCCGAGCGGGTCATCAAGCCCGCCATGGTCCAGCTCGCCAACCAGATCGACCGCGACGTGATGGGCCTCTACAAGTACGTTCCCAACTGGGTCGGTACTGCCGGCCAGACGGTCAACAGCTATGCTGACTTTGCCAAGGCGCCTGAGCGTCTGGACGAGTTCGCCGTTCCTTCCGAGCGGTGCGCTACGCTGTCTCCGTCCGATCACTGGGGCCTGTTGGGTTCCCAGACGGCGCTTTACATCGCTGACGCAGCCAAGGGCGCCTATCGTCAGGGCTCGCTGGGCATGATCGGCGGCGTGGACACCTACATGTCGCAGAACGTCCCGACCCACATCGTGGGCTCGGACGCGTCGGGCACGGTCAACCAGTCGGTTACTACTTCGACCGTGACCTATGCTTCGGTCAAGGACTCGATGCAGCAGACCATCACTGTTGCCTCGCTGAACCTGAACCCGGGCGACGTGTTCACCATTGCCGATGTCAATGCGGTCAATCCGGTGACGAAGGCCGATCTCGGCTTTGCGAAGCAGTTCACCTGCATCTCGTACAGCTCGAACACGCTGGTCTTCTATCCGGCGATGATCTGGACCGGTGCGTTCCAGAACGTGGCTGTGACCACGGGTGTGACGGACCTCAACACGAAGGCCATCACGGCTGTCGGCACTGCCGGCACCGGTTATCGCCAGAACCTGGTGTTCCACAAGAACGCCTTCGCTCTCGCGATGGTGCCGCTGATCTCGCCCCCGGGCGCGACCGAGGTGAGCCGCAAGACGTACAAGGGAACGAGCGTCCGCCTGATCCCGACCTATGACGGAACGAACGACCGTTCGAACTTCCGTCTGGACGTCCTCTACGGGGTGAAAGCGATCGATCCCCGTCTGGCCACGCGCCTTTCCGGCACCTCGTAACCCTGAACGCAAGGGGCGGGGTTTTCGGGCTCCGCCCCGATAAGGAATCTATCACATGGCTGAAAAAATCGACCCTTATGTGGATGGCGCTGCCATCACGTCCCTTACCGACAGCACGACTGGCACGGCTTCCAACACCATCAACGACACTACGTCGAGCGTGAAGGATGACCTCGCCTCTCTGGGCGCGAAGATCAACGAGATCATCGCTGTGCTCGAAGCCAAGGGCATCATCGCAAGCTGATGTATCGAGGGAGGGCTTCGGCTCTCCCTCCTTTTTGTGAGGTGGGCGCATGGACTATTCCACGCTGATCACGACCGTCGAGGCTGCGATGAATCGTAGCGACATCACGGCGCAGATACCGGAATTTATCCGCCGCGTGGAAGAGGAAGTGAACACCCGCCTGGCCGCGTCCCCCATCCGGCCCATGATCAAGACCTACACCCTGCCGGCCACCAGTGCCCGGGTAGACCTGCCTGCCGACTTCATCGATGCAATTGAACTGACGGCAACGGACGGAACAGACACCTGGCAACTGGCCCGTCTCGAACCCACCGCGCCCTTCGATTACTACGACAAGGCGCTGGTTCCGGGCCTCACCTACGACGGTGACAAGATCCAGCAATACCGCATTCTGGGCGATACGCTGGTCCTCTCGGACACGCCCACCACACTCACGTTGACGCTTGACTGCTACACCAAACTGGAAGCGATCAACGACAACAATTCCTCGAACTGGCTGATGGACAGCCATGCCGATGTCTACCAGTTCGGCACGCTGGCCCATGCGGGCTTCTTCGTGCGCGATTACGAATATTACACGCAGAACCGCGACCTGTTCATTGGGGCGCTGGATATGGTCCCGCTGGCCTATCCGGAGAAGAAGCGGGAGATCGCCCGTCGCGCAGTTGATGCGCCGTGGTCAGCTCCCCGTTGGAATATCCTAAGCTGATGGCTGAGTTCGGCTCCTGGACCCCAGACCTGCCCGAATTTGGCCACACAGGCCTCGTGACGGCGAAGAACGTCTATCCCGGTCAGTTGGGCTATGAGCCCCTGAGGGAGCTTGTGGCGGTCACAGGCGCCCTCCCTGAGCTGTGGCGCGGCGGCTCAGCCTTTGACGATCTGGTGGGCGGTAACGTCCTTGTGGCGGGCACCAATGCCGGCCTCTATTCCTATGCCTCCGGTGCATGGACGCTGGAGCATGCGACAGTCACAACGCAGAAGTGGTTTTTCGTCCAGTTCGGCAACAATATCATTGGGGTGAATGGCGGGGCGCCGGTCAAGTTCGTGATGTCCACGAGCACAGGCGGGACTCTGGGCGGTTCGCCTCCGACTTCCAGCATGGCGGCGATTGTCAGGGACCAGATATTCCTAGCTGGAAACCCAGCCAAGCTGAATGCGGTACGCTGGTGTGATGTTAACAATTCCGAGGTTTGGACCATCGGGACGGGCCAGGCTGATGAGCAGCTTATTCCGGACGGGGGAGATGTTACCGGGTTGGCGGGGGGCGAATATGCTGTCGTCTTCCAAAAATCTGGCATTAATGTGTTCGAGTATGTCGGCACACCACTGATTTACACGCGCCGCAAGGTTTCTGACTCCATCGGCTGCGTGACCCACGGCTCGATCGCCCAAGCCGGCAAGATGGTGTTCTTCTACTCGAATAGGGGATTTTACCTATTCAACGATGGGGAGCTGATCCCGATTGGCGAAGGCAAGGTCGATAGGACGTTCGCCAACAGCTATTCGACGCTGACAATAGAGGCCAACATTACGGCAGCCATCGATCCCAACCTCAAGGTTGTGACGTGGGCGATGCCCGACAGGCTGCTGCATTACAACTGGGCGGCTGACAAATGGTCTGAAACATCGCTTTCAGGAATTACGGCGATCACCTCGGGCCGCACGGGCTATATCACCCTGGGCGACCTGGCAGCCCTCTACCCGGGCGGCAATGACACGGTGCCTTTCGGAACCGATGACCCCTTGTTCCAGGGCGGCGATCCGACACTGTTCGTGGTCAAGACCGATACGTTGAATGCGTTCGGTGGGACCAATTACCTGCCGGCCAATATCAGAACCGCCAAGATGGAACCTTTCACGGGCCTGGATGCCCATGTGCGCGGGGTCCGGATCATCGGGGATGTGGGTGATGGGGTGACGGTCCATGTGGACTGTGCCGCACGCCTGAACGACAACATGACGCGGGTTTCGACCAGTGACCTGAGGGCCAACGGGGATCTGCCGGTGCTGGCAAGGGGCCGGTTTATCCAGCACGAGATCGCCACCACGGAAGATATGTCGTGGCGGTACATCATCGGGCTTGATGTCGAGGGAACGCCGGGGGGCCGGTTGTGAGCTATGACACTCCGCTGACGCCTGAAGAGGAAGCTATCTTCCGCCAGTGGGCCGGCAAGCGCATTGGCGACCTGGCTGACTATGATTTGCGTGGCGCATGGAAAACAGATGCTCGCGCGGCCCAAAACGGCCACCTACCCGATACGTTCAAGAAGCCGAACCACCCGACGTTCTCTGACGAGAGCCAGTATAGCACACCCGACAATCCGGGCGGACGCTGGGACGACGCGGGGAACGGCAAGTGGCTGTTTTGGGCGTCTCAAGCCAACATGCGCGGTCGGACAATCGGCGATCTCGCCAACTACTTCAAGCAGGTCGAGCCGGGGAATGAGGTAATCTTCCCAATCGACTACCATCTTCCTCCGGGGCGCAGATGAGCGGTTCTGTTCCCTTTTCCTCGCCTTCAAGGCCGGGATACCAGAGGCAGGTGGCGGTTGAAGTCAACCCGGTGCTTCAGGGCTATGTCTGGCCGCGGTACGATGCCGCTCCGGATGGCTCGCTGAGCCTGAGCTATTTCGACACGGTAAAGCTGAAGCCGGGCTGGTACAACGGCACGGCATGGAAATACGCGGCTGAGCAGGACGCCAGCGGCAACATGGTCATTTCCGGCACGCTGGCAGCCGGCAACACGACGATTACGGGCACGCTCTCGGTTTCCGGCACTAGCACGCTGGCGGCAGTCAATTCAGGCAACCATGCGGTTACAGGCACGCTGAGTGCATCGGGTACTTCGACGCTGGGCGTGGTCAACAGCGGCAATCACGCCATTACCGGCACGCTGAGCGTTTCCGGGACTTCGACACAGGCAGCAATCAATGCCTCCGGACAGGTTAGCGCAGCCGGTGGGGCTGTCGTTGCCAGCACTACCAGACTGGACAGCACGGTCCCTGTGCGCCTGCCCTCCTACACGGTTGCGGGGCTTCCATCGGCGGCGACTCATGTCCGGTCGATTGTCTACGTCTCGGACGGCACCACTGACCACAGACTGGCCATTTCGGACGGCACCAACTGGCGCTGGCCTGACGGCGTTATCGTAAGCTGAGGATAGAACATGGCGACTTTCGTAAAGCTTCCGGGCTTCATTGAGCATCTCGCGGAAAAACAACACAATCTGGGATCTGACCAGCTTGCCCTTGCTTTCAGCAACACCGCTCCGGGCTCCGAGGGCACGCCACCCAACGGCAGCACCGCGGCTTGCGTTCTCGCAAACGTCACGCAGATTTCCTACACGAACGCCTCATCCCGCAACGTCACGACATCCAGCTCTTCCCAGACGGGCGGAACATATACGCTTGTCTGTACGGACCATGTGTTGACCGCAAGCGGCACAGTCGGCCCGTTCCGCTACATCTATCTCTACAACGATACAGCGGCGAGCGACAACCTGATTGCCTATTGGGATTATGGCGGACCGATCACGCTTGGCTCTGGCGAGACCTTCACAACCGACTTCGGCGCCTACGTACTCCAGTTGGCGTAAATGGCCCAATACCTTCGCCCTGACAGCGATGTTGTCAGGACAAACATTGCCTCCGGCACGTGGGCATCGATTGACGAAGTAACTGCCAGCGACGCCGATTATGTTCAGACCTCAACTTATGGAGACCTTGATCTAGTCCGGCTTGAGGTTAGCCTGACCGACCCTGGCCTTACCCCTACGAGCGATAACGTCACGCTCAGGTTCAGAGTGCGGGCAAGCGATGCTGATCGCGCCGTCCTGTGCGAAGTCCGCCAAGGCTCCACGGTCAAGGGTTCTTACAGCACTGGTATTCTGGCCAGCGGCACTATCACGACGTTTACGCAGGCCATCGCTCTGTCCAGCGTCACGGATTGGAACGATCTCCGTCTGCGTTTTGTGTTTACGACCGACACCTCGGGCGGAAGCGTAAGGCTCTACTGGGCTGAGCTGGAAGTCGCAGACGGGTTTGCCGGCTACACGATGACTGCCGACGGCGGTTCATTCACCCTGACCGGGGGAACAGTCGGACTGCTGGCCGGCAGAAATCTTGCGGCGGATGGCGGCGCCTTCACGCTGACGGGTGGCGATGCATCCTTCGTCAAGGGCAAGGGGCTCGGCGCTGAAGGCGGCGGATACGCCATGACTGGTGGAGACGTCACCTTCCGCATCACCCGCGTGATGCAAGCCTCTGGCGGGGCGTTCACCCTGACGGGTGGCGATGCTGATTTCAGAAGCGATTACTACATAACGGCGGAAGGCGGGACGTTCACTCACTCCGGCAACGACGTGACCTTCTACATTCGCGAACGCAATGGCTGGAACGTCCCCAAGCTTCCCGCAGTGTCGTGGAGCCAGTCGGGTGGTGGCTCAGGAACATGGACCGAGATCGCTCCCAATGACGTGGATTGGACGCTCCAGTGAGGGTTGGCTACCTGCCTGATCCGGAACAGCATCCGGCATGGGGCGACATCAAGGCCCTGCTCGACAAGGCGGCACGGGTTGGTGGTATCGAGGCTTACGAGCCCGGCGATGTGGTCTGGCTGGCGCTGGACGACAAGACGATCTGGGCGGCGATGGTCAGCCGGTTCGGCAATGGCGTGGCGGAGATCCGCTGTGTCGGCGGAGCAAGGCTGAACGACTGGCTCCCTGAGTGGGCACATATTTTCGAGGAATGGGCAAGGAATTGCGGGGCGCGGTGGCTGCAATGTCGTGGCCGCAAGGGCTGGGCTCGCTTTGCCAAGCGGTTCGGATGGAACTTTTCCCATCACGATAGTGAAGGACTGCCTGTGTTTGAGAAGGAACTGTAAATGGGCGGCGGAACCAAGACGAAAAGCACGAGCGAACAGGGCTCTGCGCAGAAGTGGGCTAATCCCTACGCGATCGATGCCACCAAGGCGATCATGGACGTATACAGCGCCAATGCGCCCAATCTGGCTGCGCAGTCGGCGTCAGCCAATGACTTCTCGCAGACCTTGCAGAGCGGTTATGGCGCCGCGGGCAATGTCGGGAACGCGGGACAGGGCTACTTCAACGAGGTAATGGGCGGCAAGTATCTGTCCGGAAACCCCTATCTCCAGGGGATGATCGACAAGACCAATCGCTCGGTTACGGATCAGGCCAACAGCCAGTTCACCCTTGGCGGAAGGTACGGCTCCGGGGCGCATACGGGGGTCCTGGCTGACAGCCTGGCTGAAGCGCAAAACGCTCTCCGCTATCAGGATTATGGTTCCGAGCGTGACCGCATGGGCCAGGCTGCAAGCGGCTCCGTGGCGGCAGACGCAGCACGGGCCCAGGCTCAGGCACAGGCAGCGCAGAACGCCATCCAGCAACAGCAGGTCGCGGCGCAGATACCCTATACGGGCACAGAAAGCCTTGCTTCGGCCCTGAACGCCCTGTTCGGCGGCGGCACGCAGACGCAGACCACGAAGAGCGGCGGCGGTATCGGCAGCATACTCGGCCCGATGGCTCAGGTTGGTTCCGCAGCCATCATGGCCTCTGATCCTCGGTTGAAGGACAACGTGGTGAAGATCCGCGAAGATGCTGACGGGCTTGGCTGGTACGAGTTCGATTACATCTGGTCGGGCGACCGTCAGACAGGTGTTATGGCCGATCAGGTGGCGGAACTTCGCCCGCATGCTCTCGGCCCCGTGATCAATGGCTTTGCGACCGTGAACTATGACGCTCTGGAGATGGCGGCATGAAAATTGGCGACCTGATGCAGCAACGCTCGGCCTTGGGTCAGATGGGCGTGCAAATGCCCCCGCAGCCTATGCCGCAACCCATACAGGCGCCACAGCCGGAACTTCCAGGCCTCCCTCCTGAACTTATGGCCTTGCGCCCCCAGAAGCGCGACGGGTGGAAGAATGTGGTAGGGACCATCCTCGATCTGGTCGCCGCGGGCTCGGGCTACAAGCCGGGATACTGGTCGGGCGTTGCTGACGAAAAACAGCAGTATAGCGACTTTGAACAGAAGGTCGCCTTGCAGCAAGCGGAGGCTCGTCGCCGTCTTGAGGAAAAGCGCGCGGAAGCAGCCCTGCCACAGCCACCCACGGCAATGGAGCGGAATATCGAGGTTCTGAGCCGCCTCTATGGCCCGAAATTCGCCAAGCAATATGTGATGAAGCCCACCTTCGTGCAGAACTGGGACGGCACGCAAACAGAGGTTCCCACTGGCGGTGATGCGCCGGATGAACTGCCGGCTGATTTCTTCGGAGACGGAGGTCCGGCGCCCAGTGCGCCGGGCGGCTTTCGCTGACGGCAATAAGATTTCAGGCGTAATTGGCCAGGCCGAGAGCGGCAACCGGGACTATTACAGCAGCGGTCGCCCTGTGGTCTCCCCGGCAGGCGCTCGCTTTAGAATGCAGGTTATGCCCGAAACCGCCCAAGACCCAGGGTACGGCATCCGCCCAGCCCAAGGCAATTCACCGGCTGAATATAACCGTGTCGGTGAGGAATACTGGCGCGCAATGCTGAAAGAGTTCGGTGGCGACCACGCAAAAATGCTCGGGGCTTATAACTGGGGCCCGGGCAACATGAAAAACGCCTTGGAACGTTACGGCGAGAACTGGCTGCAAGCCGCTCCCGCAGAAACCCGCGCCTATGTCCGAAACAACCTTGCACGTCTGAGGGGCCGCTAATGGCTGAACGCACTTACAACGGCTATGTTTACCAGCAGGCGGCTCCGGGCCAGCCTTGGGTAAAGGTCGGCCCTGCGACCATGGGGCAGCCCGATCCGATCAAGATTGCTGGTGCAACCAAGGCGCAGAACGAGGCGGCGGCTTCGACAATGGCCGTCCCGACCGCTCAGGCGGAACTGCAAAGCAAGACCCTTGGCAACCAGAAGACAGTTGGTGATCTGGTCAAGCAGCGCAGGGAACTGCTTCAAAATCCAATCTCCGACAAGGATCAGACGTTCATCAACAAGATGCGCGAAGAGTCCAGCGCCATGCCTGAGTTGATTGGGCAAATGCAAGCGGCAGCCAAGGCAGTGGGAAGGTTCCAGCCATCGCCAACGCGCGGGGCCATCTTCAATAACGTGATGCCGGAGGATGATGACTGGATTACTACGGCATTGGCAAAAACGGCAGGCCGGTGGTTCACTGATACCAAGAGCCAAGAGGATTATCAAACGCTTCGTGGGCTTCAGGAGGGGCAGGCGCTTGTCAAGCAGCAGGCGCAGAAGGGCCCGCAGACCGAAGCGGATACCGCTCGAATAAAGGCGTCTGGCGTGAGCCCGAGCAAGAGTGTCGGTCCAAATGCCCTGACGCTGGCGGAAGGCACGTACAACGCCCGTCTCGCACAGGTAAAGCCCGAGTTCTACTCCAAGTGGGCCAACAGCTTCGGCTCGATTAACGCGACCAATCGTGAAGGCAAGACCGCGGGCGAAGTCTGGGCCAAGATATATCAGGACGGCCTGAACAAGATGCGACAGGGCAAGGGGTATCGCGCGGCCCAGAGCGGCCAGCGGCCCACCGCGCCACAGGCTTCTGGCGGTGCGAAGTTTCTGGGGTGGGAGGAATAGATGCCTGTTGCTCGCGTCCAGATGCCAGACGGGCGTGTCGCCCGCGTACAAGTGCCGGAGGGCACCACACCGGATCAGGCGCGTCAGATCGCCCTACGCTCAGTTCCAAAAGAAAAGCCGCGCCAGAAGGGCACGGGCATTGGTTGGCTGGACGATACGATCAGCGTGGTCAATGAAACCGCGCTGGGGGCCGTTCAGGGTCTCTACAACATGGGCGCGGTTGTAACCGACCCGATTGTGGCGGCAGTCTATGGCGAAGAGGGCCTGAAGGCGGACCGCAAGCGTCGTCAGCAAACCTTTGAAAACGTTTCCCGGAACATCTCCACGAAGAAGGCGCCGATCTCTCGCACGATTGGCCAGATCGCAGGCACGCTTCCTGTTCTTAATGGCCAGGTTGTCGCGGGCGCTGGTAGAGTGGCCCCGCTTGTCAACCGGGCAGTACAGGGCGCATTGGGCGGTGCGGCAGTCCGAGATTCCGATGCCAACGCAGCGCAGCCAGCTGTGATCGGTGCGGCAGCTAATATGATCCTGCCCCCGGTCCTGTCTCGGATTGCGGCGAGCAAGCCCGTGCAGGCGGTGGCCCAGCGGGTTGGCGGAGCATTGCAACCCGCTGTCAACGTCGCAGATGACCTGGCAGATGATGTCCGTGGGTTTATCCAACCCAAGATCGGGCTTGGGGAGTACCAGGCCCCGGTAAGGCTTCCTGCGCCCGACGACGCAATGGGGGGCATCGCGGATGACATCGCTGGCGTATTCGGTGACGACGCAGTTGCCCGCGCCGAAAGGTTTAGCCGCGTAGGCGTCCAGAACCCGACGACAGGGATGGTTACGCGCGATCCCCGCGCATGGCAGTATGAGCGTTCTCGCGCGGCCCTTACGGGCCATGGCGACGACATGCTGGCGCAGATCCAGAGTGTCGAAGGCGATCTCGCGAACACCGGCCAACGCCTTGCGGAAGGTGCGCCGGGGCGGGAGGTGGCTGGTGAACGGGTGCAGGGGGCCCTGCGCGCCAAGCGTGATGAGATGCAGGATGTGGTCCGGGGGTTGTATCAGAGCGCCCGCGATGAGTTTGGGGACGTAGGCGTTCCATCGCTTGATAGCCTCTGGACGCGCATGGCCGACCCGTCATTCCGGAACAATCCGACCTTCGGGCAGATGAGTTCTTCTACATCCAATCTCCTGCGCGATTTCGGTGTGATCGATGATGCAGGGGCTAATACCGGCAAGCAGCTCACGTTGCAGCAGGCAGAAGAACTTCGGAAATTCATCAACCGCCTTGGTAGCAGCTCGGACGACACCGCGATTGCTGGCCGCAAAATGCTTGTCGATGCACTGGATGAAGATGTTCTGTCCGGGGTTGGCGGCACCCCATACCTTCAGGCGCGCGATGCTGCCCGCCAGAGGTTCGCGGAGTTTTCCCGCACATACCCCGGAAAGATGGCGGACAGCAAAGTTGCGCCCGAGCGTGTAGTGGCCAACTTGCAGCAGGCCGGCACGCGCAATCAGGACGTCCGTGATTTGCGCCAGTCCCTTTTGACAGGCACGAAAAGCCAGCGTACACGGGGCTATCAGGCGCTTAAGGATGTCCGCAAGCAGACCATCGGCGACATTGTGAACCCCGCGATCTCACCGGATGGCGGCGTGAATGGTGGGGCCATCTACCGGAACGTCACCGGCAACCGGGACCGCCTGGAAACCTTACTGACACCGGGCCAGCTTCGCGAGCTTGAGGATTATGCGGTGGCAGCGCGCGATGCGACCGCTCAGGTTCCCAATTCCTTCGTGAACAACTCAGGCACCGCTGCGACGATTGCGAACCTCTTTGGGGACATTACCCCGCAAGGGAATAGCGGGGGGATGTTCAACCGCCTTCTGCGTCACGGCGCTGCTTACGGGGTGGGCGGTGCCCCGGCGAATGTTGGCCTATTGGTAGCTGACGACATTGCCCGCACGGGCGCAGAGAAGGCTGCCGCGCAAAGGGCTAGCCAGCAATTCGCCGCCGCCAGTGACCCGACTGTCGCTGCGCGTACGATCGGTGAAATGGCTCGCGAAAGCATGGCAGAAAAGGCCCGGCGCGAGCTATTCGAGCGGTGGCAGAATTTCCTGGGTAATAGCCCGGCTCTCGGTGGTCTCGCGGCGTCTCCATATTCGCAATGAGCGGATACTGGGCGGTCTAGGCCAACGCATGAAGAACAGAGGGTAAAACTCAAGCCCGATCTGGGCGGTGTGCTTGTTCTGGGTGGTGCCGAATGCGGTCATTGCCATGTAGAGCGGCAGGCTGATCAACAGCATGGCCCGATAAGCCAACTGAAGGCAAACGGCTATCACCCAGATAGCCAAGCGAAACATAAAGCGTCGGACACTCACGGCGCTTGAATACCACCAATCACTGACCCTGCAAAGGCCCGCCATCGTGCGGGCTTTTCTCGTTCATAGGAGGCTGCCATTAGCGACATTTGGGATTATTCCTCCACCGCTGCCAGCAACACGACCATCGACGGCATTGGCATCAATACCAATATGTCGATTGCTGACATCGACAATGCGCTGCGGACCCTTCTCGCTGTCATGCGCAACAGCCTGCACAGCGACCTGGAAACCTTCCTGTCCACCACCACGGCGCTGACTGTGGCCAAGGGCGGTACGGGCGCCTCCACGCTTACTGGTATCCTGAAGGGCAACGGCACGTCGGCGGTTACGGCGATCTCGATCCCGTCCGATACCAACGCGGTCAAGTTCCTGAACACCGACGGCACGTTCAAGGGGCCCAAGGAAAGCTTCATCATCAAGATCACCGATGATGCAACCGCTCTCGCAGCGGGCACCGGCAAAGGTTATTTCCGGATGCCCTACGCCATCAGCTTGGAGAGCGTCAGGGCATCGCTGGCGACCGCTCAAACCTCTGGCTCCATCGTTACCGTGGACATCAACAAGAACGGCTCCACGATCCTCTCCACCAAGATCACGCTGGATAATGGCGAGGCCACCTCCACCACGGCAGTAACGGCTCCGGTGATCTCAGGCTCCTCGCTGGCTGACGACGACGTCATCACCATCGACATCGACACTATCGGAGACGGCACGGCGAAGGGCCTGACCGTTACGCTCATCGGGCGCCAGGTGTGATTGTCACCGGCACCGCCCGCGGCAACGGGATCACAATCGATTCCATCGTCCTACAGGCCGCGACCTACGAAGCATCGGGCTTCTTCGCGCAGTCAGGCGTCACCCTTTCTTCCTCTGGAACGGCGGCGGGTTTCGACACCGCGTCCTCTGGGCCGCTTTCGTACTCATGGCTGAACGCCGGCACCGCTTCGGATTACGAAGTCTACTGTCAGGTCAATTCCGGCACGATCAACGGAACCAAGAATAGCTGGATCTCGCTGGGCTCGAACCGGACCTGGTACCTTTATTGGTACTCCAGCTCGGGCCGCATCACGCTGACGATCCGCAGGGCGTCCAACCAGGTCACGGTCGCAACCGCGACGATCAATCTCGCAAATGGATGAGGTAAAATGACAATGCATCCCTTTCGCTCGTCACCAGCAAAGACGGTGAACATCGACGTTTCCAGTTCCTCTCAGGCCGTCAAGATTTGGGAGAACGACGGCGAGACGAAGCAGGTCCGTATTATGAACAACGGCACGGCCACAGTTTGGGTTGCGTTCGGCCCATCTACGGTTGCCGCCACCACCACCTCTGGCATGCCTGTAGGCCCCGGCGTGATCGAAGTTCTCACCGTGTCATCGAACCAGGCCGCGCCACTTTACGCCGCAGCCATCGCCGCCGGTTCCACCGGCAAGATCTACTTCACTCCGGGCACTGGCATCTGATGTCCGTCCACTACGGCGGCAAGGGGCCGGGGCATCTCAGCAGATGGCCGAAGGCGGCTGGGGTTTACCAAGAGGGCTTTGTCCTCACCTCGGGCGATGCCCAGAGCGGCACTGATCGCATTCTTCTTTCCGGCGATGCCCAGAGCGGCACTGATAAGCTGATTTACGGAGGCATTCATTATGGCGGATAAGCAAATCGCCGCGCTCAACGCGGTATCTACTCCCGATGGCACTGAGCTTGTTCATGTCGTCCAAGGCGGGAACTCACGCAAGGCAACCGTCACTGAAGTCTCGGGAGTGGCGCGGAAGTTCACCTATGGGTATTTTCTGGAAGGGAACGCCTCCAACGTTCTGCTGAGAAACCCCAGCACAGGGGCAACCCGGCTCCACATCGAGCCCAAGGGGCGGGTGGCTGGAACGGCGGCCAAGTTTGATTTGATGTTCGACCCCTATCAGGATGATGGAACGAACTACCGCATTCTTAACAGCTACACCAAAAACTACTCGTCGGGGGATTCTCATACAACCCAGGGCGACCATGGCGTCGGCTGCATTGGGGCGAAGGCGGTCGGTGACAAATTCGGCATAAATCCAAGCATTCATTTCGGATTTTCGGATTTCACATCAACCTACACCACTCCGATGAAGCTCTTCTATTTCGACACGTCGGATAGCTCGTGGCGCACGCCGATGATCGGCTCCTGGGAGGCAGGTATCAGCGTTACGAGCGGAGACTATGCGCTCGCCAATAACAAACTCTATCAGTCGGGAACGACCGGCACGACCGGGGTTACAAAGCCGAGCCACACGTCTTCCAGCGCCTCCGATGGTACGGTGACCTGGACCTTTGTCAGGGACTACTCCGCCTCATCGGGTTCATTCCGTAGCGCCGTTTTGTTCGGCCTGCGCGATGACATGCCGAAGTTCGGGCTTTCTGGCGTCGTGGCGCAATTCGCGCGGGATGCGGCTTTCTGGAACGGCAAGAAGCTCCAGTTTCTCGACGGGTCCAATGCGGTTGCGTGGTCTGTTTACACCAACGGCGCTACTGACGATCTCTATATCGAGAGCGCCGATAGCACTGCGCGCCTGCGTCTCGATAGCACCGGGAAGTTTCTCCAGATCATTGGGCTGGGCGTTGCCGGGCCTGCTGTAACGGCAACGGATGCGGACACATCCCCGACCATTAAAGGGGTTCGCACTCTCCTACTGTCGAACACCGGGGCGACGACCATAACCGCCTTTGATGATGGGATTCCGTACCAGGAATTTTACGTCCGGGCATCCAATGGGAACACGACGCTGCAACACAGCGCCTCGCTCACCTTGATTGGCGCGACAAACAAGACCCTCGCCACGTCTGATGTACTCCTGTTTCAGATGAATGGCGCAGGGACAGCCGCCACGCAGGTCACCTGAGACCCATGACAGGAGCCATCCATGCCCAACCCGAAAGGCATAGCGTTACCATGAACCCTCTCGACCACGTTCCCGATGGCCCAAAGCACGTCATCGACAGCATCTCAGTCCTTGGCATCGCGGGGGTTTTGGTGGGCATTCTTCCTCACATCGCAAGCTTTCTGACCATCGTTTGGTTCGCAATTAGAATTTGGGAAACGAAAACCGTGGGCCGTCTCATAGGCCGCAAGACGGAGATTCCGCAGGATGGAGATTGATCCCAAGCTACTCGATTACTGTACGTCACGACAAAGGGAGATACTGGAAGCCATAATCGCACAGGGGGATTGCAAGAAGGCATCTCTATCTCTGGGATTGAATATAGGAAACGCATCGGCCACGCTGGCAAACGTCCGGGCCAAGGCTGCAAAGAATGGCTACGCTCCGGGCCATTTCGATCAGGGAACCGCCCCAGGGTTCGAGATGGGCAAGGTCACCATCCAGAGGGCTGGTAACGGCGCTGTAGAGAGAACATGGGAAAGGCAGTCTCCTGATCAGGAACGGGTGTTAGAGGCGCTGAGAGCGGCTGTGGATGCAATGGCGGGGGACATCACCCCTGCGGCTCCAACACCACTACCCGGCGTCACGTTTCACGACCTGCTGACACTCTACACCTTCACTGACTTCCACCTTGGCGCTCTGTGCTGGCACAAGGAGGGCGGAGACGATTGGGACGTACAGATTGCCGAGACAGTCGGCACCCGGGCAATGGGGGCCTTGGTTGACGGCGCTCCGAAGTCACATACCGCCATCGTCAACATTCAAGGTGATTTCATGCACTACGATGGCTTGCAGGCAATCACGCCCATGCACGGCCATATTCTGGATGCTGACAGCCGGTTCGGCAAACTGGTCGAGGTGGCAATCCGCCTGATCCGCACGCTTGTAGCTACAGCGCTGTCCAAGCATGATGAGGTCACCCTGCTGATTGCCGAGGGCAACCACGACATTTGTTCAAGTCTCTGGCTGCGGAAGCTGTTCGGAGCGCTCTATGAAAACGAGCCCCGCGTGACCGTCCACGAGAGTGAAATCCCTTACTATGCGATAAGGTGGGGCAACACCATGCTCGGCTTCCACCACGGCCACCTGAAGAAGAACGACCAGCTTCCAGCTCTGTTCGCCGCGCAGTTCCGCGAGATGTGGGGCCAATGCGAGAAGGTCGCGATCCATACCGGGCACCGGCACCATAGGGAAGTCAAGGAACACCCGGGCGCCGAAGTCATCCAGCATCCTACCCTGGCAGCAAGAGACGCTTACGCCGTGCGGGGAGGGTGGTGGAGTGACCGCCGCATATCCGCCCTGACTTATCACCGCCGCTTTGGCGAGGTCGGTTCCAACACCGTCACTCCCGAGATGATCTCGGACTGATATACGCGGAACCGCATAACCTGCACTTATGCTCAAAAGCGTATAAACGACAGGAAACCCCCACATGGACGAACCCCTGCACTTCCCGAACGGGAAGACGAGCTTCTTTTACCTCGGAAACCACGAAGATTTAACCGAGCGGGAATACGAAATCACCGGCTACCAGTTCCTTGAAGGCGCTGTATTCTTCGTGCCTGTGGTGGACCTCACCGACCCCCAGTCGGAGGAATGAGGATGAAGGCTCCCGTAGGCCTTGGCGAGCCCCTGCTGCTCACACAGTACGCAGCACCCGATCATTCGCTTGCCGCTGCAAAGCTCCTGAGACGGTTCGCTGACAGGCTTGAGCGTGGGGAATCCGGCTTCGACATGGGCGAGGAATTGATCCTGACTGCCCGTGTGATTGCGAGGAAGATATGAGCAAGGCCAAGATCATCACCGGCGCGATTGCCGGGGCGCTGGCTATTGCCGCACCTCTGGTCGCCAAGTGGGAAGGCAAGTCGAACGACCCCTATAAGGACATAGTTGGCGTGTGGACGGTCTGCACCGGCCAGACCAATGTCGAGATGCGCCGCTATACGCTGGCCGAGTGTGACGCCATGCTGCAAGCCAGTCTTGGAGAGTACGCCAAGAGCGTCCTTGAACGCAATCCGACCTTGAAGGATCACCCCTATCAGCTCGCCGCGGCCACGTCATTATCCTATAATATTGGAGTGGGTGCATATTGGCGCTCGACTGTCGCCAAGCGCTTCGCTGCGGGCAACTTCAAGGGCGCCTGCGATGCCATGCTTCTCTGGAACCGGGCGGGCGGCAAGGTCATTCGGGGGCTCCAGCGCCGACGCGAGGACGAACGCCGTCTTTGTCTGACAGGGCTGTGAAATTCGCGGTGGGCCTTATCCTAGGAATAGCTCTCACCTTCGCTGTCCAGTGCATCCTCCTACGGGAGCATATCGCGCAGGATGAAGCCCTCAGAAAGACTGCTGGCCAGCTACGCGAAAGCTGCAAGGCCAATCCTCATTTCCAGATAGCACCCTACAGGAAGATGATCTGAAAGCTGCGGGCCGGGCTTGATACCGACTTCCTTATCAATCCCTGGCGGCGCTCAACTCACGTCGGGATTGTCGGGGGCTTAGTTGAGTCTCGCCGTGCTTCCTTCAGCACCGCCGCAGCCCGCATTTTATACAGGAATCCGCCACTATGGGCAACATCTTCACGCCGCTTTTGGCGAAAATCTTTGCTGGCGTATCGGCCTTTGCCATCGTCTCGTGTCTACTCCTCTACATCTGGGGTGATGGATGGCGGGACAAGGCCCATCGCCTGATGAGTGAAAACGCCCTGATCCGCATAGACCTGCAAAGCCTGAAAACCGCCAATGAAGAGGCCACCAAACGCGCCCTTGCCGAGAAGGCAGCACAGGAAGCGCTGGATGCCAAACGAAAGGAAGAATCCGATGCCAAGCTTGCCGAAGCGCGCAAGGATGCTCGCGCTGCTGCTGCTCGTTACGCAGCCAATAATCGGGTGCGCCCACAAACCGCTCCAGGTGGTTCCGGCTGCACCAATCTGTCCGGCACCAGCACCACTGCCGGAGGCCTTGACGGCCCCTGTCCAGATGCCGAGTATGTTGCGCTAGGACGTGAGGATTTTGACATCTTGATCGATAACACGATCAGGCTCAAAGAGGCCGCGGACTGGGCTAAGTCGCGATAGCGATGCCATGCTGGCACGAAAAGCCGTAGGCTTTGAGCCCGTAGGGTGGCAGCGCGGGCCGGAACGGCATCGTCCTAATATTGTCCCCGTTCTTCATCCTTGGGTACAAGGCCCATGCGCATCTTGGGGATGGTGACGTGGGTGTCTGATGGCGGATCTGGCAGGGGCATCCAGTGGGTTACCAATTCCGTGCGGATTGGCTCGCTCGGATCTTCTAGCTCATACCACTTGCCGCCACGCTTGATGCAATTTGTGCGGCGATACTCCGGAGCCAGCCCCATATCGCGCCGGAAGCCCTCTTGCAGGCCGCACCTCCCCCAAATGTCAACTGCGACGTTGGCCGGCGCAGTCTCAATCGGTCTCCACTCACTCACGGCCACCACTCCACCTTAGCTATAAACACCAAAGCCAATATACACCCCATAAGGATGGCTCCAAAGGGGAGTTGATAGGCGCGGGGGATTTTCACTGGTACGTGAAGTTTACAGCGTCGGCCTCATCTCCGAATGAGGGGCTGTCGCAAGCGCGCACGATGCTGATCGCCTTTTCCAGAAACCGATCAATATCATCCGGCGTCATGGCACGGTTGACACTCATCCCTCGGCCAATATACTTATACCACGATATCTCAATGTCTCCACATTTGAGGTTCCATGGCTGGTCGTCATCGCCCCAATCGTAGGCGTGGATCGACAGACCCTCTGTCTCGAACCGCGCACTGCTGTTGTCAAAAGGTGATCGACAATCCTGCTGTAGGCGGTTCCACAGGACACGGTTAAGTTCCTCTCGGATATGACCGAGCGCGGCCTCCAAAAGCTCACTGACAGCAAACTCCTGCGAAGGCTGCCCGAACACAGCCTGACCGAGTTCAGGTTCGTATTGCTTTTCCATCACCCATCCTTCTCTATTAGGTGTTCACGGACTGCGTGCCCGAGCGGCGTTACAGTGAGGTCGTAGTATTCGCTCTCGGGATCGTATTTCCCGGCGTCCCACGACCAAAGGCCAAGCGAAACGAGCTTGCTGGCATCCTCAATGCGCGCAAATTCTGGATCGTAGTCGCCATTTATCAGGATGCGCTGAGCCTCCGTCAGACCCCCAGCTATTCGTTCCACTTCGGTCACAGGGCTATCTCCCTCTGTCATACCCCACCTCGGATGCGTGAGACCTCGGAACCGTTCATTGGGCGCATCCGAATAGGTTGAGGCGGACGCGCAAGAGGCGCTGGCTTTTGAGGCGTTCGTTGATTTCATTTGGATACACGCGGTCCATGTGGGCATTCATCTCATGGTCCGTTTCCATATTCTCCAGCCAGTCTCGCTCCCATCGGGTGAGCGGTTTGCGCAAATAGCCAAGCTCGACAATGGGCTTGAACATCTTCCCCCTGAAGCCACCGCACTTGCGGCACCACCCGGCACCATTAGTGTAAAGACTGCCCCCGGGCCTTTGGCGCCCCCAAATATGGTCACATGATAAGTCGCGCTGGTATTTCTCGAACGCTTTCTGCTCGGCCTCCGCGATGGTGGGCGCTTCACCACGGATAAAGGTTCCGACAGGGAATGCCTCGAAAAACGGTGTCGCCGGGATTAGTCCGTTCCCCCATTGCACCATGCAGTCATCTGGCCATGCACAGGTTGGTTCATATGCCGGTGAGGGGTGCAACATCTCGGAGAAGTCGTTCTCCTTGGTGCCCTTGATATGGTGCGCGGCGATTCTCATGCCCGCCTCCGGTTTTCCCGGGGTACACCCATGCTATTGAATCCCGTTGCGCCAGTTTTGCTCTGGAAGCCCTTGGAATTGGCGGATTTCTGCGGCATTTAGTTTACCCCACATTAACTTGAAGACGGGCCGGCATCGGCGCGGGTGTTCCATGCCGCGATGGCTTCGGAGGGCGTTGTCGCTTCGACATAGACACCCCGGCGACCAACAGGGCATTCGTCACGAAAGCATCCGACGCTTGTGGTGCGGTTCAGTTCTTCATCCAGCACTGGGCGATGATTGCACCACGGGCACGGCTTTGGTTCCTCAAGCATCCCACCCGCCCCAATCGTAATCGTCACGGAATGTGGCCAGCAAATGGTCAGCGATGTCTAATTTGTTCGCCATTGAATCACGCTCCGTTCTTCCACCGATTGACGGAATAAAGGCGTTTCAGATGGCTTTCTCTCGTTTACACCGAGAGGGTCGGGGGTTCGAGCCCCTCACCGCCCACCATCCAAAACACTGTTGAATCCTATACCTTCCCGCCTTTGCGGGCAACAATAATCACGTTTCGGTCTTTCGTTATGGTCAGCAAATGGTCAGCACGCCATTTGTCCGCTTCGCGCTCGACAGAGGCCCAAAGCGTGGTCAGCGCGCGGATCGTCGGCTTCATTTTCAGCGGGTTTGCGTGGGCGTAGCGCTCTGTCGTCCGCTCCAGCGTGTCGCTTTGGTCCTTGTGGCCTGCCAGCGCGCTGATCTGCTCGCCAGGTACACCGCTGTCCCGTAGATGGCTCGCCACGGTGTGACGAATCGTCTTGGGGACGTGGGTGACAGGAACGCCCAGCTTGGCGCGCATCGTCCGCCACCAGCGCTTGCGCGACCTGACAACCGGCGCATCCTTCGGCCATGCCTCCAGAATTGCCTTCAGGGGCTCTATGGCGGGCACTACGGCATTGCGCTTGTCCGTGAGCGGGTTTTCCTCAGGATGCAGGTCTATGACGTTCCCCTGCCATTGTGAGGCGGGCTTGAACGCGAGCGCCGCATCTGGGCGCGCCATCGTTCCGATCATCAGCCAGAGCCAACGCTGCACGTCCGGCTCGTGGTCAGCATAGGCGATCATCGCGCCAAGCTGCTTGACCGAGAAAACGTGCTTGCGTGAAGGTGAGCGCAGTTTCTTGTTCACCGACGGAATGCGCGGCCGCATCGGAATGCGCCCGGCTGCTTCGGCATGGTTCAGGGCAGATCGCAGATCCTCGATATTGCGCTGCACGGCCTCGCCTGACACGCCTTGGCTCTTGTGGCGGAAAACCTTCCCACCCCATTCCACTTCCCATCCGTGGGGCTTCATGCGCCAGCGCCGGAAGCGATCAACGGACACCTTATTGATGTCGGCGACCTTCGCGCCTGTGGTGAGTTCGTCCTGCATCAGAAACCCGATCCATGCGCGGAAGCTGCTCTTGATTGTATCCTGGCGGTGGATGTCCGGCCCTTGCTCGCGCAGATAGTGGAAGAGGTGGGGCAATAGCTCGGCTTCGTCCACCTGCTGCGGCTTCGTGGAGCGCTGCAATGCCTCATGGGCGCGCAGGACATCGCCGGCCGCATTTACATCCCGGCACTTAGTGCTGCGATAGATAATGGTCCGCCCTGTCGCGGTGGCGATTTGCCAGATGTCCGGGGCCTTTCCGTCTCGCCGCTTGTCGAGCCAATAGTCGCCGACGACGAGCGGGGATGTGTCACGGGACATAATTCTTCGGCCTCGATTTCAAGCAGGAACTTCAGCACGCCATATTCGCCCAGTTCGCGCAATTGCTCTTTGGTGAAGCTGATGCCTGTATCGTTGCGAATGGCCCGACGCCACTTGGAGGTGATCGGCTGAACCGTCATTCTCCGCCTCCGTCGCAATACGCGGCTGCGGTCTTGCGCTTCATTGATTGGGGCCAGAACGGGGCGGTCATGGCGTCTCCTGTCGGGTGTTCCATGCGGCGATGGCGTCTTGCTCTGTAAGATACGCTCCGTTCCAAAAGCCACCGCGGCAGGTATAACAGGACACGCGCCAACCACCCCCACTGTCATCACTCACCTGCTCAAGCTTGGGCTCACCGGTTCTGGCAAGCCTAAACCCTTCCGCGTCGCCACCGCAAAACGGGCACGGCTTTAGCTCTACCCTATCCATTATGACCCTCCAGTGCTGTGCGGGCGGAATGAATGCCGCGCCCAAGCCGAAAGAAGGGTGCGCCTCCAATATGCGTTCCGTTCTCTTCGTTGTAGCGATCCATTGCGGCCAGCACGTTTTCAGCGTCAGACACTAGCCCGCTCAAAGCCTCTCGCAGCCGAGCTATCTCTTCATCCTTGGTAGATAGGGCGTCGGCAGACATAGCCAGTCCAGCGCATGCCGCTTCTCGTGCAATGGAAAATTCCATTCCACGATGTGATATTTCCCAGGAGGCAATGATATCTGTTGCTATGGCTTCCGCCCGCGCAACAAGGTCAGGGGTGGCTTTAGTGTCCTGTGTCGGACTGGTTTTGGGCGATGCGCTGGTCATGCTGTTTCTCCAACGTGAGGGTTTCCATTCGCTCGGCACCACAGGAGGGCTGTCAGCTTCTCCGCCTCTTCGCGCTCGAATTGCTCGACCCGCTGGCTGATCCGGTGGAAGGTCTCCACGAAATCCTGTGACACCGGGTGTCCGTAAGCTGCGTCAAGTCGGGCTCTGCATTCAGCGATGCTGGCCATCATTCGTCTCCAAACTGTACGCCATGACGGGCGCCGTATTCCTCACCGCCCACCGATAATTGGCATGGCGTTACCGTTCACGAAGGTGCATCCACCGTTGACGCAGACCTTCTCAATCATGCTGATTTCCTGGAGCTTCACAAACTGCTCAGGGCTCAGGCTCATCTGCTGGCGGTAGGCGTTGTCAGCTTCGGCGCGGGCCTGTTCGGCAGCCTTGCGCGCCACTTCCGCCTTCTGCGACATATCCTCGGTCTTCTGCCGCTGTTCCTCGCGAGCCGTGGCAACGCGCTGGGTCTTGATGCTGTCAGGCGGGTTGGCCTTACCGACCGTGAAACGCACGAGGCGCACAGGAAGGCCGGAGGCCTTGAGATAATCCCGCACACCGCTGGCAACTTCAGCATCGACTGCATCAATGGCGACCGTATCAATCGCAACCTCATTCATGCCGTGCTTCCGAACGGCTTGGCGAACCTTGTTGCGGATCACAGTTTCGAGGTTGTTTGCAAACCAGTTGGTTCCGAATCTCTCGATCAGCTTGACGCTGTCAGTCACCTGCACGACAGCGGCGGCGTCGAAGTGGATGGGTACGCCATCCTTGGTCATCAGGTCATTGAATGGAATGTCCCATTGAACCGGCTTAACATCGACGTAGATCTCCTGTGTGGAGAGCGCGATGAAGCTGCGGCCCGTAGTGATTGGCTCATCAACGACACCACCATGCCCGAAGAAATAGGGCTTCTGGACCAGAACTGCCTCTTGGCCAGCGTCAGGCGCGACCATGCCGCAACCAGAAAGCATTGTTGCTACGACGGCGGCTGCAAAATACTGCTTCATAATAATCTCCTATCGCAAGTTCATTTGGGCGCGCTGGGTCGCATTGGCTGTCCGCCAAGCATCAAAGCGCATTCTCTTGGCTTCCGCTTGGGCACGAAGGCGCTCGGCATCCATTGCCGCTGCCTCCCAATCCGCGCAGGCGAGTTCATAGACGGGGTCTGCTTCGGCCATCTGCTCGCTGGCACCAGCCGCATTTCCATCCGCCTTGTATTTGACGAACAGCGTTGCCCGAACGCGCTTGCGGCGCATGTCCATGGCCTCGGCTTTGACCTTGGCTTCCCCGGCGCTGACGAAAAGCTCTTCGGCTTCGTGGATTGCGCGATCGAGCGTTCCAGGAATTGCTATGGCGTTCATGCTGCTTTGTCCCATTCGAGGTGACGCGGAAAAGCCTTCCAGAATGCCGCGCAGGCCTCTTCGGCGCTGAACTTGTAGTGGATCTGGAACTTGGGCCAGCCCATCACATCGGTCTGAATCCGGTGGTGTTCGTCGCACATCGCCAGCGAGAATTTATCGCTGACTTTCGTCGCCATTCCCTTGTCGCCAGCCTGATCCCAATGACAGGCGCGCACCTTCCCCTGACATTCGCCAGTATGGGACAGAATGCACTCGCGGGTCCGCAGCCAGCGCAGATACGGTTCGCACCGCTTGCCCGCCGGGTCCTTGGCTTTCTTGTGACGTGGGCCGGTGTAGAATGGCATTTGAATAACCGGCCGGGCCTTATTAGGTGCCCGGCCGCCCCGTGGAACTAGTAAATCGATCGATCGGTGATGAACGGGATGTCTCCCCCGTCTTCAAACGCCGGTTCCTGCTGTTGAGTGTGGCCCTGAGCGCCATCTGGCTCGCGGCGCTGGGCGTTGCCCTGAGGCCCGTCGAGCATCGTTAGAACCGCGCCAGGCCCCTGCAGTACCACCTCAGTGGAGTAGCGGTCGGCGCCGCTCTGGTCCTGCCACTTGCGAGTACGGAGTTGACCTTCGACATAGACGCTCGAACCCTTGCGGAGATAGCGCTCGGCAACCCCCGCCAAGCCGTCTCCGAAAATGGCAACGGTGTGCCATTCGGTGCGCTCGTTCTTCTCGCCTGTGTTTTTGTCTTTCCAGCTTTCCGAGGTCGCAAGGCGCAGGTTGCAAACCTTACCTCCATTTTGGAAGGTTCGCGTTTCAGGATCGGCACCAAGCCGGCCGATGATGATCACTTTGTTGACTGAGCCGGCCAAATTAACCTCCTATGTGCTGCCGGCGCTGGCCGGACTTTATAAGGCAGACGTTCGCGGCGCTGACCCCGTGGTCAGCGGCAATCTCGCGCATGACACGCGGATCGCCGCGAATGGCACGAACCTGTGCTGCGCTGATCTTTGCCGGCGCTCGACCTCGGACGGCTTTGTCGCGAGCGTTGTCTGCGTCGCTTCCAAGAACGAGATGTTTGGGGTTCACACAGGAAGGCGTGTCGCAGGTATGGCGGACAACTTGCCCTGCCGGGATTCCGCCCCAAGCATCCATGTATGCGAGGCGATGCGCTCGGTACTGGTGGTTTCGGACAGTGAGCTTGCCGTAGCCGTCGCTGTTCCTGCACCCCGTCCAGATGAGACATTTGCCTTCCCATCGGGTCTTTGCTGCGAAACGCGCTGCCTCGGTTTCTGATAGGAAGGCCATTATGCTGCCTTTCGTAAGGGTGAATATTTCTCGACCAGCGCCGCCAGCTCATCATTGAACTGGTCCACGGCACCGGCGAGCTTCTGAATGTATTCTTCGTCGCGGTAGGCGCGGACGATGAGCGGCTGCATGCGGGGCCAGTAGCAAATGAGATCGACCCATTCGCGCTCAGCCACCCAAAGCTGGCCTTGGCACTGCGCCATGTGGTCAGGGGGAAAGCCGCCGTGTTCGTGCGCGGCAATCATCAGATGCGGGAGCTTCGTCTTGATCTCCAACATGCCATCGCCGGCAATCAGACTATCTGGGCTACACCCCTTGGGGCCGTTCGTGATGAAACCGACCAGTTTGGGCTCCACATCGTGCATGAAGGCGTAGAACTGTCTTGCCTCTGGCTCCATCGCGTGACCGCGTTCCGTGTGGCCATTGCTGAAACTTGCCATCGGCTCGCCCGTGAGCAATTCGCCCGCCAGCTTGTAGAGATATGTCTGCCTCGTCTTGCTTGGAGCCCCACCTTTACCATTTGCCAGGATGGTAGCGAACTCGGATGCGGTGGGAATGCCGAGCCGGGCGGCGAGCCACTCTGGCGATCCCTGAGCCATTTCGTGGATATGGATCACTGCGCGGGCTCCTTCTTGCCCGCCTTCAGCATCAGACAGTCTTTGGCGAACAGGAAATGCTCGGCAGGAAGGTCCTCTAGGCGCTCGTCCGGTTTGATCTTGCCCGCGCCAGCCAGATATTGCTCAAACCGCTCCGTGTCGCTCTGCGTGGACGTGATAAGCTTTTGCAGCTCATCATACTGCTTCACCGAAATCGGCTGAATGGGAATGGCGGTGTTCGCGTCGTCATCCTCACCGGCCACCCGGATATTCAGGATGGACAGAATGCCGTAGCGCTTGGCGTAAGATGTGCTGGACCCGACCGCCTGGACGGCGTTCTTGCTCCCGCTACTGTCATGGGGCAGGTCAAAATAGGTTTCCTCCGAGTGCCCTCCGATGTGAGACAGTATCGTCGTCACGCGCACCTTGCCATCAGGTGACAGGCCATTGCGGAACGACAGGTCGAAGCCGTGGCTAGTCAGCACTGGCATCACTGCCTGATGAATGTCCTCAAAGCGCGCAAACGCGGTTTCCTGAATAATCTTGCTCTGATCACTCTTGTCGCGGATGGTGATGCGGCCGCGCATGTCGATGGCGGGGATATAGGGCTGCATCGTCACCTTGGCGGCAGTGAAATCGACCTTGGCCTGATTTGCCTGCACACGCTCCTGCATCGCGATCAGGCGCTCCATCTTATCGATGTCCACGCTGGGATCACTGGCGGCACGGGCGATCACGTCCATGAGGCTCGCGCCATATTCTGCGGGCGGCGTTGCCTGCGTTTTGGTAACAGCGTTCATTTCCAGATCCTTTTCCAGAAGGGACGACGCGGCTCTTCCATCGGCAGGATGGGGCCGTAGTGATGAAGGCGAAGGCTCGGATCGCGGTAGGGACGGGGTGAAACCCAATGATCCGGCTTGCTTGAGCGCCATGTGCTGATCATCATCCGATCCCCGCAATCAGGACCACAACCGAAGCACCACCAGCCATGAGCATGATGAACCCTACGAGCTGTTCCAGGATGGGCTTAACCATTGGCCCAACCCCGCAAGAGCTTCTGTATCGCCATCTCATGCTTGAAGTTCAGATCCTCAACGGCGCGCTTTTGCTCTTCGGTCAGGACAATCTCGACTTCGGTCTGATCCTTGCGGCGACCGTGGAGAATGGCCTTTTCGAAGTTGATGTAAGCGATTTCGAACCAGTCCTCAGACATTGGCTCTCTCCTTCACGAAAAGCTTGCATGCCTGCTTCAGGCGGTAGCTTGCGAGATCGACCTGCTCGGCAGCTTCCGTTCGGCCACTCAGAACAAGCCTGTCCCTGAGCTTTGCCATGGCGAGAAAGGCTTCATCAGCCAGTTCCTCGCTACGGTCGGGAAGGAGGCTGAAATACAGTCCTTGCTCGGCAGAGCGAAGGCAGTTGGCTGTCTGGCGGGCGCGCATCACACTGCCTCCCGAAGGGCAGGGCGATCGTCTTCCACGTCCCAGCGGTATTCCCGCTCAAGTTCCGTGGCGGCACTGTCAGCAACAGCCAACAGATCATCGTCCTGAAAGAGATGGCCAACAGACTTCGCAGCCCAATAGGTGCGGCGGTACTGCTCGAAAGCATCCCCGCTATCTATGGCAGCCTTGAGCGCGTTAAGCTCGGCTATAACCAGATCTATGCGCTGGGTTTCGGTGAGGGTCATGCGACTTCTCCGTAGTTTGCAGGACGCGCCGGAATGTCATCGGGCGTCTGGAAACCGAACAGCGGCAGGAAGAAGAACGGGCGACCCGCGTTGCGGTGGAGTTCACCGCCCTGGATTTCCCAAGCAGCGGCCCCAGCAGCGTCCCTAGCAGCGGCCCAAGCAGCGTCCCCAGCAGCGGCCCTAGCAGCGGCCCAAGCAGCGGCCCTACCAGCGGCCCAAGCAGCGGCCCTAGCAGCGTCCCTAGCAGCGGCCCAAGCAGCGTCCCAAGCAGCGGCCCAAGCAGCGTCCCAAGCAGCGGCCCTAGCAGCGGCCCCAGCAGCGTCCCTAGCAGCGGCCCCAGCAGCGTCCCACTGGCCCGCCGTCATCTGGTCCATGTGCCACCAGAAATCGAGCAGCTTGCTCCACTGGTCACCCAGCACCTTGCCGGGATCGGTCAGAACGATGGAGGGCGCGCCGTCGATGCTGTCATTGACGTTGCGCAGCAAGATCGCATGGGCGCGGCTGATGTTCAGGAGCTTGGCGGTTTCGGCGTCAGCCTTCGATTGCGCGGTGTCGCGGAGCTTTGACGGCTCCCAGCCACCAACTGCGATAAGGACTTGGCCCTGAGCGCATGCGCACCCGAGATCGGACGGCGGGGTTACGCCATCGCCGCCAGCGCCCTCGTAAGCATCCCAATCAATCAGCGAGCCCTTGTAGGGCTTGCCCTCGTTGCTATCCCACCTGTCAAGAAGTTCACTAAGCTGCACCGCGTATCTCCTCCAAAAGCCTGTTGGGCTGATGGAGAGTGTTTAGACCAGCTAAACGCGATCCGCAAGCTTTTTGTTTAGAAAATCGAAACGAGAATTTTGACCGTGCCTCAAACCGGTGAGGGGTCAGCAGACCTTATGAGGTGATTCCCGATGGTAGCGGAGCATGGCATCGTCCACGGCGCGCCGTATTGCTAGGCCCCTAAATAGCCCAGAACGCTGGATGATTGCCGAGTATGAGCCAAGCAGCGTGGCCGCCTTCAGCCGATCATCAATCAGGGCCGTATCATCTGCGGCCAGGTCCTCCAGATACTCCATATTTTTCCGGTCGCCATCACCGGGCGGGGCGATCTTGCTGCGGCGAAGATTATCCAGCACGCCATCACTGACATCGGTGTTGAGAAACAACCAAAGGTGCAGGGCCCCGGATATGCCATGGACAATGGCAATGCATGTCGTCACGAAAAGATAGACGATGGGCCCCAAGATAATTGCGAACAGCGGATCTCTGTCCGATGGCTCATTCCATATCCGATCAAGAAGCACCGCAAGAAGGCTGGAGACTGCCAAAGCTAGCAGCGTTTGCTTGAGCATCGTGGCCCAATACCGTTTCGTCTCCATAACCCCCTCAATCGTGCGTGCCGGTCTTCCGTGCATCATTAGCGTCGGCATCGCTAGTAAGTTTTACCACTTGTTCGGCGCTGGCACGATACTGGCGTATAGCCATTGCTCGCTCAGGCGGAAGCAGGAGCTCGAACGGCTCCACGTGCAGATAGGCAGCGAGCTCATTGATCGCGTCTCGATCATAGGGTTGTTTCCCCCGAGCCATCAGGCTGATCTTCGCCTTGTTCCATCCGAGGTCATTGACCACGTCGGATTGCTTGCGGTCGGCGTGCTTTAGCCACTGCGCGATGTACCAGTCATGCTTTGGTTCAGCCATCCCACAATCATAAAGGGGGCCGAAAGAAAAGTCGTTTCGATCAGCTAAACGACCATTGCAATCCGCGTTTAGATATACTAAACCGGAAGGCATGACATTGGACACATACCTCAACAAGCCTGGCTCAAAGTCGCTGACCTCGCTTAGCGTGGAGATGGGCATTTCCAAAAGTCGCTTGTCGCAATTGCGTAAATCGACTGAGTGGCCGCCCGAGCTCGCCCTGAAACTAGAGCGGGCCACGGACGGCAAGCTGAATGCGGCCAAGCTTTCTCACGTCGTAGCGGACGCAAGAACGTCATGACTGCGTCATCTGATGCTTTGGACCTTAGCTCCCTTGTGGAGCTTGAGCGTGGTGACTTGTGCGTTCGCGTAGTCAAGCCACGCCTCAAATCGTTCGATCTCCCAACACAGGTTGCAGACATGATCGTCAGACTCAACGACGATGCGCACCATGTTGGCTCCGACCCGCTCAAGTGTCGGAAAATTCGTAATATGCTCAAGCGCCATTTGGCTCTCCCTAGTCTCCGGGGAGCAGTATCCGACCCGCTGTCGCGCCGTGTCAATTCCCTACGCGCGGGTAACCATGAATTGCGGTGGGCAGCATGACCCCTCGTCAGGATCATGGCGGCAAGGCCAACCACGCGGACTGGCAACCGATCAGCACCGCGCCGATGGATGGGACCCGCATCATTGTCTACGACAAAGGCTCGTGGATTTACGATATCGATATTGTCTCGGTCGACATGCAGGATTTCAAGAGCGGCGGCACGGGTTTTTATCGCGCGACCAAATGGATGCCTCTCCCCCCTCCACCTTCTGATAGCGGGAGCTAGGGGGACATGGGGGGCTGGGCATTTCTTCTCATCTGGCTTGCCATATCGGCTGTGAGCCTTGGCGTGTTCTCGTGGCTGGTGCGCCGCGCACCGTATGGTTTCCAGGACCGCAACGGTTTTCATCACTCTAATTCCGACCCTGTGACTCCCTCTCAGGTTCGGGGCGACCGGGAAGCCCCCAAAGCGCACCCGGTCGCCACTGATCAATCTCCTTTCCATGACGAAGGTTCTAACTGATGACCGCGCCGACAGTCGCCGGGAAACGTCCGGCCTATTCCGCTTTGAACGCGCTTGAGGCTCTGGGCCGCGCCCTGCACGAGATCAAGGCTCAAGACGGCCTGACATGGGCTGACATCGGCGCTGTGCTGGGTGTCAGTGACGATCAGGCAGCCAAGTATGCCGAGGGCACCGCCACCATGAACGCGGTGACATACGGGCGGGGCAAGCGGGAATGGAACGGCAGGTTCACCGGCTACTTTGACCGCCTGTGTGAGGACAGCCGCCCCGGCAAAGTCTGCGATCATTCCGCACTGACCGCCGTTCTCGATGCCGCCGCCCGTTTGGCGAAGGCACTGGAAGACGGCGAAATCAAGCCATCCGAAGTTCGCGACAACCGCAGCCACCTTGAGGCGGCGCGGGATGCGATTGATGCACAACTTGGCAAATTGAGGGCTGTGGCATGATCAAAGGCCAAAGCCCCTTTAAGGACGGCTCATTCATCGAATGGCTTACGCCGCGTGTTGACAAGGTGGACGCAGGATACATCACGCCCTGCTGGCTGTGGAATCTGTCCACAAACAAAAAGGGTTACGCTCAATGGAGGCTTCCCAGGCTTTTCGGGGACCCCACCAAAACAATCGGAGTGCATCGGGCGAGTTACGCGAATTTGATCGGACCAATTCAGAAAGGATTGGTTATCGACCACCTTTGCCGCAATCGGTCCTGTCAAAACCCCGAGCATCTGGAAGCGGTAACCGCTGGCGAGAACACAAGGCGCGGGATTAATCAATTTGTCGTCCGCGACCGATGTTCAGCCGGGCACGTCTACACTGATGCATCAATGTATTACGCGGGCAGGAAGCGGAAATGCCGCATTTGCCAGCGCGCTGCAATGCATGCGCATAGGACGCGCGTTCGGGAACTACGCGGCCAGTTCTGCCGGTCCTGTAGCGCCCTGCTCAGCGAAACTAACATGTCAGGATATTGTAGCCGCTGCGTCAACGTCCGGTTCAGCGACTGCGAAGATGAGAAGCTTCGCGCCAAGTTCACTGTGGTTACGGGGAAGGCGGCATGAGCGGCGACATCATCACCGCTGATCTCGCCCACGAAGAGCATATGGCCCGGGGAAGCGACTGGCTTCTGCGATCGATGCAGCGCGCACGTGGGGAAGGGCGGACCTATCCACGCCAGATGCTCGCATCCTACGGGCAGGGCGAGTTGATATGGAGCCGATCCTACTACTTGCCCCCGCGCGATAAGGGGCCGTCCGATGCGGTCCTTGCGATCCATGCTCGTGACGCAACGGCGGATGCGCGGCGCGTGAAACGCGATCCATGTGGATTTTGCGGGGTCAGGGCTGACATCGGCTGCGGTCATTCGCGGAGGGTTGCGTGCTTATAGAGTTGCCCTATCCCGACAAAATTCTTTGGCCAAACGGCCGCGGTCATTGGGCTATAAAGGCCCGTGAGACGAAGAAGCATCGCGAGTGGGCCAAGATAGCCACGCTCGGTGTCGCGGCCCCTGGATACCGCCATGACGGCTCTACGCTGGCGATCACCATTCGCATCTTCCCCAAGCGTTACGGGCCGGTTCCAGATCGGGATGGAGTTGTCGCATCCTGCAAGGCGTTTCTAGACGGGATAGCCGACGCAATCGGTGCGAACGACAACTGCTTCTCCGCCCCGCTGGTGGAGATTGCCAAGGAACGCGACGGGCGGTTCGAGATCGAGGTGCGCTCATGAGCAATCCGACCATCCCCACCTATCGCATCGACAGCGCCGAAGTTGAGGAAGCCTATCAGGCATATCGCGCCACGCAACTGGCCTGCCAGATCAATCCCGGCCTGACCGAGAACAAGTATTTCAAAGCCATCCAGGACACTGCCTATGCGCGGTTCCTGTTGACATTCGAGGCCATGGAATGAGCGCCAATCCGTGGCACCGCCGGTATCACTCTGACGCCCTTGCAGGGATGCTTTCACTCACCCTGGAAGAGCGCGGCGCATACCAGACCGTCCTGGATCTGATATATGATCGGGGAGGCCCCATCATGGACAATGAGCGCCTTCTCGCCGGCTATATGGGATGCTCGATCCGCAAGTGGCGGAGCCTTCGCGAAGTGCTCATTGCCAAGGGCAAATTGGTTGCCGCCGATGGTCATCTTTCCAATTCTCGCGCCGAAAAAGAGATTGAAAACGACGCGAAAACGAGACGAAAACTCGCTGAAAACGGTTCGAAAGGTGGACATAAAAAAGCCGAGAACTCGGAAAAGGCCAATGAAAACAACCAAACCGAGCCAGCCCTGCTAGAGCAAAATCCTAGCCTTTTACCAGAAGCCAGAAGCCAGAGTATTCAGTTAGATAAATCTAACTGCGCTGATGACGATCCTGGAAAACAGTTTTGGGACTCGGCTCGGGGGTATCTCGGCGCATCCAAATCATCGCTGATTGGCAAACTGGCAGGGCAGTATGGGCAGACCGCTGTTGCTGCGGCCATCACGGATGCAATGCTGATGACCCGGCAGCCACCGGACAGGACGGCGTACGTCATCGGGATTCTGCGCAAAGGCCAGGCCAGTCAAACGGCGGCGGGAGAAGTCTGGTGACATGGCTCCCTACCAAGACGGGCAAACACACCTGCCCGGAATGCTCACACCAGCGGAAGAACAAGCGGGATCGATGCCTGAGCGTCACGAAGGACGCGGATGGATGGGTCTGGAACTGCCACAATTGCGGATGGACGGGATCGGAAAATGGGACTGCACGAAAAACACCAGCAATGGATCGAATCGCGAAATCTCGATCCCGTTCTTGCCGAGAAGCTCGGCCTCAAAACGGAAATGCGCTTTGGCAAAGCGTGGATAGCAATCCCGTACCTAGAGGATGGAGTGGCAGTCAATCACAAGTACCGGCTGACCTCGGAGAAGGGTCACTACATGGACCCCGAAGCGCCGCTTGTGCTTTGGAACGTCGATTGCCTGAGCGATCCCAAGGTCCGCAACGGGCAAGCTCCGTTGGTCATCACCGAGGGGGAGTGGGATGCCATAGCGGCGATTCAGTCGGGCTGTCTCTACGCCGTGTCGGTTCCGAACGGTGCGCCAGGCAAGCCGACAGCGGACATCGAGACAGCGAAGCGGTATGAATGGGTAGATCGTCACGCGGATGCGCTTTCCAGCGTCCGGGAATTTGTGATCGCCGCGGATAACGACCAGGCAGGGTTCAATCTCGCCGCCGATCTGGTGGCCTTGCTTGGCGCTGATCGCTGCCGCTTCATTGAGTACCCGTTCCCCTGCAAGGATCTGAACGAGGTCTTGAAAGAATACGGCCCTGAGCGGGTTATGGACTGCATCCTGACCGCCAAGCCGTACCCGGTGAAGGGCCTCTACAAGCCGAGCGATTTCCCCGAGCGGGGAGAGGTGAGGGCGTATCCCATCGGCATCGCTCCGCTGCATGACATGGTTCACATCGTGCCCGGAACGCTGACTGTCCTGACCGGCTACAGCAACATGGGCAAATCGAGCTTGATGAACGCCATCATCGCCCACTGCATCAACCACAACTTCCCGGTGTGCCTCGCCAGCTTCGAGACGGAGGTGAAGCCGATCCTGATCGACGGGCTGCGCAAGTCGCTCTTGCGATGCGACCAGAATGACCTCGCCAAGGAGGACTTGGCCGACGTTGACCGCCTTATCGAGCAGCGCCTGACTGTGATCAGCCAGTCGGTTGACGAGGACATGGAGATGGACCTTGAAGAGTTCCTTCGCCTCGCCCGCATCGCTGTGGTTCGCCATGGGGCCAAGATGATCGTTCTCGATCCCTGGAATGAGCTGGAGCACAAGCGCCGGCGGGACGAGACCGAGACTGATTACATCGGGCGGGCCATCCGGGCGATCAAGCGCTTTGCCAAGCAGAATGACGTTGCGTTCTGGCTGGTGGCGCATCCCACCAAGCCGCAGATGGGCGTCAGCAAGATACCCGGACTGTATGACATTTCTGGCTCCGCCAACTTCGCTAACAAGGCGGATTATGGCCTGACCTATCACCGCGCCAACCCGAAAGAGAACCGCGCGACGATCCGCGTGACGAAGGTTCGCATGGGCCTTCCGGGCAGGAAGGATGAGGTGGATGTCACATTCGACTTCCGCGACAGCACCTTCAAATGCGCGGCCTAGCGTCGGCAAGGGAAATGCCCTGTTTCTCGCAGACCTCGCCAACGGGATCACGGATGAGGACATGCGAAAGCGGTGGAAAGAAGGACGGTACGGTGAAGTTCCAGCAAGGTTTGTAACGGGCTGGCGGCAACTCAGTGGACGGGGTTAGTAATGGGCAAGGCACGCAAGAAAAAGCAGGACACCCGGGGACCGCTCCAGCGCATACTGGATGCAGACCTGGTAGCAAACGACCAGAGCGTGTTAGCCGTCATCACCGACGAGCAGCGCGCCAAGGGCACCTATCAGGGCGAACGGCGCATCGTGAACCATCACGACCCGGTTATGCGATGGCGGGCCTCAGGAAGGCTCTCTGACAGCCAACAGCGGTCTATCGACCATGTACGCCGGTTGTGGGAGCTTGCAGGCCTACAGCAGCGCGTGACGGCGACCTATGAGGCGCGCAGTTCGGGAGGGTCATCGGTTGAGCATAACGCGCATCTCAAGATCGATGCACGGGAGGATCTGCACCGGATCAAGGGTTACTTCAGCGGTGTGCTGTCTCCGTATTTTGATATTTTCGAGAACGTGTGCCGCTGGGGTGAACCCGCAGGCGTTGCCGGATCATCGCTGGGCTTTGGTACTCGCTCAGCACAGGACAGGGCTCATACGATTGTGTGCTTTGTAGCGGATTATGTGGCGATGAAGGAGGGGGTCTAGTGGGCCGCAGATACGGCAGCAAGGCCGCATATGAAGAGGCTCGCAAGGATGCTCGGACATCCCGCGCAGAAATGGAAAGGATATGGAATATGACTGATGAAGAGCGCGCGGAAGAGCGCCGTATGGCAGCAAAGGGGCGGATTGCTGAAGCGCTTGAGGGCGAGGGCGGTGCCATGGCTTGGGCGTTGTTTATGGCGGGTGCGATGGCGCGCACTGTGGATATTCAACAGGCGGGCCAGTGCGCAGACTTGGCGCTGGCTCAATTTCGGGAACGGTTTGGATGAAGGAGGGTGTGTGATGGCTGAGCAGGCTAACGCCAACGAGATGGTGGGTTACATTGCCGACACCATCCAGTGGTGGCTCGACTATGACGAAAAGGCGAACGGGCGCGCAGGCGGATCAGCCGTGCATGACGAAATGTCGGTCATCCCACCAGTGTGGCCAAGCCGGGGCCAGTTGAAGCGCTGGGTGGGCTTCATGCGTGAAGTGGCCGAAACAAGCGAGCCGGTTGATGGTTTGACCATGCAGCGGCCACCGATAGATTGGGTGCCGGATGCCATACCGGGGATTGACCCCGATACGATGGCAGCTTGGAAGCCGCCCTCCAGAGAAACCGATCAATAGCCGCTTGACAGATGGGCGCGCGTCGGTTAAACGTTTTTGTTAATAGTTAGAATTGCGTCTGCAAGACGCTCACGAGGCTCACGCCCCCAAGCCCGGTAGAGTTGGGGTCCAATGCCCACCACTTCATTTGAAGTAGCCTGATGAGCCGAACGGCGAAACCACTCAGTGGTAGCCTAGGTCGCCTCCTAGGTGGGTCGGTTGAGGCGAGCAAGCCGGGCAACTCAAGACCTAGCTCGCTAGGCCGTCCGGGTTGATCACCGGACGTAGTCATACGGCAGATCACTCTGCCATCCCCACGGGGGCATTAAGGCAGGCTCAAGTCAGTCTCTAATGTGTGGGGTAAACATTCACCTCAACCGAAGGAAGCACCTGCTGATAATAGCTAGGGCGGCTGCATCCTTAGGCGCCACCTAGCGGGCTGGTCCGTTCTTACGGATATTGGGGTGCCGACCGCGCGCTATCCCGGCG
>Ga0172380_10001400_pt1 | contig 41500 bp, 35 predicted proteins | sample Leawe162metaG_FD_119747 | JGI IMG/M metagenome (GOLD analysis project Ga0172380, IMG submission 119747) | Leachate microbial communities from a municipal landfill in Southern Ontario, Canada - Leachate well 162 metaG | ecosystem: Engineered > Solid waste > Landfill > Unclassified | place...
AGTGGTGAAATCTTGTGGGCGGCGAGGGATTCGAACCCCCAAAGGCGTACACCAACGGATTTACAGTCCGCCCCGGCTCTCCAACTCCGGCGTCCGCCCAGATATATTACACCACTGATTTTTAGCCGAGCTTCAAATATAGATTGATTTATAATAAAATGCAAGATATACAAATGAAAAAATTTTGCACTGCCAAATTAACTATATTAATCTGATATTTGTCACTTTTCTGAATATTTCAAATGAAAGCAACCAGTCTAATTCATTGACAACTGCATTCGGATTCGTGCGAAAATTAGTGAGAATTTTATCGATTTTCCTGCTATCATAAAATCCCGCTTCCTTTACACATTTTAAACTTAATATATCATAGACATAATCACCCATATATTGCAGAAACTCTACCCTCGGATTCTTATGAAATTGATTAATCCTTATCTTTTTATTAGCCATACTCCATAATCGAGATTGAATCATTGTAAACGCAAAAGGATGAGTTATATCCCCTTTTGCTAACCAATATTTTGATAATTCTCTACTATTATTTTTAATAATTTGACGGAAAAGCTTTGCATTTTTTTTCTTGTTGATCGGAATTGCATATAAATCTTTAAGCAAGGGGATTTGAATAAAAGGCATATACGTCTGAACGACCGCATCAATTCTAGATTGTTCATGACCAAAATAATTCGGTAGACGTGCTTTAAATGCAAATAGATCAAGCCAGTTCTCTACTCCGATTTTCTCAACATCGGGAAGTCTCTCAAATATAGCTTCAAGCTGATTATTGCAACCCTTCCACATAATAGCATTGATCTCTTCTGAAAAAATGTCTGCCTTAAAAAGCTTAAGATGAGGAAGAATTTTATTATACTTTCTCTCAAGAACTGAAACTTTGCCTTTTATTAATAGCCTATTATAAAACTCCCTCCTCCACATTTCACCATAACCGCCATCTATAATAGTTATCTCTTTCCAATCTCTTAACATTAGATAATTATTAAGATGAACTATTGAAGATGCAGAATTATTTACAATTGTCTCTCCACAAAAATCATTTAATTCATCTATATAAATATCAGGTGACTGCCTTTTGCGATTAAAACCTTTGTGAGTGAAATTAAATTGATCGACAATTTTTTTTGATATTGTAAAATCAGGATGATCTTCTTCCCCAAATGTATGAGAATCCCATAAATCGAATTTTACATTTTTAATTAATGATGATAATAGAACTCTTGAATCCATCCCTCCCGATAAGCTTAAAGATATTTTTCTATTTGTAGAAAGGGGTACTTGAATTAGTTTGTCTAACCTTTCTGAAAATTGGTCAATCGAAATTTCAGAATTGGTATCGCTGATAGTAGGCATAAAATCATTCGAAGCATAATTGATTGTTAAATTTATTAAATCAATTTTCGCTGATTCTCCGGCGGATAATCGCTTAATATTTGATAAAACACTTTCAGAAGAGATCTGATTATATAGTAGCCAGCGGCTTCCGAATGTTTCAAAATTAATTTTGGCTTCTACAAATTTCGTTAACCAATCAATACGGGTAGAAAAATATATTTTGCTACAATTCTTTGAAATGTAAATATCTCTAAGTCCAAGTTGGTCTGTATAAATAGAAAGATTTTTTTTATCCCACTTAATAATAACATAATGTCCAAATATATTTTTAACATCTACTTCTTTGCGTGAAAGTAGTGAGTTCCATTTTTCTTTGTTACAAATAGAGAAATTACTACTATCTTCAATTATTCCTGTTCCGACCGATACCCAACCTTTTTGTTGAGCAATATCATTTTCGGAAAAAGAGGTTTCAGAATTACCACCTGATAAAATGGAAATGTTATTACTATCAAAAGAAAAAAGTGATTTCTCTTTAAGAACACTTTTTATTTTGCTAACATCTTCCGAAGCATTTATGGCACCAAAAATCCAACTCATTAATTCACTCTATATCAAGAATCATAATATTTACTAAAAAAAACTATCCTCATTTATTTTATTTATCCTTCCCTAATTAGTCATCCAATATTAATATTTAGAATTTTGCTTCTGAGCATATGATACGGTAGTTAAGAAAAAACATAATTCGTAAATTTATGATAATCCTAAACTATTTTACAATTATTTTGACATTATTTGATTTTGGATAGATTAAAAGACCATTGTCTTCTCCATTTTGTTTAGTTAAAAAATCGCGTATCTCATTCAAAGTTCTTGTTTTAAAGTATCTTCTTATTGAATCGGTTGCTTTTGTTGTATCAATATCGCTTAAGTAATATTTGTTATTGATAACAAGAAATTGTGTCCCATATATTTGAGGTTTTCCCACACTTAATAAATATCTATCGTAACTTGCTGCAGAGAGCCAACGTGCATCTAAATTGGTTGAATCCATTACAGCAGCCTTTTTTGAATATTCCCATGCAAGTTTATATGATGTCGAATCATTCCCATGTTGATAAATCATTGCGGCGTGAAAGTAATCCATTGAGGTTGATACTTTGTTTTGCTTAATCATTTCTGTTACTTCTACTCTTCTTGTCGAGTCTTGAATTAATAACACATCCCAGTCAATCTTTTCAACTCCCCTGGAATTTTGATCTTCATCATACATTTTTTTTAATTCAAGATTATCTTGAGAATAAATGCAACTAAATACAGTAAAAAATAATACAATCAAAAAAGTACGACTCATTATCACTCCTATGTGTTTTTATTAACTTCATTCCGCTTGATCTGCTGCATATATATTTCTATCTATTATCAATACATTTAAAACTTTCCGGGTATTTTGCTAAGTAATTTAGTCCTTCCTCCGAAACTTGAATCGGAACTCCTAAACGCCAAAAATAATCGAATGCCCTAGAAATATACTCCATGTTAATATTTGTTGTATATTTTTGAAAATATGAATTAACTAAACCTTCTTCATCTAAATCAAGATCAATTACTAAACAAGGTGACGAACAGGCAAAATCAATTTGATTTAAATCGACTATTTTTGTTTTTGCAAAACCTACTTCTGTCAAATACATAATTTGAGTCTTTGTTAATGTAGGAGATTCAAAAACCTTAAAATATACTTTTAAATTTTGTATATCATATACTATGCTCCATTTAGTAAAATGCTCTTGTGCTACTGAATTTAATATTTTGAACGAAAAAGAAATATCATTTTCCTTATTGTTTTTAGAATAATCATCAATCATACTTGCCGCAGTACAAAAATTATAAAGCGATCTATTATAATCAGTATTAATTTTTGTTTTATATGCTGAAATTGATTCATCATAAGTGCTGTTTGCTAATACAGTTACCGGGAGCAGTTCGTTTACCTTAACAATCATTTTTCCATCAATAAATTCAATAACAGCGCTACTTCCCGATCTATCACAGATGAGAAAATGAAACTTTGATGACTTATCAACTATCCTTATTATTTTATCAGTTCCTATCACTTCTTGAATAGTTGAACAATTATCGAGCTGGTATTGTATCCATTGGCATGCTGAAATTGTTTGGCGAGAATCCTTCCGGGGATATTCTGTCTGCCCTAATGTCATTTGCTCAACAACCAAGCCTTTTTCATTCATTCCGCCATAAGGTAGGTCTCTACCCACCTGGTTAAAAGTAATACTTCCAAATTGTGATACCCACTTTGCGGGATTTTCCAACGATTCCATTAGTGCAGTTTTTTCAACATTCCGTTGGTTTGTCATAAATAAACCTATTCCTATATGCCAGTCTAAGTTATGCCCCAATAATATACTATTGCTATTTTTTAAAATAAACGAGGTACAAGGAAATACAATAGTAGAATTTAACAAAAGAGTAATACCAACAATAAATAGACCTAATCTATTTTTCATTGTACTATATCCTCCAACTTATTTAAGTAAAGAATGATCTTACCTCTAACCTGAGTCTTATAACAAGCATACCACCTTATAATCAATTACGGTTGTTATTTTCTATTCCTCTTAGTACTACAACAAATCCAATAGTATTATCATATTCATAAACAATCAATCTATTATAGTTGACATCTATTCTCAGAATTTCTTTGTCATTTTTTTTATCATAAATTTTTACCCTACCGGTTTCAGAATTGATTCTTTGATTGACAGGTTGATAAATAATTTGTGGAGATTCAATTTCTATGAATTTTGTTGAATCTTGAACAACCACTATTGCATTTTTCAAGATTCGTTCACCGCCATGAAGTGAGTCATATTCAGCTTTTATAAAAATGACATTGTCTGTTTTTAATTCAGTAGAAAGAAATACTTCTGAAGCTTTTTCGGTTGAAACATTAGGAGATAGGTCATATAAATTAATTGTGTAATCTATTAATTCTGGTCCTCCATAATTTCCATGTCCCGGAATGACAATTTTTGCTGCACCATATTCTTTTTTGATTCTTTTTGCCGTTTCAGACCACTTATCAAGGTTTGCATCACTTATGTTTCCAACCCATCCATTATGCTCTCTAATCTCATTTCCTCCAAATAGAACTTCTTCACTTGGTATCCAAACGACAATGCCGTCAGTAGTATGTGCTTCACCAAGAAAATTACAAATCACTTTTTTATCTCCGACATTAATAACCTTTTGGGAGTTAAATCCGATTTCTGGAATTGGTAAACCTTTCTCTCTGGCAATCTGCCTTGTTAATTCGTAAGAATATGTTTTTATATCATTCTTTTGAACAATGTCTAATCCCCCCATTGCATCTGGATGCCATCTGTCAATAATATATCCAACAATTTTTGAATGCCTTTCATTTCTTACCCAATCAATAAGATTTTGTGTTTCAATATCAGAATCGGGAGTTGAAACAATAATAGCTTGTCCATTATTTATATATATCAGTCCATTGTTATTGTTTTGTGTATGGACATAACAATTATTTGAAATTTTTTTCAAAATCAGATCATCAGAAACTCTTATTTCTTGTCCAGATAATTGATTTACAATTAATAGTAAGATTATCCCTTTCAAAGGATACTTCATTTTCGAGTTAATTCGTTTATTCACAATTACTTTTTTTCGCCATTTTGTTCATAAATTCATCCATCGCTTCTTATTTTGGCTGCTACTTTTTAGTTTCTCAATAATTGCTTCTTTCGTAACTTCAGTTATTCCAAACCATTTTTCAACGCTAGAATTTGTCATTTTTGCACGTCTTTCCAATTCTTTAACATATTCATCAGTAAGAATATCATAAAACAAGTATTCTTCATTTTCTGATTCTAACTGTCCAAGAAATAAATAAGCATCATAATTATTTTCAAAATTACCGGTTTCATTATCATAAGTAATTTCATAAAGTCCATCGAAAGGTTCTTTACCAAATGGGCTATCCTTTAATTCAAAGGCAATTTGCTTATTCCCAACTTTTGCAAAAACAGAATCAAAAATTCCATTTCTAATTAAGCCGCGAATTTTGCCATCATTACTAATTACTGGACAATGTTGAAAAATCGAAAAAACTTCATCGGGGGCAAATATTTTTGTCAATTGAGCAGCGGCAGTTGGCTTAGCTTCATTCTTACGTCTATCAACACCAAATCCGGGAACCTGAGATTTAAAAGCGTGGCCATTGCCAACGATAAATAAGCTATTTCTTTTATCCTTATTATTCGAAATTGTTTCCGAAATAATCTTAGCCATCTGTTCATTTCTATCTAAAATACTGTTAAAATGAGTCTTCATTTCTTCATAGTTTTTAAATAATCCAAACGGTCGCGGTTCATCTACACAGACAAGGTTTACTCTTTTTTCTTTTGGTAGTGTTTTATTCAATTTCCATATTTCAATTAGAAATTCATACATCCCTTTATCATACCAGCCATTAATTTGAAGGTCTCGGAAAATATTTTGAATTATTTCAACATCTAATTCCTCATTGGCAATAAATTTATCAAGCTCATTTTGCTTATCCGAAGAAACCTCCATAAAAATTGTCCCAACCTTTGATGCAAATGTCGAATTCGTGATTACACTTTTCATTAAATCCCACGAGGATTTGCGTCTGTGTATTTCGCCATATATAACAATTTTATGATTTGATAGTGCATCAAGAATAAAGTCCTTTGGTACTTTCCCATTATTCTTTAAATAATTAGTAAATGCAGTTGTATCAGTTGACTCAGATTTAAGTTCTTTAATTCGATAAACATAATTTAAAAAATTGCTGCACTTTTTCTTAAATACGTTTACAGCATCATTCAAATCGTTCCCGAGATCTTCACCTGCATTTAACCACTTACCATCTTCAAAACTCAAATATGTAATTATGCACATTGGTTCAGAATAATCAGTTATTATTCCCGCAATCGAATCCTTAAAAATAATTACTCTTCTAATTTTTGTATTTAGTAGTTTCTCTTTTTTCTCATTACTAACTTCAATGTTAGGTGAATTCGGTTTAGCGAATACTCCTCTAAAACGATAAGTATTTACTGATTGGTACAAACCCTGTTTCCCATCTACTTGTAAATATTTGAAAGTAAGAAATGAATTTAGAGGTGTACTTAAATCAAACTGATTTGGATATTCATTTACTTTCCTATTGATGTCACTTAATACAAAATCCTTTTCAACATTTTGGGCATTGGAAGAAATGGAGAAAATAATTACAAGTAAAATTAAAGAACCAAAAAATTGCCTCATTGTACTGAACCTTTTTCATTATTGAATTTATTATAGATAACGGGAGTTTTGTGTTTCCATTCATCCCACAATTTCTCATTAGTTACTAACTCCACCATGAAATCACTGACGTTTATTCTGCTCGTTTTGCCCGAATCAAAAATGGGACTTCGAATTTTCTTATTGTATATCTCGTAGTTACTCTTGCTTTCTTCATCGAAAAGTGAATCTGGTCGAACCGCTACCCATTCTATTTTGGTTTGTGAGCCTATTTTGTAAACAAGATAATCAGCAGCCAGCATATTATCTTTGTGAGGTGGCAATGCGAATTTTAATAATGAAAATACTATCTTTTCCCCTACTGTATTAATTTCTCCTAACTTTCTATTAGTGTATGCGGTTGTACTCATAAGGATAAATTTTGGGTTCAGATTTTGTGACTCTATCGTATCAATTATTTTCACAACTATATTGAAAACTAATTTATGTGGTGGACCGAGAATCCCTTTAAAACTTAAATTATGCCCAAGACAACAGATAATAGTATCACAGTCTTTTATAAGCTCTTTGATTTTTACAAGCTCGAAATCATTAATATTTCCTCTAATTATTTCAATAGCTTTATTATCAGAAACTTGAGTCGGTATAATTGCAGAATCTCTTACTACTATTCGAACCTGTATGTTCTTTTTGATAAGTTGCTGCATAACTAACTTGCCTGTTGCACCGCTCGCTCCTAAAACAAGAGCTTTCATATTCCCCCAATTGGTTCTAATTATTAAAAAAAATTTATGTTGCTACTTCAAAAAGTAAATACTCCACTCGTTATCTCCCCCAATATTCACGGTCGAGGGATCGGTATTGTATCGCTTCACTTATATGCTGCACTAAAATCTCTTTCTCATTATCCAAGTCGGCTATCGTTCTGCTTAATTTCAATATTCTATCAAATGCCCTTGCTGAAAGAGAAAATCGTGTCATCGCCATCTTTAGGAGTTCTAAAGATTTGCTATCCAAAGCACAAAACTTCTTTACTTCCTTAGTCCCCATATCGGAATTGGAAAAAATCCCCGAAGTATTCTTGAATCTGTCCAATTGCACTTTCCTCGCATTTACAACTCTCTCCCTTATCGCCGATGAATTTTCGGTTTTAGCATTTGATGTAAGCTCCTTAAACCTCACCGCCGGCACTTCAATATGAATATCAATCCGATCTAATAATGGTCCCGATATTTTTGAAAGGTATTTCTGAATTTGCCCCGTATTGCAACTGCATTCTTTATTAGGATCGGTGAAATATCCACACGGACACGGATTCATTGCCGCAACGAGCATAAAATTTGCCGGAAATTGGAGCGTTATTTTCGCCCGACTGATTGTTACACTCCCATCTTCAATCGGCTGTCTTAATACCTCCAAAGCATTCTTTTTAAATTCAGGAAGTTCATCCAAAAATAAAACTCCATTATGAGCATAAGAAACCTCACCGGGTCTGGGTACCGTTCCGCCTCCGATAAGCGCAATATCCGAAACTGTGTGATGCGGATTTCTAAATGGTCTTTGATTTACAAGCGGTGCCTCATCGCTCAAGATTCCCGAAACCGAATGAATTATCGAGGTCTCAATCGCTTCAATAAAAGTCAATGGAGGCAAGATTGTTGGGATTCTTTTTGCGAGCATCGTTTTGCCCGAGCCGGGAGGTCCTATCATTATAATATTATGCCCGCCGGCAGCAGCAATCTCTAACGCCCTTTTTACGTTCTCCTGCCCCTTTACGTCTGCAAAATCGATCGCATAATTATTTAATTCCTCGAGTTCTTCTTCGTTGCGATAAACTTCCCGGAATAATTCTTCTTGGTCATTGAGATAAGAAGTGAGTTCTTTGAAATTGGCAAAAGGGAGAACTTCAATTCCTTCTACTAATGCGGCTTCCCGTGCCGATTCATAAGGGAGTATAATTTTTGTGAACCCCTTTTTCTTTGCTTCAAATGCAATCGGGAGAATCCCTTTTACTTTTCGCAAAGTTCCATCCAAAGAAAGTTCACCGAGCAGAATTGTTTTATTTAGTTTAGAAATATTCACTAAACCGTTGGCAGCCAAAATTCCGATAGCGATAGGGAGATCAAATGCACTCCCCTCTTTTTTAATATCAGCGGGGGCGAGATTGATTGTGATTTTTTTTAACGGAAATTCAAATCCGGAATTGATTATTGCGGCAGTTACTCTTTCCCGGCTCTCTTTAATAGCACTATCCGGAAGTCCAACAATCGTAACCGATGGAAGTTTTCTTTCACAGTGGATTTCCACTTCCACGATGTAAGCTTTAATGCCGTAGGTTGAAGATGAAAATAATTTTGCAAACATTTTATGCGCCCGCTAATTAATTTCTTGTTAATTAAAATTAATCTATAATTTAACTTTATTCAATATTTTCAAGCTGCTTTCTCAAGCAGTTTATTTTTTCCACTGAGCATTACGTTCACCAATTCGCTTTCATTCAATAATTCATGTGCAAGCTCTTGAACCATCTTTGGCGTTACTGCTTCGATAATACGAATTGTCTCCGTCATAGGTCTTACTTTACCATAATAAATTAAAGACTGCCCAATTCGCATCATCCTATTATTGGTGCTCTCCATACTCATTATCATATTGCCGATAATATATTCTTTAGCTCGGTTCAATTCCTTCTCTGTTACTTTTTTCGATTTTATTTTCACAAATTCTTTTCGGATAATCTCAAGTGCTTTCTCGGTAGTCTTATCATTTGTAGAAAAATAAACACCGAAAGTTGAAATATCATAAAATGAATTTAGGAATGTATTTATCTGATAAGCGATTCCATTTTTTTCTCTTAGGTTCTGGAATAAACGAGAACTGCTCCCCTCGCCCAGAATATTCGATAGAACAGAAATCTCAACTCTGCGTTTGCTATTATATCCTTCGGTTGTATTGCCGATTATTACATGCGTTTGCTGAGTCTCTTTCTTAATATATAAATTCTGTCTAAAAGTATTTACAGGTTCAAGAACAGCTCTATTACTTTTTCCTAAATCTTTCTGTAAATATTTATAAGCATACTTCACTACTTCTTTATGTTGAAGAAATCCCGATGCTACTATATATAGATTATCGAAAGTGTAATGCTCTTTCATAAAATCATCTAAATCGCGTTTCTTGAATTTTTTAAGATTCCCTTTTGTCCCTATAATCGGAAGTTCTAATGAATTGCCTTTGAAGATTATACTCTCGAATTTATCAAAAATTAATTCTTCCGGATTATCTTCTATATCATCAAGTTCATCAATTACAACATTAGATTCATTTTTAATATCTGTGCTTTTAAATAATGGATAGGAAACCATATCAGCAAGTACATCAAAAGTTTTTTCTAGATGAGATGAAAGTCCTCTTCCATAAAAACAGGTATGCTCTTTTGATGTGAATGCATTTAAGTATCCACCAAGCTCTTCTATCTCTTCGGAGATTTTTTTCGCGCTTCTTTTCTGCGTCCCTTTGAAAAGCATGTGCTCAATAAAATGACTGATACCATTATTTGCGTGTGATTCGAGACGAGAACCTACATTAAACCAAAATCCGAGAGAGAAAGATTTTACATGCGGAATCATTTCGGTAATAACTGTAACCCCATTCTGAAGCTTAGTGATATTTACATCGAGTGGTCTGATAATTTTTTCCATGGATAATTTTAATCGACAAATATAGAGAAAGGGAAAGCTTCTTACAAGGCAGTAATAATTATGAGCGGAGTGTCCATAGAATATAATCCATAATTAATATCATTGCAGAGCTAAGAACAAATGAACGAATAGTAGAATTGCCGACACCTTCAGCACCACCTTCGGTTCTGAAACCAATATGACAGCCCATCAATGCAGTAATACCACCAAAGATTCCTCCTTTAAGTAATCCGAATAACATGTCGCCGAAATAAAAATAGCGTCTCACGGATTCAAAAAACACATTAAAGGAAACTCCAAGAAACTGATTGGAAATAAAAAATGCACCAAAGACTGCAATTACATTAGCATAGACTACAAGAATAGGTATCATAATAATAGATGCAAAAAATCTAGGTGATGCTAAAAAACCTACCGGATTAATTCCCATTGTTTCGAGTGCATCAATCTGTTCGGTTACTTTCATGGATCCGATTTCCGCTGCTATTGAAGCCCCTACCCTGCCAGCTATCACAATTGCTGTTAGTACCGGTCCTAGTTCTGTGATAATTGCTTTAGTTGTGGCTGTACCTAGAAATGACAAAGGAGCAATCCCCTTTAATTGATATGCTGCTTGCCAAGCGGCAACAGCTCCTGTAAATAATGCTATTATAATTACTAATGGAAGTGAGTTTACTCCGATGTGCCCCATTTGGAAAACAAACTCTTTTCTATTTCTAAGAAGTTTTGGTCCATTTTTAATAATATCGAAGAATAATATCGAAACCTGACCAAACTCTCTAAAGAATTGGATAGTCTTACTTCCCAATGCAGTAATAATGTTATTCATATAGTAATAGTGATTTTATAGTGCCTTAAAATTAGTAATAAAGTTATTAATATCACCTGATTCAATTAATTCTTTTACCGATTCTTCATCTTTGAATTTCTTTGAGATTTCCGAAATTAATCGGAGTTGAAGTTCCGGATGATCAAAAGGAGTAAGCAAGAGAATAATAATTTTAGCCGGCTTTTCATCAAGCGATTCGAAATTGATTCCTTCTTTTGAAACAGCAATCGCGAAATGAACTTCCGAAATTTTGATCTTAGCATGCGGAAGCGCAAGATGATTGCCTAATCCTGTGGAGATAATCGATTCCCTTTTCATTACCTCACTTTTAATATAGGTATAATCAAGCTTATACCTCTCAGAAAGTTTTCTAATTAATTCTTCGATTACAGATTCTTTTGAATCAGAATTTGTAAAGAATACCAGATCGGGTCTAAGTAATGAATTTATATCAATTGAATTTTTGAATCGCTTAATAAAGTAACTCATAAATGGTGCACTTGATAAAGAAGTAACGAGTGCCATAATAACAAGTGCGACGAAAACTCTTTCATGTATAAGACCTGCCTGCAAGGCAAGAATACCAAGAACAATTTCCATTGCACCACGAGAGTTCATTCCGAATCCAATTGCAAGTGCTTCATCCTTTTTCATACCGCCCCAATAAGCACCTAATCCACAGCCGATTACTTTACCTGCAAATGCAAGTACAACAAATATCAATACGATCATAAAATCGAAACTAGTGATAAAATTTACTCTAAGTCCGATTGAAACAAAAAATAATGGAGCAAAAATATTTGTTACAAATTGCTGGACCATCTCTCTTGTCTGCTCTTTTAAGTGTGCAGAATCACCAATAGCTATACCTACAATAAATGCTCCGAAGATTGCATGAATGCCGATATATTCAGTAAATGCCGCACCTAAAAATCCAAGAATAAATATAAAATTTAATATACCGCCTGGATAGGTAGTCTTATTTTGGATGAATGGAATGATTCGATTAAATATTTTCCTCCCAATAATTAGCATAAATGCAATAAAAACCAAAGTGGAAGTGACTATTATAGAAATATCAAAACCGTGTCCTGATTGTCCCAACATTCCGAGTATAAAAGAGAACACTAACCAGCCAATTAGGTCATTAAACATTGCAGAAGCTATTATTAAGAAACCAATTTGTGTCTTAAAAATATTAAGGTCCATTAATGTTCTTGCAACTACCGGGAGAGCGGTAATAGAAAGTGCAGTTCCTACAAATAGAGCAAAAATTAATGTTAATGAAGGGTCTTTGATTCCAAGAAATTCAGGGAAAAAATATGCAGCCAAAAAACCAATAGCAAAAGGAAATACCATTCCAATTACACTTGTGTATAAAGCTGTTTTCCCTTGTTTAAATACTAATGACAAATTAACTTCCAATCCGGAAACTAAAAGAAGCATTATAACTGCAAGGTTTGTTATTCCATCTATCGCTATATCTGTTGACTTTGAATTAGTGAAAATAGCATTAAACATATCTGGTGCGATAGTGCCAAAGACTGTTGGACCAAGAATGATACCGGCAAGGATTTCACCAACGACAGATGGCTGTTTTATAAGTCGCATTAATTCGCCAAAAACTTTCGCGGCGAATAACATTACACTAATTGCAATTAGAAATCTAGTTATATCTTCTGGAGTTAAATTCATTGATTAATCACTTTATTAATAAGATTGAACAAGGAAGCTCTTTAAAAATAAACTCTTCATTATGCTGAAAAAATCTATCGATGAAGCTAAGTTTTTTACTTGGAGCCGACATAATTAATAGATCGCTTCCATTTTTCTTAACAAAATTATTTGCTTCCCACCCTTCCTTACCATATAAGCAAATACCCTTAACATCAATACCCGTTAAATTTAATTCGCTAATAAACACATCCATTTTTTCTGTTTCTTCACAATGCCAAACTTTTCTTTTCTTTTCTGTTTCATCGGTTGAACCGGTATCGTAGACTGTAATAGCTAATCCGGGTACTTCATATTCTCTTATCAAACAAATCTCAGTTGACTTTTCTCTTAATGCAATTTGATAAGCGATATTAACCAATATTTCGCTTTCGTATGAATAATCTACCTGTACAGAAATTTTCTTAAATGGTTTAGGCTCTACCGAAGGCTCGGTTAAAATAAAAAGTGAGCAGTACGGATCTCTCATTAATTTCCGTGCAACAGATCCGAGATAATATTTAATCATTTTTTCTTTTTCTAATGCACCTGCAATTAAAAGATCAACATTGTTTTCCTTGCATTTAGCATTGATTACTTTAGCCGGTTCTCCTTCACCCCAGACGATATGAATGCTTTCAGGATTGAATCCGGAGTTGGATATTAGTTCTAGCAGTCTATTTTCTATTGCATCATTTTTACTGCCGACATGAATAAAAATTACCTCGGAACCAAATTGTTCGCTATATACTTTTGTCTCTTTTAATAATGCCATACTATTAGGTGAGAAAGTAACTGCAAGTCCAATTTTTTTGAACATAAAATCCCTGCTTATTTAGTCAAAATTTGATATTGATAACTTTCTGATTTTTTATATATTACACTTAATTCTCTTTGAGAGAATACAAATTATCTTTTCAAAGAAGATATTCTTTCAATAATAGGATTAATAAATAACATTTTCAAAAGAATTAAAATAAAAACGATGCCTAATTATAAGGATTAATGTAAGCTATGAGCGAAATTACACTCGAGTTATCAGAAAAAAAATCTGAGGTAGACCTTCCTGAGAATTTACTTTTTGGAAGAGTATTTACTGAGCACTTATTTGAAGTGGACTACGATGAATCAAAAGGAGGTTGGCATAACCCCAAAATTAAAAAATTTTCTAATTTAAATATTAGTCCCGCCGCAATGGTATTCCATTACGGTCAGTCAATCTTTGAAGGATTGAAAGCTTATAAACAGCAAAACGGAGATTTTGTTCTATTCCGTCCTGATAAGAATATTGAACGATTGAATAGATCAGCGCGAAAAATGTGTATTCCGGAAGTATCGCCTGAATTAGTTTTGAACGCAATGAAAGAATTAGTAAAAATTGATAGAGATTGGATGCCTGGAAAACCAGGGCATGCACTTTATATCAGACCTGTTATGTTTGCAAGCGAGCCATCGTTAGGTGTTCGTCCTTCAGATACTTATAAATTAATTATAATGTTGAGTCCCGTAGGACCATATTATCCGGAGGGATTTAAGCCTGTACCAATTTTAGTAACTGATGAATACGTAAGAGCAGTTAGGAAAGGAATTGGAGATTGTAAAACAGCAGGTAATTATGCAGCAAGTATTTTAGCTCAAAGAGAAGCGAAAAAACTTGGCTATTCTCAAGTGCTTTGGTTAGATGGGATCGAACAAAAATATCTTGAAGAAGTTGGGACTATGAATATTTTCGTTCAGTTCAAAAACGAAGTTGCCACTCCAATGCTTACAGGTTCTATTCTCCCCGGCGTTACACGTATGTCGGTAATCCAGATTCTAAGAGATTGGGGATATACAGTGAACGAAAGAATGATCTCGATTGAAGAAGTTTCTAATGCATATATGACTGGTGATTTAATTGAGATATTCGGTACAGGTACGGCGGCGGTTATTTCTTCTATCAGCAAACTTAAATTTAATGATCAGATGATGATATTTAATGAAAATGAAGCCGGAGAACTTGGCACACGTCTTTATAATGAATTAGCCAGTATTCATGAAGGCAAAATTCCTGATAGATACGGATGGAATGTACTTATAGATTAATATTGACACTAAATATGGAATTTATTAAAATGAGTTTAGTTTAATAGTTTTGAGTCGAGAACCCGTTTTAGTCCGGGCTTTACAACGGTGGAAGGAGCTAGCATACGCGATATATGTGTAGTTCGTAACGCTCAAAAAATTGCTCTCTTGTGAAAACTTGAGGGCATTTTTTTTGATATTCACTTAAATTAAGGTAAAAACTAACTTATTTAATAAACTGTCCGGTATATGAAAGCAATCAGATGACTTAATTCTAAAAATTCACAAAAATAATCGAATTAAGAGAAATTATTTTACGAAATTACTTGACTAGTGTTACTTTGTTCACTATATTTGAATTAGTGAACAAAAGGACACTATAATGAAAAAAGAATTAACAGAAAAACAAAATAACATACTTTCATTCATAGATGAAAGCATTTCAATGAATGGTTATCCCCCAACCTATCGTGAGATTGGTAAGCAATTTGGCATATCAAGTACATTCGGAGTTAAGCGTCATATTGATGCCTTGATTAAGAAAGGATATGTAACAGCCGAATCAAATTCAAGCAGAACTTTAAGTATTATCGATAACACCCCTAAAAATAAATCAGTTAGCTTCGATAATAGTATAGAGATTCCTATTGTTGGACGGGTAGCAGCAGGTCAGCCGATACTCGCTCAAGAAAATATTGATGGGAATATCTTGTTAGACCGTAGCATGATAAATGGTAGAAGCGAATGTTTCGGTCTAAAGGTAAAGGGTGATTCGATGAAAAACGCCGGTATCTATGAAGGCGATTTAGTAATTGTTGCCCCACAGAAAGATGCAAATAATGGAGATATAGTGATTGCTCTTCTGGGTGATGAAGCCACTATGAAACGATTTATGAGAACTAAGGATCAAGTAATTCTTAGACCGGAGAATGAAGATTATAATGATATCGTAGTACAAGATGTCGAATCATTCTCTTTAATTGGTAAAGTAGTTGGCGTTTTTAGAACTTATAACTAAAGGGTGTTCTTATGAAAAGTCTATTATTTACAACAGCTATTATTAAAAGATTAAAAGTATCATTTATTTTTGGCGCAGAACTCATTTCTTTGGAACCTTATTACATTTCAAAGAATAAAAATGGTGAGAAAGTTGTATTTGGAAGAATTAATAATTTGAATGAAATTAGAGTTTTTGAATATAACAAGATTTTCAATCTAAGACTATTAGAACAAAACAGATTTTCTCCACTAATTCCGATACTCCCTGTAAATTAAATAATAGGAGACACGTGATGACAAATAAAAGTGCAAATAAAAGAGACAAAGTCGATAAATTAATTGATCAGTTTTGGAAACATGGTTTTCTTACACTCAGTAGAAAATATGGCAAGTACCTTCCGGAACCAAAACCAATTGGTCAATATGATATTGATGCATTAGGTAAATATAAAAGAAAATTAGCAATTGGAATTACTGTAACTGAAGAAGATTTGAGCAATAATAATCTCGTTACAAAAATTAATTTCATCGCAAAAGGATATCCGAGATTAAATAATTTTCTTCTAACTATCTTTGTCGGAGTTCCATCAGAGCTATTTTTAAAAACAAGTATGTACCTTTATCAATTGGAAAATGACGTACAATCTAAAATCAAATTGATATCAATCCCCTCAGGAAAATAATTCGTCATAACTTATTGTTTTTATTGATTTTCTTGACATTTATACCCTTGCAGACTATTTTTCCAAGTCTAATTAAAATGGGATAGGATTATTGGTGCGTTTAAAAGCAGCCGAATTAAAATCTATTGATGAAGTAATGAAGAGTGGGAAAATCCCTGCTCACATTGCTATCATTATGGATGGTAATGGTAGATGGGCAAAAAAAAGAGCACTTCCTCGCGTTGCCGGGCACCAAAAAGGGGTTGCAATTGTACGTGAAATGGTGGAAGCGTGCGCCAATCTGGGCGTAAAAGTATTGACACTTTACACTTTTTCTACCGAAAATTGGAATCGTCCCCAAGAGGAAGTATCCACTTTAATGCGGCTTATTGTAAAAAGTTTGCAGATAGAAACCAACGAACTTCACTCCAATAATATTAAACTAACCACAATAGGTAATACTAAACTATTACCTTCCATAGTGCAAGATGAACTAGACAGCGCAATGGAGAAGACAATAAATAATACGGCAATGACATTAAATTTAGCATTAAGTTATAGCGGAAGATGGGAACTAACTGAAGCCGTAAAGAATATAACGAAACAAGTATTAGATAATAAATTAAATTTTGAAGATATCACCGAGAAAACTATTTCAGATTTTCTAAGCACGGCTGCGTTTCCCGATCCGGATTTATTGATACGTAGCGGTGGTGAGCAAAGAATTAGTAATTTTTTATTATGGCAGATAGCATATTCGGAAATCTATATCACCGATACATTATGGCCTGATTTCAAAACTAAGAATTTGCTTGAAGCAATAAAAAGCTTTCAGAAGAGAGAAAGAAGATTCGGTTTAGTGAGCGAGCAACTATCGAATGGTCTTACCAAACAACCAGTTTAAAATAGTCCTTATTTTACTTTTACTTATTCCCGGAGTTGTTATTCCGCAGGTTCAAAAGGATAGTTATAAAATCCTTGGAATGAGTGTTACAGGGAATAAATCAGCAGATGCCAATACTATCATCGCCAATACCGGCTTAAAGGTGGGTGATGAAATAGAAATCCCGGGCGATAAAACTAATAATGCGATTAAACGCCTCTGGAATCTTGGAATTTTTGAGGACGTTCAGCTGCTCCTTGAAAAGAAAATTGATAACGGAATTTTCCTTCAGATTAAAGTACAAGAATTTCCACGTCTCGAAAAAGTAGACTATCGTGGTAATGACGAACTAAGTAATGATGACTTAGATAAAAAAGTTTCAATAGTAAGAGGGCAGACTCTTAAAAATAGCGATATAAACAAAATTAAAGCTGACTTTCTAAAACTTTATGAAGAAGAAGGTTACCTTAACGTTAAGATTACTGCAAAAAGATATATTTACCAAAGAACTGATTCTACTTCTGACGAATTAATTAATATTTGGGTTTATGATAAAGATCTTTCTCAGCAGTATGAAACGAGAATAGATAAAGATAAAGCAACTTCTATTAACTCGATAGACAGAATTAAGGAAAGAACTGTTCTTCTTTTTGATGTTGAAGAGGGTGAAGAAGTTAATATTAGAAATATTGTTTTCAATGGTAATCTTGCTTTTGATGACGGCGATTTAAGAGGTGAAATGAAAGAAACTTCTGAATCAAAATGGTGGAAATTTTGGTCAAGCCCTAAATTAAAAGCTGATAAATTTAAAGAAGACTTAAAATTAATAGAAAAATTTTACAAGAAAAATGGCTATTTAGATTTTACAGTTATCGCTGATACCGTTATTTACAATGAAGATAAAACAGAATTGGATGTAGTCGTTAGCGTTTATGAAGGTGTTCAATATAAAATTAGAAACATTTCACTAGTGGGAAATACAGTTTATCCAACTGAATCAATCCTGGAACGTCTCGCCTTTAAGAAAGGTGATATTTATAACGTAGAGCAATTCAACCAGAATTTATATTATAACGAAAAACAATCTGATGTCTCTTCTCTTTATCAAGATAATGGTTACTTAGGATTTACTTTAGAAGCTAAAGAAGTGAAAGTGGCAAGCGATTCGGTTGATATAAATATTAAAATGAGTGAAGGTAATCGTTTCAAGGTTGGTAAGGTAGAAATTACAGGCAACGATAAAACAAAAGATAAAGTAATTAGAAGAGAGCTTTATACAATTCCGGGTAATTTTTTCAGTAGAAGCTATATCCTTAGAAGTATTCAACAGTTATCTAATTTACAGTATTTTAACGTAGAAGAATTATATAAAAGTGGAGTGGATTACCGCCCTGCTAATGATAGTACGGTTAATTTAATTTACAAGGTTATGGAAAAATCGAGCGATTACTTAAATGCTTCAGTGGGATATAGTGGTGCATTTGGATTCTCTGGTTCTCTCGGTTTTACACTCACTAATTTTTCAATAGCTGAACCATTCCAAATGGGCGGCGGACAGATTCTTAATTTTAGCTGGCAGTTTGGTGTTGGTAATTTTTATAGAACATTTTCTCTAGGCTTTACTGAACCATGGTTTATGGATACTCCTACTCTCGTTGGTTTTGATATGTTTGATACTCGCCAAAGGTATGTTTATGACCTTAGACAGTCAGGAATAAGCGTAAGACTTGGTAGAAAACTGACATGGCCAGATGATTATTTTTATATTCAAGGAATTTTTAAATTCCAGTATAATGACGTTATTGATGGACAAGGCTATTATCAGCAAGGATTAACAAGACAATACACAACCGGAGTAATAATTTCAAGAAATGACGTGGATAATCCGATATTCCCATCTCGCGGATCAAAATTCTCTTTATCAGGTGAAATTACTGGTGGTCCTTTCCTTCCCGGCAACGTAGATTATTACAAAGTTGATTTGAAGAATGAATGGTATAAACCACTATTCGGAATAAATAGAATTGTAATGTATTCCAGTATTGAATTTGGTTTTATAAATGAGTTAGTTAAGGGTACTCCGATTCAGCCATTTGATTTCTATTATATGGGTGGTAATGGATTAATTATTGCTACTACCCCATTAAGAGGTTATGATGATAGAAGTCTTGGACAGCGTACTGCAACCGATAGAGTTATTGGTTCACGTGTAATGAATAAATATACTTTTGAATTAAGAGCGGCATTGGCTTTAGAGCCGATTCCAATTTATATACTTGCTTTTGCAGAGGCAGGTAATGTATTTTTTAATATGAAACAAACAGATTTATTTAATTTGAAGAAATCTGTCGGTCTTGGCGCAAGAATTATGATTAATCCTATTGGATTAATTGGTTTTGATTATGGATATGGATTTGATAGAAAAAGCGTTGATGGTCAAGACGCACAATGGATGTTCCATTTCCAATTCGGTAAAGGTTTTTAATACATAATAAATATAATTGAGGTTGAAGTGAAAAAATATCTTGTACTATTTGCTCTTTTGTTAATTACATCAAGTGCTTTCGCACAGACAGCAGCTCCTGCAGTTAAAATTGGATATGTCGATTCAGAAACAATTTTAGCTCAATATTCTGAAGCTATTAAAGCTAAAAGTGATATTGATGGTTTAGTTGCAAAGTGGAAAGCACAGATCGACAGCATGGCTGCTGAATTGCAAGCTTCTTATGGTGAATACCAGAAACAAGCTGCTACAATGTCTCCAGAAAAACAGAAAGAGCAACAGACAAAAATAGTTGAAAAAGAACAGAAGGCACAACAGTTTAGAGATCAAAAATTTAATCAGCCTAACGGTGAATATTTCGTTAGACAAGAGCAAATTATGGCTCCTGTAAAAACAAAAATATTTAATGCTATCAATGATATTGCTAAAGACGAATCAATGCAGTTTGTTTTTGATAAAGCAGGCGATGTGATTTTATTATATGCTGATCAACAATTTGATATAACCTTTAAGGTTTTAGATAGACTAAAAAGAGGCAAATAAAAAATGAAGAAATTTTGTTTTGTAATAGTTTTCGCTTTTCTTTTTGGATCATTATCGTTTATATCTGCACAGCCAAAATTCGGCTATGTCGATTCTGAAACGATTATGAAGCAATTACCGGATGCACAGGATACACAAAAAAAGCTTGATGCATTAATTAAAGAATGGCAGGATGAATTAGCAAAGCTCGAAAAAGATTGGAAAGCTAAATATGACGATTATGAGAAAAGGAAACTTATCCTCAGTGAACAGAAAAGGGCTGACGTTGAAAAAGAGTTAGTTGCTCTCGAAGATCAGGTTTCTAAATACCGTCAAGATAAGTTCGGCGTAAGAGGTGAACTTTTTCAGAAGCAAGAAGAGCTAATGAAACCTATTCAGAACAGAATTTTTAATGCCATTCAAGACGTAGCTAAAGAAGAGGATTTTGATTTTATATTTGATCGAAGTGGAGATATGATTTTTCTCTACGCTAAAGAAGAGTTTGACGTAACGAATTTAGTATTAGAAAAACTAAAATGAGTGAAAATGAAATTAAAATTAAAAGATATCGCCGACCTAGTCGGCGGTATTGTTTATGGGAATCCAGATGAAGTAATTTCCAACATCTCGAAAATAGAAGAATCCCAAAAAGGAGACTTAACATTCCTCTATTTACCTGCTTATGAAAAGTACTTATCAACAACACACGCCACCGCAGTATTAATTAAACCGGAATTAAAACGCACAAGAGAAGATATTAATTATATTGAAGTCAAAAATCCCAATCATGCACTTCAGAAGATAATTATTACTTATCTAACTCCCGAAATTGAAACCAAAGGTATAGATAAAACTGCTCAGATAGATGAAACTGCAATCATTGGAATCAATTCTAACATCGGCAAAAACGTAGTTATCGAACGTGGAGTTAAGGTTGGAGACAATAGTACCATTTTGCATAATTCAGTTATTATGAGGAATACTTCTATCGGAGAAAACTGCTTAATATATCCTAATGTTTCAATCCGTGAAGATTCATCTATTGGTAATCGAGTTATAATTCATTCGGGTACAGTTATCGGTTCTGATGGATTTGGTTATATACCAAATGAAAAAGGCGAATATACTAAAGTCCCGCAGATTGGGAATGTAGTCTTAGAAGATGACGTGGAGCTTGGCTCTAATGTATCAATAGATAGAGCTGCCTTCGGATCTACTCGAATTAAAAGAGGCGCTAAGATTGACAATTTGGTTCAGATAGCTCACAATGTTATTATTGGAGAAGATACCGCAATAGCTTCTCAATGCGGAATAGCAGGAAGCTCTAAGATCGGCAAGAATGTTATTCTTGCCGGACAAGTTGGAATTGCCGGGCATTTAGAGATTGTTGATAAAATTGTTATCACTGCTCAATCAGGAGTATCTAAATCCCTTCTTAAATCAGGGCAATATAGAGGAACTCCGGCAGATGATTTTATGACCGAACTTAAAAATGAAGTTCACGTAAGGAATTTGCCTTCATATGCAAAAAGTATTAAGAATTTAGAAGAAAAAATTGCATTTTTAGAGGATAAAATTTCTGAATTAATGAAAAAGGAAAATATTTGATGTTAGAGCTTCAGAGGACAATAGCCAACCCCACCTCAATATCCGGGATTGGCTTACATACAGGAACTTCATGTACGATGACGTTTAGACCAGCCCCGGATAATTACGGAATTAGATTTATTCGTGTCGATCTTGGTGATAGACCCGAAATCCCTGCTAATACAGATTATGTAGTTGACATATCTCGTGGTACTACATTGGGGCTTGGAGAGGCAAAAGTTTATACAGTTGAGCATGTACTCGCTTCAATAGTTGGATTACAAATTGATAATATAAAAATAGAATTAGACGGAATCGAACCACCGGTTGGAGATGGAAGTTCAATGCCCTATGTAGATAAATTACTAGAAGCGGGTTTTGTAACTCAAGATACTCCTAGGGATTATCTCAAAATCGATCAAACAGTTATGTACCATGATGAAGATAATCAGATTGATATTGTTGCCCTTCCCCTTGATAATTATCGTATAACAGTAATGGTAGATTATCAAAATCCAGCTCTCGGAAGTCAGCATACCGGATTATTCGATTTAGAAAAAGAATTCGTAACAGAATTTGCTCCTTGTAGAACTTTTTGTTTCTTAAGCGAGTTGGAAGCACTTGCAGATAAAGGATTAATAAAGGGCGGTGATATAAATAATGCTATCGTTATAGTAGATAATAATTTAGAACAAGAAGCGTTAGATAAATTAGGAAAAAAGGTTGGTGTAGAAACTCCACTTAGAATAGGAAGTACAGGATTTTTAAATGATAAGTCATTAAGATTTAAAAATGAACCCGCTCGTCATAAACTTTTAGATATGCTTGGGGACTTAGCTCTTATTGGTGCTCCAATTAAAGCACAAATCTTAGCCGCTCGTCCGGGACATAAAGCAAATGTAGAATTTGCTAAAAAAGTAAGAGCTTTATATCAGCAAAACAAATTAATAAAGAAATATCAGCATGTAAAGAAAGAAGGGATCGTTTTCGATATCAATGCGATTAAAAGAATACTTCCGCACCGTTACCCATTCCTTTTGGTTGATAAAATAATTGAATTAGAGTTGGATAAGAAAGTTGTTGGAGTAAAATCAGTAACCGGAAACGAACCATTTTTTCAAGGACATTTTCCTGGTTATCCTGTAATGCCGGGAGTTCTAATTGTAGAAGCAATGGCACAGGCAAGTGGGATATTATTATTAAATGCATTACCTGATCCTAAAAGCAAATTAGTCCTATTTATGAGTATTAATAATGCGAAATTTAGGAAACCTGTTGTCCCAGGTGACCAATTAATACTTGAAGCAGAACTTGTTACAAAGCGTCCAAAATTCTTTGCCATCAAAGGTGCTGCTTATGTGGATAATATTTTAGTTGCAGAAGCCGAATTTATGGCTGCAATAGTTGATAGAGAACAACCAATAAATAAAGAAGAAGACCAATGAGCTTAATACATTCAACATCGATCGTTAGCCCTAATGCTAAAATAGGAGAGAACGTAAAAATAGGTCCATTTTCAATTATTCATGATGATGTAGAAATTGGAGATTATACCGAAATAGGGTCAAGTGCCGTCTTATACAATGGTGCTCGAATTGGTAAGAATGTAAGAATCTATCAAGGTGCCTCAATAGCTAATACTCCACAAGATCTAAAATTTGGTGATGAAAAGACTTACTTCTTTGTTGGTGATAATACAACAATTCGAGAATTTGTTACTCTTCATCGGGGCACTTTAGCAACCGGAAAATCTTCAATAGGCAATGACTGTTTACTAATGGCTTATACGCATGTTGCGCACGATTGTATTATTGGAAATAATTGTATTTTATCAAATGCGGTTCAGATCGGCGGTCATGTTCATGTAGAGAATTGGGTTACGATCGGTGGGCTAACTGCAGTTCATCAGTTTTCCAAAATCGGTGAATATTCAATGGTTGGTGGAGCTTTCAAAGTTACATCAGATATTCCACCATATGTAATGGCAGCTGGTGAGCCGATTCGATATCATGGAATGAATATTATCGGTTTGAGACGGCGTGGATTTTCTAAAGAGGACATAGCCGTTATAAAGGATTGTTATCATTTCATTTATCATTCAGGACATAATTTTTCTCAGTCAAAAGAAAAAATTGCCGAAAAATATCCAGATAATGTTTATGCTAAAAAGATTTTAGATTTTTTTGCTGACGTAAAAAGAGCAGTAATAAGAAGATGAAATGGTTTTATATCGATACCGGATTTAATACCGGTAAATATAATATGGATTTTGATATGTCATTAGCGCAATCATGCACTAATGACATTGCTTTTTTCAGGATATATCGTTGGAAGCCCTATTGTATCTCATTGGGTGCTAATCAGATAATTGCTGATATTCAAGCAGAAAAAGCTAAAGCAGATAATATCGATATCGTAACGAGACCAACAGGAGGAAGGGCAATTCTTCATGCTCAAGAAATTACCTATTCAGTAGTTTATCCTTACGGAAAAGATTTTTCACCTAAGGAATTATATTCAGAAATTTCTAAAGCACTTTTAGAGGGATTAAAAATATATGATCCTATATTGGGTGAAGCAGAATTAGAATCGGTTCAACCCAACTTCCCTGCTCTTCTAAAAGAATCATCAGGATCTATCTGCTTCGGAAGTACAGCAAAAAATGAAGCAAAATTTCATGGTAAAAAACTCATTGGAAGTGCGCAAAGAAAGCTTAATAGTACTATCTTGCAACATGGTTCAATTCTTTGCGGGGATTATCATAAGCATTTAATCGATTATCTTAATATTCATGAAAGCCAATTAGAACATCTTAGAAAAGAAATCGATTCAAAAACAATAGAGATTGAAGAGATAGTTGGCTATAACACTGATTACGTAAGACTTATAGATTCTCTCAAATCAGGATTTGAAAATCATTTTGAAATTTTAGAACCAATCAATTCTTTTATTAAATAGCATTTAAAGACTCCTTCAAATGAAAAAATTATTATTAATTATACTTTTTGTTGTTACTTCACTTATATATTCACAAGATGATTCCATCTCTGTCTTTTTGGATGGCACTTCAATATCTAATATTTCGGGTGATAAAGAAAATATATGGGTAGCTACAAATGGTAAGGGGATTTTTAAATATTCATTAAAGACCGAGAAATGGGAAAATTATTCTTCCGAAAAAGGTAATCTTCAGCATGATATTTTTTATTCTATAGCCGCAAATGATAGGTTTGTATGGGCTGGGTCAACTGATGGACTTTTTATTTTAGATAAAAAAAGAGATACTTGGACTAAAAGAAAATTTGGTCTTGGTGGACAACTAAGTAATTGGATTCGTTCTCTTGCTTATGATAAATATGAAGATGTTTTATGGATTGGTAGATTTAAATATCTAACTGAATTTGATCTAAAGAAACAAAGATTTACCGATCACGACCTTACTGTTGCCGGTATCGAAAAAACAAATACGATAAAAGATATTGCCGTTGATGGCGATAGCGTAGTCTGGTTTGCTACTGAAGCCGGTCTTCATAAATTTAATAAGAAAAAAAACATAGATGATCCCGGTGCAATCTTTTTTTACGACAATAGAAATAATTATTTTGCCGGACTTGGAGAGCAAGTTTCAATCTCTTCGATAGCTTTTGAAAGTAAAAATCTTTGGGTCGGTTTAGATGAATTTACTACACCGGAAAGACCCGATTTTAATATTGGCGGTATTTTCAAGTTCAATAGAAAAAATGACTGGACTAAGTTTGACATTTCAAATGGTTTAACCGGCAACGGGGTTAATTCGATCGCCATTACAGGGAATTACGTTTGGGCAGGATTATACCAATTCGGTAGAGATACTAAAGAGATGTACGGTAGAGGGCTTGCATTAATAAATAGAACGAATAATAAAGTTACTATTTTAAGAAATAGTATTATTTCTCCTAACATAAATTGTATCTATTTTGATGGTACAAATATTTGGATTGGTACAAGTACAAACGTGGTAAAAATTTCAATCGTTAATAATCTGGCTAAATGGTAAAATGAAAAATTTAGATAAGAAAAAGATTTTTAAATTAAAGAGCAATTTAATTGGGAAGAAAATTGCTGTTATTGGTGATATGATGCTCGATAGTTATTATTGGGGAAGAGTAAATAGAATATCACCGGAAGCACCTGTGCCGGTTCTCGAAGTCGATAATGAATTTTCTCGATTCGGTGGAGCTATGAACGTTGCTAAGAATATCCAAAGTCTTGGAGGAATTCCCTTCCCTATTGGTGTTATTGGCAATGATTCTGATGCGGCTATTTTTCATAAACTTTTAAGAGAAACGAATATTGACGGGCATGGTTTAATTACAGATGCCTCCAGGCATACAACTACAAAGACAAGAGTAATAGCGCATAAACAGCACGTAATTAGAATTGATAAAGAAAACACAAATCCTATAGATTCAAAGGTAGAAAGAAAAATTATAAAATATTTATCATCTATTATGGAACAGATAGATGCCGTAATTCTTGAAGATTATAATAAAGGTGTACTTACAGAAAATTTAATCAAAGAAGTAATAAAAATATCTTTGGATGCCGGCAAAATTATTTCAGTAGATCCTAAGTTTAATAATTTTTTTGAATATAAAAATGTTACGGTTTTTAAACCGAATCGTAAAGAAACCGAAGATGCTTTAGGTATGCGGATACGAACAAAACAAGATTTAGAATATGCGGGTAAAAAATTGCTTGAAGAATTAAATCCTACTTACCTTTTGCTTACTCTTGGTGAAGATGGAATAGCACTTTTCGAGAAAAATAACCCAGTAAGAAGAATACCAACTAAAGCAAGGAAAGTATCAGATGTTTCCGGCGCAGGCGATACCGTAATAGCTACAATTACCGCTTCATTAGCTGCGGGGTATTCAATTGATGAAGCGTCATACCTTGCAAATTTTGCGGGTGGTATTGTTTGCGAAGAAGTTGGCATTGTTCCTATTGATCTAAATCTTTTACTTAAATCTGTTAAAGAAGAATTAGCATGAAAAAATATTTATATCAATTAGAAGAACTTATATCGATAAGACTAGAATTAAAACAACAAAAGAAAAAAGTAGTTTTCACAAATGGATGCTTTGATATCTTACATGCCGGACATGTCGATTATATAGAAAAAGCAAAAGAGATGGGAGATATTTTAATAGTTGGACTTAATTCAGATTCATCTGTAAAAAGAATTAAAGGAGATAAAAGGCCGATCGTGCCGGAAAATGAACGTGCCTTTATTATTGCATCCCTAAAGTCCGTCGATTTTGTTATATTATTTAGTGAAGATACGCCTTATGACTTAATTAATGCACTTGTACCGGATGTCCTTGTTAAGGGAGATGATTGGAATATTGAAAAGGTTGTAGGTAAAGAGATAGTAGAAAAAAATGGAGGCGAGGTGAAAACAATAAAATTCGTCAACTTCCAATCGACAACTAATATCATAAAAATAATTCAGGAAAGATATAATTAAATATGGGTGATAAAGAAGCCCCAAAAAAAATAAAAAGATCTTTTATTAGGAAAGCATTCAATGTATTGTTGGTTTCCATGGTGGTGTTTGTCTTTATTATTTTGCTCTTATTCGGGTTTTCACAAACTTCAACATTTAAAAACTACCTAAAAGATTTTGTAGTCGATCTTGCTGATGAAAATCTTAACGGCAATTTAACGATTGGTTCTATCGATGGAACTCTTCTTACATCATTCACTATAAACAATATTACGCTTACTACTCAAAAAGATACACTCATCGCTGCTAATAAGATTGAAGTAGTAGTTAGTCCGCTGCAACTATTATTAAAAAGAATTTATATCAGGTCATTAGGGCTATCTAATGTAAAAATCAATTTATTGCAGAATCAAGATTCCACCTGGAATTATGAAAATATTATTAAACCCGATCCTGACACAACCAAGAGCAAAAGTACATTTGATTTTACTATAATTGCTAATAATATCAGGTTAGAAAAAATTGACATCGTCAAGCAGACTTTTGATAATCGAGGTTCGAGGAAACGTTATCAAACTTTAAATATGGATGACTTGATAATTAATGATTTTTCCTTGGATGCTAATGCGGTATTAGATTTGGGAAACAATGATTATGTCTTTACACTTAATAATCTTGCCTTCACACCTAATCTTAATCGTTTTAGCCTTAATAAATTCTCTGGCGTATTCAATGCAAATGAAAGTTTTCTAAGTGTAAAAAATTTTAGACTTGTTACAGATAGTAGCGATATTACAATCAATGCCCGATTAGATAGCGTGAATATATTTGGCGATACAGAACTTAATGATTTTAAGAGCTACCCGGTACGTGTTTCATTAGAAGCAAAACCATTTAATTTTTCTGATCTTTCCTCCTACATAAATAGCACCGAAATTTTAAGGGGTGCACCCGATATTTTGTTTAGCGCAAATGGAAAATTTGGTGATATCAGAATTGACCGTTTACTAGTAGAATACCTTGATACAAAAATCGACCTTAATGGAAGAGCACAAAATTTAAATACACCCGAAAATCTTTATTTCAATGCTAATATTGTCAATAGTAGTGTTTATTATAAAGATGTCAATGAATTATTACCTACACTTGAAATACCAAAATTTGCCCAGTTATATCTTGAAGATATAAATATTAGTTTTGATGGCGAACCGCAAAAATTCTCTTCAACAATATCTGCGAAATTAGATAATGGTGAAATAAAGTTAAATGCCAAGATGAATTTAAAAACAAAATTAATGGAATATGACATTACCGGCGAAACTACCAATCTAAACTTAATGCCGGTAATTGGACTCAATACGGACTTAAATTCATCGATATCAATTAAAGGCAAAGGCACATCTCCACAAAATCTTAATACCTCAGGAGATATTACACTGATCAGTACTATGATCGATAGTACAATGATAGATGACCTTGAGCTTAAATTTACAGCCGCAAACAAAAAAATAGATTTGACAGCGGAAGGTAATAGTAATAAAAGTAATATCTATTTATCAAGCCAAATTATTTTTGACAATGAAAATGTTCCCTCTTATAGTGCAATTGGAAATATTTATAATTTAGACCTATCCAAGTTCTTAAATGATAAAAAGTATTCAAGTAATCTTAATTTCTTTTTTAGTGCCGAAGGAGAAAGCTTCGATCTCGATTCCCTTAATACAAGGATTTCATTAGGTGTAGAAAATTCTACCTACAAAGATTTTGAAATAGATTTTTCGAGCATTGACATAACTGCAAATACAGATGATTCATTCAGAGAAATAAAATTAGAATCCGATTTTATTGATTTTAGAGTCTTCGGTGATTTTTCTACAAATCAAGCTATCGAATTGGTTTCGTATGAAGCTTCTGCGATTTCAAAAGTAATTCAAGAAAAATTAGCTTCTCTTAATCCACTTCAAGTATTAAAAACTAAAAAAACAATAGAAGAAGAAATTCTTGAGATTCCTTATGCGGCAAGCAATCCAATTCATATTAACTACGAATTTAAATTCAAGGATTTCGATCTCATTGCTCGTTTAATAGGAAATGATAGGATAGATGTGGAAGGAAGCGGTGAAGGAACTATTGACAATAAGGATAATAACTTCGTTATTACAACTGATATGAAAATCGATTATTTCCTTATGAAGAGCGGTGAATCTATAATTTATCTATCTGATTCAGATTTAAATCTGAACTTCGTTCGAGATAATAGATATCTTTCATTCGATAAACTTTTAGGGACTACTTCTATCTCAGGGAAGAGACTTTTCTTTGGGAGTACTATCAATAATTTTAATGTGGATATAGCTTTTAACCAGAGTAAATTATTTTTTATGACAGCCTTAGATTATGATAGCTTAATAACTGCGAGTACTTCAGGAGCAGTTGTTATGTCTGATAAAGAACAAGAGATTAGAATAAATGATCTATCGATTATTATGCAAGGTTTGGAATGGAAAAATCAAGATACACTAAGTGTAAAGTTTACTCCCGAATCTTTAAAGTTCGATAAATTTACTATTGGCACCGGGAAGACTGCCATTAACCTAAAAGGATCAATAGACAATAATAAGTTTAATAACTTGGTTATAGAAGCCGATAGCATCGAGAGCTATATAATAAGCAATTATTTATTTGGGGCTAATGATCCGCAGTTTAATTTAACCGGTGAATTTACTGCCTTGCTTTCAGGTACGTTTAATGATCCTACATTTAAAAGCACACTGAAGCTTAATGATTTTTCTTATGAAAAAAATAGATTTGGATCACTATTAGGATATCTTAATTATAAAGATAAACTCTTCAAAGCCGATATAAAATTTTTGGATACTACTTATAATGTCAATCAACCATTATTAACATTAAACGCATCGCTTCCTTTCGATCTTACCGTGGGTGAAGGTAAAACACGCTTTATCGAATCCCAACCACTGAACATTGCTCTCAATACTGATAATTTTAATTTGGCTGCATTAGGACAATTAGTACCTTTCGTAAATCATCAAAGTGGATATGTAAAATCAGATTTTAAAATTACCGGTACTTATTCAGACCCTATATTTGATGGTGGACTAGATATTGAAGATGCTTTCTTTACAGTGGATTATACAAATCTCGATTATAATGTTAATACAAAATTAAGATTTGATGGGAATAAACTTCTTATTGAATCTCTTAACTTAATGAATACGAGGATGGTTACATATCCGGGCAAAATGGGTGTCAAGGGAGAAGTGGAATTCGATGGGTTTAACCTATCCAATATCAAGTTAAATGTTAATGGTGAAATATCCGTTCTAGGTAAAGCGTCTAAATCAACTTCACCCGATCTTTATGGTGATCTCTTAATAGCAGCCGGAGATGAATGGGAATTTACTTATAAAAACAACCGATCTTTTTTTAAGGGAGATATTATTCTAAAGAAAACAGATTTAACTTATACAACTACTGAGAATAGCTATGATAGCGCAATTAAAGATTATGATTTTAGAATAATAGAAGATAGTACACGACAAGATAATGAGAAAAAACGATTTGATGAATTAATTGCTGAATTAAATAAAAACAGAAATATTACGAAGAAAGAAAGTGCAAGTTCATTCGATTACCAGTTGAATTTAAGTATCGAAGATGAAGCAAATATTGTATTTGTACTTTCTCAAGTTGCAAATCAAAAATTAATTGTAGTTCTAAGTGGAGATTTGAAATTTGAAGATGTAAAAGAAATCCAACAGGTTCAAGGCGCATTTGAACTTAAAGATGGATCAAAATTAGAATTTTTCAAAACTTTTGACGCAACGGGTACTGTGCGATTTGAAAGCAGTATTGCAAATCCTTATTTAGATATAGTTGCCACTTATATAGATGAATATATAGATCCACGTGAAGAATCAGGAACACCGCAGGAAGTAGCGGTTAAAATTAAAATTAATGGTGAGCTTCAGGAAATCGGTGCAAGCTTTGCAAAAAATCCCGGTAGTATTGGTGTTTATATAGGCGCAAAAAATATTCAAAGCGATAACAGAGACACACGATATGATAATGCAGATGCATTCGCTTTTATTCTTACAGGTAAGTTTAAGGACGATCTAACAGCATCTGATAAAGCATCAGTAGCAGGACAGACAAATGCCTTAGGAAGTACGGCTACTTCGTTCTTAGGTCCTATTTTAACTAATTTTGTTAATGGCGCGGTTGGTGATCTAGTAAGTAATATTTCTGTCAGCCAATCGGGTGAATATACTAAATTTGCTTTATCAGGCAAATATCAGAAACTAAAGTATAGTTTTGGTGGTACTACTGAGGTATTCCAAAACTTTTCAAAAGCAAATATTAAGTTTGAATACCTTTTTAATCCGCGCTTCCTTATTCGTGTTGAAAGGAAGGACCCGGTAGTTAATAATTACAATTATGAAGATAAAATCAACGAATTAGGTCTTAAATATAGGTTCGAGTTCTAAATGAAAAATAAAATAAAAGCATTCTTCAAAGACAATCCCGGAATTAGGATTAAAGCAAAAGAATTAGCTAAGCGATTAGATATTATAGAAGAATTTGAATACGCTGAACTAAAACATTTTCTTCATCAACTCACTGAACAAGGATATTTGGAAAAATTTGGTAAGCGTTTTGAATTGACTAAAAAGCTTTCAGATAAATTAATCGGAACAATAAATATAATCAATAAAGGCGAATACGGATTCGTGCGCCTTAACAATTCGGATCTCGAAGATATATTTATTCCGGGTCAATATCTGAATACTTCATTGGAAGGCGATAGTGTTGAAATTACACTTCTTCCAAACCGCAGAGGAAAAAATCTTGAAGGTGAAGTAATAAGAATTATCGAGCGACAAAAGGATGAATACGTTGGTATTCTAAAAAAAACGAAATCATTTTATTTCGTTGCACTTGATAATAAAAAAATTCATAGAGATTTTTATATTAATGAAAAAGATCTTAATGGTGCAGTAAGCGGAGATAAAGTTACTATTTCTGATATTGAATGGGTGGATGATTCGCTTAATCCAGAAGCAAGAATAAAAGATATTCTTGGCAAAGCAGGAACTTATGATGCAGAGATTGCATCTATTGCAAAAGAATTTGGTATAAGATATAAATTCCCTGCTGAAGTTTTGCAGTATGTTGATTCTATTTCAGACGAAATCTCTCCTGAGGAAATTAAGAAACGATTAGACCTTAGGAAACAAAATATTATTACGATCGATCCATTAGACGCCAAAGATTTTGATGATGCAGTATCAATCGAATTGTTAAGTAATGATAATTATCGAGTTGGGATTCATATAGCAGATGTGAGCCATTATACACCCAAAGAAAGTCCTGTTTATAAAGAAGCCTTAAGTAGAGGCACGAGCGTTTATCTTGTGGGAAAAGTTATTCCAATGCTTCCGGAAAAACTATCAAATAATATTTGCTCGCTTGTTCCAAATAAAGATCGACTTACATATTCTGTTATTTTAGAATTAACTAAGCGCGGAAAAATTGAAAACTATGAAATAAAGAAATCAATAATAAATAGTAAACGTAGATTTACTTATGAAGAAGTGCAGGAAATTATCGAAGGAAAAGAGGGTGATTTCAAAGATGAAATTATGACTCTCCTTAAGTTATCTACCACTTTGCGGCAAAAGAGAATGAAAAACGGAAGTATCAATTTTCATAGCTCCGAAGTTCAATTTACTTTAGATGATGACGGCAATCCAATAGCAGTTGCAATTAGAGAATCAAATGAAAGCCATTTTTTAATAGAAGAGCTAATGCTATTAGCAAATCAAATTGTTGCCGGACACGTGAACAAAACCAAAAACCCAATTCCTTTTGTTTATAGAATTCATGACTTACCCGATGAAGAAAAGATAACAGAATTTTCTCGGTTTGTTAAAAGTCTTGGTTATAGTTTTGATCCAAATGCCGCTAATAAATCAAAAGAATTTCAAAAACTTTTAGATGCCATAAAAGGCACTGCGGAAGAAGCTGTGATCAATGAAATAGCAATTCGCTCAATGGCTAAAGCCGTTTACTCGGTAAAAAATATCGGGCATTATGGATTAGCATTTAAGTATTATACTCACTTCACTTCCCCTATTCGTAGATTCCCTGATTTAATAGTTCATCAACTTATATATGATTATATTGAAGGAAGCAAGGGTAAAAATTTATCCATTTCGGATTTGGAAGAAATTTGCAATTATGCATCTTCAAAAGAAAGGAATGCGGTATCAGCCGAAAGAATGTCAATTAAGATGAAACAAATTGACTACTTAAAGAATAAAATTGGTGAGGAATTTAATGGTATTGTTTCAGGCATTACCAATTTCGGAATTTTTGTCGAGCTTAGTGATTCGCTTGCCGAAGGATTAATTCCATATCGTCTTTTAGAAGGAGATTATTATTTCTTCGATGAAAAAAATTATTCAGTAGTCGGAAGAAAATCTAAAAAACGCATTCGTCTTGGAGATAAAGTAACTGTAAAAATTTATCGTATTGACCCGGAGAAAAAAGAAATCGATTTTATTCTTACCGGCAATTATTAAGCTATTAAGGACTATCTATGAGAAGATTTTATATATTTATTTTTTTGCTAATTGCTTCTACACAAATCAATGCACAATTTGGACAAAATAAAGTTCAGCATAAAGATTTGGATTGGTTTTATATTCAAACCAAACATTTCGATGTTTACTATACTTATAATGGCGAAAGAATTGCTGAATTTACTGCTTCTGTAGCTGAATATGCTTTAGAGAGCATTCAGAATGACATTAACTTTAAAGTCAACAATAGGATTTCGCTCATAGTATATAATTCTCATAATGATTTTCAAGAAACAAATGTAACAGATGAATATACAAGCCAAGGTGTTGGCGGATTTACAGAACCATTTAAAAATCGAGTAGTATTTCCCTTTGAAGGCTCTTATCAAAAATTTGAGCATGTAATCTTCCATGAGTTAGTACATGCAGTTATGCGTGATATGTATTATGGTGGGACAGTTCAAAATATAGTGGCAAAAGGAATTACGTTACAACTTCCTCAATGGTTTTGGGAAGGGAGTGCGGAATTTTTATCTCAAGGTTGGGAAACAAATTCTGATATGTTTATTCGCAATGCTATCATAAGTGAAGTGCTCCCTGACGTAGATAACTTAAATGGTTATCTAAGTTATCGTGGTGGTCAGGCAGTTTTTAAATATATTGCAGATACTTATGGGCGAAAGAAGATCGCTGAATTAATGAGCAAGACTCAAAACCTTGGAGGTTTAGAAGCAGGTATGAAGGCTTCTATCGGTCTGAGTATGAAGGAATTTAATGAGCGTTGGAAAAAATCGATAAAGAAAGAGTACTGGCCTGATATTGCACGAATGACGGACCCTGATGAATTTTCTAAGAGATTGACAGATAATAGAGAAGACGGCGGTTTTTATAATACTAGCCCGGCTCTTAGTCCTCAAGGGGATAAAATTGCTTTCATTACTGACCGTGATATATTCTTGAAAGTTTACTTGATGAATGCTCAAGATGGAAAAATAATTAAAAGCATTATCTCCAGCGGACAGACGACCAATTTTGAAGAACTTAATCTACTTCATCCTTCTCTTACCTGGGCACCGGACAATAAAAGAATTGCACTTTCATTTAAGAAAGGCGGCTCTGATATTATCAATATAATTGATACCGAGACCGAAGATGTAGTTGAAGTCCCTGTCCCTTTTGATGGTATTGAATCTGTTAGCTGGTCTCCTGATGGAGATAAAATTGCTTTTTCGGGACATACATCTACTCAATCTGATATCTATATTTACAATCTAAAAACTGAATCACTATCACATGTTACAAACGATGTTTTTTCTGATAGCGATCCATCATGGAGCCCAGATAGTAAATATATTCTTTTTTCATCAGACCGTGGCTCGATACTAAAAGAAAAAGATGCCGGCAAGGACTTTAATATTCTTAATCACAACTTCAAGCAGTTAGATTTATATATGACTTCTTTAGATGATCGAGAAATCTACCGACTTACTGATTGGGAATTAAGTGATGAAAAATATGCTGTATTTTCATCTGACGCAAAGAATATATTATTTACTTCTGATTACAATGGAATAAATAATATTTATAAGAAAAAGATAGATTTAGAAAATTTAACAGTTGAAAAAAGTTATCCGATCACGAACTCTATCAGCGAAGTATCTCAAATATCACTTTCACAAGATGGTAAAAAACTCGTTTTTACATCTCTCTATAATATGGGATATAATATTTATCTTTTGAACAATCCTTTCGATATGAGTTTAGAGACAGATACTTTAGAATTTACTGCTTATATGAATCGATTAAGAAACGGAGAACCCGCAGGTGAGGATTCTACATTAATTGATTCAACCGGAGGAACAATTGCTTCGGTCGATATAAAAGAAGCGGCAGTAAATCCTGATACTACTGCTACTACCTCTGACAAAGAAGGAAGGAGATTTTATACTGGCAAATACATTTCCAAAAAAGAACCAAAAACTGATAGCAGCAAAGTCGATTATTCTAGATATATTTTTGGTGTAAATGATAAAGCAACAGATTCAACATCAATAAAAGAACGACAAGTTGTATTCAAAGAAACATTAGACGATGAAGGAAATTATCTTGTTAATAAATATCGAACAACTTTTTCCCCTGACTTAATTTACGCAAATGCCGGATATAGCACACTGTACGGCTTGTTAGGAACAACTGTTTTATCATTTAGTGATATGCTAGGTAATCATAGATTAGTCGGAATGACGAGCTTACAGATTGATATAAAAAATAGCGATTATGGATTAGCTTATTATTACTTAAAAAATCGGTTAGATATTGGTTTTGAATTTTTCCATACAGCGCGCTTTGTTTATTTAAGCGGTTTTTATGGAGGTGAATTAAATCGGTTTAGAAATTTCGGTGGAGTCGTTTCTTTGAGTTATCCTTTAGATCGGTTTTATAGACTTGAAGGAAGCTTAAGTGTATTAAATGTTACTTCTGATAACTTAGATAATATTTCTGTCCCTTCTGATAAAGCTACTTACATAGTACCTTCTGTAAGTATTGTAAAGGATAATATTTTATGGGGTTATTACTCACCTATTCAAGGTACTAGATATAAATTTACTCTCTTTGGAAATCCGGGCTTTACAAACAGCCGCCAAAGTTTTTATTCTTTCGTATGGGATTTTAGAAACTATATGCGTTTCTGGTATGACAACTCCTTCGTATTTAGATTATCGGGTGGATATTCAGGAGGAGCAAATCCTCAAAGATTCTTTCTTGGCGGAACTGAGAACTGGATAAATAGAACATTTGCAACCGGTGATATACCTGTAAATAATGCATCTGATTTTGCATTCCTTTCTCCGGCTATGCCAATGAGAGGTTTTAATTATGCTGAACAGATTGGGAATAAATTTACGCTTCTAAATCTCGAATTAAGAATGCCTTTGATTAGATATTTGTTAACAGGTCCACTACCATTACTTTTCCAAAACATTTTAGGGGCAGCATTTATCGATGCAGGCTCGGCTTGGAACAATACAAAATCATTACAGCTTATTGGCAGGAATGCCGATGGGAATGTAGTTACGAAAGATTTATTGCTCGGCGGAGGTTTCGGCGCGAGAATGTATTTTATTTTCTTGTGGCGTTTTGATGTAGCGTGGACTTATGATCTCGATCGATTCTCCCCACCTAAATATTACATTTCCATTGGATTAGATTTCTAGACTAAAAAGATTAAACTGCCTTCTAAGGGCAGCTTAATCTTTTTTTGTGCTATCTGAAGATTTCTTTGGTGTTGATTTATAATCTGTTTGGTAGAATCCGGTACCTTTGAAGATTGGTCTAGAACCTGCACCAATTAATTTTTTCAATTCCCCATTGCATTCAGGGCAATCTTTAATCGGTTCTGCATTTATACTTTGGAAAAACTCAAATACTTTTCCGCATCCCATGCACTTGTAATCATAATTAGGCATATATTTCCTTACATGAATAAAATTCGTGCGTAAAAATAAATATCTATTTAATTAATTCAAACAGGATAATTATTTCCTTACTTTTTTGCATATTTGAGTAAATAAAAAAATATTACTATGAAAAAATTAAAATATCTTATCTCTCTCCTAATTCTATTACAAGGATGCTTAAATTATACTCAGATAACTAACATTAAAAAAGATGGCTCCGGGACAATGTTTATCCATTACTATATGCATTGGTCTGGCGAAAGAGATTCTTCTGTAATTGAATCTTTGGGGTTTTTTAATAAAGATTCTGTCTATAAAGAGTTTACATCAAATTATAGTAAAATTAAGGACGTGGAAGTTTATAAAGATAATTCTGATAGCACGGTTCATGCAAAAATTTTATTTGAATTTGCAAGTCTTGATTCATTGAATAGTGCAAATGCCTTCAAGGGTGCAGATCTAAAAATGGTCGATGGAGAAAAGGATACAAAAATATTCTCTCAATTTATTCAACCGATAGCTACCGGATTCGGTTTTGAAGCTAAAGATATTAAAATTAGCTACATCTATTATTTACCCGGAGAGATATTAAGTCATAATGCAACTTCTGTGGCAAAGAATGAATTAAGATGGGATTATTCATTAACGGAAATAGGAACAGGTAAATATATTACTGCTACATTCCGCCCTTTTAAGTTAAATGAAACACCACTTTGGATCTATATTGCAGCAAGTTTTGTCCTTTTAGTTGTTGTAGTTTATCTATTTTCCAAAAAAAGTAAATAGTAATTGGTAGAACTCTTAATTTGACATACCATAGCTTTTTCTTTATATTTTGATTCTATCTTTAAAATAGGAAACAGTTTTATCTTGATTCAAGACCCATTGATTTTTTCCGGAAATTCAAATCCTGAGCTTACAAGAAAAATTTGTAGTTATTTAGGGTTAGAACAAGGAAGAGTGGATACAAAGAAATTTAGCGACGGAGAGATTTGGGTTAAATTTCATGAGAATATTCGCGGCAGGGATGTATTTATAGTTCAACCGACTCAACCGCCTGCAGAAAACTTAATGGAACTTTTGATTATGTTGGATGCGGCTAAAAGAGCTTCTGCAAAAAGGATAACTGCAGTAATTCCATATTTCGGATATGCAAGACAAGATAGAAAAGATCAGCCTCGTGTAGCAATAACGGCTAAATTAGTAGCAAACTTAATGACTGTAGCAGGAGCTGATAGAGTAATAACAATGGATTTACATGCGGCTCAGATTCAAGGTTTTTTTGATATCCCTTTTGATCACCTTTATGCATCTCCTATTTTTACTGTATTGTTTAAAGATGAATATAAATTAGAAAATTTGACTGTCGTATCTCCGGATATTGGAGGTATAAAACTTGCAAGATCGTATGCAAGAAGATTAAATGCAGGCTTGGTAGTAATTGATAAAAGAAGACCAACACATAATGTAGTGGAAGTAATGAATGTGATTGGAGATGTAGATGGACGCAATGTTCTTTTAGTAGATGATATGATAGATACCGGTGGCACTTTTGTAGCTGCGGCTAAAGTACTTAAAGCAAGAGGTGCAAAAGAAATTTATGGTGCTATTACACACGCTATTTTATCCGGTCATGCAGTAGAAAATATTGATTCAAGCCCATTAACAAAAGTTTTTGTTACAGACAGCGTTCCTATTGAAGCGAATGTTGTTTCAGAAAAAATTGTAGTACGTTCCGCTTCTGAGCTATTAGCCGAAGCAATTATCCGTTCTTATAGAAATGAATCTATAAGTTCTTTATTTGAAATTGATAAAAGTTAGTTAGGAGTATATTAAGAGATGGCTGAAATCAGTCTAAAAGCACAAAAAAGGGCTCTAAGTACAAAAGGGGCTGTTAACGAATTAAGAAGAAAAGGAAGTGTTCCTGGCGTTTATTATGCTAAAAGCCAAGAACCTATTCCAATTTCCGTAACTGAAGGTTCATTAAAACCATTAGTTTACACATCGCAAACTCATATTGTTGACTTGCAAATTGATGGTGCCGAGGGATTAAAATCTATCGTTAAGCATATTCAATTCCATCCTGTTACAGATAAAATTATTCATTTTGATCTTCTTGGTATTAACGTAAAAGAAGTAGTTGAAATTGAAGTACCACTTTCTGTTACCGGTTCTGCAAAAGGCATTAAAGATGGCGGAATTTTACAGCAAAGCATGCACAAAGTTCTAATTTCCTGCTTACCTACCGATATTCCAAATCATCTCGAGCTTGATGTAACAAATTTAGGAATTGGCGATGCATTATTTATCAAAAATCTGACGGAAATGTTTAAATATGAATTTAAACAACCTGAAGATGTTATGGTTTTATCGATTATAGTTCCAAGATCTCATGAAACAGTTGAATCTGAAGAAGGAACTAAAGAATCTACAGAACCTGAAGTAATTAAAAAAGGTAAGCCTGAAGACGAGGAATAAAAAGGAATTTGAGAGTAATTCTAGGGATCGGTAATCCCGGTTCTAAATATGAGTTTACAAGGCATAATGCCGGGTTTATGGCACTTGATTATTTTGCCATTAAACACAGACTCAAGTTCAAACCTTCTAAAAAAGATTACTATAAAGCCGGTGGTACAATTCGTGCCACCGACTTTTTTTTAGTAAAACCCACAACCTTTGTAAATTTGAGCGGTATCGCTGCAAGCGATATTGTAGATGAATTTAACATTAATCTCGAAGACCTTCTTATTGTTGCTGATGATATTAATTTAGAAGAAGGAAGGATCAGAATTAAAAAAGGAGGGTCAGACGGTGGGCATAACGGTTTGAAATCGATTATATATCAGCTTCAAACAAATAATTTCCCTCGCCTAAGAATTGGCATTGGAAACGATTTTGAAAGGGGTGATATGTCTGATTACGTCTTAGATAAATTTGATGAAGATACTTTGAATGAAATCAAACCAAGCTTTGATCTTTGCAATGATTTGATTCTTCAATTTATTATTGGAGGTACAAAATCAATGAGCGATCATTTTAGTAAAATATCGAAAGAAACTAAAGATAATAATTTGTAATTTTTTCTAAATGGGTGTTCCTTTCAATTACATATCATTTCTATCACTTAATATTATAATTAAATAAATGAGCGTGGTATTTTTAGTTATTGCGCCATTGATAAAATAAAGCTATTTTTAAGGTCTATTTTTTTATAAACCCTGCTTTTACCAAAAATTGAGTAGAAGCCTAACGTCCATAGGGAGGTCGAAAAGTGAAACAACAGCAGTATGAAAGTGTTGTATTAATCAATGCCACACTAGAAGATGAGCAAATCGATGCCATCATCAATCGAATTAAAGAATCTATTACAACCCATGGTGGTGAACTAATTGAAGTTGACAAATGGGGACGTAAAAGATTAGCATACCCGGTACAAAAATCTAAGACAGGTTATTATGTAGTATTAAGGTTCGTATCTGATACTTCATTAATTGCAATTTATGAAAGAGGCTTACGCCTTGACGAAACTGTTATTAGATACCTAACCATTGCTTTAGATAAAGAAGCAATAGAAGCAATTGCTAAGCAGAAGCTAAAAGTAGCAAATGAAATAGCACAAGCTGAAGCAGCTGCAGTGGCAGAAGAAGCTGCACAATTAGCCGCTGCTCAAGAAACAGCTACTCAAGAAACACCTGCAGTGGATGAACCAAAGGAAAGTTAAGATAAATATTTAATAGCTATAATGGAGGTTACGATGGCCGAATTGAAGATGCCAGAACTTAATAGTGTGATAGTTGCAGGTAATTTAACTAAAGAC
>Ga0172380_10001401_pt1 | contig 41453 bp, 70 predicted proteins | sample Leawe162metaG_FD_119747 | JGI IMG/M metagenome (GOLD analysis project Ga0172380, IMG submission 119747) | Leachate microbial communities from a municipal landfill in Southern Ontario, Canada - Leachate well 162 metaG | ecosystem: Engineered > Solid waste > Landfill > Unclassified | place...
GCTTGTGTTGCTGATGGCGATACTGCAATGATAGCTTGGGATGATGGCTCGATCCATTTTGACTTTGAATTTTGGGGAGATAAGCCAACAGAATCCTTTTATTATCAGTGGAAACCCAAAGAAGGGAAATGTGTTGATTTGGATGTAGATGAAGATGCTGACTTTCCAGAGAGTATTATTGAGGCATTGGACTATTTCAATAAGAGCGAGATTGATAAAAGCACGGGTGAAGGAATGGCCGCTAAGTGCTTGGCCTTTAGGAATGTTCTTTCATAACTATATAACAAACACACTTAACATATTTGATGGGCCATGGTTGCAGGGTGTGTCAACATAATTGGCCTATCACACTATTTTAGGATTTCTGACAATGACAAACCAAACAGATTTTCGCAATTCAGTTTCAGAGCTAATTCAGTCAGCCAATGATGCGAATACGGGTGGCACTACAAATCAAAAGATGGCCAAGGCACTTCAAGACAAATTTGCGCCATACAGTCAAGATAATTTCAAGATTACTACCGCCGTAGATGGACATGATGTTTTGGTGTGTTTGCATTTATTTGGTAAGATTTTAAGACTATTCCGGTGTGAGAATGTTGAAGGAACAAATCAGTGGGGAATTAAGTATTCAACGGTTTGTCAGTACGATCATTTGCTTAGTAATATCACCATATCAAGACGGTTTTATACTAAGTGGCTATTCAATGAAAGTGAAGTATTTGATATACTTTGTGAGGAATTTGTTAAGCCATATTTCAAGGGTTTGGTCATAAAGTACTACAAACATAGGCTTGAGGAAAAGGAATGAAAAGAAGCTGACGATGGCTTGGTGAAACAATATGTGTGAGGCATAGGTGCATGTAAATTGCCATTGTCTGTGGATTAAAGGTTACTGATATTTTATGTGACAGTAAAAGTTAACCAGTCAGTAATCTCGGTCAATGACTCTGTGGATTAGTTAGAAAAATCTTTGATAATTTTAGCTATCCACAGATAGACCACAAATTTCAAGAGTATAGTAAGATAAGTTTGACGATGGGGCACTAGCTCATTCATTAGAGCATCGGTTTTGCATACCGAAGGTGGCGGGGGAAGAGCCCGCGTGCTCCACCATTAATCATTAACTATCAACAACTTACAATACAATTTAGTTTGACCGTGGGAGGGTGGGGTTGGGGTACTTACGAGTATCCTGACCAATGAGTTTGAAGATGGTGGCGTAGACCAACGGCAGGAGTCGCCTGTTTTAGAGACAGTACAGTGTGGGTTCGAATCCCTCCGCCACTAATTTTTGGCACACGCGAAAATAGTTAATTAAAATTGTTTTATATTAATTCCTTTATGTGTAGGTATAAACACATTAAAGGAGTTAAAAATGGGTAATAAGTGCGCATATTGTGGTGAAGAAGCAAATTATCAATTGAAGAATGGTAAATGGTGTTGTGCGTTGTCTAATAATAGTTGTCCCACTATATGTATGAGAAATTCCAATGGCCTTAAGAAAGCCCACGCTGATGGCAAACTTACATATGACCATCTGGATGAAAAGAGGGCATGGTCTAAGGGAATGGTTTTAATGAATGGGGGCAATCCTTTTACCAAGGGGAAAATAAGACCAAATAGCAACCTTAAGAGAGCTTTAATTGTAAAGGGGATCGTGAAAGAAGAATGCCATATTTGTAAGTTAAAAGATTGGCGTGGTAATAAAATCGTATTAGAACTCGACCATATTGATGGGGATAAATCTAATAATACTTTGGAAAATTTGAGATTTTTATGCCCCAATTGTCATTCTCAGACCCCTACCTTTAGAGGTAGAAACTGTAGTGGTAAAATGAAGGTTTCAAATGAAGATTTACTGGCAGCACTTAAATCCGAGAGGTCGATAAGGCAAGCATTATTAAAGGTTGGACTTGTTGATAGAGGCGGAAACTACGCAAGAGCAAGAAAATTAAAACTATTGTTGTCAATACAAGAACCAACAAAACAAGAACCAACAAATAATTACATAAAAGAAAATAAGTTAAATTTTATAGAAAATAAAGGAAAATTATGCTTGACATGCGGTGTTCAATTTTACACATATAGCGTTGCAAGTAAGTATTGTTCGAGAGTTTGTGTAGAAAAGTCTCAGAGAAAATGTGAAAGGCCAAGTTTAGAGCAGTTAGAAAAAGATTTAAGTGAAATGTCAATGTGTGCTGTTGGTAGAAAGTATGGTGTAAGTGATAATGCAGTAAGGAAATGGGTAAAACAACATAAAAAGATTACAACTTTAAGATAGGGCAGCAGTAAGTGGCGCGTTACGGAAAGTCTCCAAAACTTTCGCTTTAGGGTTCGATTCCCTACTGTCCTGCCATAACTATAACAATCATAGGACATTATGAATAAGACAGAGCGGGCTATTTACGAGTTGTTTAAGCCATATTTTGCTAAGTATCCTGAATTAGAGTCACTGCAGTTTGACATATTAAAGGATTCTGTCGGTAAACTGATTGTTTGTGATGTGATGGGTAGCGTAACGATCAATGGTATGTTGGAAGGTGATTATGAAGATAACCAAGTAGTCGGAGATTTAGGTGAAATTGAAAATGCTATTGTGCTATTAAAGAAATTTGAGAAGGAAGAAAAACAGCAATTTCTTGAAGATTGCATTCGGTATCTGGAAAGTAAATATGGCGGGCTTTTCGGAAAGATTAGAAATACGCCAGAATTGAAAATGGTTGACGCGATTTACTATCCAAACACCAGAATGTTGACGCTTGTAATTCAGGATAACCTTTCTGAATTTAGTCACATAGATCCTGCCAATTGGGGATATCTTGATAGTTTGACTATGGTGGTTAATAAGAGTGAGTGTTATTGCGAGAACGGTAAACTTCCTACTCCTCGAGGCATTTTGTGGAAAGATGGAGTGCCAGTAAGACATTTGACGGTTGAAGAACAAAATGAGAAATTGAAGGAAACCGGTGCCAGGATATTAACCGATGCCGAACTTAATGAGTATCTTAAGTCGGCAGGTATGAGAACAAGGCCAGAAGTTTAATTTTGTTGATGCTGGAGTGAGTGTGACGGTTTAGCACGAATGTCTGTGGAACATTAAGAACGGATTCAATTTCCGTACTTCAGATACTTTTTAGTGAGGGAAGTATACATGGAAAAGATTGTAGGGTATGTTATCGTGATGGATGGCGAGGTTAATATGAATTTAACTTTACAAGGGCGTGGCTTCTATAAAACTGAGAGATTGGCCCATGGTGCTATCAAAAACCATGTAATTGGTGTTCGGGCAGGTGGGAATGCAGAATATGTAGCCCCACAATATGAAGTAAAACCAGTGTATATTAAGATGTGATTTTTAGTTGGACCTTAAGCATTAAATTGATGCACAAGACTCTTAATCTTGGGAAAAGGGAGAATTACCCTTAAGGTCTACCAATTTTAAGGATATAGGCCGAGCATGACGGCACAAGAGGGTACGGCGAGTTGGTTCTCGTCTATGCCCTCGTCACTCCGTGGTATGGAGGTATGTCCTTGATTCAATATAGGGGTTAGTTTATGGCAAGTCATTTCATATTTGTTGGGTATTACATTGAAGTCCCACATGAAGATGGTTTTTATAACAGCGATAATTATAAAAGACTACTCGCTGAGAGAAAATATCGCCAATTAGAATGGTATGATTTATTTCCAGGTTGCAATGACGATAGATTCTTATTAAGGCTTATATTTAGAAATTTTGATCACCATTGGGAAGATACGGGAGACTTGAGTGTTTTAACAGAAAAACATTTAGAAAAACCAAACGGTACATATGAAATCTTTGCCCAAATTAAGCGTACAGATTTTTATAGAGAGATAGTATTAATATGGCAAAACGCTAAGGTATGTTGGGGCGTTCACAGACAATGGATGTGATTTTTAAACACAAAAGGTTTAAATAATGTCAAATATTTCTGAAACTATTAAGCGAGACTTGGATAGATTAGAAATAGATACTACAATTGCCGGACAACAAAGGCGTGAAATGGAAAGGTTGCGTGAGGAAATGGCGAGTAATAAAGCCCTACTTGATATGGTGAATAGAACCAGAGAAGAAAGTTCAGAAGACATGATTGAAGCGCAAAGAGAGGCCATGAGAGCGCTTAATAGAATGGCTACAAGTGTTAATGGTAGAGATACTGTAGTCTTACCAATTAATGCCACTTTTACACAAGGCTCTGCTATGCCAATTGTGGGTAGGCAAGAAAATAGAAATATAGACCCACAAAGTTTCCGTATAATGGATTTGCTATGTGTTGGTGACTACTTAATCGCCAGAATAAAATATAATGGTTGTACTACTTGCGAAGGCGTTAAAATATTGTTGGTAAGCGATATTGACCAAAAATCGTTTAGAAATCTTAAGGCCATTGATCCATATTTTGATGGCAACAATTCAGATTTCAAATTGATTGCGAGATTTGCCCCAACGGAAGAAGGCATGAATATAGCACGGATGTTGGCCAAAAATCTGACCGAAAATAAACCAGTCGTCAAAAAAGTTATCAGGAAAATGACAATGGAGTAGGTTGGAAAGTTGGTAGTGAGGGACGATAGTACGAGTAGACACCAAGTCAACCTGCTGCGCATAGCAACTGTCGGCAGCAGTAGTGTAAGGCGAATGTATAAGTCAAAAACCGGTGGTGAGGGTAAAATGGGAACTAAAGGTTGGCCATTGGAGTGGAAAGAGGCTGAGGAAATTGGTAACTATCCTTACCTTCACTCTGACGCCATGGAATCTGTACCTATGTTGGCGATTGTAAAAGGGTTTGGGCACACTGTTTCGCATTACCCTCAAGTGGTTATTTACAACGCTCCACTCGGTCAATGGCGCTTTTTAGGACAGAATCAAGAAGAGAAAGTACTTTTGTTCGCTGAGTTGCCATTGGCTAAAGATGTATTGATTGATAATAACATGGATTATTGAAACCAAGGAGAGTATAATGAGCCAGAGGATTTGTACGATTGAATGGAAGAAACCGGAAGAAATTAAGAACTTTGCGTGTTATCAATCTTTTTTGGAAAGCGAGGTTCCATTACTTGCAGTTATTAAAGGACAGGGGTTGACGGATTACCCTGAAGTGGTAATATATAATGCCTTAGTGAAGAATTGGATTTTCTCTACGAAGGCGACGGCACCAAAAGTTGTGGAAATCGTATGTTGGGCGGCAATGCCAATGGCGTGGACCGTACTGAAAAGCATGGAGATTGGAGATTGAAGGAAGTTTGTTTAATGCGGGGGTAGCTCAGCGGATAGAGCAGCAGCCAAGTATAAATTTCTTTGTGGGCCTGTGGTGAAGCGGATATCACGACTGTCTTCTAAATAGTAGTCCCAGGTTCGATTCCTGGCGGGCCTACCATTTTTTGTAGTTGAACACGATAGAGCGGTAGTCTTAATAAAAAATGTTTATATTTTACCCATTAGTATTCGTACTAATGGAGGAAATACAAACATGTCAGATTCAAGTAATAAGTGTTATCTTTGCGGCGGTGATGCGCCATTTAAACTTAAAAGTGGAAATTGGTGTTGTAGTTTAAATGTGAGGGGTTGTAAAGCTGTTAAAGAAAAACTAAGATGTAAAGCCATAAATAAATGGAAAGAGCTAAAAGACATAGGAATCACTAATAGAAAAGATATACCTAAAACAATATCTATATATGAAAACAATAGAAAGTGTTTTTCGTGTGGAGAAGAAGGTAAATATAGATTGAAAAACGGGAAGTGGTCATGCGAAGATGGATTTCAAAAGTGTAGGGCTTTAAGAGAAAAAAGATCTAAAAAATGTGTTGATAGGATTAGGAATGGAACAACCCAAAACAGTTTTGACGGATTCAATAAAAGAAGAAAAGAATGTGAAATATCATCCTGGAATAAGGGGAAAACAAAGGAAACGGACGAAAGATTAAAAAAGGCAGGAAATACATTCAAGGAAAGAATTAAGTCTGGCAAAATAAAGATTGTGGGTCGTTGTCATAGCGAAAAAACTATAAAAACACTATCAGATAAAAGAAAGAAGTGGTTAAAAGACAACCCCGACAAACACCCTTGGAAATTTAGCAAAAAGTTAATAAGCGCCCCGTGTGAAAAATTTAAGAAGTTTTTATTGGCAAATGGATATGTTTTTGAACAGGAATTTTCAGATTTTAAATGTTGGAATCGTCATTTTTCAATAGATATTGCTTTCACAAAATTAAGAATAGGAATTGAAATAAATGGCAACCAGCACTACGAACGAGATGGAAGGCTAAAACCATATTATCAGGAAAGAAAAGAAATAATAGAAAGTTCGGGTTGGAAAATAATTGATATACACTACTCTCTCGTCTATAATAAAAAATTTTGCATAGAAATTGTAAAACAACACCTGCCCATAGGAACTTGCGATATTGAACATGGATTATACGAAATATAACCCCGCGCCATTTTAATCATAACCACAAAGAGAGTATTACCAAATGAATCCTAAAAGAAATATCCCAGTTCTGTTATTGTCAAAAGATGGCACACATGAAGAAGTTTACCCATCTATTGCTACAGATCCAGAACTTGGATATGCCACTAAAAACCCTGGTATCATTTGTTGGCGGCAGAATTTCGATTCATTTTCTGTAATAATCGCCCATAGAAACATATCTCTCAATATTCCCAATGCTCCGATTTTCCCAAACAACATCTGGACGGTTTATGCAATTATTTATGAAAACCATGTGATATATAAGGCCATGGACAAACTTGGAGAAGATGAGTTTGGTGGTATTGGCTATGTTTTTCCAATGTACGGCGGCGTCACTTTGTTTGAAAAGGCTAAGAAACTTAATAAAAGAAAATATCATAGGGTTGGCTGCGACTTTGCTCATGGTAATAACGAATTGGAAATGAAGACAGATGTTATTTCCAATGAAACGCCGATGGTTGAAGAAGCCAATAGGTTAATTGCTTTGTTACTTAATCATCCTATTCCGGTTAATGATGAGCTTCCCGTTGCGAAGTCCATCCCAATGGTCAGAAGACTTTCGTTGGAGTGAGGTTGGAAAAAGTCAAGGTGTGAGTCGATAGTAGTGTAGTGATAACACTTCCGTAGCTCAGTGGTGAGAGCGAGAACTTTAATGACAAAATAATATGTGGTCCATGGCTCTGGTTGAGCGGAGTCGCCTTATATGCAACTGCGGCTGGGTTCGAACCCCAGGTGGACTACCAACAATTTACAAACCAAAACAAGGGTCAAAGCCATGGGTATCTCAACTGAAAGTATAGTCAAGTCTCTCTATGACAGTATTTCTGAAATAGATGAAGTACTTTCTCTTGATGAAAATGAGACACTTTACCGCGATGATTTTGCCAAGCTAAAAGAATTGGTTAAGCCTTTGTGGCCTGCGTATATGAATTGTGTTTGTCGTTACGGCAATATTGTTCCTATTGGTGAGCGTGATTTTTCGCCTTTTGCTTATTCGATTAAGAAACACATTGAAGATGTTACTGGGAGACATTTGTTTGACGACGATTGCTATTTAGAAGAAAGCTATTCAATCGATCATTTTCTTTGTGAGAGTCGTTCGGTTTCCAATTTTAATAGGATGGTTTACAAGATATACGAAAAGTCTATGGAAGTGTTTACCATTTTTATAGCTTATAAGGACGATTTTGACACATTCCCATTTAAAGGGATGCAAGAACTTTTCGGAAATATTTTGGGTTTTTGTTACAATTGGTTTAAGAAGTCAAGTGAATATGCTACGGCCTACCTTTGCAATCGTATTTGTGCGGTTTTGGCAGGAAAGCGTGACAGTGTTTACAAGTATATTAAGGAAAATCACCTATATCATGATTTTAATAAGTTTTGCCGACTTGACATTGAAATTCTTCTTGCCTTGCATAAACAGTTGAATGAGTGTGAAGATAGCAAGACTTTGGATAGATTGCGTTTGGTGACATTGGCGAGGTATATTGATTCTTTTGTTAGGTATGAAGATAGTCACAATGGTTTGCTTAAATTTATGTCAAAGAATGGGTTTGGCAAGTTTAAGAAGGAAGTGATGGTTGCGCTCGCCGAAAACAGGAAGAAGAAAGAAGAGAAAGACAAGATTTCGAATGATGAATATTTTGTTGACAATTTCAATAAACGAATGGCACTTCATGGGACTCATTGGTGGGCTCCAGACAAGGAAGTAAAAGAGAATTTTCATTATCCATCGTGAAGTAGTTTTAATTGGGGTTGTAGCTCAAGAGGCAGAGCAGGCGAGTGAAATTCGTCCCGTGTCATTTCAAGTATGTCCGGCCCCACCATTTCTAACAATAAAGGAAATACATTATGGTAGTCAAGAAATATGGCGATAAGATTAAGTACGACCCAAATGAATACCAAAAAAGTAGGGAGTACCATACTTGTGTAATTTATCTGGCCGGTCCAATGACAGATTGGCGAAATGAAGTGATTAAGGCTTTCAGCGACCCGATTGAATACGAAATGGTTGTTTTTGTAGATCCTTCCGTCCCCAATCATAGTTCTTTGGATAAAAAAGAACTTAAAAAACATCTTAATTGGGAAATAAAGACTGCAAGAAAAGTAGATATTGTTATTCATTGGTTTGATTGCAATTCACCACCTTTGTCTCAAATTTTAGAAGACGAAGACATTTTTGATAGACTTGGAGATCCTGATGTTATTGGCATGTCAAATGATTATCCATACAAAAAGGAATTGATGGAAACGGTACATGATAAATATTCCGATATGCCACCGAGCAAAAATGATGAAGCAAACTTCCCCAAAACTATTGCGGAGTTAATTGAGCGAATCAAAGACGAACATGATACTTGGTATTGGAACATAGATTAATAATTGGAGTTTTTAATGGGTGTTTCAATCAATGCTTATACGAACCTTAAATTAACCAGACGCAAAACATTTCTAAAGGATAACACGCTATATATTGAAGGTAATGTGTTTTGGCCAGAGAGACACTTGCCATTTAAGGACCAAAGGTATTATTCCTATGAAGACAACCATCATGTAATTGATTGTGGTTACGGTCGGTTTCATGGGTTTAGGAATAAGTTGGCGAGATTTGCAGGATATAAATACAACATAGGCGAAAGGGGACTATCCGAGGACGACTTGGCATATGCAGAAGAATTCCCATATGCTTTTGATGCGTTGAAAAAGAATAGCGGATTGTTTAACATATTTTTATCATTTACCGATTGCGGTGGAGTGATTGGCTATCTTGATTGTATTAAGCTATTGAAGGATTTTGAGGATAATAAGGAATATGCAATGATATATGCGTCAACGACATATGATAATTCGTTTAAAGAAACCTATTTGGAAATGGTTGAAGGATTGAAATTTGCATCACAGAAAGGCGCTTTAGTGATAGATTGAGACTGGAGTTCGTTTTATGAATCTTTAGTGGAAGAATCCCGAAGAAATTGACAATATGCCTGAGTTACATTCGTCGGCGACAAGTAAGCAAATCTATCTTCTGGCAGCGGTGGATTGTTGTGATTTGGATAGTCCGCCACGATTGGTTCTCTATAGCCATGAAAAACATATTTGGATTGATGTAGAAGGTTGTAAGCCGATTTCAATTGCTGGTTTTATAGGTGTTCAAACAAACCGCGAAATAATTGAAGGACTACACCATGCTTAGGGATATTTTAGTTGAAACTCTGAAAGACAAGTTGGCTGCCCTTTATGTTGGCAAGGCGTATAAGGGGCGTATAGTTAAGGGCGTATCGGTTTATGTTGAAAAGCGCTATATTGAAAATCCGAATGGGGCAGATTTTGAGTATGACCGTATTTATGCCTATGTCTACTTTGAAGATTCTAAGGATGAATGGGATTATGTAGAACTTGATTTGGATGATACCATATGAAACGACAATTTTTAGTTGACATACTCGAGAAAGAATTAAAGGCTGCGTATATTGGGAAAGAGTATCAAGGTAGATATATATTGGATGTGAGGGTACAAATTTTAAGACAAGAAGAATACAGTTATACAAGAGAAGACGAACCCTCTTTTTATGATGGTATTTTCATTGAGTTTGAAGTTCAAAATAATCTTGTTAGAGGAAGTTATTGGGTTGAAGTAAATTTAGAAGATTGAAGTAATAATCCACGCTTACATCAGTTGGTAAGATGGCCTATCTGATACATAGGATGTCGGGGGTTCAACTCCCTCAGCGTGGACCATAAATTTGTAATAGGAACAAGCCATGAGTATTCAGTGTACAGTTTGTGAAGGGACTGGTTTTAAGAATATTGAACAGCTTCCAGAAGAGTTGCTGAATAACTTTGACTATGAAAAGGTTCTGCTTTGGATTACTTCAAATGTCAATCATGATGTCTGTGTCTGTGATTGTTGTGGCGATGGTGAGGGTTGGTATGGAACACCCGGTGAACATTATAATAGTGAAGATCCTATTGGCAGAAATGGGCCTTACGCGAACAACGGCGGATTGTGTAAGTGTCATTAAGGAGTAATAAAAATGAGCAAAGAGATTGAAGTGTTTGATACTGTTGTTGTGAATGGTCGTAAAGGCACTGTTGTTTTCATTCACAAAAATGACAACGCCGATTGTGAAGTTGAGTTTTATGCAGGAGAAGGTTGCCGGTTCGCAAAATTTCCTCTCAACGAAGTGTTATTGAATCGAAAGGAGAAATAACCGTGAGTAAGGTAGGAATCATTTTGTTGGCTATTTTGTGGGTTTTCTTGTTGGCAAACCCTCGATATACGGTTGAAGATGATGTTAAGGAAGTTAAGGAAATTAAGACAGCAAAATGAAAAAGCCATATGTATTATTCCTTAGCGAAGTTTTGGCAAGTGAAAAGCACCAAGAGGTTCGAGATGCGGTTAAGAAAATGATGGATGACTTTGTTGCCGCCAACGAACCGGTAGAGGAAAAGATATACGATTTCGGAATGATGTTAAACTTTATGTCGGAAGAAATTAAAAAACTACCAATGGGGAAACGGCAGAGAGACTTGTTGCATTGGCGGATGATGGCTGGTGGTGCTAACGACTTAATTGGGCAAATTTCTGACATCGACATGGATAAATAATGAAATTTGCAGATGATGACCGTGGAGATGTGGTAGATTTTTATGACATTGACGAGGACGGGAATTATGAAAGAATTGCAAGGCTTAATCGCGAAGCAACTGTAAATGGTGTGCCTGACCAGCTTAGCCTCGCGAATTGGGGCGGAGGGTTGGAATTGTTAGAATGGATGAGAGAAAACGACTATGAAGAAGAGTTGGACGAAGCTGAAATAATCAATGAATAATTGATAATATAAGGTGTTAATATGAAAAAGTTACAGTTGCAGTATATGGTTGTTCCTGAAAAGTTGGCGGAAATGGCCGAAGTTCCAGATCCGATAAAGGTCGTGATTGTAGAGCCAGAATCTATCTTTCTATTGGGTATTCTTGGTGAAAGTGGTCGGGCTTTGGTTAAGGCTGGCATTGAATTCTATTTCACTCGGGAACTGGCAAATAAGCTAATTTCACATGGAGTAGCTAAAAAAGTTAAATGAAAACGATTGAGGAATTGGCTGTGCTACTGGTGGCTCGGCGTTCAGAAGCTGCCAGTCTGAGGCGAGAACAAAGAGCGCTCTATGAGGCGTGTGAAGAGCCTTGCGAGTACGGAGATGGCTCTGACCCTGGCTTTCCTTGCTACTGGACAAATCAAGCGTTAGATGAATATTGCCCGTCCTGTAGGCGAGCGCGGGCTATGGAGCCACAACGAGCGGAGGCATCTAAGGCTAAGCGAAACGCCATGTCTGCACTGACAAGAGCAGTTAAACGCAAGCTGGCTGAAAAAGCAACAGCTAATGTCACAACCGAGGAAGTTAAGTGAGAATTGTCTTGGAAAACCATCGATACGGCTCGATAGTCCCATAGATACCAGTAGATTTTTAGTGAAGAGTTCGCATAGTGGCCAATTGCACCCACCTGTCTAGTGGGATATTATCATGGGTTCGAATCCCATACTCTTCGTTTTTATTTTGGGTGAGTGGCACGAAGGTTAGGCACCTATAAACGATAAGGATCAATAGGGAGAGAGTTGGGCAAGTAAGGGTAATATAGCTGCGTTGTAGTGTTCCCACAGAAAGCCTGATTGAATTGGTAGTTGCGGCAGAACCTATAGCAATCGTAGACCAGCCCATAAGGCCCTACGGTGAAAGCAAGGGAATCGCGTTTATATCAATTCTTCTCGATATGCGGTTTCGATTACCGTCTCATCCGCCAAATTAACATGAAAGGGCAAACTAAATGAGTACAAGTATCTACATTCGTTATTTTGAAGAACCAACCAAAGAATGGAAAAAGCATAGAACGGCTGTTAAGAAAAATAGAAAACTAAAGAGATATAAGCCATTGTCTCCCGAACTTGAAGAACTTTTTCCAGAGGGCACAGAGGCTGAAATATTCCCCGGACCTGAAATAGAGGTTTCTGAGGAGCTATATGAGGAATTTGGCGGCGACCCAGAATACAGTGAAAGTGGCCATACTATTGACCTCTCCAAATTGCCACCAAATGTAAGGTACATCAATATCAAATATGGTTGAAGTGAAAAAATAAAACAATTCATTGATAATAGGAGTGATAGTACGGGTATAGTTGTGGTAAATAAGGTGTCTGCTCCTAAATATGAATGGAAAACAACCACAGATTTTTGTCCGAAGTAAGCAAATCCCTGATGCCTCTCTTTCAATGTTGGGTTGCTGCCATTGAGCGCAGTAAAAAATTCCGATAAAATGGCACACTTTCAGGGATCTTTTTTCAAGGTTGTAGGTATACGATTAAAGATAAAGGGAAAATCCACTCAAAAGGCGGTCAACCCCGGCGGTACTATCGGGGGGAGTTAGCTCTATAAACCCTTTCACCTACACCTTTATTTTCTTTGCCCCTATCGTTTAATTGGCTTAAGACTCAATATTCTCAGTATTGGAATAGGAGTTCGAACCTCCTTGGGGGCATTTTTAATAAAGTAGGGATATAAACATGACGGAAGATAATAAAACGGTGTATGAATATTTGCCACCCGTGAGGAAGAAATTGCCATATCGCAATTTAGGAAAAATGTTTGCTCAATATGTAAAAGAAAACATTGTCGACATAAAGAAACATTGCCATCCACAAAAGATAGATAAACCATGAAGAAAGTTGGTAAGGATGAATGACGGAATTAAAGAATGGCTGTATATCATTGGTTGTACTATTTTGGTGATACTTAGTTATGTTGCTGGAAGAGCTAAGTGTAATGAGTTGTGGGAAAAATCGGCTAAAGAAGAAAACCTTGTATACTACGATGTTGACAGGGCTTCTGGAGAGACTACCCTAAGATGGTCTATTAGCAACAACCCCGTCCACAAAAAGGATAAAAAGTGAACGAAATACAAATATCGGGTTTATGGGTCTTGGTTTCTATCATATGCGCCATAGGTGGGTATTGCGTAGGTCAAGGCCACTCTGACGGATTTTGGATCGAAACCATTAAAAAAGAAAACCTTGTGTATTATGAGGCAGACAGAATTTCAGGCAAGACTACTTTAAAGTGGACAAATAATGGAAAACCGGTACTAAAAGAGTAACACATGAAAAATAAAATACACTATCTCGTTCAAAATCCAGACGATGAAAGTCAATTAGTGCATCCTCTTCTACTCCCGAAAGATTACTACGCAATGGGTAGTTTCTATATTTTAGGTGAAAACAAAGACGATTTAGAACCTTGCTATTTGTTTGACGCAATTCATGGGGATGGTAGAATAACCACCATTTTAAACATATCAAGCAATAATAAAACTGGAACGGTTATAACTGAAGACATAGGTACATTTAGGTTTTCATTAAGAACAGTTACGGAGAAGCAACATGTTTCTGGGTATAATGTTATCAAAGAAGTTGTACCAGAGGATGAAAAGTTAATCGAAGAGGCATGTCACAAACACAAATTGTATTTTGCTGGTATCTAAAACAAGGAGTATATTTATGAACAAAGAAAAGAAGATTAAGGTTATTTGCCCTGTAAACCCAAAGGATAACGGCGGAGAATCTGTCACTATCACAACCACGGTATTTTGGAATGGTTCAAATGTTTACTACAACACTGAGATTGGACTGGAAAGCTATGGTAATTCAGCGTCTATCAATCTTTCTGGCGCACCATTGACCCCCGAGTTTCTAAGAGATATGGCGAATCAAATTGAAAGCGCTACGGCCAAGGTTCAGGCGGAGTGCAGAAAGAGCGTGACAAGAGATGAATTCGCCCATGTAGTTAGTGAAGTAAATAAGAATTTGGCAAAGAAAACTAAAAAGTCAGATGTTAAGAAAGCGGTTAAGAAGTACTTGAAAAGCTAAATAAATTTTGCTGAAATCATATAGAAAATGGCAAATCGGCTGGATTGTAGTCAAACACCAAGCATGGCGAACTCTGGCGAGGAAACATATGAGTGGGGATAGAGTTTCCGCCTCGAAAGAGTAGAATGTTGTTTCAAGACCAACTATGATTTCGGCAATTAATCTTTGATAAACAAGAGTATAGTAATTTACGATGGGAGATTAGTTTAACGGCTAAAACATATGATTTACACTCATGAGACAAGGTTTCGACTACCTTATTTCCCATATCTTTAATAATATTTGTTTGTAAAAAAGTTTTATATCGAACTAATATATAGTAAGCGCTTTTAGAGCGCCAACCTATATAGGAGGTTCGATATGATAAGTGAAGATAAGATTAAAAGTATACAAATGGAGTATGACGCAGGATCTACATATAAAGAGATATCTGCAAAGTACAACCTATCTTCTACTTTTATTTCTAAGATAATTAAAGGACGAAGAACCAGATCTGAATCCTCCAAGTTATGTTCAGTGAGAGGGCGGCGGGGGATAACAGACGAAACGAGACTTAAACTTAGTGAAAATGCAAAGAGAAACATAAGGTGTGGTAAAAAGATATGGACAAAGCCTGAAAGAGAATTCGTCAATATCCTTCGTTCTTACGGTATCGGCGTTAGATTTCCAGAATACATGTGTGAGATATTTGATTTAGTAAGTGATGAGAACGCAACAATATTTTCGCAATATCCAATACAAAGATATGTTTGTGACTTTGTAAATTGTAATTCCAAGACTATTTTCAGGATAAATGGAGATTTTTGGCACGCAAATCCTTTACTATATGACCCATCAAAGTTAACTAAAATACAAGAATTTAATTGTGGTAGGGATAAGTTGGCAAAGGATTATTTTGAGAAAGAAGGCTGGACTGTAGTAGACATATGGGAGAGCGAAATATACTGGAATAAAGAACTGGTAAAACAAAAAGTAGGAAATATTGAAACAAACGGTGATAATACATGTTTAGATTGGTCTAACAAAATTAAGGAAATGTGGTTTAAGAAGCCAAGGGCAGTAAAGATAAAAAACAAAAAACCTTGTGAGATTTGTGGCAATCAATTTTACCCGGACAAATTTTGGAGCAAATATTGTTCTATTAGGTGTTGTAACTATAGTCGCAGAAAACCAAACAGGCCAAGTTTAGAGCAGTTAGAAAAAGATGTTAGTAAAATGACGATGTGTGCAGTCGGTAGAAAGTATGGTGTTAGCGATAATGCCATAAGAAAGTGGATACGACAATATAAGAACAATCGAGCGTGATGGTGTTTATGGCTTTCCCGTTAACCCAATTTTAACTGGTGGCGAACCAGCAGGCTTCCTGACTGGTAGTTTCGACGGAGATATAGGTTGAATCCCTATCGCGCACATCCATTTTTGAGTGTCCGCACCATTTTCTTTCACAGCCCATTGGAAAAGCAGATTCTTGCCGCGACAGTACATATAGACCTGCAAAAATCACCACCATGAGGCCAGTACTATGAGCTATCCAACTTCACTTAACAACCTTTTCATCATTGGCTACGCTGACAGAACACTTCCCGTACTCTGCCCATGCGTTGTTCCGCCAGTATTTGTGATTGATAACGATGTGTCAAGCGTTTTAAGGCCGCCCTTCAAATTGGTGGACAATTTTGTTATAGGTGGATTTTGGGACGATAAGTACTCTTGGCTTGAAGATGTAATGAAAGGAAAAGTCACCCAAATTGAGGTGCCAATTAAAGCCCAGCCAAATTATGTATTGTGGCTGGATTCCGAGATGGCTTTGCATTATGATCAAAAAGAAAGTTTTGACGCAAAAATGAAGACTTTTTCCGAAGAGCACATTCAGATGGCCAATGAATATCTCAAAGCTGGCGATCTCAATATGGCCGTGAAAAAGGCTGCGAAGGCTTTCAATGCGGATGCCAGACGAGTTGACCCATTACTTATGAAAGCTGCGATTCGGAAATATGAAGGTGTATACAGTGAATACAAATTCCTCTTCCGCATGGCAGAAAGGAGACTAACCAAAGAAGGATTTGACTTTATCGTTGATGGCTATATTGAAATTATCAAAAAGGCCAAGACTGAAAACGGCCTGACTATAAATGTTACGACTGACTTCTCAGTTTGTCCTGGCCCACGCCATATTTCAGAAGGGAAATTCTCTGGCGAACAATTTAGGTTGTCTTTTTTGGTGCCATCGTTGAATAAACTTGCAAAAGGCACTAAGCTGACGATTAATCTTGATGGTGGCACTGGATATGGATGTGGATTTCTTGAAGCGGCGTTCGGCGGTCTAATTCGGGATGGGTATAAAACAGACGACATTGTTTTTATTTCTACTGAACAGCCGTCATTGATAAAAGAAATAAATGGATATATTGAAGCTGCCAAGGAATATAAAGAAGGGAGTAGACATTCATGAGACGAGAAATTCGCACGATTAAGGGCCATGTCGTTAGTGGTTGTTGCCCTGGCCATGATGACTACCCCAATGATAGCTATTCCAATCGTCGTTCTAAGAAGGCCCGTTCCCGTGATAAGGCCAGAGAACATAGGACTGCCAGACGGATTATTGGACAGAAAATGAAGGATGGCGACTTTGAAGTTGGAATTCGGTGAGTTTATGGGCCTTGCGAACACAGTGACAGTATTATTTGAGGGAACAAGCGATAAGTCCGTTTGCCTTTGCCATTCTATTGCCCACCAACTGACCCTTAGAACTAATAATTCCACCATTAACTGTCCTTGGTGTGGCGCTCCAATGGAAGTAAAAGAAATTCTCTATTGTGTTGATGAAAACGACAAACTGATTAAGGGACTTTCACAAGAGGCGGCGCTGGCTTTTTGGAAAACCTTGCCCGACGCTGAGTAACATGATTAACTGGTGATATTTAGAGGAAACCATGAAAAAACAAGAAATAATCAAGCACTTCAAGTCCCAGTGTTTGCAAGAAATTGCTTCGGCTATGGAATATAAAGACGATGAGTATTTTCAAAAGGTATACGATTTGTTCAATTGTAGTGAAGGATATGGTTGGTTCTTCCCAATTGCGAAACCATACCGAGTTTTTCAATCAAACTTTCATTTCCCCAATTTCTGCCAGATGTACAACTATTTAGATTGGTGTATCTCTGATGATGGCCATATGTCAATGGTTTGTGTTAAATACAAAAGCGACATGAGTACTAAGGGTGGTTCCTATCGTTTCTTTGTGATGAATGGCTACCATGAAGAGTTGGAACTTGACGAGATTGCTAAGATAACCTTTAAAAATACCTTTGGAGAGGTAAATTGGACCATCATAGATTATGTGGCAGCACCGTTTGATGGGCAAGGAATTAATTTTCTTCATGGATTGTTACATCCTATGGCAGATGCGTTAAATGTTGCCAAAGATTATAAGAACAGAGAAGATTTGGATATTTTCTTTGACTTTAAAAATGATCAACTTCAAAAAATTAGAAATTACATTGAAAGCCAAGAAGAAAAGAAGTTTATGGTTTGTGATAAAGTCTATAAGGCCATCCCGCATGACCCGAGCGACTTAGAGTAGTAGACCCAAGGATGCACGGAAAGGGCCATAGGACAGCGTTAGGTAGGGTAGTCCATAGGTGATGGTGGGGTAACAAGGAAAGGGCGGGAGGGCACGATTAAAGAGGCTGGTCATGGCCCTCCCGCCCTGTACCTGAAAAGATTCTGATGGTAGCGTTGGAAAAGTCAAGGTAGGTGTCGACAGTACGAGCAGACAAACCATAGCCCCATACCGGAAAGGAAGACAAAATGAATATAACCCCTTTGACTATGTTTGAATGTAAGGATGGAACCTTTTGGCTTGCTAAAGATTTTCCCATTAAGGGTCTGGTTCCAGCTTGTCAGTTGGATAAGGATGGGAATTATCTGAAGCATCGTGGTATTTTTGTGACTCATAGGGATATTCCAGTCGAAGAAATCAAGAGTATTGTTTAGTAGTCTGTGCGCTATAACCTCATACCAAAAGAGCCCCACAAATGCCATCAGAACCAGAAAATCTTGAAAGCCGTGTAAATTTAATGCTTTACAGAATTTTAGGTAATGAACTGGATTATGACGCTGCCGCCAAGGACTTCATCAAGAGTGTTGGCGAAGAAAAAGCAAAAGCCTATGTTGATATGTTTGCGAGTTTGGAGTATGAGGCCACGAAGGTAGCCTATCCACATATTCTGGAGGCCATTCGTATCAGAAACTATAAGTGGAATCACGGGGGCGCTTAAAGAATGAAATTTTGTGTAAGGTGGTGGGAATAGAACTCCATCCATAATAAGTGAATAGGTGTGCCTGTTTGGAAGATATACCAACATGGGATATAGGCGTAAGTCAATCTGTGACTGCCACGATACATGCTGGGGAGGGAACACCGAGAAAGCTGTTAATGCAGTTGGGCGTGAAAACAGGTCTGACCCCATTCTTTAGTTGAAAAACAATCCTTACACAGATTAATTTGGCAATACAAAAATTGTAAACGGGAATAAAATATGCTTGATTATGGTAAGACTGATCGTGGATTTTCACACGCTGCGTTTGTTGATTTGTATGGAAAGTTGTGTTCCATTCAAAAGTCCAGTCTTGCCACTGAGGATGCAATTTGGTTTGGGATTGATGATGCCGAGCCAATGGTAATGGCGTCACAGGCTAAAGCATTGGGAGTAGAAACAACTGAAACTACTGGTTGGGTTCCATATCCTATTCCACAAGAAGTTTTGCTCCACACCAGAATGCACTTAACCCAAGAAATGGTTAAGAAGTTATTGCCAGTATTACAGGAATTTGCTGATACTGGAGATTTGCCAGATAAGCCTATTGAAAATGACTGGAAGCCTTCTAACACTAACGGAATATTTGGCAGAAAATTGTCTTCGGAGTAAGGTAACATGACAGAAGAAAAATACAATGAGCTTCGATTAAAGTTTCTGGCCTTTCGGGATGAATATGAGGCCATTTGTAAAAAACACGGAATTGAAATACGAATTTTCACCTATGAGTTGGATGGAGATTCCCCAAAAGATTACGGCAAACGCTCGGCACTTTTAATGACAGAAATAAAAAATACTAAATGTCTTGACTACCTTGGGAAAGGCGCCTGGCCCAAGGGTGAGGAATATGACATTATAGAAGTATTTCGAGAGTAATTTTGTTGTGGGCGCTGTGGAAGAAAGACACAGGTAGTTGTGACAGACCGAACGCCAGAGAATCCGGATGGTGGTGACATCATCGGTCCAAGCAGGATTCCCCAGCCAACAAGCGAACAGGTATTGGGAGACTATTCGTGGCGAACAAAAAGTGTGAAACCGGTTCGATTAAGTTTAGCGTTTCATGCCAACTGGTCTAATAGTGGTAGCCAATCCACCCTACAACAATTCTAATTTTTGACTGGCCCCGTAGTTAAGAGGACATAACAACTTTTTCCTAAAAAGTGGTCGCGGATTCGAGTTCCGCCGGGGCTTCCATCTTACGACTCAAGTAGTTACAACACAATAAAGATAGTAATAGAAAAATAAAGTTTGATAAGAGCATTGTATTTATCACACCACCCACGCCTCTTTAAATGTCGGGTAAGTAGCTGGATATGGACAACAGTGAATAATTCCGAGAAAAGCGATCTCATGGGTGGTTTTTAGAGGGCCATTGAAATATATGGCTTAAAATTGAGTTTAGCCCGAATGGTTTATGTGGCGACTCGAAGACTATTGCCGATTATAGCAGCCGTAAATGTCCGGCTGAGAGAAAGGGTAAAAATCTCTCAAAAAATGGCATCGGCCCCTAATTTTCATTAAGTAGTTTTTATAAAGGTCTATCTACTATGTCAACTCCAACATTAGAAGAGATACTGAATAAAATAACCGAGAAGCGTAATAAAAAGTTTCTTGAGGACATAATGAAATTCGCTGGTAGGCCATTAAACGAGGATGTAAATAAAATAGCCATGTCAAAAACACCATTTGATAATAAATCGTTTCTATCCGATTTGTCTGATTTATTACAGAAACATGGGATAGATAAATATTTTAACATGCCAAGTTTTAGCCTTGCCGCCGTTATCATGAACTTTATAAATAGTTTGGCAGAGGTTTATGTTATATTCAAGCTATTTGGAACAAATGATGGTAATACATATGTCCCCCCAAAAGAAAATGAAAACCCTAATTGGCTTTATTCAGGGACAAATTCAGAAGGCACCAATAGCGCAGTTGTAGAATCTCCTGTAGAATTCCCTGTGGAAGTTTTGGAATCTCCTGTGGAATCCGAAATAAGACGAAGATTCTACGATAACGGTATTGACACGAAATCAGAGCCTGCGATTTTTAGGTCAGGTCGTAGTACCAATAAAGATTTTGACGATTACTCTACAAATACAGATAACAAAAGAAATCGGCTTTTTGATGGTAAAGTGTGAATTATGCTACCAAGAAGACAATTAACGAGTGAATTAAGAGTGGGTGAATGGTACTATCAAAGCTATGTAGGCGTTGAAAATAGTGCCGAATACCAATTGGAGAAATCCGAGAGGGTTAGGAGGCTATTGGACGCTGCCAGTACGAGCCAACCACAATATTCACCTATTACAGAACCAACAAATATCTTGCCGAAACCAAAAAAAGTAACTTATCGCAAACTATCGCTTGAATAAATTGGAGGGATATAAAATGATTGAATGCCCACATTGTAAGTTAAATGCCGACAAGTCATCGAATGCTGGTAAGGCTCATAAACACACAGATGAAGAACGGAAAGAGGCTATTACGGAATATAAGGTTTGGCACGACACTGCCAGAATTCATACCAAGGAAGAAACTGATGAATTTTTTAAGAAACTTGGAATTTATACATCGGTGAAATAAATGAGAAGGTTTACATTAGTTGAATTGCTAACCGTTATTTCTATCATTGCTATTTTGATGGCCATGTTAACGCCGTCACTTTTTATTGCCTTGAAACGAGCCAGAGCCATATCTTGTGCCGGAAATATGCAATCTTGGGGTTCAGCAATTCAAAGCTATGCGTCTGACCATAATGAGTGGTATCCCGGCTACACCTATTGGGAACTAAATGATCGTCTAAGTGGTGTCTGGTCAACAACTGCCACTTGTGTTGTTCCTAACGCCGGAGCAGCAAATGGTTATTGTCAGGATAATAAAGGCGCCCAGCTATCCAATGTACAAGCGTTGATGACCTATATCTCGCCAGAAATGCCTTATTGTACCGTCAGGAGTGAACCGAGAAACCCAGCTTACAAGGCATGGCCATTTGGTATTGGCGGGTGGAATGTCATTGATTATTTCGTCAATTTTGGGCAAGGGACTTTATGGACAGGAAATCCAAGACCAGAGACAAATGGTTGGTATACGCCTTATTGGACCGCTGCCTTCGCCAATAGTATGGGGCCAGTTGCAAGAACTATAGACGCGAGAAAAGAAACTACACCAATTATGTGGGATAGAAATTGGGTTGCCCAAACAATTGCCATGGATTTGCCAGGATGCGCAGCCAGTGAGACTTGTGGGTACTATAGCTACGATTCTGCCTATAACCAGATAAGTAATCATAGCAAGGGTGGAGGCAGAGAAGCAGATAACCTAAATATCTTGTTCATGGATGGAAGTGTGCAGAATTCAGTATACAATGTCGGGGATGCTTCTTGGATGTATTATGGGCGTGACTATTACAATCGTTTTTGGTTTAGTCGGGATGTTCTTAATCAATAAAGTGGAGAATAGCATGAAGACCGGAGATAAAGTCATATATATAAAGCCCAAGCATTCCGATCATCCTTCTCCTCGAGGTATTAATCTCAGTCCTTCCGACCTTGGGGAAGACTATGACTACACCATTAAAAAATATTGGGTCGTGATAGACACAGATGGCGAGACTGTTGCCTGCAGAACTCGTCGTGGCAAGATAATTGAAGTTGACATGAAAGATCCACATCTAAGAAAAGCTACTATATGGGAGAGACTATTTCAGAGAGGCAAATTTCCAAATTAAGGTAAAATAGCATGATTTCTGATAAAATACAGAAGACAGAGAAATTAGAATTTATGACCCTTACTGGAGATATGGCACAATTCATTAAGAAACTATTTGTGCTCGACGGCTGTGCAGTTGCTTTACTAAACTATGAAGAAGAGATTCCTAATGACACCGAAGTGCATTTCATACTACTTTCAAGGGTTAGGGATACTTGGTCTATAAATGGAAGTTCATATTGTTCCGACATGATGGTGAGTTTCCAGAAATGTATGAGTGCGGCTATGGAATACATGGAAGCTAATTGCGAAAAAGGGTTTCAGTTTTCAAAAGACAGCAACAAATATGTCACAACTTTCCATTGGCGTAAATCTTTAACTGATGTTTTGGAAGACTAAAATCTTGATTATGGCCCGATAGTAGACATGTAGGGAGAACAATTTAACAAAGGGAGACAACACATGGACTTTAAGGGTTTGTGGAAGGTAGCTAAACCAGACATTTGGTGGTACATTTGTTATGTTGCTTTTGTTTCGGTATTTTTGTATCTCCTTTTGTAATTTGTAAGCCTAAAGGTCATTTAAATGAATCCTGAACTTATTAAAGCCCAGATGAAATTTCACGAACTTCAAGCTATTTGGTGGATTAACTCAGCCTCAAATGGTCATACTTTATCTCGCCGCCTTTATCACGGGGGTATAAACTTAGTTGAGTTTACTGACGCCGAAAAGGTTAGTGACGCCATGGATACCGCCCAAAGACATTTAACTGCGTATAGTGAACTCTACGATAAGTTATGTTTTCAACTTAGAACGGAGTGAATATGAAAAATCTCTGTCAAGACTACTACAGCGCATGTTTGGCCACTGAAATCGCACGGGACTATCATAAGTCAATTACCACAGTTCAAGGTATTTATGACGAGAAGGTTGTGATAAATGCGCAAGAAGAAATAGCCAAATGTGAAAGGCATGAAGATGTCTGTTTTAACGCATTGGTTCTAAAGCATGGAAAGAAAGCGCAAGATGTTTATGAAAGGTGGGCCAAAAAGAATGGCGCTGTTCATAAGGCTTACTTCCGTATCCCAGACTTGATTGATACCGAATCTAACCCCGAACCCTTTATCGTAAGGTAAATAATATGTTTTTCAAAGATGGAATGACGGTTAAGCAATTGCGAGATGAACTATCTAAGCTCCCGCCAGACTTTGATGATAAGATGGTTATTTTGTCTCGGGATGATGATGGAAATGGATACAGACCTACTGGCGAATTTTCTTCTCAACACTATTTCGATAAAAAAGATTGGGATGTTTGGGAAAGCCGTGATGGTGCTGATGGGCTACACCCGTTTTCAGAGTGTGTCGTTTTGTGGCCCAAATAACGCACACAGGAGCACGCTAAAGGCTCTTACTTGACCTACCTTAGTCTCAGTGGTGGGTAAGCGGTAGGGGTCTTAAAACAGCCCCATTTCAATTCAGGAGAAGACCAACTTGGAAATTAACACGATATATAATGAAAATTGCCTTGAAACATTGGCTCGTATGCCAGATAAGTTTGTAGATTTGGTTTTCACTTCTCCGCCGTATAATATGAATTTAAGGATAAGAAACGGGGAATATTGTTCGAGACAAATAATTAAAGACGAATTTTCAACTAAGTACAATGATTTTCCAGATAACATGCCGATTAAAGATTTCTACAAACTTCATAAAAGTATATTGTTGGAATTAATTCGCGTAAGTCATGTTGTGTTTTATAACATCCAGATAGTTACGGGCTCAAAAAGAGCTTTCTTTAACATAATCGGGGATTTATCAGATAACCTAAAAGATATAATTGTGTGGGATAAGTGCCATGGACAACCGGCTATGGCAGGAGGTGTCCTAAATAGACGCACCGAGCTAATTTTGGTTTTTGAAGACAGTAAAAGGGCGATAAGTAGACAATTCAAAAAGCGCAACTTCAATAGGGGAACATTAGAGGACATTTGGTGCATAAAGAAAGGCCCTAAAATTTCCAAAGATAACTCGGCTGTGTTTCCAGAATTATTGGCGGAAAAGGTCATACTAAATTTTTCAAACGAAGGTGATTTAATTTACGATCCATTTACCGGCACTGGCACAACCCTAAAAGTGGCCAAAAAATTAAAACGAAACTATGTTGGATCAGAATTATCAAGTCAGCTTTGCGATTCTGCAAATTTAAGAATAAATGAGGCTTAACTAATGGTTCCTGTGATACTATATAGAGGGGAAGCCGACAAAGATGAATGGTATGCTATAACTAAACACTTTCCATTCCAAACTAAAAGATATAGAACTGACTGTAAAAACAATTTGGTAGTCGGTCGCTATTCAGTATTGCCGTTTTACAAGGAATTAGAAGAGGAATTGGTTTATTCAGGCAGTAAGTTGATAAACAGCTACAGACAGCACAAATGGATTGCTGATTTTCAATATTATGAACAATTGAAAGATTACACATTTGAAACTTGGAACATAGAAGAGTTACCATATATCAAGTATAATGGCCCTTTCATCTTAAAAGGCCGGACTAATTCAAGGAAATTTGACTGGAACCGTTTGATGTATGCCAAGGATAAACAGGAAGCGGCCTTGGTTGGTTCTGAATTGTATAGAGACTCTTTAATTGGTCAGCAAGGAATTATTGTCAGAAAGTATGAAAAATTAAAGACACTGGAGATAGCCGCCAACAATTTGCCTTTTACGAATGAGTGGCGCTTTTTCTTTTTGGGTAATACTTTAATTTCATATGGGTATTACTGGAGTGTTCTCTACAACGAAAAAGCTATTCCACCTATAGAACAAAAATGTATTGACTTGGCCAAAGAGATTGCCAACATAGCCAAGGACTATGCCAACTTTTTTGTTTTAGACATTGCACAGAAAGAGACGGAAGAATGGGTTTTGGTAGAGGTTAATGATGGTCAAATGTCTGGACTGTGTATGATAGACTACTACGATTTCTATGGTAATCTCAAAAAAGAATTAGATAAGAATTGGACGGATTAACATATGTTCACTAAAGAAGAATATGATTATGCAATGGCAAACATAGATTTGTATTTTGATAAAGTTTTAAATGAAAAAGAACAAAAAGACTTCAAATTTTTAGTTGATAAATGTGTTGAATATGAACGATACCACTTTCCGATTGACAAACCTAGCAAATTAGATGCTTTTCTTTTCAGGGAGGAACAGGAAGATATGAATCCAGAAACAATGTTCTCAAAAATAGTTACCGTACTTAGGGCCTACGAGGAACCCCATCGTAAGTACCATAATATAAACCACATTGAAAATATGCTTTCATTGGCTGAAAAATTGGGTTGGCCTCTAACCAAAGCTCAGTATTGGGCTATCTTTTACCACGATGCTATTTATAATGTTCCCGCTAAAAATGTTTCAAGTGAGAAGTTGAGTGCCGAGCTTTATATGAAACATTGGGGGAATATCCATGAGTTTGCCAAGGTAACGGAACAAATTATCTTGGATACTGAGAAGCATATTCCAACCATTGAAGAGTCAAAGGTCGTAATTGATCTTGATTTGTCTGGCTTGGCTCTTAGTTATTGGACAAACAGAGACACCATTAGACTTGAGTTTTCTTGCTACAATGATGAAGAATTTAAGATTGGCCGTAAAAAGTTTCTGACTGGTATGTTGGCTAAAGATAAGTTATTCTGGTATGACATTGGTGGAAAGACAGAAGAATGGACCGCGTTGGCCAGAAACAACATGTCGCAAGAATTGGCGCAACTTGGTGGCTAAAGTCTGTATAAAATAATATAGTGGGTGAGATAAAAAACCATATCTCATCTTGGAAGGCGACTGGTGAGGGGCGATAGTATAGGTATCAGCAGCAGTAATTTAGGTGGCGGTGTGGTTTGGGACTCCTTCTCCCGCTGGTTTCCATACCGCTACCTTTTAATCTTCAACAACAATTTAGGGCCGCAGGTAATGGTTAAGTAAGGATGTTCTAAAATGAGACCTTCATTAATGGTGTGGGACTGTTAACATGCGTAGCAATTTTGGCGAATTCAGTAAAAACTTTTATATAAACATTCATATTGTACATCTGGAAATAGATTTTTAAGGACAGATTTTTAGCAATGACACCTAAGACTACAGCCATACTTTTAGCCAGAAAGCTAACCAAGGAACGGCGTAGCCATCTGGTTCCTAAAGTGTATACGCTAAAACTTGACCTTTCTAAAATTTCTAAGACAACCGTTTCCAACCTTCATCTATTATTTAAAGAAGCTAAATGGCTCTATAACAACATCTTAGCATCTGAAGACTGTTTCAAATATGATACAAAGTCAGACAAAGTAACGGTTTTAGATAAAGATAGGAAACCTCAAGAAATAGAACTTACCATCATTTCAAGCCAAATGAAACAAGAAATTAGAAACCGTGTTAAACAAAATATCCTTAATTTGTCCAAAACCAAGAAACATGGGATAAAAGTAGGTAGACTAAAGTTTAGAAGTGTGGTAAATACTATAAATTTAGTACAACCAAATGTTACATATTCTATTAAGGGTAGCAAACTTAGGGTTCAAGGTTTCAAAAGCAAATTTACAGTAAACGGAATTGAGCAGTTAATCAATGTTGTGGAGTTTGGTGAAGCCAAACTCGTAAGAAACGCTGGTAATTTCTACTTCAAGGTTCTATGTTACGAAAATCCTAAAACTAGAATTAAAACCGGTAAAAGTGTGGGTATAGATTTTGGTCTAAGGACAAATCTAACACTTGTAGATACAGACGGTAAAACAAGCAAAATAAGCGTGGAAGTACCAGTTAGCGACAGACTTAGGAAACTACAAAAAGGATTGTCAAAGAAAGTTAAGAAGTCTCAAAACTGGTACAAACATAAGGTTAAGTTTGAGAAAGAACATACTAAGATAACAAATAAGAAGAAAGACCTTAAAAACAAAGTTATACATAATTTGTTTAGAGATTATGATCAAGTAATAATCCAAGATGAAAATATAGGTGGCTGGACTAAGGATATATGGGGCAATAGAAAGGTACAGAATTCAAGTTTGGGAGGGATTATTTCAGGTTTAAAGAAAAAACCTGAGACTCTGATAGTAGATAAATGGTATCCGTCTACTAAAACTTGTGGTTCTTGTGGTAAATTGAATGATGTTGGTGAAGCTAAAGTGTATAAATGTCCTTGTGGTTATGTTAAGGACAGAGATATACATGGTGCCACAAATATATTAGACTTTGGCTTAAAAGCCCATCCAATACGGTGCGTAGAGGATGTAAAAATGCTTGAATTTGAGGTTGGAAGAGACATTGGAACTTCTGTGTCTTTAAACCTTCCTCTTAAAAACAAGAAGCCCTCACCACTTGTACCTTTAGGTATTTATGGTAGGGTAGCCCATGAGCGAAGCTCATACCAATTTTAACTTGGTTTCCGATAAAATTGCCCTGATTCTTTTCAACATAGAGGGGATGAACTAATAATGGTTGAATGCGCCGGAATACTGTTATACAAAACCGAAGGCAAAGATATATTCGTTTTGTTGGTTAAGTCCGGCAATCCATACGATGCAGAGACTGACTGGCTATGGAGTATACCTAAAGGGAAGGTGGGCAGAAATGAAAGTCCATTCAACGCAGCCATAAGAGAAATGGAAGAAGAGACTGGCTTTGTTGCTACAGATGATGTTCAATATTTAGGCGTGAGTTCAATAGATGGAGGTAAGAAAAAGAATCTTCATATTTGGGCGCACAAAAGCAACTTTGATGAGACAACTTTAGATTCTATAAAAAAGCAAGTTGAGTGGCCACCAAATTCGGGTAAGTTAGTACAATATCCAGAAATTGCAGAGGCGAAATGGTTTTTAGATACGGACGCTAAAAAAGTTCTGTCAAAAAAACAAAGAGTATTCATCAATAGACTTAACGACGCAATAAGTTTGGAAAATTCTTTAGCTCTGTAGAAAAATTTAACTTTTGACATGATAATTTGTATAGTGGGTGCCGACAGTATAGGCACAGACAATTTAGGGCCGCTTGTGAACGATTATCTTTGGTTTGACTTTCGTTCGCTAATAAAATTGCCCTTTAACTTTTAGTAAATCACAATTTAGGGCCGACTGGACAACGATTATCCATGCAACGGGCAAACTGGTAGGAGCTTAGGTTCCTACAAAGCGCAAAAACTCGTTTCCGCACAATTGCCCTTTAACTTTTAGTGAATGACAATTTAGGGCCGCTTGCAAATGGTTATCATCACCCCACAAAATGGAGACAGAAATTCCGTTTGTAGTAAATTTGCCCTTTAACTTTAAACAACAATTTTGGGCCGAGTGACGAAGGTTATCACCTTTAATGAAAACATCTTTGTCAATAAATTTGCCCATTTAACAATTTGACTGAAAAACCAGAAATAACAATTTAGGGCCGAAAGGGAATGGTTATCTTTTTTTCAAAGAACAAAACCCGTTTCCGATAAAATTGCCCTATTCATTTTCCACAACAAACTGGAACGAAAAGAAAGGATACTATATCTATGAGTAACTATGCAAAGGAGGTCGCCCCCCGTGTTCGCGAGAATACTCCTACCCCCCAGAGCCAGCCCATTCCCGGCAGCAATCAGGTACAGAACAATGCTGGAGGTTATTGCTATACGACTTCTGAGGAAAACATGCTGGATCGTTTCTTGATCCTTGGCTCAGAATCCAATACCTACTATGCTTCTTCACAGGATCTAACCAAGAAGAATTTCGACAACATTAAGGCCCTAATTGCCAAGAACGGTATTAAGGTTGTTGACCGCGCCGTTGAAATCTCGGTGGCTGGCCGCGCTCCTTCAAACAACCATGCCATCTTTGCTTTGGCCCTTTGCGCGACTTATGGTGATAACGCCACCAAGCGCCACGCCATGAGCAAGCTGAATGATGTTTGCCGTATTGGTACCCACCTGTTTACCTTTGTGGGCGAAATCAACGATTTGCGTGGTTGGGGCCGTATTGTCCGTAATGGTGTCGCTAATTGGTATCTGAAGGCAGAACCCGACAAGTTGGCGTATCAGGTCGTTAAGTACCGCAATCGTAATGGTTGGACGCACAAGGATGTTTTGCGTCTTGCCCATCCAAAGACTTCAAACGCCCAGTTGCAGGCAATCTTTAAGTTTATCTGTAAGGATGAAACTGCAGAAATTGCAATCATCAAGGATTTTCTTAAGGCTCAGGCTTGTACGGATGAAGGCGAAATCCTCAAGATTGTCAAGACCTCAAACCTTCCTTGGGAGTGTTTGCCTACCAATTTCTTGCCTTTGGCATCTGTTTGGAAGGCTTTGATTCCTAAGTTGCCTTACGAGGCTATGGTCAGAAACCTTGGCCGTATGTCTGCGAATGGCGCAATTTCTACGGAAAAGGACCATGGCGTTTGCGATATGCTTACGGACGCAGATAAGATCAAGAAGTCTCGCATCCATCCTTTGGCCATCCTCAATGCCTTGCGTACTTATGAGCAGGGTCATGGCGAAAAGGGTAAGTTGACTTGGAATGTTAACGGTGATATTGTGACCGCGCTAAATAAGGCGTTTTACAAGTCGTTCGGGAATGTTACGAGTACGGGCAAGAAGATTGCTCTTTGTTTGGATGTTTCTGGTTCAATGGGTGGGACCAACATTAACCGTATGTCAATGACTCCCCGTGAAGCGACCGCCGCTCTTTCATTAGTCACCTATCGTTGCGAGCCGAATGCCAAGGTATTTGCCTTCTGCGATACTTTGACGAAGATTGAATATGGTGAGAACTTCAATGTTGCTGACGCCATGAGAAAGATTAGTGGTTTGAGATTCGGTAATACTGACTGTTCTTTGCCGATGGTCCATGCGTTGAAGAATAACCTGTTCTTTGACACCTTCGTTGTTTACACGGACAATGAAACTTGGCATGGTGGTATTCATCCGTCTCAGGCGTTGAAGGAATATCGTAAGAAGATCAATCCCAAGGCGAAGTTGGTAGTTGTAGGTATGACGGCAACTGAGTTCACGATTGCAGACCCCAATGACAATGGAATGTTGGATATTGTTGGTTTTGACTTGGCGAGTCCTCAGTTGATTAGCGATTTCACTACCAACTAAAATACATATACTAAAGAGAACAATGAAAGGCCGGACTAATGGTTAACCCAAAAACCGTAAGTCCGGCCTTTTGCTTCGATAAAGATAAGGCGAAAATTCTAAACACAAAGTACTGGAAAAATGCCATTGTATCTGGAAATTCTGACAAAGAAGATGATGGTGCAGGTGGGGTATGGAGTGATGGTATTTGGTTTGAAGGGGAATGGAATGCAGGAACTTGGTATAATGGGATGTGGGTAACGGGTGTTTGGAAGGGTGGCTCATTCATGGATGGTGTATGGTGTTCGGGGCTATGGTGGGCGGGGAATTGGGTTAATGGTTGTTGGTGCTCGGGCGTGTGGGATATAGGCATCTGGTGGGCTGGAGAATGGATAAGCGGGCGCTGGAATAAGGGCAACATATTAAAAGAAATAAGAGCCCGTGATTATGTATTTGATGAAATTAAAATATCCCCCAAATCTTATCATAAACCAAATAGGACATTAAGTTTGAATTATGCAAAATACAATTAGCGTTAATAATAGATTTTGGCAAAACGCCACAATATCAGAAAAGCATGTGTTGGAATTTGATTGTACTTGGTCGCCAGAACTACAGAGTGGCATTTGGTTTGATGGAACTTGGACATATGGAGTTTGGAATGGTGGAAGTTGGATGAAAGGAACCTGGATTGAAGGTCATATTCATATTTCTGAATCGTCAAAATCTTATCACTCATTTAATATTTCGCCAAAATCCTTCTTAAAGCCAAATTTAACACTAAGTCTGAATTATGCAAGATACGGTTAAAGTAAATGACAAGTTTTTCAGAGATGCCATTGTTTCATTAGATTCAGATTTTAAAGGTGGTATTTGGCAGAATGGTCTTTGGCACAGCGGAAGTTTGTATGGAGAAATATGTACCAATGATGGATATGACTATAATATGTGGGACGACATTACTTGGTTAAAATGTAACAGAATTAATAGTTGGGAATACTTTGTATGGGGAAACGGTACTTGGCTTACAGGTAAATGGTATTATGGATCTTGGTGGGACGGGACTTGGAATGGCGGTACTTGGGAAGAAGGCCAATTTGTCGAAGGAAATTGGTTAAATGGTTTATGGAAAGGCGGAGACATATTTATAAAAAGAGAATTCCGGCGCTCTTGGTGTTCCCCAAAGACATGTTTTAAACCATACAAAACGATAAGCCTGAATTATGCAAGATACAGTTAAAGTAAGTTATAAAAGTTGGATCGTTGATGCGGTCATATCCTCGGACGCAAACTATACAGAATACGCCCATTGGAATAATGGGGTATGGTATAGCGGGACATGGAATAAAGGCTTTTTCTATGTCGATTCCACCCCGTCAATACATTCTAAGGAAGCTCAATGGCATAATGGCCACTGGAAAGACGGATTGTGGAAGGGCGGCGTATGGAATGCAGGAACTTGGAGCGAAGGAAAGTGGTGGGAGGGGTATTGGTTTGAAGGTAGCTGGATAAATGGGAAATGGTATAATGGCTTAATCTGTAATAAAAAGAAATCTAACTATTTTGGTTCCGTTTTCTCTCCAAAATCATACTTCAAACCTAATAAAACACTGAGTCTAAATTATGCAAAATATAAATTACAAATACTGGAAGGCTAATATATCAAATGACGCAAACTTTAGTGAACTGATATGGTATTATGGTATTTGGTATTCTGGATGTTGGCTGGATGGAGCTTGGATTGGTGGCATTTTCATGTCTGGCACTTGGTACGATGGCGAATGGAGAGCCAGACCAATCGTTGGGGAAAAAACTAATATCTTTGGCGATGGAGTATGGACAAACGGAAACTGGATTAAAGGAGAAGTATGGCATCGGACAAAATTATACGATACCGATTTTAACCACATTATATCTAAAATATCTCCCAAATCTTGTGACAAACCTAAATCAACTCTAAGTCTAAATTATGCAAAATACCTTTAATATTTTAGGAACAGCCTATAAATATGGAGCATCGTCTGTCACGGTTTATAACGCCAAAGGCAGAGGCAGCATCGTAAAAATAACAGAGAAAAATAGCAACTCATTTACCTACTCCATAAATAAAAAGATCCTAATAAAAGTTGATTATTCCATTGATATTTGGTGTGTCATTGACGGGTACGATTCATACTTAATAACATTCAAAAGTCGGTCATCTGCCATGAAATACTTTAGATATGTCAAAGATTACTGGCCAAAATTAATCGTTGTCGAAAATGAGGACAATTATAAGGTAGCACTATCCCTTATCAAGCCTCCAGTTTTTTCAGTTGAGGGTTAAAAACCTTGATAAAAGGCGTATAGTACCACGAGCCAATTTCATGTGCTTAGTCTGGTATCTTCTAACAAATACGCTGAGGAGTTTATGTCAAAAATCGATTATTCTTACACTGATGGTATATTCAAAACTTCGTTGGCCAAGGAAAACTGGGAAACAAAATATAGATACGATGGTGAGACACAATTAGGTACTCAAATTAGAATAGCCAAAGCCTTAGCCAGTGTTGAGACAAATCCAGAACAATGGGAAGAAAAGTTCCTCCGCACCCTTGTAAAATTTGACGAAAATGGTAAGGCAATCGGTCTTAAGGCAACTTGTGGTGGACGAATTACAGCAAATATCGGAACCACCTACAAGGGCGCAACACTTCTAAACTGCTATATAAATGGCCCTCCCAGTGGCGTTTCAATTGAATATGAAAGAAAGACACCAAATGGGTTAATAAGTTTTCCGGTAAAATCTAAGACATCAGATTCACCGGACTCTTTGTCAAATATTATGTTGGCCCTACTTGAACAGGCTGAAACTCTCAAGTCGGAGGGTGGATATGGCATTAATTTTAGTTGGATTCGCCCAAGAGGAAGTAAGATCAAAGGGGTAGGAATTAAACATCCTGGTGTTGTTCACTATATGACCATATGGGACAGGGTAGCTGATGTTATTGTTACGGGTGATGCTGACGGATACAAGGCCGTATTAAAGGACTACGGGGTCAAAGACGGAGAATGTAAGGAACTATCCGTAAAGATGAAGAAAATGGCTCGTAAGGGGGCTATGATGGGTTGCCTCGACATATCACACCCAGACATTGAAGAGTTTATTGTCGCCAAGCAAAAGTCTGGAATGTTGACCAAATTTAATCTAAGCGTAATGATTACAGACGAATTTATGAATGCCGTAAAGAATGATGAATTGTTCAATTTACGACATGGCGGAAAAGTATTTAAGGTTGTTAAGGCGAGAGAACTTTATGATTTGATTATGAAGTCAACCTATAACAGAAATGAGCCAGGTGTTATTTTTTATGACAACATGCAAGCAAATAATCCACTTTCATATATCTCAGAAATAAACGCTACTAACCCCTGCGGCGAATTACCTGGAAGTCCTTACACATCAACGGTTTGCCTACTTGGAAATATTAACCTAACGGCATATGTTAGGGCAGATAGAACTTTTGATTTTGATTTATATGTTGAAGATGTTCGTAATTTTGCCAGGATGTTGGATAATGTTAACGACCTATCTTTTGTTCCACTTCCAGCTTATGAATGGGCAATCAAGAATCTTCGTCAATATGGTATGGGTATAAATGGGTTGGGTAGTTGTCTATATATGATGGGAATTAAATATGATTCTCCAGAAGGTCTTAGTTTTGCTGAAAGGATTAGCGCACTCAGGGAAGAAAGCACTTGGAACACTTCCGCACTACTGGCAAAAGAAAAGGGTGCATTTCCAGCATTTTCGGACGGATTCCTAAAAACTAACTGGTTTATTAATTTTACGCATATATCTGAAGAAACTAAAAACCTTATAAAAACATATGGAGTAAGAAATTCCAAAACAATAAGTTTGCCACCAAATGGAAATACTTCGATTATTTGTGATTTAGTGAGTAATGGAATTGAGCCTGTTTTCTGCCATGAGTACTTTAGAACGAGAATATTGGATAAATGGCCAGAAGGTCTAAGTAAGGATAACATTAATACCGTACTTAAAAAGGTTAAAGTTGGTAATTCAATTTTGTGGGAAGGAGATTACAATGGCAGCTTCTATGTTTATGAGCCACACAACAGAGGTTTGTGCATTAAGGAACCAGTAAGGGATTATGGTTATAATTGGGTATTAAATAATTATCCAAACGATATTACAACCAACGAAAAATACCTTGTGGTCGCTGGTGGCATACCAATCTACGACCATGTAGATATGCAGGCAATCGTACAGAAATATAATGAGCAGGCAACCAGTAAAACAGGAAATCTGAATGCCGATTATCCTTACGAAGACTTTAAGGATTTGTATTTCAGGGCGTGGGAGAAAGGCTTGATTGGTTTTACTACCTACCGCGATGGAACAATGGAGTCTGTGCTGTCTAAGGTTGAGAAGCGAGAGATTATCACCAAAGACCTGAAGCTGCCTAATAAGTTCATCAACGGTCCAATGGAAGTGATTAAGAAAGAGGGCATCAAGTTTTATATGCACTTTTCTTACCACCCCGAAGACCAGAATATGAAGTTTCCAATTGCTTTCTGGCTTCATACCAACAACATGGAAGGTGAAATTAAACAACACAATCCTGCAGTTAAAGTGTTGTTCCAGCTATTGGAAGACAACAAGATTGATAAAGATTTGCTTGATCTACAAAGAGAGAAGATGAAGGAAGACTCTGGCTACCGAAGGGTTAGCAAGATGATTTCAATGTGTTTAAGACACAACATTCCAATTGAGAACATTGTGAATGCTCTTCATACTTTGGAGGATGTTTTCGTAGTTGACACCATTTATGCCGTTAGGAAGTTTTTGATGGGCCATGTAAGTGATGGTACGGAGGTTAAAGGAATGAGTTGCCCAGAATGCAAGAGTGAGAGTATGGAATATAGTGGTGGCTGTGTTAAATGCCTTGACTGTGGTTGGTCAGGTTGCAACTAAATAACGAAACATGCTTGATTTTCCCTCATATTTCCAAAGAAAACAAATTGGTAGATACGAGGGAAAATAGCAGAATCCGTCATGTTGAAATATACACTGACGGTTCATATAAGGATGGAATAGGTGGTGCTGCCTCTATAATAAAGACAAGAAAACACATAAAACAATATTCTTGGCACATAAATAAGGCAACATCCAGTGAGCAATCCGAAATAACCGCTATTCTGTTAGCAATGAGAATGATAACAAATGCAAAACAGAAAACAATCCTTTATACAGATTTCAATATGGTTGTTGACGGCTTTGAGAATGAGAGATTTGTATATAAATGGAGAGAGAACGATTGGTATAATAATGGAAAAATCATACCTTATGCGGGAATCTGGTCTGAGATATTATGTATATACGAAAAATGTAATATAAGTTTCGTATGGGTAAAGGGACATTCAAAATGCAAAGAAAACAAAATGTGTGACCGCCTCGCAAAAACTGCCGCAAAAATAACACCTACGAAAGAAAACGACTTTTTTATCTTGTAAACCCACCAACATAGCCCGATAGTACTAACCAAAGGAGAAACTAAGCAATGAAACGAATCAAAGTCGCCCATTTTCAAGAAGACAATTCTGATAAAGTATACATTATTGCAATTACCGATAATAGCAGTGTGTATAGCGTTAATACATTTTGGGGAGGATACGGCAAAAAACTATCTTCACAAATTAAACTACAAACGGTAAATCTTAGAGAAGCCACCAATATGATGGCTATGCTCTTTGCCGCCAAGGTAAAAAAGGGATATGTTGACATTGAGAGTTACGAGTATAAGGGCAGATTGGATTCTAAGTGCAGAGACGGCAATGGCAATTGGCTGGTCGAGCAATTGACGACGCATGGTGTGTATAATCTGGTCGATAACACTATAGACTATTCGACTATTGTTGGAAATCAGACAGCAGTTAGGGAGCCAGAAAAGGCCCTTATTAGAAAACTTAGCTTAGAGTGAAAGGTTAAAATGTTTGATACCAATGGCGTCCCTGTTATAAGAATACGGGTTATAGACATATTTAACCACAATATGATGAGCGATAAGTATAATGACAATTTTATACTTTACTTCAAGGGCGCTCTAATAAAAATGTGTTTAAGCGGGAAGACTAAAAAGTCTCGCCCTCTGATGGAACTAATGATAAAGAACATACCTGACAAACGAAAAACAATAAAGAATGAACTTACTATTACATCCGATATAGACACGGCTTTAGATTTTGTTGTGAATTTCTATGAATTGGTAAACCGGAAGGATGAAAAATTAGACGGCAAAAATATGTCGGATAAAATTGATCGTCTTGCCGTAAGCATTTGCCTAAAATCTGCCCTTATGAAGTTTGTTATCGTGTTGATGGAAGTAAAGGCAGAAGCGCCAAGCCTGCAATTTAACATGCAGGATTTAGAGTTTATGAGACAAATACTTGAAGCTGGATTGAAAGCCACAAAAAACTTGGTAGATAGTTGGTATATATATCACGATAGTGTTCCAGATAGTGATAAGGCATTAGACATATTTTCAGTAAAAGAAATAGACGGTAGCAAGTTACCTCCAGATGAAAGGGTTAAGGAAAATGAGCAGCAATAAGAGATTTTTTTTCGTATCTGTTGAAACGACTGGCACTGGCGCTATATATGCGGGCGACTATGCAATTGAGATAGACAAATACCCAAATAGAGCAGAGTTGGTAGAGAATATCATCCAATCTTTATATGAATCTAAAAACATTCCAGAAGGCACTCCTATTGACATGGTATTCCGAAACATTTCTGAGCTAAAACAGGAAGACTATGAAGAGTGGACTGGGAAGAAAATTCCGAAGCCAAAGAAAAAGAAAATCAAAATTGAAGAAGTGACGGAGCCAAAAAATGAGGAAAGCCATTCTAATCCTTAACCCGCAAGAAGAATTTTTGGGTGAAAATAATCGTCTCTGGATTGCTAACCCATATATTGAGTTGTTTTTAGCGACACTTGAAACCGAATCCGAAAATTATGACATTATAATGGCAACACAAGCCATTGGTTCCTCGTCTGACAAATTTGTTAAATACGGCTCATTTGAAGGCAATATAAAGCACGACTTGCTGCCACTAAGATATATAGATGTTCTTGGATATAGATACGGCCAAGTCGGTGCAATTCAAGATTTGTATAAGAAAATACAAAATTACATTAAAAACCTGGAAATATCAGATTTGACTATTTGTGGATTTCCATTCGTTTTAAGCGTGAACGAGCTAACGGATTTAATCTATACGACTGAGGGTATAAACTCTGTGGAAACTAATTTGGTGTTTATAAATAACCCAAATTTTCCATTGTAAATTTGTCTTGGTGTCTCGACAGTAATTGGATACGCTGATTTGTATTTGCCGATTCGTAGTAATGTAAACCTAATTAAAACCGAGGATATTATAATATGGCTAAGGAAAAGAAAGAAGTCCGTCAAAATGAATACGAAGGCTGTTACGGGGAAGTTTGCGCGCCTACAGAGGTGAAGCATTTCCTTCTCAACACTTTTAAGATGAACGAGATTTCCGAGGAAAATAGGCAAGGTCGTTGGTCTACTTGTATTTGGGGCCATAGGGGCGTGGGCAAGACCTCGGTTGCCAAACAGTTAGAGGACCATCCGATTGTTTGGCGCGGGAAGAAGTATAAGGGATATAAAGTAGTTTCTGTTCCGATTGCTCAGTTTGAGGAAATGGGCGACTTGCACGGTATGCCAGATCGCCATGTCAAAATACTGAATGGTAATAAGTCCCGTTGGGTTCCAGAGCAGGTCTTGGCAAAGTGGATTGAGAATGGTTGGACAATTGATGAAACGGCTGGTGTCACAACTCGCTATGCGCCGCCGGATTGGGTGCCGCAAGAGGAAGGCCCTTGTATTCTCTTGCTTGACGACTGGAATCGCGCTTCAATCCGAATCATTAAGGGTTGTATGCAATTGCTTCAGGACTACGGCATGGTTAGCTGGCAACTCCCCGCTGGTTGTAATATTGTCCTAACCGGCAATCCAGATCAGCAGGACTATCAGGTAACTTCAATGGATAGTGCCATTATTACTCGTATTCAGTCGGTTACGCAGAGAACCGATAAGGCGCAGTGGGCATTGTGGGCGCAGGAAAACGGTGTTGATCCGAAGGTTATCAACTTCGTCCTTATGTACCCGGAAATGCTTATTGGGCGAGAAAGAACTTGTCCCCGTTCCATTGCTCGTTTCGGTCAGTCATTGAATTATGGCTGGTCTGAACCGACACCAAAAAATGGGAAGCAGATTAAAGAGGAAGATCGTTGGAAGTGGATTGTTCCTTTGGCGAAGAGCTTGTTGGATGACGAAACGATTGCGGCGATTGTTGCTTTCTTTAATACTGACCTTGAGAAAGTTATCAGTCCCGAAGAGATTCTGAATGCCGACAATCAGGATGCAATCAACGAAAAGTTGCTCAAGTTGTTGCCACCTGGGTCGGAAGATCAAAGGACCGATATCGTTTCAATCATTCTTGAAAGATTGTATATCTGGATAATTCAGGAAGATTGCGAAGTCTCTGATAGGCGTATTGAGAACTTCCAGAAGTTTATTATCAACGAAACGATACCAGATGATGCTCGGTATTCGGTAATTCGGCGATTGGCCACCTACAACGGTAATAATAAGTTGGCCAGTTCTTGGATGACCTCTAAGAATCCAGAAGGCCCTACCTACACTAAATTGGCCGAAAACCTTGTCAATAGCATGAGCACCTAATCAGTAAGAACCGGAGATTATCAAATGGCCAAAGTATTTATCTTGGGTAGAAAGTTGTCGGTCAATGGCGACGACAAAATGATAATCTCCGGTGTATTTACGCAGAAGAAGACTTTATGGGAAGAGTTGGGCAAAATATGCGAACTTGACTCTTTCCAAATTTCTGATGATGTAGGAGGTAGAACTGCTGATATTACCTATGCCATCCTTTGTGAGAAACTAAGGGTGGTAGGTCGGGCATCTATTCTCAAAAATGGAATTAGGGAATTTCAAGTCACTGGTGCCGAGTTGAATGAAATCAGGCCAAGTGATTTTGACGAAAATGGGAAGCCAAAATGCAATCCGATCTTATAAGAAAGCCCACTCCACATACTTCTTTTAAGATGTTTAGTGAATGGAAGATCGGCGATAAAGTGTGGGACTATGGCGAGGTGATGGCGATAGTAATTGCTAAGATGATTGCCCCCGAGCGAGACGGCATAGGATATTTATTGGCCGTAACAGAAAGAAAAGAATATAACATTCTTAATTGTCAAACTAAAACTAAAAGTGAGGTTTACTCAGTTTTACGCCTACCGGAGTGTGTCGCCAAACATTTTTCGGAGATTATAATTTCCGATGTAAACAAGCGCCAGGCAGAATTAAAAAATGACAAAGAGGCAACAAAAGTTCGGATAGTTGAAAAAAAGACAAATGATGTCGATAAGCCAAATGCAAGGGAAAGAATTGCCGCCGAAAGAGAAGAATCTGAACCAGTTGTTGATAAAATTGTTAGAATTCCAATAATATTGAAAGACAAAGAAACCGATAAACCTGTCGAAAAGGCTAAGATTAAAGAAGAAAAGGTATCGTCGCTGTTTGACTTCATCTAAAAACCAAAACTGAAGGAAACACAATGAACTGGATATTCTTTCTTGCTTTGATTTCGCAAATTGAGTCCGGCAACAACCCCAATCTCATCGGCGACAAGCATTTGGCCAACAAAGCCTACGGTGTTTACCAGATGCGTAAAATTTTTGTGGACGATGTAAACCGGATTTCTGGTTTTAAATTCACGCTTGAAGAAGTAGTAGGCAGTGATAGTCTCTCAAGGTGGTGTATAGTCTACTACTTGAAGCACTACGGTAAGTTATATACAAAAAAGACTGGAAAGCTATTTACAATGGAAGTAGCTGCCATGATTTATAATGGCGGCCCTAATGGTTGGAATAAAATCAGTACTATCAAATATCGAAATAAATTCAATCTGGCCATGAAAAATTGGCCTCCTCCCACAAATTTATTCCAGAGTGGGTTGGAAAACACCTACCACGCCTCGACAGTAGGAGCAAATGCCAACTTTGTGGCAACGACTTTTGTAAACACTAAAAACAGGAGAACCCATTGAAAGACCAACTTGTCTCTTACATTCTATCTGGCACGCCCATTATCTCTGTAACTTCTTCTGAAGAACAGCGAATTGAGGGGCAAATTATTGAGGCTGCCGGGCCAAAGCGTGTTGTACAAATTTGGAGCCACACTCAGGGTTTCCTTACATACAAAGATGGCGAGACTGTTGCCGTTACTCGCAAAAGCAATGGCAATAGCACCGGCCAAGAACAGAGTGCTGGAAAGATTATTGATCCATATGCCGCCCTCGAAAGTATTTTTAACGAAAGCTCTCCCGCTGGTGGTAAATACATTGGGTTGGTTTACATTTTCCGAGACATTCACCCGTTTCTTACCGCTCCAAGGGTTACTCGTATTTTGCGCGACATTGCTCGGGAATTCAAGAAACAGAGTAAGACGCTGTTTATCGTATCTCCCGTAAATAAGATTCCGCCGGACATTGAGCGAGACATCGTTATCGCCGATTTTGACTTGCCTTCAAACAAGGAAATCTCGGAATTGCTGGATGGAATTATTGAGTCAAGTCCAGAAGTTGCCGGTAACATTTCTCCGATTGAACGAGAAAAAATCGTTTCTGCCGCCATGGGCCTGACCCTTAATGAAGCTGAAGGCGCGATTGCGAAAGCACTCACCGATAAGGCCAAGAAATTCACTACCCAGCCAATTGACCAAATTGTGTTGGCGGAGAAAGCCCAAGTCGTAAAGCGCAGTGGTATTTTGGAGTATTACCATAATCA
>Ga0172380_10001402_pt1 | contig 41437 bp, 76 predicted proteins | sample Leawe162metaG_FD_119747 | JGI IMG/M metagenome (GOLD analysis project Ga0172380, IMG submission 119747) | Leachate microbial communities from a municipal landfill in Southern Ontario, Canada - Leachate well 162 metaG | ecosystem: Engineered > Solid waste > Landfill > Unclassified | place...
AGTCATAACACCCGCCTTCAATTTTAAGCTGGAAGGTAGCTTGGAAAAATTAGGGCCGGGGGTGTATTAGTGTGCTGTAATCTCATGGTATTTAGCGCCCTTCTTTAGGTTATCTTTGGCCCATAATGGTTGCAGATTGGAGTAATGAAAGCACTTCTTTTGCTCGTTCTCATCACGCATATCGAATAATGCACACGGCTTTATGTGGTCAATGTGCCACTTGCCTATGTTGTTCCACGCCATGCCGTCCCTGAACTGTGCTTGCAGATGTTCCCTTAGTTGGATGGAGTTGCACCCCACTAACTCCATGGTCTTACGCCCCTTCTTTACGCCAGACAAAAGCTTTCTTACTCGCCTTCGGCATAGCTGAGTAAGTCTAAAGCATATGTCTGATTGGTAACGATCTTTGAATGTCTTTTGTTTGCTTGGCTTGCGTGGTATGGGGTATATCTCGTTTACAATGGGTTGGATTGCCTTCTTTAGCTCCATCCTAAGCACTTGCCTTGGGATAAGGGTTATGCTCCCATCGCCCTTGTTGTATGGCGTCTTTGGTGCCCCGCGATAGATGCCCATGGCCTTTAGTGCAACCATCACGAATATGTGGTCTTTGCCTATTTCTTGAGCGATTCGCTTAAGTCCAATGCCCATTTCGTAAAGCTCTTTTATTCTCTGGTCATGGGTTGTATCCAAACGCTGAAATCCCGCTTTTAGTTGCCCCGGATTTACAAGTCCATGCTCATAAATGACCTGTCTTGCGATATGCTCGCTTACCCCCACCCGGCGAGCCGTCCCGATCATACTGGGACGCTCTTTGTATGCCGCTATGATAGCGGAATCTATTTCGGGTGTGCGCGGGGTCATTACAGTTGCTCGTATAAATCAATCAGCGGCTTCAGAGTAGCCTTTAGTGCGAGCTTTTCCTGTGATGGCCATGCGTCTAAGGGTGTGCGTTCTAGGCTTCTGTTGAGGCTCTGGTTAAGCTTTGCGGCGTATGATACGTAGGTTGCTGCCCCTTGGTCATGTCCTTGCTGTGTCTCTGTCCGTTCGGGTTCGGGCATGATGCCACATGCGATGTATCCGTCTTTAAGCTGATGGGTGTTGAGACTGTCTAGTTCCTCTTGTGTGGGGAACTTCTTTGCAAGGGCCATGTAGTTACGCGCTGTCCGTTCGTTCAAATCGGCAAGTGCTTTCCGTTTTGGGTCGAATAGGTTAAGCCATTCTCCATGTGGGGTATTGGCCTTTAGCTCGATGAGGTATTGCCCTGCTTCCCATGCCCCTTGGAGTGCTCCGCGGCCCGCCTTGATGGCTTCTTGGGCTTGGGATATGGCCGCTTGGTGGGCTTGATTGATCTTGGCAATTAGGCTTTGTGTGATTTCTTCGGACATAGTTGGCTCTTTCTGGTTTTGGCGTAGGATGACCTACTCTCTTGGCTTTTCATGTAAAAACTTGGGGGAAGTCCTTGCTGCTGGCAGAATGCTACAGCTCCTTTGGATATGGTCGCTCGGTGGTATCCCATGCTCATAGCCCGTTCGTGCATGGATACGCCTTGGCATATGGGGTGGCCTAGGGCGTAGGATAGTTGCCACAAGGCGATTGTTCTTTTCGGTCCCTCTGGAGCGTCATGGAGGCTTTGGATGATGCCGAGGATTAGGGCTAGTTCCTTGTATGCTCTCTCCCTAAAGTCGTTTTGCTGTTCGTCAGGCTCGATGTGGTCTATCGGGTGGTCTACGTATGAGCCTTCCATGGACCTAATACATCCAAGGGGAATCGTTGTTTGTCAATCGTATATTTCTTCTTCGTGCTCTTTTTCTTGGCGATGGATGCTGCCCAAGCGTCTTTTGCCCTTGGTGTATTTCATGGATGCCCTAAATGCGTCCTGCCCCGTTGGGATGCCTCTGGATTGCAAGAATGCGTCCATCTGACGGTTCATCTTAATTCGTTGCTCATACGTGATCGTGGCGTCATCACAGACATCTGTGGGGGTGAATACAGGGGTTCTATTTCTCATTGATTTGATCCCACGGAATAGGTGAACCGCATAGTTTATTTTGGCTTTTTTCTTTGGGGTGTGCGTGCGTTTGTGACACAAAAAATTCGTCGTCGTTGGTGTTTATTGCTACCAAGAAATCTTTTGCGCTTGCCCTGAATGTCCATCCTTGGGGCACTTCCGGGTATTCGCCGGGGATTCCAAAATACAGCGGTATTCCATACGTTTTTACGGCCATATCATTTCTCCTTTTAGCTGTTTTCGATTAGTGCCGCACCCGCCACGACACACGCGGCAAGCAATAGTCCTGTAAGCAATGCAGCTAATTGTAGCCATCCCAAAAACAATCCTATAACCCACAACGCTATCAATACCGGCACTTCAATCATTATCATTCCGAGTAGTTTCATCATTTCTCCTTTTGAAGTTGCAATAAAATTCCAGTGGTCTTAACAAGACTTTCCAAGGTTTCATCATGCACATCAATCATCTGCTTCATGAACGCCAATTCCTGCATCATGTGGGCCTGGCATATCCCATGGCTCTCCCCCGCTTTCGGTTCTATGCCGCTTTCTTTCTGGCACCAGGCACATACCGTTTTCATCCCGTCTCTTATACGCTACTACGGGGGTGGATTGCAAGGGGTTTCGACACAAGCCTGCTTTTCACATACTCCCGGTTGGAACTCTGTCCCTGAGCACAACTCACCTATCCCAAAGTGAGCCGCAAAATACAAACTCCCGTATAGGAATCTGCCCCTTCGCATCAGCTTGCTTAGACCCGCACATGGCCACTTTCGATCTTGGGATACTCCCCTGCAAGCAACTCAAACGCCTTTTAAAGCGTTCCTGAATTAAGACGGGTCTGGTGAGCCTCCCCGTCATGCGGAATGGACTGTAGGCCGCCCGTAGCGATTCCTAGACCCATTGGAGTGCTTTAGCGCATCAGGCGCATGGGGCTAAAAGCAAAAACCCCGCCGAGAGAGGGGAATCCCGGCAGGGCTTGCACAAACGGAAGAACTGCCTTGCGGCGTCCCCTCCGCTTGGTAAAAAGCACAATACGTCAACCGCCCCATGGGGTCAAGTGCTTATTTGTAGTAACCCAGGATTACCCGCGGTGGATAGTAATGCCTATAGTTGCGCGGAAGTATAGACACAAAAAGACCCCGGCGGGATTTCTCCTACCGGGGCCAGTTGAGATGGAAGCTGATAATCTGCGTCCTCCATCTATTCAGGCACCGCTGGCCCGAGTCCCTTTTGTGCGAGGGACTAGCGCAAGGGGGTTAATCGGCTGCTTCGGTGAAGTCCACATAGAACTTCTGGCCGGGTTTGAACTTGCCGTGCAGTTCCTTATTACTCACGACCATGGTGAGGCTGGCGCTCGGAGTGGCCTCGGAAAACGTGTTGTCTTCCTTGTTCGTGCTGTTGCCATAGACGGCACTGAACTTGAGTTCTTCGTTGTATTCGTTCTTGGTGATACTTTCGATTTTCAGTTTTGCCCGCATGTTAGACTGTTTGGGAGCGCACAAAACGCCTAATGCGGAACTAATTTCTGCCGCGCTTTTGGCGCACAGATCGGCTTGTTCGTTGTTTCCTTCTGCCCGATAAATGGGCTCATTATTAATCAGCGTTTCAAGCTTGATCTTTAGTTCGGTAATTGCTGTTTTCATGTTATCTTTCTGTTGTTGGTTTACTGACAAAATTGGTCTGAAGGGCTCTAGGTCGCTCTACCCGGCATCCGCCAGATAGCCCTCGATGGCCCAGCCGAAAGGGGTTACAATCCGTGATACGCTTCGATCCAGTCAGAGAATCCAATCTTTCGGGCCATTTCGTCTGCCTTGGCTTTGACTTCTATCTCACTTTCTTTGCTGGCAGGCCAAGGGTCGGAACACATCAAAAGCTCGCACAGATATTTTAGGAATGTCGGAACGTGTCCGTTATCCCAAGCACGTTGGGCTATTTCTTTGGGTGTTGGTCTGGCTGTCATATTCTCCTTTTGTTTGATGTCTAAAGTATCGGAGGCAGAGGGAAAACACTTTACAGTGACATTGCCGTTGCTGGCTATGTTCTAGACTTCCATGCCTCGTTTCCTTTCGGAAAGTTTGTGTGGGGCCGGGCTTGATTCCGGCTTCGTGCGATTTACCTCCTCCCTGAGACCGTCCTGCCATTTCGCCGCCAATGATCAATCGGCAGCACGCACAGGATTAGGGAATTGGCTGGTCCTTGGTTTGTGCAACCTTCATTTGCAACCTCCGGTCACACAGCACGCCAAACCGTCGAATAACTGCCCCGTCCTTCCGGGGTGCCCACACTTCCCTTGCGGGAAATTGGTGAGAGCGGCATGAATCGAACATGCTCTTGCGGAGCCCGTTATTAGGCCGACATTACCATTTTCGCCTTTATCCGCCACGCTCTCAAAAGATGGCTGAAAGTAGCGGGCGGGGCTTGATACCTGCTTCGCTCGTTTAATTCACAGTGGCCACTGTTGCGACCCGAATTTCAGTGCGTGTCCCTCCACGCCGCCGCTACTTTCAACCATCTCAAAGATAACTCAAGGGAGCGGGCAGGATTCGAACTTGCGCCCGGAATAAACCTAGGCTGACCCAAAGGTATTACACCTTCCGCCACCGCTCCATTGAGCTATCTTCTCAAACTGTCAAAGATCAAAAGAACTGCATGTATGTCTATACCAAGTAGGGCATACGGTCAATGACTTTTAACGGCCCATTTGACCCATCTGGAAGCCTCTATACGGCGTCCTACACCTATTCCGGTCATCCTCTGCTATCTTGGCCATTATGCGGGCTTTAACGGCGTTCCATACGGTTAAGTCCAGGGGCTTGCGTCCTTGCGCCTCTTGGGGGTTGAATAGCTCGGGCTGGCTTGATTTGGCGTTCATTCCCTCCACCTTCCTATTGCCCTGAGAATGGCCTCGCACCACTGGGCGGGGGTGGCTTCAAATTCGGAGCACGGGATACTGTTGCCCTGCTCTACAAGCATTCTGGCGGCGCTCCATGCTGCCGACTGTCTTTGCGCCAAGGTCAACCCCTTAAACACCCTCTGGATGTCGTCGAGGGAGTCGTATTGGGGAATCTTGTCTATGTAGGATTTGCAGTCGGGCGTTCCCCCGCACCAGTCATTATATCGAGACTGGCCTTCATCGTCGTCTGAGAATGGGCGACCCCGCGACATGTGAATCTTTGTGTACCCCTCCGTTTCGGCCATAGCGATTCTGATTTCTTCGGGGGTCATGATTCGGTTCCTTCGTTGATGTGAGAGTTGTAGCAATCTTGGCAAAGCGGCGTGCCGTGCCCATCTGATTTTGTTGCTGGTTCACAGCATGATTCGCATAGCTCCATGCCGTTGTGGACGCCTTGCAGGACGGATGCGGCCTTCCTGCATGAGATATGCCCCGTCTGGACACGCATCAAAAGGTCAACGAGGGATTCCTTGTTGGTGAAATCGACGGCCCTCATGGTGATGTCGTTGTCCATGTAGTGGGCATCTTCTTGTTTGTCGGGGGTCATGAGGGCTCCTTTGGTTCTTGATTTACAGTCCTGCATAATCTGGACTCCATGATTTTTGCTCTGCATCTTTTAGGGGCGAGCTGTCCAGCCTCGGCACTCTCTTTGCTTTGGGATTAGGCCATGTTCCCGGACCTCTGCCATAGCCAGCTTCCCAATAGGACTTGACGGCAATCCATCGAGCCTTGGCCGCATTGATCGCAAAGACCACACACGTCATGGAATTAATCTCAACTGCGAATGCTAATTTAGGCTCCGCGCTCACTCCTGCTCTTTCTGTTCTTGGCTCCATGCGGGAACGTATTGGGTAACGGTTACTTTGTGGTGTTCTGCAAATGCTACAGCGTGGTTTAGTTTGCGGCGCAATCCCGTGATGTCAGATAGCGGAACGGTATCAATCCGTTGCGTCCTGTTAACGTGTTTCCACTCGATCCACCAGACGGGCTGTGTGATTTGTTTCATCCCTTCCTCGCTTTCTCGGCTGCACACGGGGCAGCCCTTCGTCAGATGCGACCAGTCGTGTTTTTGGCAATGCTTGGGGGCGTCGCCGTTACAGCACTCTTCACAACGCACGCCCATTGCCGACCATCCGTGCCGTTCGCATGTGTAGAACTTACGCTTTGCAAGGGTCATGATGACTCCTTCGGTGCATTCGGGTCTTGGTCTTTTGCGTCTAGCCTTATTGCTTCCGCAAGCCAAAGAAGGGCCTGCCTTGTTCTAAGGCTTCTACCGCCTCCCGCGTGAGTTCTGATTCGGATTGATGGGCATGGGCTGGGTTCTCCCTTGGGGACTTCTTCCCAATCTTGCATCGATACGTGAACGTCGCCGTCATTAGCGATTATCACACGTAACCACGATCCTCCACTTCTGCCCTTGTCGTCGCATGGAATTTGGTAAGCCGTCATGGCCTCTATGCCCGAGGGCCAACAAGGCTTAAATGCCGCTGGCTCATTGATATTTTCTGAAAGATCGCTCACTCCTGCTCCTTCTGTTGGGTGTTGGCTGGTGCTGCTTGCTTCCATGTTCTTGGGTCTCCCCATGATTTTATGACTGCGATTCGACTCATTTGCTCCCACTGGCATTTGGCTTTTAACCTCTCCTCTATTTCTCCTCCTAATGCAGCAATTTCTTTCGATATTTTAAATAAGCCCGCACTGGGATTTGGTATGTCTTGAAGCGTTACCCAATGTCCCTCTTCGTGGTTGCCGTTTGGCGCGATGCAAATAGGGCACACGATGTCGTTGTAATCTCCGCTGTCTGCTATGGCCTCGCCGCCAGCAGCCTCGTCGCTCATGCCCTTCCATCCACACCGCAGGCATTCGCACGGATAGAACTTGGGATGGTCCCAATTCAGCTCACTCATCCCTTCCTCGCTTTCTCGGCGGCGGCGATGGCGATATTCAAGTCGATTCTGGCACCTACCATTGCGGCCAGTTGTTCGCTTGAGCTTTCCCAATATGGAACCTCTGACCATTTTCTTTCTGCGGCCAGATATATTTTTGCTTTCTCCAGAATCATGTTGCTCTCCTGCTCTAGCTCCTTGGCGTGGGCCATCATTGTGACATAGGCATCATAATCATCACCGTGTCCGTCGGCTCCAAATGCAATGCCAATAACTTTATCCGTCCTCGGCGTCTGTGACTCGCTCATGGTTGCTCCTTGTGCTTGGCGAGGATGGCTTCGGTGTTCGTAAATATCTCTCCACGTTGTCCATGCCCCACTGAGTCCAGTTGCCACCAATCGTGCCATGCTCTCAGAGCCTCCACCAACTCCCGCTTGTCGGAGAGGGCTTGTGCCAGCTTGTTGCAGGTCATGGCGTAGTCCACGTCGAGGTTGTTGAGTCGGGACAACTCCTCCTTCGCGGCGGCTAGTTCGCGGGCCGCGCTGTCTAGTCGCTCGTAAAGCATAAACCATCCGGCATCGAATGCCTTGCCCTGTATGTCGGGCGTCAGCTTGTTGATTAGCTCTACAATCTCTGCCGCCCATTGTTTTTCCTCACTCCTCGGCGTAGGCACGTTGCTCATGGTGTTCTCTTTGCTCATATCACTTTCCTTTCTTGCGGCGGATGTATAGGTGAATTGCCGTGTTTACGTCCCGTATTCTTTTCCCAGCGCACATAGTTGGACGCCACTCGCCATTATTAATGCACATATCGGATTCTTGTAGAACGTCGTCTAAGTGCAACTTCCTCCACCCCTTCGGCACCTGGGGCAAGCCGTTCTTGTATGCAACGTTCATTTGCTCTCCTTCTGCATCGCGGCGTATTCGGCGTGTTTTTCAGTGATCCACTCGTCGGCAATTTCCGACATCGGCAACTCCTTCTTCTCCGGCGCGAACTTGGCTATGGGGTGGAAGTGGGTGATTGCTGTGTATTTTTCAAAGTTATCAATGTGCAAAAAATGTTCCACTCCATGTTTATCTCTGACATAAAGCCAGCCTTTATTATTCTCATCCTCCACCGTAGGCTTGCGCTCGGCAAGGCTCACCCAGCCGAATGAGACGGGGCGGAATACAATGCAGCCGTATTTTCTCGCAGGATGCCCCACATCAGTCAGCGGCACCATATCAATGCCCGCGTTTATTGCATCCTCCTGTTGCGTTATCTCGTTCGGCTCAAGCTGTCGGTAGTATTTCATTTTTGCTCCTCAAATTTATAAACGCTGTAGCGTAGAATCGTTTTTCCATTGACTGTGTTTACGGATTGTTGGCTTCCAAGATTCGGGTTCAGAATCCATCCGGGTTCTTGGGCGTTTTGCTCAAGCCACTGTTCTTGCTTTTCCTTGCCATATTGAATCGGGCATTCGATTTTCCTGTCTTCTCCAACTTTTGTTTTCCCCACATTCTCAAGGTTGCGAATCTCGGCCTCTGCCTTGACCCACATTCCAGTCAATGCCTCCGAGAACTGCGCCAAAGGCACATTGATTTCCGCAAATCGAATGCGGCTCAACTCATCCGTGATTTGAATGTTGATGCATCCTTCCGTAGAGCCTCCGCAGGGACGGCTGATAGACAATGAAATCGGAATCCTCTTGCTCACTTGCTTTCCTCCGTGCTGGCGACTGCTAATGTGTCTTGTTCATAATCGGGCATCACGCATTGCGGGCCGCAGTCTATGTCGCCCTCAAATTTGTAATTCCCGGCATCTGGCGGCAGCTCGTCCAAAAAGCACCGCTCTTTTTTGTTTTTAACTAAACGCACTCCCATCTTGCGGGAAAAGGTCGCCATCTTTTGGAAGTGGTCTGGGAAGTCCTTGCGGATTTTGTTCCAGTATCCGGCCCCACCTTTAACGCATCCAATACAGTTGTTGTTATTGTATCCAAGGCGATACATCATCGGCAGATCAATTCCCGCATCGGCCACAATCTTATAGCAGTCGTTCTTGGTTATCCCCAGGTCGCGCAATACCCACATATTCCGCATGGTGGGATTGGCTTTATCAAACTTGGAAATTCGGTCCAACTCGTCTGCCGTATATCCCCACACGTGAATATCGGCGGGCATCTGCATAGCAAGTCTCACCTCACGCTTAAGGCGATCCGTGCATACCGCGCCTTTAACCCCGGCAATGTATTGCTCTTTTGCAAACACATCGAAGATGTCCATGGTAGGGTATTCCTTAGAACGAAGCCCCCTAATCGGATGTCCAATCCATTTCTCAACATTGGCACGGAAACGGGCATTATCAGGGTGTTCGTTAGCTACCTCACAGTAACAGACTTCTACGGCCTCTGGTCCCTTGTGCATGGCAATAGCAAGTTTGGCCGCTACAGCAGAAGCCGCGCCGCAAGAGAACCAACACAGAAGACGCTTGGGCAATAACATGGAATCCTGATATTCCATTACGCGCCTTCCGTAGTTGCGACGACCTGCCACTCGCTTTCGCTTTCGGCAACAAACGGGTGCCAGTCGTTTACTTTGCGGGTAAAGCTGTATTCGTATTTTTCGAGTTCGCCGGTGTTGGTCCAATAAAACTGTTGCGGCTTCGTAGAAGTTTGAATGCTAAAAACTCCATCGCCAATTGGCCCAACAGGAAAGTTTACAGAACTGTATTTCGGGCGCATCCAAACCGCCGCCTGACCGTCCCAATCTTTGGAAGTGATGTGACGCTTGCAGCCGCCTACGCGGTGCAGGACGCGCACTTTTTTACCAACATGCAATGCACCAACAATGTGTTCAAGCCCTATAGTCCACCATGAAGTAGGGTGATTCTCCGATTCTTGCGCCTTTGCACCCGGCACCTTCGCCGCCTCAAGCACTTTGATGATTCGGTTAATTCGTTCTGTGTTCATTTTCTTATTGTTCCTTTGATTGGATTGAGCCGGAGAGTTGCTTATTCGCCGATACGACAGGTATCAGCTTACTACTCCTCCCCTTCTCTATTGGTTTGGGTTGTTTCTCCCCGGCTCAAATTGTTTATGCTTCCCAGCTTATCAAAATCCAATATCCCCAAACTACTCCACTGTGATATGGGCTTAACCACTTGTAATAAGTTGGCATCCAGTGAAACCGATTAGGAATATGTGTATTCACGTGTAATCCTCGGCAACCATATCGGCTTCAACGCGGGCGTTTTCGACATCAAAATCCTCATCAGAAACAACACGATCTATTTGCAACTTCTCGATTTGGAAGTCTCCCGTGCTCATAGCAGTATGGGCATACTCAATGGCTTTTTCTTCGCTTTCCGCGCTTAATACCAAAACACGCGCATATCCTGTTACTGTGATCATGTAATTCTTTTTGCTCATTTCGTTTCTCCGAATTGCTTGGCGTATGCCGTGTGCAAGTTGTATGTTTCGGTGATGCTTCCACCGCGCCATTTTGTGCGCTTCATCCATAGGCCAAGTTCAGTGGGGTGCCAGCCATGGAGAATAAGCAGTGCCATCCGTGCGATTGCCTTAATGCCTTGGAATCGCTCCACGTTTGCCGTAGCGGGTTTTTCGTTGCCCGGATCAGGCTCAATGCCCATGCGCTTATCTGCCCTCTCTACGGGCTTGGCCTTGCGCTTCATGAGCCGTGTGCTTTTAAGGTGTTTCATGCTTCCCCGTTTGCTTTGGCGATGGCGGATATGGCTTTGTTTTTAGCGTAAGCAGTAAATAAGAAATCCCGCTTGTGGGGAATTGTGCCTTCCAAAATTTCTTCCAACGCATCCACCAATTCTTTGTTCTTGGCCTTAGATGCAGTAAGCTCGCGTTCTAGGGTTCTACAAAAGTTTTCCAAGTCTGGGACATCGGCACATTTCATGAATGTTAACAAAGTCCCATCAACCGTAAGAAATTGATCTGTTCTAGGTGTATCGCTCATTCCGTGAAACTATGCGAAGTCCCGTTAACCGTCAACAACTTTATTCGTAGTCGGGTAAAATAGCAGACATCAGCTCGTCATACTCAGGGACGGGGTAGAAGTCCATCATCCTACGCCTTTCGCAAACCCGCGCCTCCAACTGGTCGTTTATGCCATATCCCTTGGTGAAAACAAAGCCGTATCTCCTCGCTTCTTTTGGGTTGTCGTGAATCCATTTGTGTCCCCGGTCTGATACCGCAAGCCAAAATCTTTCGTCTAGGAGTAGTGCGCCGTCTCTCCCCTTCGTGTGGTGGTTCTGTGTTGTCCTGCATTGCGACCCAAGCATGTTGGCCGCTACCGGGCAGAAACGATGCTCTTCCAAAAACGGCTTTACCCTCTCGTTATACTCCCTGTTTTCCTTCGCCCTCTTTGCCGTGTTGCGCTTCATGATTCTCTGTTCCATGGCGCGGATTCGTGCCGGTTGTCCCGTATAGTATCAGTAATGCGGTCTGTGAATTGTGCCGTGCGCGGGTTACAAAATATCTGGAACGGGCTCATTTTAATGTCCCTTCCTTTGACGGGCAAAAACCACCCTTCGTTTTTGTAATCCTCTAAAGGGTCGCCCTTTTTCCAGCCCGGCGGTTTTTCGTGGTCGCGGTGTATCAGTCCGACAAAGTGCGCGTCTTGCTCAAGCTGTCCCGATTCTCTTAAATCCGAAAGCCTCGGCATTCTTGGCTCTGCCCCCTTTTCGCTTTCTCGGTTAAGCTGGGCCAGCGCAACTATGCCGATCCCCAAATCTCCCGCAATCTCTCGGACTCCTTTTGATGCCTCTGCCGTTTCTGCAAACGTGTCCTTGCATCCCGGGCATTTGACCAACTGGATATAGTCCAAGAATAAAACCTTGATGCCGTGCCGTCTCACTTCTTTTCGGGCAATGCTCCGTAGCTGGGAAAGTGTAAGTGTTGGGGTGAAGTGCAACCGATAGGGCATGGCGTCTAGTTGGTCCTTGGCGTGGTTTAAAAGGGCCTGCTCGTTCTCCGATAGCCTGCCATTCCGCAACGTCGTAAGTGCCACCGTGGACTCCATAGAAAGCAGGCGGCGGGACAACTGCATGACGGACATTTCAATGTTTACGTGTGCAGTAGGGATTCCAAGTCGGGCCATGGAAAGCTGCCAAGAAAGAGCAAAGTTCGTTTTGCCGATTCCTGGCCTCGCTCCGATATACCAGACGTTTGTGGGTTCAATTCCGCTCGTCCTCTCGTCCACCGTTTTCATCCCGGTTGCCGTGCCGATCATGCCGTCCCCACGCTCCGACGTCTCTATGATTGCCCTATAAACCGCGTCTGTTCCCTCCCTTGCTCCGACCCCCTCTGCCTCCTTCGGACGCTCCACAGAGGCGTTTAGACGGGTTTCCGCATCGTTTATGGCCGCGTCTGGTTCATGCTGCCTCTCTGTCAGGTCTGCTATGGACTTGGCGCAAGCCGTGACGAGGGACCGAATCTTAGACTTTCCTAGGACGGTTTCGATATGGGCGGGAGCCGTAAGGGAAGCAATCGCCCCCGCGGCAAGATCCGATATAAGCATCCCGTATGAGTCGCCAAGCTTACGGTCTGTGACCCATTGTAAAACAGTAGAGGGGTCCACTGGCACATTTGCGTTACGCATCTGCACCATCACATCAAACATCTTTTGATGCGCCGGGTGGAAGAAGTCCTCCGCTATCAGCTTCCCCATGGCGTCGTCTATCACCGTCTCAGGGTCGGACAGCATCGCCCCCAGAACGGCCCTTTCCGCCTCTATGCTTACCGCGGGCGGGACATCGTGGATACGCATCTACAGTCCCATCCTACGCTTGAAAGCCTCTCCCGGCTGCTCATCAGCTTGCGGTTGGCCCGTAACAGACGGCTCATATATCCCCTGATAGCCTCCAGAAATACTATGCTCCAATGCTGCCAATGCTCTAGCTTCTCCCATGGCCGCAAGCTTCCTAAGTTGATATTTCTTTGTCGTGGCCGTAAGGGCTTTCTTGGCTTCCTTACGGTGTTGCGTCCAATCTTCCCATGACTGCTTAAACTCTTTGGAAGTAAAGGGCAAGTCAGGGATTCCGTCAAGGTTGGGTTGGGTCATAGTGGGCAATTCTCTAAATCAATGCTCTTAATTGGCCGAACGATTATTCCGCCTGACGATCCCCAAATTCCTTCTACGACTTCGCATAGAACAAGACGGCCCGCGCTTGATTCAACCGTAATTAAATCCTCAATTCCTAATCCCAATGGACATTTTGTCCATGTTTGTCTAATTACACGCTCATATTTCGGCTGTTCCATTTCTCCACTCATTTAACTCCTTTAAGTAAGCCGCAACCAAGTTACGGTGACGGCAGTTCTTTTTCGCGTATTCCATCCCCGCCTCGCATGTGCAGCTATTCAAGGCCACATCCACCACGTAGGCTATTCTAGCCCCTCCGCGCATCTTCTTTGTTACAAGAAATGTCCCGATGTCGTAGGGCTCTACGGTGTAGGTTGGTCCGGGCATGGCTCTCCCAAGATTGCATAATCAATCTTCATTTGTTGAATATATGCCCCGTTACTCCATGCAATTTCTGCTATGCGCTTAACGTGCGTTTCGTGGTCTTCTTCTGGTCCGGGGACCATGCCACTTCCTTCGTTATGCCACCATGTTTCAAACGCATTCATTCCAGCGCTCCCATGCGCTCCGCAAGCTTGTAGTGCAGGTCCAGGTCTTGGCGAAGATACTCCATTGCCTTTTCCCTGTCCTCTTTAAGCAGTTGGGAAAAGAACTTTCCATCCCCCGACTTCTCTCCTAGGCCCAGCAACTTGCACGCCTTATTCAAGCTGATACGGTCCTCCTTGTTGCCCATCTGCCACATCTTCATTAGGTCAATGCTAAACTCATAAGACGATGGACGCCGATAAAATCGGTGTGGGAATTGAATCCCATGTGCCCAGCATCGGCGAACCAGAAACGGTATGTCGAATGACTCTGAGTTAAAGCCGATTAGAATAGGGGTTTCCGTAAAGCTATCCTCGTTGAGTGTTGCGACAAACTCGGCGAGCGTGTCCTTTTCATTGTCGAAGCAATAGATTTGCTTAAAAATACCGTCATACGTTCCCACGGCGAGCACTTCACCTGTGACCGCGGACAGCGCCGCTTTCTCCAGAAGCTCGATCTTTCTCTCCGCTACGTAGGCCCGAATCTTATCTTGGTCCTTGTAGTTGGAAGGAGCGGAGACTTCCTCCAACCACTCCATTGCGTCAGACCTTGGCCCCGTCTCAATGTCAAAGATAAGCTTGTTCACAGGCCGCTATCATCCCGGTTTGCTTTCGGCTTCCATGTGTCCAGGGCGCAAGAATGCGTCTCCCCGTATTGCGACACCTCCCGCCGTGCCGTGATGTCCAAGTTGATGTATCCCTTTTCGTTGGCCGGGATGCTCTCGATGTCGTCCAGAAACTTCTGCTTGTGGATTCCGACTTTGAGAATGGCCCCGTTGGCCAAGTCTTTTTGCTTAAGGCTGATGCCTTTGATGTATCGTTTTTCGTTGCTCATATGTTTCCTTTTTTGATCTAGTCCGTTTTAGAAGGGAAGCCGGTCTGTGATGTAAAGCTGTCCCTTGTCGTTTTTCTCCACCGCGATATACATGGTGCCTCCCTCTTTCGCTTCATCAAAGCTTTCGGGGTCGCACTTCACATCGGCTTGGCCGCGCTCAGTCTTGAAGTTGATCCAAAGATTTCCTTCCGTGTCCTCCCACTTCTTAGTCACGGTCCCCTTCTTGTGGTCGCCTTCCTTGGCTTCGGATTTAGGCTTGGGGGCGTCCTGCTTCTTAACTGGTGGTTGTGCCGGATTCGACTCCCTGGACCCTGGGGGCTTGTCTTCGGGGGGTGGAAGCGTATCTGCATCCTTGCAGTCGTCCACCGCAAACAGCGCGTTGCAGGCGTATTTACGGGCGTAGGATGATGTTGCCCCGGTAATCTGCGAATCGTCCATTCCCTTCTTGTTCTCGGACTCGCGGGCATATCCCACCGATTCCACCGATTCCTCACCGTTCGTAAGCTTGGCCGTGGCCTTGATGTAGTAGCGATTTCCCACCATCACAAGCTCGTCGGTCATCACGAAGGCAACCTCGGCAGGCAAGATGCGCTTAATCGCCTCCGTCAAGTCCTCTAGGCTTCGGTAGTGGTATTTCCCGAATGAGTTAAACTGTCCCTTGTTGGCCTTCAAGTCCTTCTGCATTCGGCTCAGTATTGCGATAATTCCCTTGTTCATTCTTTCTCCCTTTGTTCGGCAAAAGCCGTGTATTTCTCCCACTCATCAGACCATGTTGCTTTGATCTTCGCCAAGTTGTCTTCATCCGCAAACATCGCAGCGTGGCCTAGAGTGGATATAAAGCTGCCTCCGTATTGCTTCATGGCAAGAACTACCTTGCGGTCTTGCGCGGTCATTTCTTCTCCACGTATTCACCTGTGGTTGCATCCCAAATGTAGGTTTTTGCCTTGGCTAGCTGGGGGTTATCGTGCTTGCCCTTGTAAAGCTCGGCTATTTCCTTGTTGGTTTTAGCGGATTCCTGACAAGCAATACGGAGTAAGCGCAGTTCATTTATAAGATGAACCTGCCACGGTAAGGGCGAATTATTGCTGTCGTCGGTTCCGCGGATTATGTTCTGCTCTACGGCACTATTGGGCAATGTCGGATCCTTAGGAGAATACCCATTCAGCTTGGCTATCTCGCTGTCTGCGGGGGCGGCGTAGTGGTAGAGGCTACATTTCCCGTTGTAATCTGCTCCATTATCCCATTTGGGTTGGGGCGCATCCTCCAAAATAATCATTGGCGCATATGAACTAGGAGGAACAAAATCCCCACCCCTTCCAAGGTAAACATACCCCTCCGGCAACGGCGGCAACTCTTTAGGCATCTGTTTCATTGGTCCTCCGAAAGCGGAATTGGCATTTGATCGTCTGCAAGATCAAGCTCATTCATAATGTCATCCATCAGGCAATATCCATCGCAGTTTGTGCCGTCATAATGTGCTGCCAATTCTAACGCTGATACCACGTAGTGAGACTGTGCCGAACGCTTAAGAATATCGTATGTGGCCCTAAGCAAAACTTCTTTTCGATTTTCTTTCATTTGTGCTTGGTCCAATAGTGGTTGAATAGGCGGCATCCAGTAAGGATCATCGAGGTTACCCCAACTGCTATTGCAGAGTAAGCTACTATCATTCCCGGTGTGGTCATTTGATTGCTAATCCCGTTAAGGTTTCTACTGCTTGTTTGTAGGTGAAAATAAGAAAGACCTTCCAGCCGTTTGCCGTCATCTTTGCGTGTGCGTCGATCTGGTCTTGGCTTAACTTGCCGTCCTTAAACTTGACTTCAAATGCTACGGCTTGGCCGTTAATACAGAATATGAAGTCAGGAGTTCCGGCTGTTCCCGTCCTCCGCTTGTGCGTGGCATCTTGGTCAAACCAGATATTGTTACGGCGTAGGTAGGATGCAATCTGCCCTTGCAACTCCCGCTCGTTCTTGGCTTCTTGAACCGCTTGCGCTTCTTCGGGTAGCACTCCGGCCTTACCTAAGCTTTTGCGGTCATTGTCAGACATGCGGCGTAGGATAAACACGGGCAATACGGTATTACTTTTCATTGTCACTCCACACATAGCCCCAGGCCTGTTGCTTTTTTTTGATAGCCGCATACGCCTTAAGGTCGGACTTCTTAAACCCAAGCTTGCCATACCTCGGGATGCGACCTCTACGCACGCAAGGCAATCCTTCCTTGCCCTTACTGCTCTCATACTTGGCAGCATCTCCGCGGAATCTCCCCGCGCCTATCTCACATCCCAGCGTTTTCAAATACGCTCGGGCTTCGTTAACGCTCAATAGTTCCATCTTCGTCCTCGTCTGTTGGTTGTTCTTGGGGGTCCATCATGCGCTTTATACGCTCTTTTTGCGCGTCTTCGTCGGCCCATTTTTCTTGGGTCGTTACTTCGCTCATTTAACTTCTTTCCATTTCCCACTTTCGCAGGAATACCATGTGTCCGATTTAATGCCGTCTTCCCCAACGTATCCCACCAATACTCTTGGGCGTTCTGCTTTGGAGTCATAGTAGCTTGCCACAATCGCGCCCTTGCTTCCAGACTTAACCTTAGAGCAATAGCCCAAGGCGGCAGCAATGCCGTAGTCTCCAGTTGCCGAGGCGTGGCCGTAGTATCCCGTTGCGCTGGCGTGGCCGGAGTATCCCGTTGCCGAGGCGTGGCCGTAGTCTCCAGTTGCGCTGGCGTGGCCGGAGTATCCCGTTGCGCTGGCGTGGCCGGAGTATCCCGTTGCCGAGGCGTGGCCGTAGTATCCCGTTGCGCTGGCGTGGCCGGAGTCTCCCGTTGCGCTGGCGTGGCCGGAGTATCCCGTTGCCGAGGCGTGGCCGAGTCGTCCCGTTGCCGAGGCGTGGCCGGAGTCTCCCGTTGCGCTGGCGTGGCCGGAGTATCCCGTTGCGCTGGCGTGGCCGGAGTATCCCGTTGCCGAGGCGTGGCCGTAGTCTCCAGTTGCCGAGGCGTGGCCGTAGTCTCCAGTTGCCGAGGCGTGGCCGTAGTCTCCAGTTGCCGAGGCGTGGCCGAGTCGTCCCGTTGCCGAGGACTCAAGCTTTTGAGAAGGACGGCGAGAACGCACAATCTCAAATGCTTGCCACCATGATCCGCAATAAATCACTTCGCCAGACCGAAACTTAACCTTGTTCTTAAGTTGAATAATTTGAGAAGCCTCCACCTCAACAACAAGCCAAGTGCGATCATGGTCGCCAATCCGATTGGAGTAATCCCCAACGCTCCACAGCCATCCGTGCAGGCCATTACCGCATTCTTTGTTGTCCTTAAAGTCTTTTGCTTCCACGACTCCAGACTTGGGCCAAACAAAACCGTTATAAGAAGTCATGTCCGCATTACAGGTTCGGACAACCAACACTTTCCCTTTTGATTTATCTTCCATTCCGTGAACCTATGCGAAGTCCCGAAAACCGTCAATCACTTTTTCTTTTTAGACAAAACTTTAGGGATATACACGGGCTTTTTCACAGCGGGATACTCCACAAGCCGTAGTCCTACGCACGCCCCAACTCTCCTAGAACAATCCTCAGTCTCTACCGCATTGGGGAACCATCGGCCCCATCTTGTCCAGCACTTAGGGCAATTCACTGCGGCAACTCGCGCAACTGCCTAAACTTGAAATCCCATACAATCTTGGCGAGCTTCTTTGCCGTTACAGTAACTTTGCGCTCCGACCATTCCGGCTCAAGCCAATGAAGCGATTCGTGCAAGACCGTCTCAAGCATTGGGAAGGGCTTAAGCCTGGGGTCGATCTTAATTTGCCCCTTGGAATAATCACAGATTCCGCAGGCCTGTTCCCGTCCAAGCTTTTGCAAAAACACTTTGGCCGTCTTATTCTCTTTGTTTTTCATGGCTTGAGCGTGTAGTAGTAAACGGGGCTGCTATTCTGGCTACGCACAGGAACCCTTTGCAGCTTACCAGAATCGCATTGTTTGTTTAGCATTCTTATGGCATGAGCAGTAGTAGTTCCAATTCTTGCAGCATATTCCGCGGCGCGAAACGAGTCCTTGGGAGGTTCGGTCAATACCTCGCCCTGACTCGCCAAGTATCTATCCAACGCGCTCAAACTGGAAAGCGCAACGGTCCCTGATTTCCGTTGATTAGCCATAGTCTAGTCTCCTTGTGGTTTGTTTCCCCGATGACGGCGGCGTGTCCCCATGCGAGCGTGGCACGGCGGGTCTTGGCGTATCCCATCGCGGGGATGTCCGATAAAGTTCCTACGCAGTAGCCCGTAGGACTGTCATAGCGGCGTCCTCGGCTCATATCCGGTCTGTGTGTATGGGCATGAACTACGGAGCCTCCTACGGGCGCGAAGGCTTCCGCATGGTCCCGCGTGGCATTCTCTGAATACATGAAACCGTGCATGAACCGGGCGTTTCCAATGTCCACCCAAGCCTCCGACTCTCTGACACCGTATTTCTCCACTAGGCGGAATCCCACCTTTTTACGTAGGTCGTCTAGGTCTTTTAGGACGGCTCCGGCAACGTGGGATTTAAGCGCGTTCGGGCTTTGCTGAAATGAAAACAAGCGATCTTCGTGATTACCCATGAATACCATAGTTGGGCGAAGGTCGGAAAGGAATTGAAAGCCGTCCTTAAGATCGTATGAGACATTAGCCGCCTCGTCGTTGGTGCCTCTCGCGCCAGACCGGAACGCGGCCAAGTCCAAGAAGTCGCCAAGGTGAATCCGATGCTTGGGCTTCCACCGCTCGCAAAGGTCTAGGACTTCTTTCTGGACAGACGCATTGCCAAGGTGCCCATGGGAACATCCCACCGCAATAAGCCTCTCCCATTTAGACACTACAGCGGCCATTACTTTGCCCTCCGCTTCTTCTGCCGGCGTTCTAATTCGCGGTCGATATACCACTTGGCCTTTTTCAAGTCCTTGATTGGATCTTCCTTAAGGTCTGCCCGCCAAATGTATTTAATGGAGTTGCCAAGGCAGAAGTTCATATGCTCAGTAATCTGGATGCACTCGATGCTCTTACCGCATTCGCACTTCGCAAGGCCCCCCGTGTAATGCGGGGGATAGTTAACTTCTTCGACGTGCTTTTTCATGCGTAGGAGTAGCCTTTGGGGAATGCTCTTTGCAGGTCGTCTAAGTATGACGACGGGTAAATCTGATAGTGAGGAACGTCCTTGAATCCTTTCCATGCGCCTCCCCAATCAAGCCCCATATCCAAGGCGATACGTCCCGCGGTGTGCATGGCGTTGCCGTTCCATTGCGGTTGTCCCACCCCGCCAAACTCCGACACGCCTTCAAAGGCTACCGCGTCCCAAGCCGCTCCGAAATTATGGAGGGATTGCCCCGGCTTGGCGTTCGTAACAACCGCCCCGGGCTTAGTCCTGCCCTGATTGTATAAAGCCTGTTGCTCGCCAAACGTGCGCGTCCCACATATGACCACGATGGGCAGTCCCTTGTCTCGGCAAGCCTTTAACCACTTCCGGCAGAGCGTTTGAGCCTCCGGCGAAAGCGTCTTTATGTTCAACTCTGATCGTGCATCAAAGACCATCCCAACAACATCTTTTTGCAAAGCTTCCTTACCTTCGGGCAATGCGACTTTAGTTGCAGGTGTGGGAGATGGAAGGCTAATAGCTTGGATGATTGGGTTTGCCTTCTTGAATGCTTCATACGCGGCGTTGGACTTTGGCCCCCATTGTCCGTCGATTGCGGCGTGATAGAATCCCTCTGCGTGCAGTTGCAGTTGGGCGAGCAAGGCAAGGTGTCGCTCAACGATCACAGCCCCCCCATGTATCGCCTGATGTGGGGAAGGAATGTTTCAGTCAGCCATCCACAGAAGGCAATGAGTCCACATCCTAGCATGGAGACTCCAACGATAAATGCCGCTTCGCTGTTCATCGCTTATCCTCTATGACCCAAAAGCCTTCGGACAACTTGTGCTTGGTCTTGACCTTCACTCTGTCTTTGTCGGGAACCCATACCTTTGCGTAAACGTCCTCGGCCAATTGAACCGGATCGCCCGATTTAATGTAAATACTGCGTGTAGCACATCCACTAAGGCTTAGGAGGAAGCTGGCTAGTAAGATTTTGAACAAGGCTTTCATCACGCTTAGAATCCTCGGTTGTTTCTGTCGTAGCTCGGCGGTAAATCAATGCACAAACATCAACCAAAGTGGGGCCGCATATTTTTAGAGCATGCCCTATTGCGGTCCCCACGAACTCCCCAAGCCATTGAGCCGGGGACACAAATTATTCCTTAACGCTGACAACCTTGGAGGGGAAGAACTTCTTTTGGAAATAGCTCCAAAGACTCGCCGCTCCAACGGTCGCAAGCAAAATGGCCGCTTGCTCGATGGTGACGGAGCCAAGGTCTTGACCCTCGGTTAAAACTCCCTTACTTGCAAGGAGTGCGGTTCCTGCGGTCAACAAATAACGAACTACTGATTGGATCATGGTTTTTTCCTATTAGGTGTTTACTATCTTGATTAAGCCGCGACGATGGCACTAAAAGCGTTAAAAGTCAAGTAGGGTTAATTACGGCTATCCGAGTGGATGTCTTTGACGTTGGGCACTCTTTGGCCGGGGTTGAGATTGGCGTATTCCCGCCAAGCCTCCCGTTCCTCAGCATATGTCCAAGCGTTCTTTTCTAGGTGGCTTAACGTGCTCAATATGCGAGCATAGCTTACGGCTACTGCCCACGTTCCTGTTCCTACAAACAACATGCAGGCTATTAAAATACGGAGGCTTACCGGACTATTGGTTATGTCGCGCATGGTCATAAGGCATTTATCAGGTCGGTGATTGCTTCTCTTTGGGCGTCTGTGATGGTTCCGGTTATGATGGCGAGGCATGAGCCTGTCAGGGCGGTAAAAGCTGCGGGGACGTTGTTCCCTAATCGTGATGCCAAAGTAATATCGGCTACAGAGTTTTTTCTAGAAGTAACAGAGATGCCGACGGGAGTAGTGGCAATAAGCGTTTTATTAATCCAGAAAGACCGCCCCCCGCCATTAATCCATTGAGAAGATAAAACCCGATCTGCGACAGAGCTATTCCCACCGCCATCCCTATATTCTTCAAGCGTGGCCGAAGTTCCAAGAGACGAGCGATTGAGTGTATATGGATCATTTGCCAAATCGCCGCGATGGAACAAGCCCCAAGATCGTTCATTCAGCGTAGTATCATATTGCCCCACAATACAGGCGTCAGTGGTAGGCGTCGCGCTAGCTTCTGCGAGCCTGACAAACACGGAAATTGTCCCGTCTGATAGGTAGTCAGAGACTCGGCCAAGTTGATCCGTCCCGTTAAAACCAACACCTCCAGCACCCCATGTAGGCCCATTAACAAGTGTCATGTTTCCGGCGCCGTTTCCGCCCAACTGATAAACTGTCGATAGTGCTCCGGCATTCAATCCGGGACGCATTGGCCATGAACTAAACTGAGACCATAATCCCAGATTTCTAATTCCCATCGTATAGCGAGACAGCGCACGAAGATTCGTTGCCCCGCTTGTGTTGGCAAAGGCAATAACAGCGGGGTCTATTTCGTCTAATACACGAAAGCCAATCATGGCGTATAACCTTGCGAGGTGGCCCCATACCAATTAGTTCCGTCAGACGTAAATGTAAATATGTCCATGCTTCCCGCCGTTGTGGTCATGGTCGGAGCGCCTGCTATATTCCATTTAACTCCGGTAAAGGTTGCGGTTCCGTTTCCCGTGCTAGCCGCTTGTTTGAGAAGCAAGGTAAAGGACTTTCCAGCCGTTGCCGTGGGCATGGTAAACGTGCAAGCCGTGGAGGCCGTAAGCGTTGCGGTCTGGACCGTTCCCGATGTCAGGTCAAGCGTGTGTGTGGTTGTAACCGTTCCAATGGCAACGACGGATTCCGTGTAATTCGTAATCGTCGGGTTGGTCAGAGTCTTGTTTGTAAGCGTCTGGCCGTCGGACGTTCCAACAACATCACCCGTGGGGGCCGTCTTTGCCGAAAATGCGTCAAGGTTTGCTGACTGATCTTGCTTTGCGTTTAGGGCAGACTGCAAATCGGCTTGGTTGGAAAGTGTCCCGGTGATAGCTCCCCATGCCGTAGAAGCAGCAACAGCAATCCACGAACGCACTCCCGCCGTAGTGGACGAAAGCACGTATCCCGTAACAGAGGGGTTACCAAGGACGGGCTCAAACCGAGCATCGCTTTCAACCTTGGTGTAATACTCGGACTGCGGTGTCGGGGTCATGGACCCAAGATTGATAACGTCCTTGGATGCCGTGACGGGGACTTGCAAAACAGTCGATGCCCCGCTACCGGAAGGCGTTACTTGAACCTGCATTTCCAGAGTGATGTCGCTATCGCCATTGATAAAGGCTTCCAACATTGAATAGGTAGAAAGCTCCAATGAGCCAGACAGTCCAACGGGAACGCTAAGGCCAGCCGAGTTTACGGTGAATAGAGCAACCGATCCGTTGGCAACCGTAGTGATGGTCCATGGCCCGCCATCGTCTCCGGTCACGATGTAGTTATTCCCGCCTGTGTTTAGGGCATCTTCTACGTCTTCTGCCGATGCGTCAAAGTCGATTGCTGCCGTGGTCAAAAGGTTTGTGGTGATCTGGAATGTTCCCGCGTATGGGTCTGGGTCAAGCGTGATGCGCTGGACGGTGGGGCTTGAGACCGTTCCAGCCGTGATGATGGAAACGGTTGCGCTTGCGGTGGGAAACTCCGTCCAAGTGTCCGTTAAAGCGTAGGGATCTTGCCGAATCTGAATAACCTGGATTTCTCGAACTGCGGCGGCTCCATCCACCACGGGAGTTGCCATGATGGAAGAGGCGGGGGTAAGTCCGGTTGCCGTTCCACTGATGGCCGTGCGCGTGCCTACGTTCGCCCATGTGACGTAGAATACCCCATCCTTGGGCTTGGTGACGGTCACTCCACCCGTGCCGATTGTGGACAGGGAATTGAGTGCCATTTGAACGTCATTGGCTGAGGCGTCGAAAGCAATTTCTGTCGTCACTTCTGCGCCATAGGTAAGCGTAAAGCTTCCAGAGGTGGGGGCTGTATCAAAGACGCCCAAGGCCAACTTGACAGTATCCGCTGAAAGGTCCACGTCGTCCCATGCGCGGGAGTCGGTGGTCGAAGGTTGGACGAATCTCAGCGTCACTCCCACCTCGTCATCACGAACGAATAAGGGAACGCTTGCGGGTTGCCTGTCGTTAAAGTTCAGCAACAAGCCTTGTTTATCAGCCGCCGTGATGTCGATTATCAGGTCTAGGGTGTTCAAAGCGGGCATAAAATTAGGCGTAGGTAATTTGATTTAGTTGGATGGTAGCCTGCCAGCGCATGTTGGTTGCAGCTTTACCCGTAACCGTGACAATCAAGGCATCGTTCGTATTATCAGCGGTTATGCCAACGTCTAGTGCCGCGTCGGATTCTACGTCTGTGCCAATCGTTGAAACCGCACCGCGAATCTGCGTAGTTCCCGCCGTGTTTTCAATCAGGCAAGAACGATGATAGGCCGCATATTCTGTGCCTCCCGCCGAACGTCCATGCACGCAAATATCAGCCAACCACGCCTGATCCGTCGGGATGGTCATGCGTTCCGTAGTGCCGTTTAGGAACAATGCTGTAGGAGTGGCGTTGGTTGTATCTACGTAGGGCTTTAGGGTAATTGTATGTTGGCGAGAAGCGTCTGCGCCAGAAACCACCTGCCCGCGTAAGTGGGCGGTTGCCAGAGTTCCACCAATAGAAGCCGCTTCAATTCCGCTGTTTGTGTTTGTTGTGCCCCCTAAAGATGCTGCATTAGGTCCGGAATTGATGTTATCGCTTCCACCACATGAAGCAGATGAAGTGCCGGAGTTTGCGTTATTAACTCCACCCACTGACGCGGAGGCGGTCGCAGAGTTCGAGTTTCCAACACCACCAAGAGATGCGGCATAGTCATTGCTGTTAGTGTTCGTGTCTCCGCCCACTGAAGCCGAGTAGGCTCCGCTGTTCACATTGCCAGCACCCCCCAACGCCGCCGAATCACTTGCGCTGGCCCTATTCCCATCGCCGCCCCCAAGAAAGCTTCTATCTCCAGATGCGACTTGTGTTGCCACGCTTCGATTGCGCTGTAAATCTACCGCATCCGTGCCGCGAGCATTACCGCCAGAGTCAGCTTGAATGCCCGACCCAAGGATGACATCATCAAACGTATTCGTGTCTGTAAACGTATTAGGAGAGGCGACCGCAGCAAAAAGAGCGTCAGCTTGGGCAATTGTGTAATACCCCGGCAACTCCGTCGCGCCCGTCGATTGCGGGTCGATCAGGTCATTGACGATGGTTGTCCCGGCTTGGTAAAGCGTAGTAACCGATCCGCTACGGGTCTGCTGAATCTCAAAGGTGGCGGCAACCGATGTCTCTTCCCCGACAATTCCGAGCGCCGTAGCCGTGTTTAGGTCAAGCGTTCCCGTAACCCCAACCGGGACATTCAGGCCAGACGCATCCCCCGTCATTGTGGCCATGTTGACCTTATCGACGTTCGTTCCCGTAAACTCTACGTCCCAAGTCCAAGCGTTAACTTGGGTTACGGCAACCCCGTTATCGGTCCCGAATCCTGCGTTGATAATCGTCTGTGCTTCCGCTGCGGTGGCGTTGTAGGCAATCGGTCCCGTGGTCGCCGTGGTGGCGTTCCCCGCTCCTAGCGTGGTCGATGTAAGCGAGAAGGAACCATCGTAGGAATCGCTGTTGATCGACACCCGTTGGACTTCGTTAGCCGTTGCGCTGCCCGATTGCTTCGTGGTGACGGTGACCGCCGCTACCGGAAGCGTCCCAGATGCCGTGTCGTAACATGCGGGTTGCTGCAAGAGGCGGATGCGTTGGCGGGATGAAAGCGTGGAAGTCCCCGCCCGAAGTCCGATGATGCCCACGAACGAGTCAGGGGAAAGGGCTGTTCCGTCCCCGCCCAAAGCAACGATTGCGCCCGTGGTAACTCGGTCAATAGTCCAAGGACCGCCGTCGTCACCCGTAACCGTGCATGAACCGTAGTTTGTGGGAAGTCCCGCACGGACGGCGATTTGAACCGTCGAGGCTGAGGCATTGTAGGCAATCGCGCCTGTGGTTTCGTCCGGTCCCGGTTGGGTATCGGTAAGGGTAAAAGTCCCCGCAGTGGGGGCTTGGTCGATCAATCCTAGGGCAAGGTCAATCGTTGCGCCCGTGGGGTCAACGTATTCATACGGACGGTCAATAGACCCCGTAGCCGAGGGCGTGAGTAAGTGAACCTCATATGCCAGTCCGGTATCACCCAAATAAAAAGACGGCAACGTGTATGCAGCCCTTGAGTTAAAGGCACTTACAAGCCTTTTGTTTTGGACATCAACGAAAAGCTTTAGAGTGGACATAGGTTCAACTTGTTTTGCGTGTCAATGCCCTAGAATCGACCGTCTTTGCACTTGCCGTGTTTAACTGTTTTCTCCCAGCACGAACGGCATTTCTCCTTGTCACAGGGCTGATACCCTGACTCCATGTAATGCGGGCATTCATGGCATATGCCCATGCGCCTTTCCATCTCTTCTGCGGGCACGCTTGGCCCCTTACGACAGCCAGATTCTCCCACAGGTCTAGGACGCGGAAGGCGAATCAACAACCCATTATCTCCCCTTATATATCCGTGCGGCGTCATGCAAAAAGAACGCTTCCGCTTATGGTTACGCCCGATACGGTCCCAGAAAGAGGAACTGATCCCCCTGCCACAATGTCTTCAATGCTGTTCCAATATTGGTCATAGACCACGGAAAAGGGGACTCCAATATCAGCGGGATTATTGGCCGGAAATGCCATCTCCATCAGAAGCCGAAGCTTGTCCGTTCCCGCCCTACAATAATCCCATTCCAAATATATTTGAACCAAAAAATCCAAATCAATAACCGTAAACGGGGATGCAATAAGCGTTTTAGTCCCAACCAAAGTATCTAGTATGGTCACACCCGGGCCGCCGGGGGGCGGGTAAGTCGTGTCATTTCCAATGATAATATCGACTCCAAGCCTGTCACAGCAACCGCATCTTCTGGCCCAAAAATTGGCAGGATATGTTACCGCATCTGTAGCCGTGCGCGTAACAAATAGACTAGAGCTTGCGGAGTAGTTATACGTCCCATCCGTTCCGCTCGCGCTCCCGTTGATCGTTATCGAAGTAAGTCTAGTATCATCTAAAACGTGGTCGCAGGGATATGTTCCCGTGTCTGGATCACATCCCCCGGGGTCGCCATTGCATTCCCCGATTATGTTAACTCCCGGCATATCAAACAAGCCCGAACAAATGGCTTCCTCCGCAATACTGGAACGCCTGAGAGCCGAGGACGTTACCAGCTATGGCAACGGACGCATTGCCGCTTCCGTCTGTAGTTATTGCTACGGCAAAAAGAATCTGGTATGCCGTAGTGTCATCACTTGTGGGCAATGTAGTCCCAGAGTGAATTGAGGCATCTGTGATTTGATAATTTCCGTCTAGGTCACATTGGATGTAAACGATGGTATCAGATCCGCCCAAGGTCAAAAGGTTGTCAGCAAGTGTAACACTAAGCGGAGTGCCCGAAATGGTCGGCACGACGGAGTTATGCGTGCCGTATTGGACCGTTACTTTTGCAGTCGATCCGCTTGATGCATCAAAGCCTTGGTATGGATGGACCGAGGAACCATCACCGCCCCTGCCGCCTATGTTGATCGTTGTCCCGCCCGGCTGCTTCTTAAGCGTGTAACCAGTTCCGGGAAGAAGGCAATTCATGTTGTTCGCGTCCCGAAGCGCGTTCAACCGTGCCGTCGTTACCTCGTCCTCAATACATGCCGCTGGCTTGAAGATGAATTGAAGCCGTCCCAAATAATCTACAAGGTTCTTAGCCATAGATGATCGGGTCCCATCCGTTCGGTCCTGAGAGCAAATAGGAAACACTCACATCGTAAATGTTGATTAGCTCACGTTCTTGGAAGTCCACCAAACGCCAGTTGCGCCCTTCAATATTGGGATTCGGTCCAAGCGGGCTAGTGATTTTCTGGTATCTGGAAAGCAGTCCCCGCTGGCTTGTCCGTGAAACAAAGTCCACACGCCACATCAAGCCCCCGTCATCGAAAACCTCAACGCCCGCGTATCTCCCCGCCGATTGTGGGAATTTTACAAACCTGTCGTTGTCATCAAAGGCATCATCAAAAGCAGCCTGCCCGCCCTCGGCAATGATATAAGCTTGGATTTGTCCCCACTTAATATCCGAGATGGTATCAATGGGAAACGTGTAAGGCACTCCCGCAAGGGTGTAAACAGGTGGGGGCAACGCGCTGTCATCCGATACGCTTACGCCTTCGTATTGAAGATCCACATCGGTAAGCCCAAGCTCTCTATCAGTTCCAACAGAAGAAGTGCAAAGCAGGTTGGTAAACGTGGGATGGAATGAAACCCCAGGAGTCGGAGCAAGCAACCCAAAGTCTAGGGTATTCATCGTCCAAACTTCCGTTCTTACGGAAAGTCCTGTTCGGCTCTTTGTGGTCTTTGCGCCCTTCTGGACGGCATACGTCCCGCGTTCTAGCGTTCCTCTTCGATTGTAACTCATTTAAATTCCTTTCCTCCGGTCAAATCCTTTAGCCGTTTTTCAATGTTTGCAAGGTGCTCCTCAGACTTTTTGAGAACATCCAACTCCTTAGCCGCGCCTCCTCCGGTTCCGATGTTGCCGCCGCCGCCCTTACGCTGTAGGTCATCCACGCTGAAATTCATCCGTGCGCTTCTCACGGCATCACGGTTTTGTGCAACTTGGTCCGTTGCGCTTTCCAGAGAGGACAAAAGCTTTTCTTTGGCGTCTGCCTTTTCCTTCTCTAGTTCGGCTTGTAATTCCAACTGCTCCGTAGTTAGTTCCTCAAATTTCAGTTGCGCGTCTAGTCTTTCAAGCTCGGAAACACCGGCATCATTTGCGCGAAGCATCCAAGCCGATTTTTCTTCTGCGATTACTGCAAGCCTTTCCTCTTTGGACATGGCCTCCGTAGCCCGTTTGTCCATGAGGTCTTTGATCTTTTGCTCTAGGTCTCTGCGCTTTTCAGCATAGGCCACATACTCGCGATACTGTTTTTCCTCAGTAGCAAGCTGCGTCTCTTTTTCCTTTGTAACTTTTGATTCTTTGTTTGGCTTTTCTCCTTGGTCAAGTCGCGCCTTTCCTTTGGGGCCTTCGTCGTAGATGTCTAGGATGGATTGCTTAAATCCTCCCACCGAATCCGTTAAGGTTTGCTGGACAAACTTACCAAAGCCAGCGACGGATTTCTTGGCCTCGCCAAAATTACCAGTAAGCGCATTACCTATGATGCCTCCCGCTTCACCAGCAATCTGTGAAACCGCATAGAAAGCAGTTCCGAAGATGGCCGACCATACTTTGATCCCCTCAATCCCCTTTGCCAAGAATCCAGCAATGCCGCCAAACGCCGTGGTAAGCGTCTGCTTCATCTTAAAGATTTCGTCCTGCGCTTTCGACAAGGACGAAACCACATCATCCGACATGATGCTTGCGGTCTCTCCAAGACGGCGCATTTCATCCCCGCCAAGCTTCAGCATGGGAAGCATTGCACCCGCCATCTTAACTCCCACGGCTTCCTCTGCTATGGCAAACGCTTCGTTTTCTGTGGTCGCAGCCGCCACAGCATCCGCAAGCTTATAAATCGAATCCGCGGCCATGCCGTTCGCCTGCATCTTTTGCAGACCCCGCGCAACCGTTTCCATCGATGTTCCCGTAAACTCAGCCGATACGCCTAGACGTTGTAGCATCTCAGCCGACACCCCAAACCGTTGCGCCATATCCCCGATGTCGTCACCCTTTTTGACGATGGCAGCAAGACCGGACACCAGCCCCCCGCCAAGCAATGCCGTCCCTAGTCCTTGGAACTTCGATTGCAGGCCAGACAAATCCCCGCGCATCTGGGCAAGGCCCGTGCGAAACTTGGATGTATTTACCCCTGCCTCAATGGTAATTTTAGCCATTGTGCGTGTCCTCCATCATAGCCGCTTCCCTCTCGGCTTTCTGCAATGCGAGTTCAATCCTGGCTTCCTCGCTATCGTCCCAGAATCGCTTGCCATTACCGTCCAGCTCGCCTAGTTGCTCGTCATACCAGACCAGCAAACCAATCGGCATTTGCCATGCGCGGGCTTCTCCAATGGCCCCTTGTGCCTTTTTGATAACGGACATCACGCGAGCGAGGACGGGGTAACCACTCACAGTCTTGGGGCTTTCCTGACCGTCCAATGAAACCTCGTCCCAAAACTCAGGATAGGCGTTGTAGTCTGCCATGTATTCCCCGAAGAGACGGGCCGAACGCTTGAACAGAAACGGGATTCGGAGCAACTGGATTGCGACCCAGCCGGAAAGCGTGAATCCGATGGTCTGATGTAGCTTCGTGCGAGAACAGACCCGCACGGCTTCGATAAGGTCTTGCCTATCCGCCACCCCGCCAGACGTAGAAAACGGGCTCCTGATGGCGTCTAGGGCCATCAAATGATCTGCGCTATAAGGCGTTAACCGATACCACAGGATGCTGTGATTGCGGTTAAAGGCCGCTTCAAAAAGAGCATCCATTTCATTTTACGCGCTGGTGATATACTCAGAGTTCTTGATGTTGAAAGTGAGCATCTGGTAGCCCTTTTTCTGCTCGGCTTTTTCCAGAGACTGGATTTCGTAGTTTGTGGACTGATACGAAAGAATGGTTCCCTTTGCGTTGGGAATGTTGTAGTTCGCCCGAAGCGTTACTTCAATCACGGCATCACTGTGAACGTCATCGTAACGGCGTTCAATCTGGTTGCCAGATTCGTTATCGACTTGAGCGGTATTTACCGGAGCGTTGGTAAACCGAAAGCTGTTGACGGTTACGCCGGAAATGTTCCCGTTAACCCCGTAAAGATGTGCTGTTCCGTAAACTGTAGCGGCCATATAAAGATGGCCAAACTGTCAACCTTTTAGGATGAGCCTTGCCCGTTATCGTTCCGGCATACAACCTTGAATTGCATGGTCTCAAGAAAGCATCGCTCGTCAGAGGACGAATCCCGCCCCTGTTCATAGCAATCCTGAATCATGTATTGTGGAACGGCACGCCTAGCGGTGGGGTAATTGGCAAAGGCTTGAAGGGACACAATATCCAACATCTCGTTTACGATGCCCTCGATGCGTTCGTCTTCTAGCTCTCGGTTTTCGTCATCAGCTTGGGTGTAAAGCCGCACTTCTAGGTCAACGTCAAACTCGCCCGAATGGGGGGGAATGTCCTCGCGCTCGCGGGATGACCCCGCCCAAACCTCAATGGCGGGGAGCTTAAAATCCAAGTCGTTATGGCCCTCTTCCAGATTAACCCCGGCCCATATCTTTCCGGTCTTGGTCATCTGTCTAAGGTATGCCCTAAATACTTTTTCGGTTTTCTTCTTAAGGTTCATGCTAGTCGTGCCTGTTTTGCGGCTGCGCGTTCTGCTTTCTCAGCTTGGCTTTTTGCAACCTTTTCTTCTCTATCTATCGCACTAATCACTTGTGTTGCAGTTAAAATATCAGAAATATAAGAAACCTCATTGGTTCCAAACACTACTGGATTAGCGTCAAGCGTTCGATCTTTTACGCTTCCAGGGCCTTTAAGCCGAGACACCCAACCCGGTATTCCTCGCGTGCCTCCTAGTTTTCTGGCTATTTCCACCCATCCGCTTTTGCCAAATCCGACTAGGGCCTGTTTCTTTTTCAGGTAGGTAAATGCGCTTTTCTCATTCTTTAGTATGATGCTGGCGATTTTACCTCCGCGAAGCCTTCCCATTTTAAATCGGGAATTGTGCGCCGTTCCACCGTCAAATGAGGCAAGCTTAGTATTTCTATTATAAATAGGTGTTGCCCTGAGAATCTTTTCCGCCCTCTTCCACTTGCCTTGAAATGCCATTGCATAAAAAGCGTCAGCCTTAGTCTTGTCCACCTTCATTATTTCTTCGTATATGCTTCCAATCGTGGCGTAAACCTTACCCATATCCTTTGCTATCTTACGCCGGCCCCTCTCTCTTGAGTCCGGCCCATTCCCGAAAGGCTGAGTCTGATAGACGAGGTTTACCGCGGTTCTACGGAGCGATTGGCGCAAGACGAATCCCCATTCTTTTTGGGCTGCCTTGCGATACCGCTCTAGGTCATTGAATGCCCCCGCTGATACCACTGAAAATTCAACTTCCATGGGTCAATTCTCGATGCTGATTAGGGACAGATTGAAGCTGACTTCATCCAACACTTTAGCATCTACCCGCAGTGTGTGAGTGGCCGCACGGATTTTGATGTTTACCCGGTCCCCGACTTTGAACGTAAGCCCCGCGTATTCGTCGTAGTTCTCGTCTGCCAAGGGGACTACTACGGTGGTCGTAGTAAGAATCTTTTTGCCCCCGCCGTTTTCCAAGATAGGCCGCTCGTCCTTTAGTGCATCGTAAATACAAGGGATTTCAAGCGGTCTTTTCCCCACATACGAAAGGATGCAGTTCGCCCCCTCATGGATGGCGTCCAGCATCGTCTCTTGTTCATCGTTCCACATACCCTCCGTAGGGTGTCAAGGAATGCCCGCAGCGTCTTGTATGCGTGAAAGCGTGCGCCAATCGCCTCCGAGGGATGCCGCATGGAGGTTTATTTCCGACCTTCCGCGTAGGGCTTCGGGGCTGTAGTCATCCTGTCCCGGCCATAGGAGGGTGTTATGCTCGACGGTCAATTGGGCGCAAAAGGCTTGAAGGCATTTATTTAATGCGGTTTGCTCAAGCCACCTCCCAAGCTTTGGGTGATATGTCTCCGCCATTCCCATCAAGTTTCGCATGCTGCGCGGGGCAATAAATAATCCCATATTCAGATATTGATCACGGCAAAGCTCATGGGTTGCACATTCGTTGTCTACGTCTATGCCGCCCCCATCACGACAACCATAAAAGAAATCGCGCCCCGCATAGTTAAGCGGATTCCATGGCTTCATGGGCAAAATATCAGCGTCGAAATAAAGCACATCCGTAACATCCTTGGGAACCACATCCCAAAGCCTGCATTTGGCCCAAGACGGGTGGACCCACCCGGGAGCACTATCTATGACAATCGACTCCACTCCGGTCATCTGGTGCATTCTGTGGGCCGTTCTGATGGCGCATTGCTTCCATCCGTCTCCTACTCCTAGGGTTACTCCGATCATTTTCACGGCAACATCCCTTCATATCCAGGTCTTACCGCAACGCAAAAGCCGCGGTCAGTGTTCTCACCTTCGCGCTTTTCGTTGTCTAAAACGTATGACCGATCCGACTGTTCAAGCATCCGAAACGCAAGGGCAGACCCCCAGCATTCAAAAAGCCCCGCCGTATCGTGCATGGCAATAACAGGCACGTTCTTAGCCAAGCCCATCCCAACCTCATAGATTGCCGGCCAATCGTGGCAGCCGTCCACAAAAAGGAAGTCGCAATGATCCTGCCAGTTGCATTCGTGCGAGCATCCCGAAAAGACCTTAATACGTTCCGGCCTTTTGCAATGGGCAAGGACGGCGTAAAGTTCCGGCGTCGGGCTTGGTTCAACGCAAAGCAGGGTCATATCAGACCCCGCGTTAATCGCCTCTACAAAGGCCGCTGTGCTCGCCCCCCTGTATGACCCTATTTCTACGGCTCGGAACGGTCCTGCATAGCTCCTGAGCGATTTATAGAGCATCTGGATATGCCTCTCGTCCATGTTCCATGGGGGGCTCTGTCCTTCTGCGATGGTAAAGGCGTAGGGTTTGAAATCAAATGTCATTTTACTTCCTCTGCTTCCACGGGGTAAACTGTCCATTTCATGTCGATGTATCGCTTTTGTTGGGGCGGAAATATCTTGGTTACTTTCCAATTTCGGCCCTCAAATTTAAAGACCGCCCCAACTTCTACGGGTTGGTAAAAGTCGCATGTCGCTGTGCTCATGGCTTGGGAATGCTCGCAAATTTTAGCGGCTCTCCGTTAGGAGCTATCTCGCCAGGGCCAAGCTGAGAGTTAACCTTGGGAATCTGCCCGATATACCGCTTCTTCCCAACGTGGTCTAGGAGAACTCCAGTATGGGCCATAATGCGGTATCCCATCTGCCTCGCCACATGGCAGAAAAACCAATCTTCGCTAAGGTAGCGATTGCCCACCACTCCCACAGGAAACCAATCATGCGACTTGCGCCCGCCCTCGTCGTGGTCCTGCATAAAGTTCCGTTCGGGGTAAAGCTTCTCCATGCGCTCCAACACTTCCCGCTTGATCCGCAAAAACCCCGTTCCAGCATAGAGCACTTCTTGCACGGTTCCGTCGATTTTAACCGCTGTCCCCGGTATCATGTTCATCACAAACTCAGGTGGGGATGCTTCCTTCTTTTTCGTGTAGAGCCCACAGATAATAGGCTCCTCAGATTCAACCAGCTTCATCACATCCGAGGGCTCAAAGGGAATATCCGAATCAATGAAAAGTAGGTTCTCGGAATCCGTATCCCGAAGGAACGCCATCACCAACGTATTGCGTGCGCGGGAAACCAAGGAATCCCCCGGACAAGTCAGCCGCTTGCACTCGTCAAACAACCCACTCCCAAGCAGCTTTAAAAAGCTTTCATCAAATTCGTGAGTTGTTCCGCTTCCGTAAACTGGCACCGCTACGCATACTCTCTTTTTATCCATTCACCGTATATACGCAAAAACCCCCCGTAGGTAAAGGAGAAACCTACGGGGGGAGGCTGGAGGGCCTTGGAGGGAGAAGATTAGCTGTATTTCAACTTGCCGAAGGCGACAATCGAGATAGAGCGCGAGGGGCTGTTGGTGCCACTCTTGTTGCTATTGATCCGAATGTATTTCTTCAGCGCGCGGGTATCGGCAATGACCGAACCGAACACCGCAATGTTCGCGGCGCTGATGTTCGACACGTTGGAAGCCGCCGTGTAGTTGGCAGACAATTCATCCGAGGTGTAAACAACGCCCGTATAGGTCGAGTCGTTATCGCCAGCGGTCAAAGCGCCGACATCATAGTTCAATTTCAGCTTGCCGTCGAATGCGCTGATGTCCACTCCGGTCGAGTTCGCGTTGGTAGCGAAGGCCGCTGCGGGGACGATTGATACTGCCGAAAATTCACCGTTACGATCTGCACTCATGATTATTTATTCCGTTTCTTGATTGATTTTGAAAGTTCGATGCTGGGTTGTTCTAAGACTTTTTCTTCTTCTTGTTTTGCGACCACCCTAAGTTCCACTCTCTTCATAGAGGCGAGCGTATTAAACTCGTAGTCCTCTAGCTCAACGACATCCCCGACTTGAACGGGGTTGCCGCTGATGATCGTGTTACGTATTACGGTCGCTAACTTCATGTTTAGCTCTGGGCTCCCGAATCGGTGGACACGCAGAAGGATTCCGCATGGCGAACCGCAATATCACACCAGAGGTTGATGATGATCCGAACCTGTTCGGAAGCGGCCAAGGTGTAAGGATCGACAACGACATCCATACCGGCCCAATCGGCCATGATGAGGTCATTGAAGTTCCCGAAGATGGTCTTGTTGTCCGGCACCTGATTGGTCGCAAAGGCCGGGTATCCGTTAACCCGTCCGTCCGAACCCCACAAGAAGTCCGAATATTGCGAGGAAGCGATCTTGGTGACGGTCTTCCACTTGCCACGAACGCCGGGGGTCGTAACCCAAGCAGGCGAGCCGAGAAGCGCGTTATCAGTCGCCAGAGCGGTTTCGGACTCAACAACTTTCGCCCATGTGGCAAGCGTGCTGTATGTCACGGTGTTAACGCCCGTGGTGTTGATGATGCCGCGAGGCTGGCCGCTGACGCCCGAACCGTTAAGAGCGGCAAGATCCTTGGCGATGGCCAGAACTTTCATCAGGTCTTCGCGGATGAAGGCTTCGACGCCAATCGAGGATTGGGCGAGGAACTGTTTCGTGTAAGCGGTCAAGCCGCCGAGGCGATGGGGGGTCAATCCGACCTGTCCAACGATCTGTTGGGCCGGGGTGATTTCCGCGCCTTCAGCCAGCCAGTAAGCGGTTGCGCCGCCCGTCTGTTTCGGGATGGCCACGTTACCAACGAGGCCGGAAAGATTGCGAGCGCCGAGTTGGTTCACAACGGTCTGGTTACGCAGAAGCTCGATCAGGTTGCTGCCCATGATCGTTTCTTCAACGAAGGCCCCGCCCGCGCTGAAAACTTCGGCCTGCATGGCACGTTGGGCAACCGCGCTTTCGCGCTGTTTGTGCCAAGCAACATCGTTGGGGATCAGGAATCCGCGAGCTTCGCGGCCCAAAAGCTTGCTGGTCGCTTCGGAAGCTTCCTTTTCCAGACCGGACAATTTGCCGTTGGCCTGTTCGCGGATGGCTTTGACGAGAGAGTATTGGCGAAGTTCTTTTTCGTCCATGCCGATATTGGCGGTCTTTTCGGTGATGGCGAGGGGCTTGGCTTTCATCTTGTCTTCAAGGATGAAGCGTTGGAAGTCTTCAATGCTCTTGCCTTCAGCAATGGCGCGTTGGGCATCTTCCACGCAACCGAACTTGTTGCCCATGGCGACGATTTCGCTAGAGCGTTTTTGTTCGCCTTTGATGGCGGCAGCGCGTTCGCTGTCCACATTGGCTTGGGTGATGGTGGGGGCTTCGACGGTGGAAGGTGTGCTCATATGTTTCGCTTCTTTATTTTTGTCAACTATTTCTACGGGATATTCCCGCGTTTGTTCATTGCGTCCGATGCCCACGGAATTGTCGGCAGGGATGGGTTCAAGGCTGATTTCGTAGGGCATCCACCGCATAGCGCGGTAGGTTTCTTCCCCTTCTTCTTCACTTTCTAAAACCATTTTCATCACGCGATAGCCGACACTTACCGTCTGGCGGATGCCGTCGATGACATCTTGGAAAATCTCTTCTCCCCGTGCGCTCTTGGAAAAGCGAACCATGGCCTCTCCCTTTTTATCGGCACGAATAACGGCTTGCTCAACGACTCCAACCTGGTCCCCGCCCTCATGGTGGACAAGCAAGGGAGCACCGCTATTGAGCCGGGTCATGTCCACCGACTCGGGGGAGTGATCCAGAATCTCGCGCCCGAACCACCGATCAACCGGGGTTTCCGAGGAAAAGGAAAGCTTTACCGTGCGGTTCTCTTTGTCGATTCCGGCACGATCCAGATTGAGCGTGCGGTATTGAATCGGGAGTGATTTATTCTTCAGAAGCATCTTGCTTCTTGGGAACTGTCAACTTTTATGCCCCGGTATCTACTTCGCCCGTTGGACCGCCCCCGCCAAACCCGCCGCCCCCACCCTCTTGCTGTAGGGTGATGGGCTTACGGACGGGTTCTTCCTTCCAGTCATCGGTGACGGCTGTAGAAACGGCAGGAAGTCTAAGCTTGGCGCGGACCGCTTTTTCATCTTCGAGATTAGGAGTCAAAACGCCAGCGCGTTCGGCAACGCCGTATGTATCCATTTCTTGTCTTCCTTGTAATTCAACCTCTGGGAAGCGGATTCCCTTTTCCGCTGCAATGTTTTCGTCCATAGCGATGCGGTCCATGGTTTCTTCCAAGTCGCCGCCAGCTTCGCTAATGACATCCGAACGGCTCTTGATCCGTCCCGCGATTGCCTTAAGCGCGGCGTCCACATCCTTCTCGGGATCAACCCAAGCCCAACGGCGTCCCTTCCATTGGACCGCCGAAAACTTCTCAAGCTTGGAAATAGGAAGATTGATCTGACCGGACACAATCGCCATAGGCAACCACGCATCAAAGATGGGTGCCAGCACTTGTTCGATAAACCACCCTTGCGTCATCATCCACATTTCGCGCTCGTCCAAAAGACCGCCACGGAGGGACGAGAAGTTCACGCCCTCTAAGTCCTGGGCAAGCATGTTGTAGGACACGTTTAGCCCGGCAGCGATGCCACGGAGAACGCCCTTGCGAAACTCGCCATAGTTTGCATCCGTAGCTGTCGGGTCCCATCCCTTGAACTTAACGCCCATGGGCAATTCTTCGATAACGCCGGGGGCTGCATCCGCTATCGGGCGAGGGCCGTCCTTTGCGTCTGAATCGGCGGGCATGTCTTCGGGAAAGTCTTTTTCGTAGAAGCCCATCTTGCAGGACGAGGCCCTGACCTTTACCAACTCGGCATCCTCATACGCCCCAAGCATCTTAAGGCGAAGCATGGTAGTAACCATCCAAGGTTCCCCACGGCTCTGCCCGATACGATGGCGGACAAAGGGCAGGATGATTTCAGAGGCCGGAACGCGGATCATGCGGAGGTTTCCCGCAATCTGATAAAGGTCGCCGGGGTGTTCCGTAAACATCCAATAGGCAACAGGTTGCTGCCATTCGTCAAACTCAACGCCCATTTTGATAATGTGCTTGTTCGGGAGAACGGCGTTGTAAGTCTCGTTTAGGTAGTCAGCCTCAAAGAGTTGAAGCGCAAACCCAAAGTCGTTATTGAATCCACGAACCAGCCGAATCATGCAATCCCCGTCGCGGGCAGAGCTGCGTAAGACCAGCTTGCAAACTTCGTGAAGGCTCAACTGCTTGGAAGTCGTGCAATTCTTTTGGCCGGACCACTTATACCACGCCTCCTCGATGAGACGATTAGCCAGATAGTCGGGCTTCATCTTCCCTTGGCCGGCGGGTTCCGTCACCCGCATTTGCATGGTGATGCCGTTCTGTCCAAGGACGTTGGCTTCTAGCTCGCCAAGGTATCGGGCAACATAGTCGTTATCCCGTTCCAGCGCACGGCAACGGTTGCGGAGAAGGCAAAGACGCCCCCGCAACTCGGAGTCAGCGGACGTGTTTGTTGCCATCCAATCGGCTGTGAGTCGGTTGATCTGTGCGCCTTGGTAGCTTCGCACCTGCATCATCACGGCAGACTTAAACGCCCGTAGGTCTTCTTGCGTCGAAAGACCCATGCTATTCAACGCACGTTTGAAAATGTTTTTCTTTTTCATGGGCAGATAAATCGAATCCCATGGTTCCGGCTACGGCCTAAGCCTGTCGCCTTTTGCTCGAGCACTACTTCGTTCTTGTAGATGTCACGAAGCTTGTTCAACTCGGCAATCGCCATGCGGTTAACCGATTTGCCGTTAATTGAAAAGTTCTCCATGCCCTTCGGAATGCGCTTGAGCAACGCGGCTTCCACCATCGCCAGGGCTTGCTGCGCCCACGTTTCGGGCTGGGTGATGGCAAGGTTGGGAGCAATCTGAATGCGCCCGCTATCTACGGTCTTCCGCTGTCCGTCGGTCCCGGTGACGAATCCGGCATAGTTGTAGGTTCCCGGGAAAACCTTTTCAGTCAGCTCCGGCGTGAGCGTGGTAAGGAACTCGTCGCCCGATACCGTTGCCGCGACTTCAAACTTAGATGATTGGTTGCCTCCTAAGAAGGCATACGTAAGAGTCCAATCCGCAACCGGAAAGTCCGCAAAACTCTTGGTGAACTTTACAGTATCACCCGCCGTCATAGAGAACGGCACTTGTCCTAGTGTCTCAATAGCCATTATCAACCTTGTCCGAATCGGGAAAGACTAAGCGGACATCCCGCCGATACTACCCCGATCAAGTCAAGATTTTGGGCAAGTCAACCGCATCCGCACATGGGCCACAAATCCAAGACATGTGTATTGGCGCGTTCTTAGTTCCGATCTGTGCGTAAATTTCTTTTGATTCGGACCAAGAAGCATCCCCGCAAATATCGCATATTTCCCCATGCTCACATGACTTGTAAGATAGCTTAACGGGAACGGATATAATTGCTTGGGCCATGGTCAATAGTTCGTTGCAAACCCTCCGCGCCGCGCCCGTCTAGCTCCGCTAAATGGCTGTTGAATAACCTCGGGTTGCGGGGTCTTTTCTTTCTCCATCGTCTCCACTTTCAAGGCCATGACCTTAGCCAGCTTCTCCATGTTGTATCCCAAAAGGGAAAAGGCCGCGGTGGCATACACCCGCAAGTCCAATGCTTCGTTCCGCCCGTTCTTGATGAACTTCTTTTGCGCCTGCCCGAACTTAAACACGGTTTGCACCCGCTCCGAAACCAACTGCTTACACCACTCTTCGTCGTAATAAGTTGGGATGTGGATATACCCAGGCCCCGGCTGGTCGATCTTCAGCCGCCCGTAAATCAATTCCTTGGCCGTATCCGTGCCGATCATAAGCAGAGAGACCCTTTCTACCCCTGACTTCTTAGGACGGCTTACAAGGGGTGTTCCGGCCATAGACGAGCCCTTTACCGCATAGACCCGACGCGATTGCCGGGGACGAATAAAGCTATACGCCCTCTTCGTATGATGCCCCCCGGTATCGATACACACCGCAGACAACCGCAATTCCAATCCCGCTTTGGTCTTCCACGACTTCATCAGGAACGTATCGAGTGCCGCCCATACTTCCGGCCTTGCAGGCGGTCCCATGAAAACCTTATGCTCTACGCCCCAGCTTTCCTCTCCGATACCCCACAAGATCACTTCGCACTCAAGCCGATCATCCTGAACGTCCACCCCGGCGGTAAGCACAAAGCCCTCATCCGGCAATTCATCCGGTAGGTAATTCTCCCTACGGTTTACCACAGACTCCCAAGGCAACTGTTCCGTCTCGTCTTCAAACGTCTCGGCAAGGAACGTGTTGATAAAAACTTGAAGCGATTCCTTGCCCTTCTTCTTGGCATCTAGGAACGTAGCCGCCGCTTGGTGCAGGCGGTTCCTATACCCTTTCTTGGCACGGAAAAGGGCATTCAAGCCACTCAGCCAATACCCCCGATGTCCGTTGAACTCTGCCGTGGGCTTCCAGTATCCCGCCGATACCATGGCCATCCTCGTTTTATCGGAGTGCATAGCTGCACATCCAGGGCATTCAATCTCCGCTTTCTCAGGATGATCCTTGGGCCACTTTACCATGTTCCACAAAAGCGTGTGTTCGTATCCACACTTAGGACAATGCACCATCCAGTTGCGCTTATCCGTCGCTTCGTATTCCGACTCAATGCGACTCATGCCTTTGATCGTCGGGGTGGAAACCTTGAACACACACGCATTCCAAAAGCTCTCAGTTCGGACAACCGCCAAGGCCAAGGGATCTCCTTCTCGTCCCGCACTCATCGGCCATCGGTCCAACTCGTCCCCAAAGATTACACGAACGGGCCGGGACGCTAGACCGCTTGGAGCATTCGCCCCGCCAATGGTGATGTGTCCCCCCGGGAAGCTTTTGTGAAAGATCGTGTTGCCGCTGTCCCTCTGCCTCGCCGGGTTAAGCAGAGAACTCAAGACCGGAGTATCCCGCACCATCGTTGCTAATCGATCCTTAGACCACGCCTCGGCCATCGGCCTCTCTGTCGGCTGGATCATCAGCATAGGCGAAGGGTCTTGATGGATGAAATACCCCACAAGGCAATTCACCGTTTCCGTTTTCCCCGTCACCTGGGATGCCCACATCAAAGTGGTAGAAATGACGGCCGGGTCTAATACGCTGTCCATCGGCTCGCGTTGAAACGGGAAGCAGGTAAACCGCCCGCCGTCTGCGCTGGCCTCCTTGGACAATACCCGGTAGCGGTCTGCCCACTCAGAAGGCAGAAGCTTAGGCGGCGGGTCTAGTAGCTTGGAATGAACGCGCCAACCCTTGTCCCAAGCATCGTCATTATGCTTGTGGTCGATCATGACTAATGCCGGCCGTCTTTAGGTCTTCCAAGATCAGCCTTTTTCTCTCTTCGCTTAAGTCGGGTATGGATGTGATCTTCTGCCTAAGGGTCAAAAGTAAGTCGTCGATCTTCCGCCAAAAGAAATCAGCCGATACCAATCGCCCCTCCGTCTCTTCGTTTTGCATCTCCACTTTTTTCCTTTGCTCTCGCGTAAGTTGAAGCTTCTCACCATGGATATCTCCGTAGATGGCCGCGCATATCTGGCGAGTAGTCCAACATCCATCCGATCCGGGCTCAATCGCCGCGCCCTTGATTCGCGAACCAACAGTTTGGCGGTCCATCCCAAACTCAGACGCAGCTCGGCTTACGTTCCATCTAAGGATTTGTAGGGTCTGTTCACCCACGCCGCTACCGTCCGGCTCGTCCGGGGGCTTCCTGGGCTTACCTGTTGTTGTTTTCATAATTGCCTATGACTAGGAAAATGACAAGAGTCATAACACC
>Ga0172380_10001403_pt1 | contig 41437 bp, 45 predicted proteins | sample Leawe162metaG_FD_119747 | JGI IMG/M metagenome (GOLD analysis project Ga0172380, IMG submission 119747) | Leachate microbial communities from a municipal landfill in Southern Ontario, Canada - Leachate well 162 metaG | ecosystem: Engineered > Solid waste > Landfill > Unclassified | place...
CCCCTGCCTGCCATTTTGGGTCTGCCTGCGTCCATGTAGGGTCGTTCATCGCCATCTCAAAACTGTCAGCAAGTGGCAATAAATCCTCAATGTGTCGTTCGGTGATGCGCTCTCTATCGCGGACAAGCTGCTCCTCATTCCGTTTCTTCCCGTTAAGGAAGTCTGCTCGCGCACGGCTTAAGTCTTCGAGCGATTTCCGTCTTTCCTCCTCGCATACCGCAAGCTTTTCCCGTAGATCCTTCATTTTCTTCGAGGCAAGCGCCTCTTCTTCTCCTGCTTCGATCTCTATATCTTCGGGAAGTGTTTCGGTATCCAAGACTACATCGTTGTCATCATTTCTTTCTACCATAGCGGGAGCATTATATATGCGTTTTTAGGGTGTGTCAAAAATAAGGACACCGCGTTAGCGCTTGTCACCGATTGCTAAGTAAAATCTTGATTCCATCAAGATTTATACTAAGCATCGTCGACCCCAGCTCGCATCGCTTTGTCTCCTTGTGGTCGACAAAGCATTGCTGCGCTTCAAAGAGATATGAAAAAGCCTCCGCGGAGGAGGGTTTTTGTCTTATCTTTTGCGTCAGGTTTCTAAGCTCACTACGTTCGCTAAGAACCTCCTGCCCGGGCTCGCCCGTTTGGACATTAGGAATAGTCCAAACATGGCTCCGCCTCAAAGCGTCTAAACAAAAAGTCCCCGTAGAGGGGACTTTTTGTTAGCGCTTTGCCCATTGTGGGCGCTTGCGTGCTTTGAGGAGGCCGAACTTCTTTCGTTCGACGGCACGAGGGTCTCGTTTGAGGTAACCTGCGCGCTTAAGTACAGTACGACGATCCGCCTTTTCCTTTACGAGTGCGCGTGCAATCGCAAGTTTGATCGCGTCTGACTGAGCTGAAAGTCCACCACCAATGACCTTTGCAGTCACTTCGTAGGTGTCGATACCAGCATCAGGTGTTTCAAATACGTTGAGGATGTTCTTCTGAAGCGTTGGCGCGTAAAAATACTCTGCAAGAGCACGGTCATTTACGAGGACACGGTTCTCCTTTGCTTTCGTGATACGTACACGAGCAGATGCAGTCTTGCGACGTCCGATTGCTTCGATATAAGTTTTCTTAGTAGTAGTCATACAGATATTATTCGGTTACCACGAGATTTTTCATGCGCGGCTTGTGAAGCTTGTTCTTTGGAAGCATGCCTCCAATAACGCGGCGTACAACCTCGCTGTATCCACGGCGCTCTGCAAGGTGTCCAAGCGTCTCTTTCTTGAGACCTCCTGGGTAACCTGAGTATGTCGCAAAGGTTTCCTTGTTCTTCTTCTCACTCACATCAAGCAACTTTACGTTGGTGATGGTGACAAGAACCTCTGCAGGCACGTTCTTTGCAAAGCTTGTCGTGTTCTTTCCGAGAAGCAAAGCCGCAGCTTCAGTCGCTACGCGTCCGAGGCGCTTGTTCTTTGCATCAATGATGTATTCTTTCTTTTCCATATGCATTGTTTATACAAGCTCGATGGTTGCCTCACGGCGACCTGCCTTGGTCTCGCCCATTTTGATAATACGAGTGTAACCACCCTTTCGGTCTACATACTTTGGCGCAATCTCGCTGAAGAGCTTTGCAACAACCTTTGTGTCAGGCTGTCCAAGAGAGCTCAAAACGAGCTTGCGTGAGCTAAGCGTGTCGTCCTTCCCTTTCGTAATGAGCTTCTCAACGTATGAGCGGAGCTCTTTTGCCTTTGCCTCGGTCGTCTTGATCTTTCCATGCTCAAGCAAGGAAAGTGCGAGACCACGCATCAAAGCAGTGCGCTGACTGCGTGAACGTCCGAATGTTCTGTTTTGATTGTGGTGTCGCATAGTTATTCTTTAAAAGCAAGTCGCATTGACTTGAGGACTGATTCAATTTCTTCGATACCCTTTGGGCCCATACCTTCGAGCTCAAGGATGTCATTCTTTGACTTACGCACGAGCCCACCCACAGTACGAATCTGTGCGTTCTCGAGTGAATTCAAGGTTCGTGTCGAAAGATCGAGTGTCTCGATACGAGTCTTGAGCACATCATTGTCGACGTGATCCTGAAGCGGAGCCTCCTCAGCGTCTGCCACTGCCTCTGTTGCAGGGCGAGATTCCTGGAAGCCGATGATTGACTTAAGCTGGTGAATCATCACCTCGATAGAGTCCTCAAGTGCCTCACGTGGAGTGAGTGTACCGTCAGTCTCGATTGAGATGCGGAGACGGTTGTAATCAGTACGATCACCAACACGCATGTTCTCAACCTCGTAGTTCACGCGGCGGATTGGGGTGAAAACCGCATCAAGTGCGATAGTACCGATATCTACCTTATCCTTCTGATGAACCTCGCGTGGTACGTACCCAAGGCCACGTTCTACCGTAATCTCCATGTCGAGCCCTGTTCCTTTTGCAGTGATTTCAGCAATGTGCTGTTCAGGGCTAAGGATGGTGACCTGGCTTGGTGCTTCGATATCTCCAGCAGTAACCTTCTTTGGGTTTGAAACCTTGAGTGAAAGTACTACTGGTGCCTCACTGTGCATCTGAAGACGGACGCGCTTGAGGTTAAGAAGAATCGTTACGACGTCCTCCTTAACACCTTCAATTGTTGAGAACTCGTGCTGAATACCGTTAACCTTAACCTGAGTGATTGCTGCTCCAGGAAGTGAAGAAAGAATGATGCGGCGCAACGAATTGCCAAGGGTGTGTCCATACCCTGGGTAGAGGCCGTCGATCTCAAAGACTCCGGAAAAACCTTCCTCTTTGATTGCGCGTGGCTTCGATGGCAATGCAACGTTTGTTTCGAGCATATGTCTAAACTTAGGTGATAATTAACGGCTGTAGTACTCAAGTACCAACTGCGGATTAAACAGTGTCTCTGTGGGCTCGTACGACGGCTCTGCCTTCTTCTCGCCACTAAGCTCCTTCATGTTGAGCGCGAGCCATGCTGGCGCTGTGTACGTAAGAAGTGATTCATTAAGAGCAAGAAAGAGTGGTGACTGCTTACTCTGCTCACGGATAGCGACCGTATCACCAACGCGAACGCGGTGTGACGGAATATTTAAACGGCGGCCATTTACTATGATATGGCCGTGTGATACGAGCTGTCGCGCAAGACGACGAGTCTTTGCAAGGCCAAGACGATACACAACGTTGTCGAGGCGTGATTCAAGACGCGCAACGAGCTCAGTGATAGGCTGATGACCCTTTGCAAACGCCTCCTTTACGTAGCCTGAGAACTGCTTCTCTGACACCCCGTATGTGAAGCGCATCTTCTGCTTCTCGGTGAGCTGGCGTTTAAAGTCAGACGCCATTCCACCACGCTTTCCTCGCTTTGTGCGTCCAGCACGCGCCTCAGAAAGAGCAAACTTTTGTGTTTGCGTTTTCTCGAAGATTGCTGCGCCGAGTCGCTTTGCTATTTTGTATTTAGGGCCGATGATCATATGCGTGTCGTCTGATTAAATTCTGCGTGGCTTAGGTTGACGAGGACCGTTGTGTGGTACTGGGGTCTTGTCAATGATGTGAGTAATGATGATTCCCTTACTTGAGAAGCCACGAAGTGCTGACTCGCGTCCCGCGCCGACACCGCGGATCACAACATCTGCCTCCTTCATTCCCATCTGCGATGCCTTCTCGCCGATAATCTCACCAACTTTCGCTGCTGCGAACGGTGTTGATTTTCGAGAACCCTTGAATCCCAACGCACCGCTTGATGCTGCAATCAAAGTGTTACCCTTGTTGTCACAAAGTGTAAGAAGTGTGTTGTTGAAGGTCGCAAGCACGTTGAGTGTGCCAACAGCGGCCTTTTTCTTTGGTACACGAGTAAGTGCCGTCGAAGCTGCGTTCGAGTCACTACCTCCCTTCTTAATAATTCTTTTCTTACCCATAGGTCGTTGAATATATACGGATTATCAAATACTAGGTCTTTTCGAGCTTGCGGCGTCCAGATCCCATGGTCTTCTTCACACCCTTAAGGGTACGTGAATTAGTCTTGGTTCGCTGGCCACGTGCAGGAAGTCGCTTTGCGTGACGTGAGCCTCGGTACGACTGAATATCCTTAAGACGCTTGATGTTTGCTGAAACAACGCGCTTAAGCTCACCTTCAATGGTGAAGGCTTCAACTTTCTCGCGAATTGCGTTCTCCTCTTCAGTCGTAAGATCAGTCGCCTTCTTGGTGCGGTCGATCTTGAGTCCATCGAGAAGCGTTCGCGCACGTGAGGTGCCGATGCCGTACACAGCGGTTAAGCTGTACTCGAGCTGCTTGTTATCCGGAATGGTGATACCTGAAATTCTCATACCTAGCCTTGTCGCTGCTTATTGCGCGGTTTCTTTTTATTAATCACATAAATACGGCCACGACGACGCACAATTTTGTCGTCAGGACTGATTTTTTTCACTGATGAGCGGACTTTCATGTTGTTTAAAGACGTTTAGCGATGCGAGCTTTTCCTCCGTATGGTTCAGGAACTACACCGACACGGTCACCGACAAGGACGCGAATTTTATATTTGCGCATTTTACCTGCGAGATAGGTAATAACCGGTTTCTCGCTCCCGTCTAGTAATACGCGAAAAAGCGCATTAGGGAGCGCCTCCTCTACGGTTCCATAGACTAGAATGTCCTTGTCTGATTTATCCTGCATCAAACGAACGAGAGTGTAACAAAATAAAAACAAACCGTCAACAGCCCACCCCTGGAAAAGTCCGACAACGAGCCTTTTCTCGTCATTAAGGGGTCACATTGAGTACCTCCTCTACCTCTATTCCCTTCGGAGCGTCAGGAAATGAACCTGCCCAGAATGGTCTAATCTCTGCCTGAGCGCTGCGAATCGATGGATAGCTCGCAAAGACTGCAGCTGCGTCATTCTTACGGATACCTACAAGCTCATTCTTAAGAGTCTCCTCATCAAATTGCCATACGACTCGTGCTGTTCCTTTGAGCATGAACTCAAGAGTCTGGCGATCAGCGATGTCCGAGATTGTAGTGGTTGCTGAATCATACGTGAAGGTGAGTGTAGATGGATCAATGATACGTACTGGTTCACCTTCATAGTCGGGTACTCCCTTATCGGCGATATATCCCGCAAAGGCATCCTCCTTGAAGAGTGGTACCTGTAAGCGCGCGCGTTCCTTAATGGTCGCGAGTGAGTTCCCGTACTCCGTTGCAGGAAGTGATTCAAAAGAGATGGCAACGGCGCCGTCATAGAATACGAATCCAGCAGGGCGCTCGTTCTGAAGCCGTGAGAGGAGTGTATTACGGAGTTCAACATGTAATGCCTGTTGTGCTGTTGCCAGCTCTGCATCATCAAGTATGTACTTTTCACCTTCAAACCCGCCAGTGAAGCCTGCCGTTGATTCTGCATACATGCGATCATACTGGTCTGAACCCTTGAGGCCAGGAATGGTGAATCGCTGTGCAGGAATGTTGTACTGCTCCCCTGCTCCATCGGCAAATACATCGGCAGACACACTACCAGGAGTACCGTCCTTTGCAGGAGGTACCTCAATTGATTCCGTGATGCGGAAGATGAGCCCGTCTGCAGTCTCAAAACGAGTGTTCTTGATTAAGCGCTGCATCGCATCTCCTGTGTTGTACACAAAGATTTTGCCTCCTGCCTGCTCTCGTACCTCCTCTTTACCTTCAGCTTTTACCTGTTTTTCACCCGTTGCCTCAAGCGTGAGTAGTTCATACCCGAGTTCACCAACCTGCGGATTCGTGCTTGCAACGACAGAAGCTTGCACTGCCACATCTTTAATCTTTGGAAATACCGTAACGGTTGCGCCTCCTAAGAGCAGATTCACAATAATGCCCGAACCAACGACAAGAGCCACGAGTACACTGCTGATGATGACACGCTTTCGTTTTACATTATTTCCGTCGAGAATCTCTATCGTTGAGAGGTCTGGATCAAATTCTGATGCGGGTTGTGTAGGTACTTCAGGTTGTCGCGGAGCAATATCTTGTTGAGGGCGCTGTCGCGTACCAACAGAACGCGGTGGCTGTGGCTTTGGACCAGCTGGTCGAATATCCTGGAGATTCCATTTTTGTGCCATATCTTTTAATTATACCGTAGTTGAGGCGTCCAATTCGCCGCAGCCATGCAGTTTGTGGAAAAAGCGCGCGATAAGGGCAATGTGTGTATCGGGTACAAGTCCAGGTACTACTTCATGAAGAAGAGTGTGTTCAAGATCGAGCATTCGAGGTTCTGTCTTTGTTGCAGTAGAAAGGGCGTTTCGGAGCATGTCGCCGAAGAGTTGCCCGTACGGGTGGCGTACTGTGATTGCCGTGTCGCGAGGCAGTGTGCGATGGAGGAGTAATGTATCAAGCGCCTTAGCAATTTCTTGTGTGTAGGCGGCTGCTTCTCGTACAAGCTCAGGCCGTTCGGTGAGGTGGCTACTTCCCTCTGCCGCAATCATGGTCTCGATATCGCTTGCAGGGCTCCCTGTTTCTTTCATAACACCCCGTATGAACGTGTTACTGCCATACGGCACACAAGTGTTTTCAACGAGAAGATTATTTTCAACGATGCCAAACTCTGTCGCTTCTCCCGTTACATCGATTATAGAAAACGCGCGTGTTTGCGGATACAGGTCGCGAAGCACGCAATAGAGACCGAGAAGATAGGTATGAACCTTCAGTTCAGCAGTCGGAAACAGTTTTGAGTGGACATCATTAAGCGCAGCGATAATTTCGCTCGGTACGAGTCCTACCATATGGGACAAACTACATACCGTACCCATTTTATGAATCGGATTAGCCACGACGTAGTCATTGATGGCGATGTCCATTGTTGCGCGCTCCACCACCTCAAAGGCATCATGTGCCTTTTCAGCATCCTTTCGCACCTGAGTGAGGATTTCATCCTCAGCGCTTTCTGCAAGATCGTGGAGAAGGCTTTTGGTGATTTTAAATGGTTCGTCATTCTCATACGAGACACTCCGTGCAAGTGTATACGCCCATGGAGAGCCACAGGTGACAAGCATGCGTGAGATTTTTGCCTTCGCATTATGTGTACGAAGTGCAGTCTGTCCTTCTTGTGAGAGGGTTAGAGATGCGCCAAGGAGTGCTTCACGTACACGGCGCACGTCCTGTTTCTCGGTACTCACGCGGAGTATCGAGCGGGTGCTGTAAATAAGTGTCGGGAGCGCGCGGTCAGGATGCGATTCCACGATGGCGGCACCCACGCTTCCTGATCCAATATCAAACAATACGCCATACACAGGCATACTCTCCCGCGAACCGAACCGGAACATATGCGTACAGTATACCCTGCTCCTCTGCATTTTAAGCCTCGGTAATCTACAGTGTTGGAATATAAAAAGACCCAAACAATGTTGTTTGGGTCTTTTCGTAGTCCCCTATACCGTGCGTATATGCGCTAGACAAGCACTGCCTTGATACGACGTACGCCGCGCGACGACGCCTCCTCTTTTGTAATCTTGAAGGTGCCGGTAATAGTGCCTGTTTCCTCTACGTGAGGACCACCACAGAGCTCACGAGAGTACACGGTGCCCTCGCTGTCCGATATGGTATACACCTTTACCTGGTCAGGATACCGATCCCAGAAGCTCCCTTCAATCGTTGGATCATTTTGTGCAGCTTCCTTTGCGATTGTTTCAATGGTGACCTGCGCCTTCTTTCCGATTGCGTCATTCACATATGTTTCCACACGTCGGAGTACGTCGTCTCCAACCTTTTCGTCATACGTAAAGTCGAAACGAAGACGTTCAGCAGTGATGTTTGATCCTGCTTGGTGCACGCCTTCTCCGAGTTCTTTGCGAAGTCCTGCAAGAAGGAGGTGTGTTGCGGTATGGTACATGACCGTCTTTTCTGAGGCGTCCGCAAGACCGCCTTTGAATTTTTGCTCAGCGCCCGCGCGTGAACGGACACGATGCTCTTCCATAAGTGCGGTAAAGCCTTCTATGTCGACAGTCATTCCGCGTTCATGGGCTATCTCCACCGTGAGTTCAATCGGGAATCCGTATGTTGTAAAGAGTTCAAAAGCATCTTTTCCACTCACCTGTAGTTGCGTATTGAGACGTATGTTGTTTATATCTTTGATTTTCTCAAATGGAACTCCATTTATTGTCTTGATTTTCTCAACAGGAATGTCATTTATGCTTTTCACAATTGTGAAAAAGCGCTTCATGCCATTCTTCAATGTTTTGCGGAATTGCTGCTCTTCACCGTAAATAACATCGATGATGTCTGCCTCCCGCTCTCGAAGCACAGGATACTGCCCTGCATAGGTGCTGATGACGCTCTTTGCGAGGAGCTTAAGCTCTCCCGCAGGAATGCCAACCATGTCCGCATACCGCACGGCACGGCGAAGCAGACGACGCACAAAGTACCCTTGTTCAGCATTGCCAGGATAGATACCGTCACCAATCATGAACGTTGCGCCACGGAGGTGGTCAGCGATGACGCGGAATGCAGTGCGATTTTCAGCGTATGACTTTCCAGAGAGTGATGCGATTTGTTCGATGACGTGCTTGAGGAGATCAATCGTGAATACGTCAGCGTCGTTGTTAGCAGCAGCTGCAATGCGTTCAAGTCCACCCCCGAAGTCGACATTTTGCTTGGGTAGCTTCACAAAACTACCGTCGTCTTTCTTGATGTATTGAATGAATACAGAGTTACCAATCTCCATAAAGCGTCCACAGTCACAGTTTGGATGACAGTATGCGCCGTATTTTGTGTCATGCTCTATTCCGAAATCATAAAAAACCTCGGTGTCTGGACCACCGATTTCGCCAACAGGCATCTTTTCAGGCTTTCCTGCACGTGACCACCAGTTCTTTGAGGAGTCATAGTAGAAGATACGCTCACCCTCTTGCATACCCCGTTCACTGCCTGCCGCTTCGCTTCCCATATCGGCAACACCGTGTGAGACACCTTTTTCAGTAAAAAACTTTTGCCAGAGCGTTGCTACTTCCATATCTTTTGGTACGCCTGCTTTCTCATCACCGAGAAAAGCGGTCACGTAGATCTTTGCAGGATCAAGACCCACCTCTTCGGTAAGAAAACGAAAAAGCCACTCCACCTGTTCAGTCTTGAAGTAGTCACCCAACGACCAGTTGCCGAGCATCTCAAAGAAGGTCGTATGGCGATTGTCGCCGACCTCTTCAATGTCCTCCGCGCGGAAGCACTTCTGTGAATCTGCAAGGCGCGTGCCCGCAGGATGTGTTTCTCCCATCAGGTATGGAACCAAAGGTTGCATACCACTACCCGTGAAGAGTGTGGTGGGGTCATTTTCAGGCACGATTGCTGCAGACGGGATGATGGTGTGTCCCTTTTTCTCCATAAACGCTAGAAAGCGGGAGCGTATTTCGTTTCCAGACATAAGTATGAAGAGTGTATCGTAAAAGTGATTGTGCTGCCACAAGCGCTTGCTACAGGTCTATAGCGCCCTTTCTAATCAGCAAGTATCGCTGAAACAGCACCTGCGCATGCGTCTCCTACACACTCAAGGAGATTCGTTGCGTCACCGTAGAAAAAGACTTCGAGAAGGTATCCAATCACAACGAGCATAAGTCCGAGTGCAGTGAAGTAGCGCTCGCGACGAAGTGCTGCAAGCACCACATTATCGATTCTGTGCTCCTTAATGATGTAGTCGTGTACACGGAGAATGGCGATACCGAGTACTAGTTTACCAATAGTGCCAATAGTAAGTCCCCAGAGCAAAAGATTCATACGGGTCTATGATGGCAATATTTTTCCCTCTTTGCAATTAACAACTACTGCGCAAACTTTTTAAGTTGTTCCTTGACAGTGCGTATTGGTCCTGCGCCGCTAATCACCATACGTGAAGAATCAAGATATTTTTTGAGTGCAGCATTCACTCGTACACGGGTCATATGTGCAATATCCTTTTCAAAGGCATCAAATTCTTCTTGCGTAATGCCTGTGGCAGCTATTTTATGCTGTTCCCGAACCCGCTTCATGAGTGAGTCATCAATGAGTGCAAAACGAGTTTCAAGTATACGTTTAAATCGCACAAGTTCGTCTTCGGTGATGCCTTTCGTGCGAATGCGCTCTATTTCACGGAGTGTTGAGGTGACACCCTGTACTGCATCCTTGGGTGCGAAGAATGTGCCAATTCTCCAGAATCCTTGCGTAAGCGCAGTGACACCCTCTGTGTTTGCATAGATGCCATACGTTAGACCTTCCTTTTCACGCACGATACTCATGAGACGACCAGAGAATCCTCCTTGTATACCTAGAACGCAGAGACCAAAAGAAAGTGCCGTGAAATCAGTATCAGTTGATAGAAGTGGCAGTGCACCACCAAGACTAAACTCTATGTTTTGCTTATGTGGAATATCGAGGAGGGTCACCGTCCGCGTTGCTCCACTTAAAACAGGGAGCGCCACGCCACTCGTTGCTTTCGATATGAGTGGAAAGAGGTGCGTGAGCGTTTTCTCGATACGCGCACAGTCTTTCTTTGTGCCTCCTATAGCTCCATATGCTGCTGAGTGGTGCATCACGGTGTCATGGAGCGATACAATTTCTTTCCGCGAGACCTTCTTTGCTTCTTCGCGCATGATATCAAGATCGTATGTATAGCGGTAGTCGGTCACGTCGAGGAAAGCATTTGTGAAATTCTGTCGCGCACGTGCTGACGCATTCTCTTTTGCAAGTTTTAATTCCTCTACATAGCGCTTCTGTATGCGCTTCAGTTCTTGTGCTTTGAAGTGCGGTTTTTCAAAGATACATACAAGGAGCTTGAGTGTTTTCTCAAGCATTTCATTGCGTGCGCGCAGCTGCACGCGGATGGCGTTACCTTCATCAAATATCGCAATAGATGAGCCAAGGTTGCCGAGTATATCGAGGAACGCATGTCGATCATATGTTCCGCATCCTGAAAGAAGCATTTCGGTATAGATATCACGGAGTGCTTCAGAACGCTTGGTGTGGAGCGTATTTGTATGAATTGAAAGCTCCACCATCGCAAATGCTGCGTGCGCATCGATTACCTTGGATATCGGTGAATGAGTAACAGTCATATTATTTCTTTGTTCCCTTAAAGTACCCAAGCGTCACATTCTTTGAATCAGCAAGCTCGCGAATACGCGCGAGGATATCCTGCGCCGTTATTGCTTTGAGTATCTTCTCAGAATCAAAGAATGCTTCCCACGCCCCTGCTGCAACGTATTCAACGAGTGCAGATACGTACGAAAGACTATTCTCGCGCTCAAGTGCTTCCTGCATAAGCACTTTTGCGATTGTTTTCTTGAGATAGGGTTTGATAGTGGCGATGGTAAGCGCATCAATCTCTTTGCGAATCAATTGGTACACTGCATCGTGTGTGTCAGGCTTCGGAATAGTGACGAATAATAGACCAAGGTTTGTTTCGTACGTTGGTTCAAGAGTTACCTCAAGATGTACCGCCTTACCGCTGTCTACGAGTGCTTTCTGCAGTATGCTATCTTCCCCACCTGCCAAAAGATCAAAGGCGACCATGGTTTCAAACCATCCAGTACTTGGAAAGCCAGGATGCTTCATACCAACCGCAAGAATTTGCTGCGTTGAATCACGCTCAACTGATACGGTACGAAGCCCCTCTTGCTTTGGCTCGCGGAAAGTCTGCCGTTCGGTGAATGTTGTAGATCGTGGCAGATTTCCAAAGCGTGCAATCACGCATTCCTTCATCTCACGTTCAGTCACATCTCCTGCAACAATCAGGAGTGCATTTTCAGGCGTGTAGTGAGCTCTATAGAAGCGTTCCAATTTCTCGGGAGTGTATGCTTCGATATCTTCTCTGAAACCGATGGTCTCGTGACCATATGGATGCGATTCAAAGGCGGCAGTCACCATCGACACAGCGAGTGCGAATTGTGGATCGCCTGCATACATGTCGAACTCGCTGAGTACATTTTTTTGTTCAGGCACGAACTCACGCGCATCGAGAAGTACGTGATGCATGCGTTCTGCCTCAATACGTAAGGCCCTATCAAAATGTGCTTTCGGATATGAAAAGAAATATGATGTACGATCCTTCCAGGTATTTGCATTGAGTACGACACCAATCTCTTTCTCAAAGCGCATCGCCCCCGCCTCCTTTTTTGCGGTGAAATCAAACGACGTAGGCTTAAAGAGCATATGTTCAAACATGTGCGCAATACCAGTCTCGCCACGCGCTTCATCGCGAGAACCAACAAAGTACACAATGTCTGTGGTCACAACCCCAGTACCGAATCGCGGTACATGCAAAACACGCAGTCCATTTGTAGTGACGACGTATTCAGTGATATCGCTGACCGTTTTAATCTTTCGGAGCGCAGGCTTCTTAGTACTCGTTTCTTTTCTTTTCGACATCAAGGATGAATTGCTTATATTCGGCAAATACTGAATTGAACTCGGAGAGTATAGCATTTTTGAGACTTCGGTTGAGAATATTGCTGAGTTCTTGGTAGAAGCGGAGACGGTCGTCAATCGCGCTACCAAAGTCGGCGAGAAAACGTGTATGGTCCTCGTAATATTCTTCCACCATTGACCGCATGTTGTGAATTTTATCCGCAGCGACCACGATAAGTGAATGTTCATTACCTCCCTTAAGTTGCTTCAGGTACTGTTTCTTTCGGGCTGCAGTATTTGGATACTCGGTTGATTGTGCATTTGGTTCGGTGAGTGTGCTCACAATGGTAGCAACAGGACCACCAAAATCTTCGGTAAGTTCCTCAAGGGTGTAATCAGTGTCCTCTAACGTATCGTGAAGGAGTGCACCGACGACCGCGTTCTCATCGTCTACATAGTCAGCGACAATCATTGCCACCGCATAGAGATGCGTGATGTACGGGTACGGTACTGAGCCCTTGCGCACCTGGTCCTTATGCAGAACCGCTGCTGCACGTATTGCTTGTTCGATTGCGTATGAGTAGCCCATAGTAGTGATAGTGTGTGCGTCTTGAATTATTCTGCAAAAGCGCCCTCTTGTACAAGCAGGCGACGCTTCTCACGGTTTCCTCCTCGATTGTAGTTACCTAAAGAGCCGTCGCTTTTAATTACTCTGTGACACGGTACCGAAGAATCATAGTTTGCACGCATGACCGCGCCAACCGCTCGTGCGGCTTTTGGGTTACCTGCCTTTTCTGCGACCTCACGGTACGTCATAGTCTTTCCTTTCGGTATATTGCGCACAATCGTACGCACTTTTTCTCTAAAAGCAGACATATTATTTCTTTTTCTTTGTATGAAGTGCCAAAAGTTTCTTCCCTGAAGCCTCTCGGTATGGACAGAACTCACACTTTGCGCCCGATTCTGGGAACGTCTCGTTATCAAGACACTCTTTAATCTTGTGGAGTGTTGGCTCGATCCAAGAACTATCACCCTTGCATGGCACGAGTGTTGTTTCAAACGTGAGTGTGTCATTGAAACCATCGGCATCAAACTTGCCGTTTGCATACACGAAGTACCCTGTCGGCAAGACCTCGAATCCATTCTTTGCAAAGAGCCACTGGTACACGCCAATTTGTCGGCGATACTGATCCTCCCACGATGAATCGGCAAGCGACTCAATTTTTCCTTCTTTTGATGTTGCTTTGTAGTCTACAACAATAAGTTTTCCGTCTGGCTGTTGCCAAATATCGTCAACAGCGCCTGAGACTACCAGACCAGTTGGTTCATGGTGATACGCTATGCCAGTGAAGTTATCGCGCCATGCATCAAGATCGGCGTGTTTGAACGGTACTGCATCTACACTATACTGTTTCATTAAAGGGTGCGGAGTTCCTTTCTTTCGATACACGTCAAATTCTTTCTTGAAGAGTGCGTCGACAGCAACGTTGAGGGTGAACGCTGGACCTCGCGGTCGTGCGGTACCGAGTTTATTATCGAGATAAAAACAGCGTGGACACTCAACAAAGAGGTCTATTTTTGAACGTGACAATCGCCACTTCGGACCCCCATAATTCCAATCACTGTTTCGATTCGGATTGTATCGCTTCTCAAACGCGGCCATATGTTCACCAGTATACCGCAAAAGAGCACCCGAAGGTGCTCTTTTGTGAAGATATTGTGTCTTTGAGGTCTACTCTGCCTTAAATTGTGCGCTGATGCCTACAACGGGCATATCCTCTCCTAGATCAAAAGAGCGTGCTCCTTCGTTTGAGTAGAACAGTGCTTCATAGGTGCCACCAGCAACTGTTGGGCGTACGAGATTGACGGTGCCTGGCTGAAGGCCAAGTGCTACGTCATATCGTGCTGCGCCAAGGACATTGCCAGGAGTACCATTTGCGTATTCGCGCACAACTACCCAGCCACTTTGGTCTGGATATGCAACACGCTCAAGGGTAACTGATGATCCTGCTTCTTGATTTGCAACACTGAGTGCACGACCGTTTGTAGCGGTGCTTGCACCTGTCTCTGAAGAAGTTGCATCTCCATCTTTGGTGTCCTTCTCAGTATTCTCAGTCTTAGCGGTGTCCTCTTTCTGAGTTGGCTCCATGTCCTTTGGTGCTGGTGAAAACATCCACACAAGGAGACCTCCAATCAAGAGTCCGCTAATGAATGCAACGACGGTGCGCTGACTTGCCTGTGTTTCTACATCTGTCATACAAACTGAATTCTGACGCTATGGGTAATAATCGCGATTATACCACGCAAAATACGCTTGAAACCCTTTTCATGGATTCGGCATTTTGAGTCTTAAGTTGTCAAAAAGAATCAGCAAATACTGCTGAAAATCAGTCTATTTTGACGCGCAGAGCATACCGACTTCGTGGAGCACCGCATCGATCTTTGATCCCTGAATACCAATACTATGGAGTATCTGAGGCTTTCCAACGAGTTCTGAGGCGAGTATGACGCCTTTCTGCAAGAGCTCCTGTTTATGTCGTGCGGTAAGTTTGGTGAGTGCAGTCACTGGGTACAGCCCATGCCGTTCAATACGTGCATGCAGTGAATTCTCCTTTGGATAATCCCAACTCAAGAGCTTGATACCTGCACACGCTGCGTACTTTGTCGCAGCACTCGTGAACTTGGTGTTTGTGATCACGTAGAGCGATATGATGCCACAAACGTCTTCGCTACAGATGCGTGCTGCACTAAGGTCAAGAAATCGAGCATACGAGTAGAGTGCAACCTGAAGATCTGATTTTACACCAGGATGTGAGTGAAACTTTGCTTCAGCCACAAAGCTGTCGCTCGGCGAGTATGCCGCAAGATCGATTTCGTGCGTTGCGCATTTTCCTCGCAAGACAAGTCGCCGTTTCGTTTTATAGCCCTCTGCTTCGAATATCTTCCCTAAATAGTCTTCAAAGGGAAAGCCTGTCGGACCAAGACTGAATACCGCACGTCTCAGAGAATATTTTGCGGCAACAGGGTCGTTACTCTCGCGAAGCATTTCAAAAGCCTTCTGATAGATGAGTTGGGTACGCATTCCTTCTTCAAGAGAGCGTTCAATATCGCGCACGATATTGTCGATCTCATGTGGCTTTGCGCCTGCGCGCTTCAGGGATGTGATCAATTTCCGTTCCTTGAATTCTTCCAGTGTGCCGTCTGCCTTAAGGATTTTCATGGGTTCATTCTACCCCATCAATGATGCCACCGCCCAGACAGACATCCCCATCATAGAATACGCATGATTGCCCTACTCCCGGTGTTTCAATCTTAGTCTCAGCCACGGTGAGGAGTGCGGTACCGTTATTTCCTCCTTTGAGGTGTACCACAAATGGCTTTTGCCGATAGCGGAATTGCGCTTCACAAGTTTCTCGCGGTGCACTGATCCAGTTGATGTCGCGTAGTATGATATGCGTTCCTGTAAGCGTACGCACCGTTGGAGCAACCGTAATCGTGTTCTTCTCCATGTCCTTTGTGACCACATACTGTGGCACTCCCTTGTGAGTCGCGCTCGTTATGGTGAATCCGTGACGTTCTCCCATCGTGTAGAGGAGTGCTCCCTCATGCATGCCGATCGAATTTCCTTCCGTATCAAGTACTGCACCTGGCGTCGTCTTTGTGTACTGTTTCAAAAATTCCTTCATGTCGATATCGCCAAGGAAGCAAATACCCTGACTATCTGCTTTTGCAAAAGTAGGAAGGTTTGCGCGCTCTGCTTCTTTGCGAATGACTGCCTTAGTGCTGTTGCCCACAGGAAAGAGTATTGATGCACGCTGTGCCTCCGTAAGTGTCCATAAAAAATAACTCTGATCCTTCTCGGTATCAACGCCGCGCATAAGCATGTGCGCACCTTCGTGCTCTTCCATACGCGCATAATGCCCTGTTGCTACCCTTGTAACACCGCGCTCACGCGCAAACGAAAGGAAAGCGCCAAATTTTACATACTTGTTGCACATGACGTCAGGGTTTGGAGTTCTCCCTGCAGCGTATTCACGAATCATGTATGCCGCCACCTCATCACGGTATGCAGCTTCAGCATCGCAGGTGAGAAATGGAATACCAAGGACGGCTGCAACGCGCATAGCATCACGTCGTTCAGTCTCCCACGTGCACGGAATGAAATCGGGTTGCCACGTCTTGATGAATACTCCCGTGACATCGTAACCAGCATTAATAAGTCGCACCGCAGCGACGCTCGAGTCGACACCGCCTGATAACCCTACAAAGACGCGTTCTTTCTGCATGACTTAGACCGTACCACAACCTTCTGTTAGCGCAAATAGCGGGCCTTATTTTGTTTGTGTTGTTCAAATGTTTCTGCGTAGTAGAACGTACCGTCATCGGCGGTAAGGTAATACATGTATGGTGTTTCTTCTGGATAGAGCGCTGCCTCAATCGATTCAAGACCAGGGTTTGCGATTGGTGTTGGGGGCAGTCCTCTCCGCGTATAGGTATTGAACGGTGAATCGCGCTCAAGATCCTCAATGGTGAGTTCAGCACTCGTTTTGTCGAGCAGGTAGTCAAGTGTCGCATCTACCTGAAGGGCCATGTTGATGTCGAGTCGATTATGGAGGATACCTGAGACACGCTTTTTCGATGCCATATCCTTCGCTTCCCGCTCAATGATGGATGCAAGGATGATAATGTCCTCCATGGTGAAATCAGACGCGCCTATCGCTTCCTTGTAGGGCGCAATCTTTTCTGCAAAGGTGGTACGCATAATCGATACGAGCTCTCCTTCAGTGGTATCGAGTGTCACGTAATACGTATCAGGAAAGAGAAAACCTTCCTCGTCTTTTGGTAATGGTTCCGGTATTGGTGCGTAGGCCTCTGGGTAATATGCGCGCATATCAGCAACGACAAATCCTTCAGGAAAAGTCACGCGAAGCAACGGTGACTGGTACGTGCCGAGGGTAAGCGCTTCAGCAACTTGGTGCGTGGTAAGTGCTTCAGGAAAACGATATGAGCCTGCGCGCACCACTGGTTCATCAGAGACTCGAAAGAGTGCGGTGTAGAGCATGAGTGACGAACGTACCACGTGCTCGTCCTCAAAAAGATCTGCGATGGCAGAGAGGGTCATGCCTTCCTTGACTATAATGTCGGTCTCAATTGGGAATGCCTCTGGAGGCGTGTTTGCATTCGATGCCCATGTAGCCAAAATCACCAATATTCCGAATACTGCAATACCGAGCACGAGCATATATCTAAAGCGCGATGCCGGTTTGCGGGGTCTCTGTAGTACAAAGTCAGGCATGGGTTAGGAAACAGGAAGATTCGATGGTGCTTCAGCACGCTTTGAAGGAATACGGCTCAGAGTAGGTGTACCCGCAACCTTTCCAGGGAAATGGAATACCGTCGCAAGCTCCTCGACAGTCATTACCTTTGGTTTATCAGCATCAGAGTACGCTGTATACGTGCGCCGTTTGTACTCATCAAGCTCCGCTTGCTTAAGCGCAGTTTTGCGACGATCCTTAGGATCCTGCCACCAGTTCCAGTTGAAGTCGGTACGCCACCGAACACCAATAGCATTACGATTGAGATCGTCGTAGCTACGCCAAGCGCTAATGAGTGCTCCAATGCGCTCGCCAGGATTAAAAGCTTCCTTCTTTGCGATGTACATCCCGCGAATGGCAGTATTGAATGCATTTTTTCCAAGACTGCGCTCAATGGCACGCACTGTCTCTATTTCGCTACTAGAGAGATTCATCATATTCAAGGTAGTACCCTTCTCAGGATCCTCCTTAAGACCCACACGCTTGTTTGCTTTCTCAATGATTTTCTTTATTTCTGCACGGACGTCATCCTTCCAGTCAGCTTCTGTTGCGAGAGCACCTTCTTTGAACGTGACTTCGCGATTTGCATTGATGAGTATTTGCATCCATGCATATTCTCCAGGACCCATGCTGCCAAGCATCTCAAGCATGCCAGTGATTGGATCAATCTTCTCTTCTTCATCAGGCATCTTATCGAGTCCGTACTCGATATAGGTCTTTATCGGATATGCGCTCTCCTTTTTAAGACCGAAGTGCAGGGAGAAATAACTGAAACGATTCGTGTCCCATGGTATCTCTGCCGTGTAATCGATTTCGAGTTCATGAACTTCAATACCAGGGTATTGCGCATAGAGTTGCGTCTCTATGATGTTCTTAAACTTTTTTCGAGGAGTATTGATATAGAAACGCACATCTCCACCGCGCGAGACAAGCTCAAGCGCATACTGTGGGGGATGCTTGCCGTCCCAGTATGTCTGCACATGGTTGTCGGGAGCCGCGGTCTGATGCATTTGCATGAACACAAGCTCCATTGCCTCAGGTGACTTAAGTACGTCTTGCGGCAACTTTATTTCCAAGGTTACCCTTCCCTGCGCCAGGTTGTATTTCTTTTGTACATATTCAAGCCATTTCCCAAAAAAAAGGAAGAATGTGATGGCGGGAAGCCATAACGGCATACTCAACGTCATGAAGGTGAGGACGACGTTTGAATCGAGGTCGAGTACAAGAAAGACAGCAATCGCAGCAAATAGGCCTAAGAAGGCTATGATATAGGTAGTATCCACGCCGAATTTCTCCAGCGACTCAAGGGGACTCGACATACGGGTGTATGGCAATATTGTACCGCATGCACGCGTACATAGGGTATAGGGGCGTGAACAGCTCCTTCTCCCGTACACAAAAATACCCGCCAAGATATCGGCGGGTATTTTTGTGTATACGTGTCTTTATTCTACGAGGAGGTAGTGTCCATCAGGGAGTTTCTTGAAAAGTATGGTGTCCTGAAGATTGACGATGATGGTGTTGTCCTTCACGTAACGCTCTTTGCGTACTTTGTCTATGATTTCTTCGCGCGTAAGCGGTCCGTGTGTTGCGAGAATCTGGCGGAGTACGTCCTTCACAACGCCTGCAGAGTATCCCCACTCAGAGAGTGCGTAGAGACCGCGACCTACGAGTACAAATCGTTGATCCTTAATGAGTTCGTTGTGCGTCGTGGCAACATGTGCCTTCTTGCCGAAAAGTCCCTTGATTGCCTCTGCAACTTCCTTGAAGTGCATCGGTGAACCATGGCGCTTCACGGCGAGGTATGCGTAATCACGGATACCCTTTGCACGCACGTTAGGACTTGCTGCGTATCCCCACTCACCGAGCGGATTACGGTCGATAAGCTTCGACATAGCAAGCCATCGCTTGAGAATCTCCTCTTCATGGTAGCGATCCTCAAGGTGTACGAGCTCAACACGGAGTCGTGCAAGCATATCTTCTTCTGAGACAAGCTCATCCTCACCGATTGTCTTCATAACACTCTGAATAGCACGTTCGACGGTCTCAGAGAGCTTCTTTTCTACACACCATCGGCAGTTAAAAGCATCATTCTCGCGGATACGCTCAAATGGATTGCCTACTACAAGCATGAAGTAGAGGTGGTTCTTGAGGGCCTGCTCTGTAGTGAGTGCATTAAAAAGATCTTGCTCGCTCACGACGCCACCAAGGGTATGTACCGCATCTTTGAGTTCCTCAAAGGCAGTATCAAACTCGCTATATAGGTCAGACTTCTGAATGGTCTGAATACCATAGTTTTCGATTTGGCGTACGCGTTCTCGCGTAATACCGTAGATCTTACCAATCGATTCAAGGGTGTGTGTTTCAGGAGTAGCGCCAAGCCCATAGCGCTTCTCAAGCACGTCTCGGGCTCGATCAGGAAGAATCGAAAGCAGTCTTTTGGTTACATTCTTGGGCTTAAAAGTAATCATATAGTGATATACGGGCTTGTTTTTCGGTAAAGCTGTGGCTTCATTTTTATCACGGGATTGACTATAAGTCAAATGCCCCTCATACCCCACCCTAGAGAATGAAGTTTATGATCTTGTTTGGTACGTAAATCACCCGCTTTGGTTCACTTGTGAGACGTGCGACAAGCGCAGGGTCTGTCTGAATAATTTCGCGCACTGTCTCCTCAGAAGCGTCTACAGGAACAGTGACATTACCGCGCATCTTGCCGCCTATCTGAACACCAATAGTCACGGTGTCGTTTACGAGAACCGATACATCAGCGATAGGCCACCCGACAGTATGGACGGATTCAGACTCCCCTGCTTCGTGCCAGAGTTCTTCAGCTAAGTGTGGGGCAAACGGTGCAAGAAGCTTCAGGAATGCCATGTATGACTCTTTTGAAAGTCCTGACTTCTCAACATGGTTAATAAGAATCATGAGTGTGCTTATTGCGGTGTTGAATTTGTACACGACGATGTCGCCATGTACCTTCTGAATGGTCTTTTGTACAAGCTTTGTGGTTTCAGGTGTCTCTACGTCTGCAATGTGCGCGGAAAGACCGTTCACACGCTCTAGGAAGCGCTTAAGACCTGCAATACCCTGCATATCCCACGGATAGTTGGTAGGCTCGCCATACGGTCCCATAAAGGCAAGATACATACGCACGGTATCAGCACCCAAAAGGCGCACCTGTTCATCAGGATCAATGGCGTTTCCTTTTGATTTGCTCATCTTGTTACCATCAGGACTTAAAACAAGTCCGCGGTTCAAACGCTTTTTGTATGGTTCAGGAGTCGTCACGAGTCCAAGATCAAAGAGTGCTTTGTGCCAGAAGCGTGAGTACAAAAGGTGCATGGTGGTATGCTCCGCGCCACCTAGGTAGAGATCGACGGGCATCCACTCGTTCTGTTTTTCGAGTGATGCAAGTGACTCAGTATTCTCCGCATCAAGATAGCGTAGGAAGTACCATGAAGAATCAACAAAAGTATCCATGGTTTCAATTTCGGGTGTCCAGCCCTTTCCAAAAATGCGTTCAACACGCTCGCGAAGCTCAACACTCTTTGCAAGTGGCGGTTCGCCCGTTGGGGTGAAGTCGACATCAGTCGGGAGTATCCATGGCAAATGTTCTTTTGGAATCACGTGTGCCACACCTGCTGGGTCATACACGATAGGAATAGGTACGCCCCAGTACCGCTGACGTCCGATGGACCAATCGCGAAGACGGTAGGTATTGGTGAGTTTTCCACCAAATTTCTCAGTGATACCCGCCTTCGCTACTTCTGAATCCTGTCCATTGAAGTCGCCTGAATTAATAAGGCGTCCCGCCGCTGTGTATGGTTTTTTCAATATGTCGTCGGCAGGTACCTCTTCAGTCTCTTCACTACTGGTGACTACGGTAATGCTCTTAAGACTAAATTTCTTTGCAAATTCCCAATCGCGCTCATCGTGCGCAGGTACACCCATCACGATACCAGTGCCGTATTGCTTGAGTACATAGTCTGCGACAAACACAGGAATATGTTCTCCTGTTGCAGGATTTATTGCAGTCACACCCTCGAGTTGTACGCCTGTCTTTTCAAGTAATGCATTCATGCGCTCAACCTCATCTTTCTGAGACGCGAGATACACATACGTATCAATATCCTTTCGATTCGTGATGTGGTCGCCGAGCTTTGAAACAAGCTCGTGCTCAGGAGCAAGCGCTATATACGTTGCGCCATAGAGCGTGTCAGGACGCGTCGTGAACACCGTAGCGATGTCCCCTGTGGAGAGAGTAAACGGAAGATGAGCGCCTTCCTTGCGTCCAATCCACTGTCTCTGGCTTTCCTTGATATATTCAGGCCATGGAAGCGCATCGAGATCGTCAATTAAACGATCTGCATACTGGGTGATACGAAGCATCCACTGCGGCATTTCCCGCTTCTCAATCAGGTCACCTGAACGCTCGCAAGTACCGTTTGCAAGTACCTGTTCGTTAGCGATGACGGTGTTGCAACCTGGGCACCAGTTTACGATGCCTGTACCACGGTACGCGATACCGTTCTCAAAAAATTGCGTGAACATCCACTGTGTCCACTTGTAGTACGCAGGGTCATTCGAGCTTGTGGTTTTGTCCCATGAGAATGCCGCACCCATGCTTTCAAGCTGTGTGCGCATGAACGCCATGTTCTGCTCCGTCCAATTCTTTGGATCAAGCTTGTTTTTTATCGCCGCATTCTCTGCAGGAAGACCGAATGCATCAAAGCCCATAGGAAACAGTACTTGTTTCCCTTCCATTCTGCGGAGACGCACGTAGATATCCACGATCGCAAAGGCGTACCAATGGCCGACATGGAGATTGCCTGAGGGATACGGTAACTCAACAAGTACGTATTCCTTCTCCTTGGCTGCATCACGTTCGCCCACGTCATAGAGGCCAGACGCCTTCCATGCCTCCTGCCACTTCTTTTCTATGGCACCGTGGTCGAATTTCTTATGCATACAATACGCCGTATTATGCCTTGAAAATCAAGGAAATCCAATGTGTCGTGGTTTTCGCGCGCTTTCTCTAGTTCTTCTGGTCAAATACAACACGTTTGAAGCACCAGTTGCCTTCATTATGTGCCCACGAAGCACCATACCAATCGCGATTAGTTTGCGATGCATATGCGAATTCAGCACAGAGTTCGTATGCGAGAGGACCAGTCGTGCTGTATGTGTACCCGTCACGTCCTTCTGGTGCAGTAGGGATATTAGGAACGCCACGGTACGCCTCTTCAATACTTGCAGGAAGGGTGCCTTCTACGTTGTAGTACTCCTGTACTGCGCTCTCGATTGATGACATATCGTTCATAATACGCTCGTCAATTTTGTATTGACGTACGTCAGCTGGAGATTCGGTGTTCATAAAGCCAAGCACAATTGCAGCAACCACCGCAAGCGCGGCAATAGCTCCGTATCGCTTACTCTCGGTCTCATGTTCATGCCAGTACCCACGCGCATCAAGTGTGTAATACGCGAATGCAGCACCGACAACACCGAATACCGATACTGCCTTGAGGAGGAATCGAACAGTGAGTTCGCCATTCAAGAAATTGAGGAGTATTGCTACAAGGTCGCCAAGAAGCACACCGCCACCCACAACAAGTGAGAGATAGATAAGCCACTTTGTGAACGATGTATATGCTCCCGACTCCGCACGGCGTACCTTGTTCACAAAGCGCGTAAGCAAGATATACGCTGGGAAGAAGACTATGAGGGTAGCGATTGCACCACGGATGGTGTATCCGTAGTCATTTGCGGAATAGTAATAAGACGATGCTACATCAGGGTATGCTGCGTTGATAACACTAAAGAGGAGCGTAAGGAGCGCGCCAATCGAGACGTAGAGCGAGATTAGTGATCCGAGTTGTAGTGCAAAATTACGAGCGGTGTTTTCCATATAATAATGATTACCCTAGCGTGGATCCAGAGTAGACCTCACGGCTCCCGCTAAGTGCTAAATACTAGAACATGATACCATGTGTGTATGAAACCTGAAGATTTGCAAAAAGCACCAAAGACCTTCTGTGAGAACATTCGTCTCGGCTATACCAAGGAGTATTTTGTCATGGGCCTCAGCTCAGGCACGCAAGCATCGATCTTTTCGCTCACCCCGCAACACACCAAGCGCCTCATTCAGTACCTCACACACGAAATGACCCAGTTTGAGAAGGAGCACGGCACCGTCGAAGCTACCTGGAGTCCGAAGATTCCAAGTCCTATACAACAACTCAATCCTCCGTCTGAGATGAGCTAGTCTTGTGTACTCGTCTTAAGAATATATACGTAGAGGACGATAAGGAATGCAAAGAGAACCGCTGAAAGGAGTGGAAAGGTGACAAATCCGTATTCGAACATAAACCGCTTTGCGCAATCAGCACCTGCTGATGGGCATGCGATGAATTGTGAACCGCCCATTTGGATATAGTGATGGTACAAGGATATTAAAAGTCCTGTTCCTGAAAGGATAATGCCATAGCGTGGCATGAGCACACGGTCGCGAAGGTAGACCGCACCGCCAATGAGGAGAAGTTGCGGATACAAGGCCATTCGTTCAAGCCAGCAGAATCCGCATGGCAATATGCCAAAGAGTTCAGAATAGACGAGCGTAAGGACTGTCGCGACAGCAGTTACCAAGAATGCAAGCGCTATTCCCCACCGCCGTACAATCGATGCAAAGGTGCGTGTGCGATACAAATCGATTGCCAATATAGCAGTGATACCAATCGCAAAGAAACCTGCGGTTGCAAGAGTATTGTTTAGTTGTGCGAGTGCTTCAACCGTCATTATGATGTTGCTTCAGGAAGCGCGCATCCTGTTTTTTCTGCAAGCTGTTCGAGCGTTTGTTCACCGTTTCCAACAGAGCCGTCTGCAAAAATCCATGTTGGGTAGCTTTCAATTCCCTTTTCAATACAGATTGGTGTTTGCCCACGCATATCGGCAGTTGAACACTCAACATACGGCATCTTTGATGAGTTCTTAAGAAGAGCCTTTTGTGCCTGACAGTGAGGACACCAAAACGCGCCATAGAACACTGCTCCTGCATCAGCGAGACACTGTGCAAACGGATCGAGTTCGGTCACCGCATCAACACGCTCGGTGTTATTGCGAACAAAAATCAGACCAGCGACAAGGAAAATGACCAAGATGACGTATAGATGTGTTGCTTTCATGTCGCTGAGTATAGCATTTTAGGATTACAATACGCAAAAGAAAAAACCGGCACGCGTGCGTGCCGGTTTCCCCACATTCAGTCCAACAAATTGTCCAAGAACCCCCAATTATAGAGCTTCTGCCTACCGTGACTTATAACCGTGGAGTCACGCCATGACTTGAAGACAATATCGGGGTAAAAGCATCGTACGAACCTTCGGGTAGCGAGGGGAAGCAGAAACCACATCACCGTGATGTTCCCCACCAAGATGGCCCCCAGTTGTAGGAGCGTAAGGGTCCAAAGTAAGTACATCAGGAAAGTAAGCAGGACACCCACGATGACTGCATCAACCGCCAAAGCTTGGCGCGTCATGTCATACCATACTATGCGATCGGCGAGGTTGATCATGCAAATGATGAAGCTCAAGACCGTCGCTAACCCTATCACGCCACTCCAGAGTAAACTGTTAAAGAGCATGGCCCTTCTCCTTTTCGACTGCTGATAGGTAGCCTAGCACGGAGCTCAGAAACTATGCAATACAAAAGACCGACGCCTAAGCGTCGGTCTTTTGTATATTCTCAGATTAGTTCCGTCGTGTCTTCACGCGTTCTGCTTCGCGGAGTACCTGCTTGCGAAGGCGTACTGACTGCGGTGTTACCTCAAGATATTCGTCGTCTGCCATGATTTCAAGACCAATTTCGATTGAGAGTGGTCGGTGTGGCGTGAGTGTAAGCGCCTCGTCTGATCCTGATGAGCGGACGTTTGAGAGCTGCTTACCCTTTGTAGGGTTCACCATCATCTCCTCGCCCTTTGAGGTGTCACCGATTACCATACCTTCATATACTTCAACACCAGGGCCAATGTAGAGCCCTCCACGATCCTGGAGATTCCAAAGTGAGAAGCCAAGTGCCTTTCCTGCTGCCATAGAGATCATCGAGCCAGCCTGCTTCTTCTTAATCTCGCCTGCGTACGGCTTAAAGCCGATAACACGCGCCGAGAGGATACCTTCACCGCGAGTGTCGATAATGAATTGTCCACGGTATCCAAGAAGTCCTCGTGTAGGGCCTTCGAAAATAAGACGCACCTGATTCCCATGGATGAACATGTTCTGCATGACGAATGCGCGTCGTCCAAGCTTTTCAATCACTGCTCCCTGATACTCCTCAGGAATGTCGACAACTACCTCTTCAAACGGTTCAAGTTTCTGACCATCACGTTCTTCAATGATAGCCTGTGGCTGTGATACCTGGAGTTCGTATCCTTCGCGGCGCATGTTCTCAAGAAGTATTGAAATATGCATCTCGCCACGTCCGTACACCTTGGTCGAGTCACCGTTAGCAGGGTCGAGCTTGAGACCGACGTTTACCTGAAGCTCGCGTTCAAGACGCTCACGAATCTGGCGACTGGTAACAAACTTTCCTTCGCGTCCTGCAAACGGAGAGTTGTTAACGACGAAGTCGAGTGCGATAGTCGGCTGATCGACTGCAATCGCAGGAAGCGGAGTAGCAGCATCTGAGTCACTGAGTGTCTCCCCAATATTGATATCAGTGAAACCCGCAACGATAACGATATCGCCTGCATATGCCTCCTTGGACTCAACACGCTCAACGCCCTTGAAGGTAAACATCTTTGTGACTCGTCCTTTCTTTGTCGCTTGACCGTCATGGAGTACTGAAAGATTCTGACCATCCTTAATCACGCCTTCGTATACGCGTGCAATAGCAAGACGTCCGAGGAAGTTGTCGTATCCAAGATTGAATACCTGTGCGCGAAGCGTCTCCCCTTCTTCATAGCCGCGCGCAGGAGCAACCTTCTCAAGGATAGTATCGAGAAGTGGTGTGAGATCAGTAGATTCGTCTTCAAGCTTTCGCTTCGCGATTCCCTGTCGGCCGATAGCGTATACGGTCGTAAAGTTTGCCTGCTCATCATTCGCACCAAGCTCAAGAAAGAGCTCTAGTACCTGTTCCTCTGCACGATGTGGGTCAGCAGCTGGCTTGTCGATTTTATTCACCACAACAATCGGCTTGAGACCAAGCTCAAGAGACTTCTTGAGTACGAAACGAGTCTGTGGCATTGGACCTTCCTGTGCATCCACAATAAGGAGCACTGAGTCGATTGAGCGGAGTACGCGCTCTACTTCAGAACCGAAGTCGGCGTGGCCTGGTGTATCGACGATGTTGATTTTGGTACCCTTGTACTCGATAGAGGCATTCTTTGCATAGATAGTGATACCGCGCTCTTGCTCAAGAGAGTTCGAGTCCATGCTGGCTTCACCTACAGTAGCTCCCGTCTGGCGCATGATTGCATCAGTAAGAGTGGTCTTGCCATGGTCTACGTGCGCGATAATCGCGATGTTTCGTGTTTCTTTTGCCTCCATATTGGTTTTGGTTGATAAAAATGAAAAATGCGCCAAGTACATTTGGCGCAGTGCGCGTAATGGGTGGAATAGTACCTAATTAAATGCGACAAGTCAACCTCAGGAAGACTCGTATCCAGAGACAAAAATGCCCGAAGAAAGCCACAAGGGCTTCTTCGGGCTACATTGTACGAAAATATCATGGAACCGCCTGGAGGTGCTCAGGAGTGAGGCGGACATACTCCGTCTCCCTGTTGAGTCGGCTTGAGTACCCCGCAATCGCCATGCTCGTCGGCAGAACCACAATGCATGCTCCGTCCGAGAAGACTGCACCGACGGTGCCAATTACGGGTACTCCCAGCCTTTCCTCAACTTTGCGGACCTGTTCAATCAGGCCAGGAGAAGCGTTGGCGCTGGGCACGACACGGACTGATTGTCCGTCGCGAAAATCGACCATCTCGTTCTCGTTCATAGGGACCTCCCCTTGTTGTGAACCGTTCAAAAGGTACCACGCGAGCTGTTGGCGTCAAACGTCTACTTCTTTCCTTTGATGAGTGTCTCTTTCTCGGTCTTCGTAAGTCTCTTAAGTACGTACTCGCGTTGTTGTGCCTCACTCCGCGAATCGTACGTCTCTACATGTACCACCTTGAGCGGAATGCGTGCTTTGACGTACTTTGAACCCTTCCGACCTCCTTTATGTTCCTCAAAACGTCTTGCTACATCGGTGGTGACACCCGTATACAACGACATATCGTTGCATCGGATTATGTATACGTACCAAGGTTTCATAGTGTTGAAGCAGTATATGGTACCATCTCTATGGTTCAAGGTTAGGGTCTCCCCAAGACCTGATTCCATTTTCAGAGTCATTGGATTTTCGAATCGACGACCAAGAACCCACCGAGCCGGGTACCGCAGGACACAGTCCCTTGCGGTGCCGCGGCTTTTTTTAATTTTCTATACATAAGGAAAACCCGCAATGCGAGATTTCCTCGTTGCGGGTTGTATCACTGCGCCGTTGCGTCGACGAACTTAAAGCCGACCTTCTCGATCTCGGCCTGCATCCACTTGCATGCCTGTGCCTTGTCGCTCGTGTACATATGCATCTGCTGATGGCTGGCATTGCTGCTCACCGAGACATGGAGCGCATGTCCCTTGCACGTCACCTTCACATGCCGCGATGAGCCTGACGACCCTCGAGGAGCTGAGATAACACCAGGGATGACACGAGTGACATGTGGGCATTTGTTGCCAATGTCCGCAATGACCACCGCTGCATCGGTAAGCGTGCCGTGCTTTTTACCAAACTTTCCTCCGTGACGCTGTTTCATAGCTAGTTCTCCAGAGGTTGAAACCAAGTGGTACTATGCCACAGAATCCCGATTGAGTCCACTAAATCATGAACTCGATCACGTCACCGTCTTTCACGATGTATTCCTTCCCTTCTGTGCGGAGTTTTCCAAGTTCACGTGCCTTTGCAATCGATCCAGCAGCGACCAAGTCCTCAAATGGTACGACTTGCGCGCGTATATACTTCTTTTCAAAATCCGTATGGATAGCAGCTGCAGCCTTAGGACCCGTGGAGCCGATGGGCACTGTCCATGCACGTGTTTCCTTTTCTCCCGTGGTGAGGTAGCTCATGAGGCCAAGGCGATGATACGCTGCGCGAATAAGTGCTTCAACACCATTGTTCTGTGCACCGTATTCACGACGAAACTCGTTCTTCTCTTCATCTCCAAGATCGCGAAGCTCATGCTCCATACCTGCGTCAACAACAACGTATTCTGAACCAGTCTCTTCAAAGAATTCCACAAGACGCTGCCAACGTTCGTCATTCTGATCATCAAGATTAAAACTCCCTTGCTTCTTATTGCAGACGTAGAGGAATGGCTTCATCGTTAGGAGGTGTAGCTGGCTGACTAGCTTCCGCTCCTCTTCGGTCATAGCGAGACTGTTTGCAAGCTTTCCACTTTCAAGGTGTCCCGCAAGGCGTCCGAGTACGTCCTTCTCTTTTGCCGCCTCCTTGTCACCCCGCTTCACGTCTTTTTCAATATTAGTGAGTCGCTTTCCAACCGTTTCTCCATCAGCAAGGATGAGCTCAAGGTTAATAACCTCAATGTCAGACAACGGATCAACACCGCCTGAGACGTGGTGTATCTCACCATCTTCAAAGATACGGACTACTTCAGCGATCATGTCGCACTCACGGATGTTGGCCAGAAATTTATTACCGAGTCCTTCTCCGGAAGATGCTCCCGACACGAGACCAGCAATGTCGACGAATTCAACAACAGCAGGAATGATCTCTGAAGAGCCAGAGATTTTTGAGAGCGTCGCAAGGCGTGAATCAGGTACCGCAACAACGCCGACCGATGGGTCAATGGTGGCAAAGGGATAGTTCGCGATAAGTACCTCATTGCGCGTCAGCGCGGTAAAAAGCGTCGATTTACCGACGTTCGGAAGCCCTACAATTCCCACAGATAATGACATATTTTTGTTATGAGCAAGCGCGAATTAGAAAAGTAGAAATACTCCTGTGGTGGACATGGCGCTTAGCCTACCAGATTTTCACCATTTAGAAAATAAGAAAGGATGAAGGATTACTTCACTATGCACACAGAGGTCGACCCCACACTAGACAGCACCTGTACCGTGCTAAAATATAAGTGCGCACCTAATATAAAGGTCGAGGCGCGCTTAAGATAAAGAATGTTCACTATAGCTATAGTATGAATAAACTTAGCGGTCTTGATTGGTTTGCCTTTATCCTTGTGATTGTAGGTGGCCTTAACTGGGGATTGGTAGGAGTACTCGATTTCAATCTTGTCTCTACGCTCTTCGGTGACATGTCTAACCTTTCACGTATTGTATACGTATTGGTTGGTCTTTCAGCGGTATACCTTGCGGTAAACCTAAAGAAGATTTCAAAAGCATAAACTGAGCAAAAGACCGCCACTCTTTTGCATTGGCGGTTTTTTGTTCACTTTCTATACTAAAGATAAGACGCGTAGGGGTCGCAGATTTTAAAACGCACCCAGCTAGACGGATAGTGAAATATCGTTGTATAGTACCCGCGGACAAATAGGAGGGTTCTCCATGATTCGTTTCAGTCGTGACAAGTATCTCCGCAGACGGGTAAAGTTTTCCGAATTCCAGCAGACCGCACTCGCGCTTGTTGCTGGCGTACGGGCACACCAGCCCAGTATTCAAGTGAGTGTGAGAACGTGCGAAGACGCCTTTACGTATTCGGCCGCCCAGATAACGTTCATGAGCGACCCAGATGTGGAAGAGTCTCTTGCGAGACGTCCCCGTTACACGCTCGAGGAGTATTCAGAAAAGCTCTGGTTACGTTCCTTCGAAACCGAGATGGTGATCCGTGATGCGTTTATCAAGGAACCGTTCATGATTTGCCTTCGGGTCAATCGAGTCCAGGAACCCAATCGGCTCGTCTTCTACTACCAGTCGGTAAGTCGTGATATCGAAGCCTTCATCGAGTCGTATCGCCGCTCAGGCTGGCTCCACGGTATCGGCGATGGATTTCCTAAAAGACGTTAGCAGCGATAGCATCCCATTCTATCCTTGCTCAATCAAACTCCATCCACCCCCCCCGCTTTCACCAGCGGGGTTTTTTTTAATTCCTACCAACATATACTCGCAGAGATGTTGAATTAAGTAATTTCGGAACTCAAGTCTGAGATATCCTTATCTACACGATATTCGCACCAGCGCACTTTCTTTGCCTGAATAACATCTCTCAGATCGCGTTCATTCTGGGTGAGTTGCGAGTTTCCGCTCTTTACCTCAACAAAGACTACTTCCGTTATTCTCTTCTCATCCATCCCTTTGAATATTAGAAAATCAACAGGCTTACCAATGAACCGAGCTTCCGATGCTTTTAGGTCTGCAGGAAAATCTGGCAGAAATGGAGCAACCTGTTCGGAAAACAAGCCACCGAGAACTGAGCGCACAAATCTTTTGGAGCGCTTTTGTTTTTCTTTAGATTCTTGAGTGAGTTGCGTCTTTCCGTTGCGATAACCTACGAAATAGACAAGAACCAAAAGGGCAACTAGTAGTACCGGAGTTATAAGAGGCCAGATGAAATTGGAGACGTCCATCCACAAACTATATCAAAGTCCTTGCGCCACTTTAGTTCGCGCTGTGATTATATGCCGTATTCGTCGACATTTTTTAGTAGTTGCTTCCCGATTTTAGTAATCACGCCAGTCACGAGCGCATTTCCGATGAAGAATGCTCTGACATTGTCTGAAATAGGACCATTGACGCCCTCGGCTGTGTGATTGCTTGGAAACATACTGAGACGCTCAAGCTCAATTGGAGTCAGCCTGCGAAGTCGTCCGCTTTGGGGTGACTTGATGACATGCTTGAAACGCGATGGGCCACTACCCCCTTCACCAGTAACAATGGTGCGCGAAGGTTTATCGAGATGGTCTGGGAACGCCATACCACCTTCCGCAAAGAAGTAAGGCTTACCAGTCTTCTTATTAATACGCTCGATTTTCTTAGGACCCTTCTGCGCCTTCCAGTTCTTGAGTGCCGCCTCGTCATCAATAAAGTACTTGTCTCCAAACAATTTAATCACCTCCTTGTCAGAGAGTATGTGGTCTTTGAGCACTGAAACTGTCTTAGGTGCCTTATTTATGACTTTGCTTGTGTGTACTCGACCGTTGATCATTACTCCAGCATTTTGGAAAGGAGACACTTTCAAACCACGACCGAATTTGTCTGAAATCTGTTTCTCGTCATCTTGCAAGATGACTTCTTGAAGCGAAGTCGCGGAAGTCTTCTCGATTGGAAAGGCTTTGCCGAGGGTGCCTGAATGCAACCATTCATTGTGGCCACTTTTGCGCATCTGCTTAGCGATACCGCTCTCTTTCTTGTAGGCAAGTATGAATATGCGTCGACGACGTTGCGGAAAGCCGTAGTCAGCGGCATTAATGACTCTCCACTCAACATCGTATCCAATAGTATCGAGTGAACGTAGCATGATTGCGAAATCGCGGCCGCGTTGTGTACCTGGCGATTTAAGAAGACGGTCTACGTTCTCAAGTAGAAGTATCTCGGGAGCTTTACGGCCACGCTTTTCTTTAAGTTGTTTAACGAGGGAGACTATTGACCACCACAGTACGCCTTTCTTTCCAATTATGCCTGCTGACTGGCGAAGTGGTTTTGCAACTGAATAGTCCTGGCAAGGAAAACCACCGACGAGTATGTCGTGGTCAGGAACGTCATCAATGTGCTTGCTGACTACTTCCTGAAGGTCTGTATTAGTATGCGCGAGACTGTTTGCATCCCAGTGTTTAGTGTATACGTCGTGCGCAAATTGCTGTTTCTTTCCAGGTTCCCATTGATTGAACCACACCGTTTGGAATCGATTCTTATCAGCTTTCTCGAAACCTACGCGAAAGCCACCGACACCTGCAAACAACTCAGCTACTCTGAGATTCTTTGCCTTCTTCGCGCTACTCTTCTTCATGTCGTACATAGTATCACTGCCTCGGAAAAGATCAATATTGATCAACGGCGCTTTCTATGGCCTGTTGTACATAAGAGGCATTCAGCCAGAAAGCTTGCTTAGTATGGGTCGTTCGGCCTGTCTCCTGGTCTCGCATAGGCAATTCACTCACATCCTTGCTGTTGAGACCATGTGGCCGTACATGGATGACGCCGTTATAGGAAGAGCCTGGGAAATGGGTCAGGAGGCGCTTTGTGCCGTCTTTCTGAGTCTGAATTTCTTTTATAACCTTGCCTTCATTGAGTAGATGGACGGTTTCTTCCCACACCTCTCTCGCCTTCTCCATATCTTCTGCTGGAAAATTCCAGAACATGGTCTTCCTGAGCACTATCTCTTTTGAGTCTTTTTGTTTCTGGAACACTACGAACAAGAACTTCTTCTCTTCGAGTTGCAGATGGAAGTCGCTCATTTGTTCCTCTTTTTCGTCATACCAGACTTGTGTGACAAGGTCTTTAAAATAAAAAGCTGGAAATGATATCGATTCCTTAAGACTCCCTGATGCTTCTAGTGTTGGGACACGTAGTGTCACATTCGCCTTATCGAGCTCTTCGACCTTATTCGTTCCGGTACCAGTGAGTATTCGGTTCACAAGCAATCGATTGTGATTTTTTGATTTTCTTTTTGGCTGCCAGCCAAGCATTGCGCAAATCTCTGTATCTGTTTTCCCGATGTAAGGAGCAAACTTCTCTCTCACCACCTGTGCAACTGTCTTATTCTTTGATGCCGTCTTATACAAAGACGCTTCGTGGGTACTTACACCTAGGAGTCTTGTCTGAATGAGGTAGTTGAGGTAGGACTGCTTCAGAGAGAACGCGCGGGGTTTTGCTGGGATGCGAGAACGAGGCTGGTCACGAACAACCTTGTTATTTGCAGCCTTAGTACACGCACCGAGATAGAAAGTATCTCCTTCCGACAGAAGATGAGCCTCTCCTCTTCGTATCTTACCTACAATAAATTCCCAGTCCTTCTGTATCTGAAGAATGTCTTCTTGCGAAAGATTGTTCAGGAGGTCGAGGAAATGTATGAATTTGAACTCATAATCAAGTAAATCAGCCTCCTTGAGCCAGAGGTAGAACATAATCAGCAGAGACCTGTTCTTCTTTAAGAAAGAAGAGGTCTCCCAGACCTCTTCTATGACAGAGTCGTAGTTAATCATTGAGAACACCAAACGCTCCTTTGAAACCAGACGCTTAGCCAGGTGTCTTTTAAGGGGCGTTGTCTTCAGCTCAACGTTCGCAATATTAAAATCAGCTTCAGCACGTCCGTTGTTCTTTAACCCAAATATGTATCGCTCAACGAGGTCACCTAAAAGGCCTCGTCGCCTTGTGCCGTACCGCTTGATTTCTGTCTCCACTCGTTCAATTTCTTCTCTTGGTATGAAGTCACGCAGACTCTTACCGCGCGCTTTGTAGGCTGCCCTTATTACATCCTCCACTGTCTGATACTGCTCTTCTTGCATACTGCATTTATACCCTGACTAGAGGATACTCGTCCACTTATCCTTAGATACGACCACATGATCAACGACCTCTATGCCGAGGAGTTTGCCTGCGTGTACCAGCTGTTTTGTTACTTCAACATCCTCATGCGAATGCTTGGTATCGTTGGATGGGTGGTTATGGGCGACGATAATAGAGGCGGCACAATGACGGAGTGCTGGCTCAAAGACTTCGCGTGGGTGCACCAGGCTCGCATCGAGAGTGCCAATCGAAATAATCTCCCGCTCCATGAGTGCACCACGGGAGTTGAGATAGAAAGCGACAAAGTGTTCCTTCTTTGAATTCCGAATGTCTGCACAAAGTTCGAAGACCTTCTCAGGACTCATTACAACATCCGCTTTCGCATCTTGCTGTCGGCTCCCGTATTCCAAGGCCGCCATGATTTGCATCGCTTTCACTTCTCCCAGCCCCCTAATCAAAAGTAAGTCTTTGAGAGTCAGGGCCTCTGAACCAATATCTTGAATGGTCTTTACTATCTTCTTGGATAGTTCGACAACATTAGTACCCTGTATACCCGAACCCAATATGATTGCGAGCAATTCATGGTCGGCCAACTTCGTCACGCCATAACGCTGGAGCTTTTCTCGCGGCTTAGAGTATTTTGAAAGGTCTTTCACCCTCATCCCTATAATCGTAGCATGGGAGTATCTGGTTCAAATCTAGATATGCTCTACTCACATACGTCCAGCCTACGTAAGTAATTCCGTGTCATTAGCAAATTAGAATCTTGATTTTAGACTTTTTAACCTTCTCTTTACAAGCCTCTCGTATATTCTTCTAAGTCTCAAAATTTGAGTCTTAGAAAGACCAAGCTTTTCTTTCAGAATCGTCGTGTCAGTATCGTTCAATATATCCGTAACACTCGCCTTGTTTTTAAGAAGCTTATCCAATCTATCTAGCTCCACCCTAGAAACGTTCTCTTTGTAAGGGATTGACAGGTTTTTGAATTCATTAGGTGTTAGCTCTAAAACACTTCCACCATAGTAACGACCTTCAAGTTCTGAGAATATAAAAGTTAAAGTGTTATAGAAAGAGTACGTTAAATCTTTAATGTTATTTCCCGCCTTCATTTCTATACGATAAAAAGCGTCTGTAACGATTGTTTGAGCATCGTTAATCATCACTCGCGGAAAGAGGTTTGAACGTTTAGTAAAAAAGCCATCGGATACCCAAGTTGAAGGCACAAAATACCACTTCTGCCTCAATTGGCACTTATAGCGCTTATGTATGTTTAAATCCTCGCCTTTTTTCAGGTATTTCTTAATGGAATTAGAAAATCCAGATTTGCCTTTATTCTGGAATGCTAGAAAGAATGCCGATTTATCAGCAGTCACAATATTACGGTAGTCAGTTTTCTTAAATCTGAGGCTCGAAGGTGCAAAAGAGCCTTTCTGAAGTATCGGCCTTGCAATACCCGTAATGCCCGATTCCCTAAGCGTCGAATTGTTTACAATAAAGTAATCATTTGCTGCAGTAACTATTCCAACCTCCGCCTTACAGTAACTTTTGATAGGTAGAAGTTTTTCTCTTAAAGAATCGAGGAATTCTAGTTCAGAGTCCGACAGAATGTAATTTGTCCATTTATCCAATGTTTGTCTGTGAATATTGCTATGATCTCGAGTAAATGTCGGTTCTCTGAGATCATTAAGCTTTTCAACGTGGTAAAAAGAAACTCCAGGCTCTCTTCCATTGCTGCAAATTAAAATAATTACATCTTGCTCAATCTCAGGAAAGATTAATTCATTGAATGTGAAGATCTCGATTCGATCAAAAGAACTTCGTAGGAGCTCTCGCAATTCCTTGGCATAAATTACTTGCAATAGTTCAGCAGGAAGGACAAAACAAAGTACGCCATTTTCATTAAGTGATGCTACTGCTCCAAGTAAGAAACTTGTCCAGATATTTTTTATACTCTTATCTTGTAGTTCAAATTTTTTATGAAGATTTGTACAAAGCTTGATTTGCTTGCCAGTCAAATGCTGACTTTTTATGTAGGGAGGGTTTCCAATTACGAGATCGAATTTTTCCTTGTTTTGCGTTTGAAATTCAAGATAGTCTTTATTCAGATATTTAATATTAGTCTGACCAGTAATGAACGTTTTAATTCTGGTCTTCATCTGTTCGATTGCCTTCGTTTCCTTTTCTACAGCAAGAATAGATATCTTTTCTGGCAACTTAAACCGATTTTTAAATAATTGATTATTAAAGATTGATTCAAAAAAGATACCGTCGCCGGCACTTGGTTCGAGGATACTAATATTTTTGTCAAAAGAATACGTACTAAATAGATGGTACGCAATGAAATCCGCCAAAATATCTGGCGTGTAGTATGATCCTGATTCTTTTTTAATTTCGTTTTTGTTCATTTATTTAACTCGACCGGATACTCAAGATACTCAAGATATTTTGTCTGCTCTTGCGTAAGATCTGCAATTGCTTCTAAAAGTTCTGCGCGATCGGCAGCTGGAAGGGTTAGTGCATCTCTTAATCGAAGCAGTTCCTTTGTTCGAAGACTAATTTCATCAATACGCCAATAGAGCTCATATCTACTCAAATATAACCTTAGCTTTTGCCACATATATGCAGCTACGGTATCGCCGGCTTTTGGAACAATTGCGCCAGTATCAGTTCTCTCAAAATGCTGATTGAAATCAGAACATGGATCTATGTAACCACGTCCTTCAACGATACTGATTTCTGGGTCTTCAGATGGCCAGTCATTACCCTTTGCTCTATTCACCTGCGGGCAAGCATAGACTAAGTTCGTATAAAGATGTTCTCTTTCTTGAAAAGCCACTAGATGCGCCAGATTAGCAAGTTTTGGTTTCTTTGGAACAAAGTGATCTATATGAAAACCATCAGCCCACCATTTATGAGAACAATCAGTGTAAGCGCATCGACCATTAAAATCTTGTTTTAACTCATCGCGATAGTCACGATAATGACGTTTAGGAGCGCCGGCATAGTTTCTATTCGGGTTAATTTTCCTGAACTGTTTCATATTTCTTAAGCCTCTCTATCAGCTCGTCTGTTTTGGTCAGCAAAGTTTCAAGTCGATTAGTATTTGTAAGCGACTTCATTTCCTCGGGAATTTTTCGCGCGTCACCGGCAATACTTTCATCCAGAAAACTATCTAGACGAATCAACTCATTTTCTTCTTCTGCCGTAAGCTCTTGACCTGGTACTGCTTTTTTAGCAAGCAATTCCCCTATCCTTACTTGGGCTTCTGAGCTCCTGTTCCTGTACTCGTCTATCTTTGCCTTAACCCTCATTGTGAATACCTGTTTGAATTCGTCAGTTAGATACTCCTTTTTACTTCGAATCTTTTCTGCATCAAAATCTTTCACCTGTTCTATTGCAACTTCGCCGTAATTGGTTAAGAGCATTGCCGGAAAATCTGGAAATTTAGTAAGAAATCCCTGAAGGACCTCGTCCCCATTAAACCCACAACCACTTTTCTCGTTTAGATGGAAGTCGACTATAAGATAGTCAAAATTTCTCTCTTCCAATTGATCGCTTAGTGTCTCCAAAGTTATACCCTCAAAGTTAATGGTAGAGACCTCAAAATCATTAACAAAATTTCTTTCGAAACGGTTGTTTTCCCTTGAATCTTCGTCTATATATAAAACCCGATATTCGTTCTCCATAAGGTTACTTACCAATGAGGGTAATAGCGATAGCAAAGCCCTCTTTAGGCTCTAAGAGTTCGACCAAACCTCCGTTTTCCTCGACCGTGTTTTTAACTAGGTACATTCCCATTCCCGTACCGATAACCTTCCCCTCGCTATCAACCTTGGTTGTAATTTGTGGTTCAAAAATAATATCTGGATTCTTCCTGAGGGAATCATCAAGCCCGGCACCATTGTCGGAGTAGATAATTCGATATCTATCATCATGATAAGCGCATTGAATTTGAATCTTTCTATCAACAGATTTCTTCTGTCGTGCAAAAGACTCAATTGAGTTAATCACGAGATTATTGAAGACTGTATCAAAATCTATATGGAAGGCCTTGACTCGATATGACTCATCAATGGAGGCAACGTCCAATACAATCTTTCTTTCCCCCAAGAGATTGCTCCATGTATTACCGAGACCTATGAAGTATTCGGAAAGAAATATAACCGCACGCTTACGCTTATCTCTCTTGAGCGGCATCAATGCATAACTTAGCCATTCTCTCAGATTTTTATCCGTTTGCTCCATTTCCCTTAAGAGAACATACGGATTAAAAGCATCTCTAATACCCTGCAGATCGGTTTCTTTAATATATGGCTCAATTAAAGAACGGAGCTCTTGGTTTCGCGTTACCAGAACATTTTCAAGCCCACGTAGTTCATGAGCAACCGCGGCCGTAATCAAGCCGGCACTTGCCAGACTTCTTAGTATTTTAATCTCCTCGTGCTTCTCTTCAATTTCACCCTCAAGTACCTTAAACGCACGCGCAACCTTTTCGGCATCTTCACTAAAATCCCAATTTTTGGATGATGGCTGAATCCTCTCTTTCTTAATGCGCTCAGCAGCTTCACGAGCTTCTTCTTTTACTCGCTCAGCTTCGTCTGTGCGCTTGTACAACTCTGACAAACTATAGAAAATAACATTACGGTCTCTTTCCATGAGTCCAATAATGGAGACGAGCAGATTTTTAAAGAGCGAGAATGTATCATTTTCTTGAATACCCTCTCGGCTAGATTTGTCCTGAAAAAGCAAATTCTGGAGGCGCGAAATGTGAACTGAACCATAAACCTGATTCGGTCGAACTCTGTATCCGTTTAATCTTTGGCCCGGACCTGCTGGACTTAACGCAGCTCGTTCACCAAGATGCAACCAGTCATCGCCTTTTTCTCCATAAGGTCTAACTCGAAAGTTATCTCTGAAGATTCTTATCCCGCTAAACCTTTCAAGCCATTCACTACGTGCGCTGTATTCAAAGCTCTTGTAGGGATATTTTCGAGCATCTTCTTTATTAGGTGCTCTATTCTTTGCGTATGTAAGTTTGAAAGAGAAATCGCCTATGTTTTGAAGCAAATTGTCTGGATCAGAGAATCCATTAATAACCTCACCGACCGAATAAATCTTCTTGAAAGAACCTTTCTTAAAATCAACAAGACGGTAGGGCTCACTTACCATTCTTGAATCAATGAAAACTTCTGAGAACTTCTTCTCTAGTAAGTGAATATCGAACTCGTTCCTTTCAACCGTGACTGTGATTTTTTGAGTCTTATTTGAATAACTGGCGTTGATTCTATAATCAAAGTCCTGATTAAGGAGTGGCTTTACATGACCGTACTTATCTGGAAAATGCGATGCGTCAAGATTTATAGAGAAGTCATCTACTCCTTCACCGGGAACAAGTGATTCTAAGCTTTCATACAATTCAGTTAGTAACTTTTCATTCCATGAATCACGGAGTTTGGAAATTTTCAGAACGGTACCTTGCTTCAAGGAATCGAGTTTCTTGGAGTCCTTATAAAAGTTTGAGAGTTGTTGAGGAACATCACTGCTCTTTACCTCATCAAGACTCGCTTTAACGTCACTCACACTTGTACCGGCTTTTTCAAAATCAGACCAGTCCGCCTTCCACAGAAAAGCTTTATCTGAACCTTTGGGGAAAGTGAGCATCTCTACTTTTTCACCCAATCGATCAAGAGCAAATCTGCCAATACCCTTTGCTCCAGATTTCACCCTCTTTCTTGGAGAAAAAGGGTCTATTTCCTTATGATCAGTACCAATTGTCATCCATGCGCTCTTGATAATCTCTTCAGTCATTCCATGACCATTATCGATGATGTAAAGCTCTTCTTTGTCTGAAAAAAAAATCGTTACACTATCTGCGTCTGCATCATAGCTATTTTTGACAAGTTCAATTACAGCGCCTTCGGCGTTTGCAACGTTCTCTCGACCAATAAGTCGGGCTGTTCTTGCAGATACAGAGAATGGTATTTGGGCCATATGTCTCTATTATAGTTCAATTCTGCAACTCTTGTCTCCCCCACCTTTGTTGTATCGCTATTTCTAGCGACTAATATTTCCTCACAATACCCCGCACTATAGCTGCTATACGGAGGCTGTGCTTTGGGTAGATGGGCTTGTATTTGCGGTTGCCGGGCATGAGCCAGACCTTCTCGTCGAGACGACGGTAGTACTTGAGTGTCCACTCCCCGTCTACCTCTGCGACTACGATGTCACCATCGCGTGCGGTCATAGTGCGCTCTGCAACCACTACGTCCCCTTCTTCGATGTGGGCATCGATCATTGAGTCACCCTTCACCTCAAGGAGGAAGGTCTGCGGGCGGTTGCGGATGAGGTATCCGTCGAGACTCATGGTCTCAAGGGTCTCAGGATCAACCGAGGTAGGACTACCCGCCTGCACGAGACCAAGAAGCGGTAGTTCTGAAAAGCCTGCTGCAGGAGCGAGTTTTCCCTTGCTATCTTTTGTGACTATGCCTTCCTCGATGAGTTTCTCAACGAGTTTCGCTACAGCGTTTTTTGACTTGAAACCTACAAGCTTGAGGATCTCCTGGTATGACGGCATGCGCCGCTCTCTTTCATAGAATGAAACGATCTTTTCCTTGTAGCGTTGATACATGATGAGTTCTTGTATTATAGCGCGGTTTCTTAGCTCCAGATGGGAAAGAATCGCTCCCAAAGCTTGCTCACTGACTTTCGTGCATTCGTTCGGCGTATCTGTGCAAGGAGGAGCTTGTGCCGGTGTGCCTCGCGTCGATAGTCATAGTGGTGCATAATCTTGCGATCAATAATTTCGTTTAGCTTCTGTATCTCTGTGTTCAATGCCTTCACATATTCTCGCTCACTCATGGTAATAGTGCTTATTCCTTGTATGTCTTAAGCATAGGTGAACGAACGTTCACCGTCAAGGAATATGGGTGTGGATAGCTTGATTTGCTAGTGTGTGAGCCCTCGTTTTTGCTCTTCTGCTTCCACCCATTCCTCGCCATGGCCGAAGTGGTGAGCTACTTCATGCCAGATGGTGTTCTTTACACATTCACGGACATCGTCTTCCCTTTTGTATATCTCCAGTATCGGTTCCATGAAGATGGTGATACGGTCAGGCATAAGGACCTCAGTATTGCCACGCTCACTGAGCGGTACACCTTCGTAGAGACCAAAGAGTGTGTCGTTTTCACCGAGATCATTCTCTTCGCGTTGCGTTCTCGTCGGCGCATCAGAAAGGAGGAAGGCGACATTGTTGAGCTCCTTGCGTACCCATTCAGGCAAGGCTGCGATTCCTTCGTCTACGTATTCCTCAAACTGTGTGCG
>Ga0172380_10001404_pt1 | contig 41436 bp, 42 predicted proteins | sample Leawe162metaG_FD_119747 | JGI IMG/M metagenome (GOLD analysis project Ga0172380, IMG submission 119747) | Leachate microbial communities from a municipal landfill in Southern Ontario, Canada - Leachate well 162 metaG | ecosystem: Engineered > Solid waste > Landfill > Unclassified | place...
GCCGATATCCCGCTGGTGGTGCCCGAGGTTAATCCCCAGGATATCGCCCTGTACAAGAACCGCGGCATCATCGCCAATCCGAACTGTTCCACCATTCAGATGCTGGTGGCGCTGAAACCGATCTACGACAAGGTCGGCATCCGGCGCATCGTGGTCTCCACCTACCAGGCGGTTTCCGGCACCGGCGCCAAGGCCATCGAAGAGCTGAAAAAACAGGCCCTGGCCTATGCGGCCGGGGCGGAGATCAAACACGAGGTCTATCCCCATCAGATTCTCTTCAACTGTCTGCCCCACATCGACAGCTTCCTGGACAACGGCTACACCAAGGAAGAGATGAAGATGGTCAATGAAACCCGCAAGATCTTCGGTGACCAGACCATCGGCGTCACGGCCACCACCGTGCGCGTGCCGGTGTTCTACGGCCATTCCGAAGCGGTGAACATTGAGACGAAAAAGAAGATCACCGCCGCGGAAGTGAAGGCCCTGCTGGCCGACGCCCCGGGGGTGAAGCTGGTGGACCGGCCGGATCTCTGCCAGTATCCGCTGGCCACTGACTGCCAGGGCAAATTCGAGACCCTGGTGGGCCGCATCCGCGAGGATGAGTCCATTGCCAACGGCATCAATCTGTGGGTGGTGTCGGATAACATTCTGAAGGGCGCAGCGCTGAATGCCGTGCAGATTGCCGAGGTGCTGATCGACAAATATATCGCCTGAAAAAATAAGCCGATAAGTTGCTAAGCTGTTAAGAGAGCCTCTTTCAAAATGACCATAATGAACATGTCGTCATTCCGGGCAAGCGTAGCGCGACCCGGAATCCATTGTGCTTCCTGGATTCCCGCTTTCGCGGGAATGACGGCGAATTGATTTTATCTCATTTTGCAAGAAGCTCAAGAAAAAGAAAACCGCGCCGCCGGAGTGTAGCGGCAGCGGACCCAGGGGGACGAAGGTCCCGGTCGGCAAAAGCCATACCAGACAAGAATGCGTATTATCGCCGGAACGGCCAGGGGCCGCAGACTTTGTTCACCCGGCAGTGGTACGTTTGACATCCGGCCGACCTCGGACCGGGCCAGGGAGGCGCTTTTTAGTATCCTGGCAGGGGAGGTCGCCGGAGCCAGGGTGCTTGATCTTTTTGCCGGAACAGGCGCCCTGGGTCTGGAGGCCTTGAGCCGCGGGGCGGAATCAGCGGTCTTTGTGGACAAGGGCCGTTCGGCCGTCGGCCTGATCGGCAAAAATATTCAATTGTGCGGCTTTTGGGAAAAATCCGTGGTGTTGCAAAGGGATTTGACCAGGAGCCTTTCTTTTTTGCAGCAGCCCCATGCAACGGCCGCCGGAGGGTTTTCCCTGGTTTTCATCGATCCCCCCTATAAGACGATGCTGGCGGAAACCATCATCCTGGAACTCGGCAAAAGGGAAATCGTCAGCCCCGGCGGGCTGCTGGTGGCGGAGTCGCGTTCCAGCGGCCAGCTGCCCGCAGAGATCTCCCCCTTCTCCCTGGTGGATAAGCGGGTGTATGGGGAGGCCGGTTTCTGGTTTTATCGAAAGATGAATTCGTGAAAACTGAAAATTTACCACAGAGCCCGCAGAGAGCTGATTTTTTGTAACAAAAAATATTTTTCTGGGATCTCTGGGTACTCCGTGGCGAAAAAATATTTTTTATCAGTTCGCGAGAAAATGAAATGGAAAAAGAGAGGGACATCTTGTGAGTGATTATCAGCCGTTTGTCGCACCTGAGGTGACAGAGACCATTGCCGTGTATCCCGGCACCTTTGATCCGATCACCATGGGGCATCTTGATATCATCCAGCGGGCCCTGCATCTGTTTGACAAGGTGGTCATCGCCGTTGCCGAAAATGCGGCGAAGAAGACCCTGTTTCCGCTGGAGGAGAGACTGGAGATGATCCGTGACTGTTTCCCGCCCGATGATAAACGCATCGAGGTGGCGGCAGTGAAAGGCCTGCTGGTGGATTATGCCTATACCAAAGGCGCCAGGGTCATTGTCCGCGGTCTGCGGGCGGTTTCCGATTTTGACTATGAGTTTCAGCTGGCATTGATGAACCGCCGCATTGAACGCGAGGTGGAAACCGTATTCCTCATGACGGGATTCCGCTGGATCTACATCAGTTCCAGCATCATTAAGGAGGCGGCCCGGCATGGCGGGGATGTCAGCGGTCTGGTGCCTGATCATGTCTGTGAAAAGCTGCGCCAGTGTTTTCTGGTAAAATAATGAAGACAACTTGCTGCGTTGTTGTAACATATTGAAATAAATTGAGTTATTCGAGTTTATGAAGTTTTTTTCCGTAAAGAAGCCGGAATCCAGTGGTCAGCGGACAAGCGGTAAGGTGAAAAAAAAATGTTATCCCGGCTGCGCCATGCGCTGCGGCCGTAAGCCCGTGGTGCCGGCTGCGGATGTCCGTGCCGGCAAGGCCAGGGGTTAGCGCATGACAGAGCAGCGGCGGATTTTTCTGCGCAACGGTTGGGACTGGATTCGGCTTGCCGCCACCGCCGCTCTCTGTTACCCGCTGTTTCGTTTCGTCAAGTTCAAGGTGCCGAAGAAACCGCGCCTGGTCAAGGTGGAAAAACTGATGAAGGTCGGCGATGTTCATCTTGACCAGGAATTTGTCCTGTTTCATGATAAATCCGCTACCTGGGCGGTTTCCCGCATCTGCACCCACCTCGGCTGCCGGCTTAATTTCAGTGAAAAGGAACATCTGCTCATCTGCCCATGCCATCAGAGTAAGTTTACCACCAGAGGGGTGAGGGTTTCCGGGCCGGCGGAGAGGAATTTGCCGCTCTTTGCCGTGGAAAAAATGAGCGGCGAAAATGCCAAGGGTTTTATTGTCTCCCTGTAATGTCCGACTGACTATGAAACGACTTCTGCTGGAATCAAAATGGGGGGCCATGAGCCTGGTGGCGCTCTATATCTCGATCCTGTCGGGGGTCGTCCTTGCCCTGCAGTATGACGAAGTCCACCCGTTTTACTCCGCCGCTTCCCTTGATCTGCTCATTCCCTTCGGCAGCTTCTGGCGCTCCCTGCATTTTTACTCAAGCCAGCTTTTTTTTCTGATCGCCGTGGTTCATCTGGTCGCCATCCTTTATGGCCCGGGCGACCGGCTTGCCCTGGGCAAATGGCTCTGGCTCATTGCCGGCATGCCGGTAGCCCTGCTGCTGCTGTTCACCGGTTATGTGCTGCGGGGAGACGCCACGGGTGAGTCTGCCGGGCTGATAGCGGAAAACATCTGTCTCTCCATCCCGGTCATCGGCACCATGCTCAATTCCCTGCTGTTTGCCGTGGCCGAGGAGGGGATGAAACGGGTCTATGCCAACCATATCGTCGGCCTGGGAGTGCTGTGGATCATTTTCACCTGGGATCATCTGCGCCGCTACCGGGTAACCGTTAACCAGCACGGCTGGTTTGTTCTGGGAATTATTGCCTTTTCGCTCGTTTTTTCTGCCCCGATGGAGCCCATGCAAATGGGGGTCTTTCATATTGCCGGGCCCTGGTTTTTTCTCGGACTGCAGGAGCTGCTCCGCTATATGCAGCCGTTTGTGGCTGGGGTCCTGGTGCCCCTGGTGTTCATGGTTTCGCTGGGTTTTCTGCAGACGAACCATGCCTGGGGAAGAAGCGCCAGGTTTTTTGCCGGGGCCTGGTTGATTCTCTATGGCTGCATCACCCTGGTTGCCCTGGGCAGATGAGGCGGGGCAGGCAGGTGCGACCCGCCCGTTAAAGGGGCCCCCGCCGGCAGGTCCCGATTCTTTTCCCCTCGCAGTCCGCAGTTCCCCCCCCAGCAGCTCATGAAAACCCGGTGGCAGGCCGATGAGAGAAAAAAAGAATATACTTTTATCCGTTGTTGACAAATAATAATAACATGACATCAGCTTGTTAAGCTGACTGCCGCTGCAGGCCGCGGCTGGTCCTGCAGGAACTATTTTCCGGAAACTCGATGAATTCTGGTGGCCATTGATGGGAAGTCTTCTTGAAGCGCAATTTAAAATTGTCAGCGCCAGGGATTGCCCTTTGTACGCGGAGGGAGAAGAGTTCCGTCTGTCCGGGGTCGCCCTGCATCCTCCAATTGGCAAGCCTGCCTGCCTTTTTCTGGCCCGGGAGATTACGGAGATCGTTGTTGAAAAGATGGGGGCGGATGCCACTCCCGGCCCGAGTGAGAAAAAGGGAAAAAAGGACAAGAAGGAATTCAACTGCAGCGGCTGCAGCGGGCTGATCAAGTTTGCCTATGTGGAGGAGAGCCGATTCTACACCCCCCAGATGCGCATGCTGGCGGCGGCGGAAAATCGGGACCAGTCCCGGAAAATGGGTTCCCTTTTCAGTTTGATGAACACCTTTTCCTTTTTCCAGACCCTGGAAGAGGACAGCCTCAAGGAGATCTTTTCCTGCCTCACCATGAAGAACTTCAGGCCGGATGAACTGATCCTGCACCGAGGTCATTCCGGCCGCTATCTTTATTTTATCGTTTCCGGCCGGGTGGCGGTGCTTGATGAGAATAACCTCACCATTGCCCTGCTCGGCCGGGGAGAAATTTTCGGCGAGATGAGCCTGTTCAGCGGCCAACCTGTCTGCGCCTCCATCAAGGCCGTGGAACCGGTAAAAATCCTCACCCTTTCCGGCAAGGATCTGAGCCAGATTCTGATCAGGCATCCCTTTCTGCAGATGTCCTTTACCCGTCTGCTGGTGCAGCGCCTGGCGGAAACCAATCTCAGCCACACGGAAAAGATGTCCCTGGCCTTCACCGGACAGCTCATGGAACTGCCGCCTTCCGAGCTTTTTCAGATGCTCAATGAAAATGTCAAAACAGGCGTGGTGGAACTTAACCTGGCTGACGGCCCTGCCACGGTCATCTTCAGTGATGGAGAGGTGGTGCGGGTGCGCTATAAAGGGCAGGAGGGCGCCGAGGCCTTTTATGCGATTCTCAAGGAGCAGCAGGGGCGTTTCAAGTTCTCTTCATCCATTTCGCTGGAAGAGATGGGCGCGCCGCCCATCGCCAGTTTCATGAAACTGCTGATGGACGGCCTGCGGAAAATCGACGAGGACTATCCAGTGGAAGAGGAAGAAGCAGGGGAGCAGTAGCCCCCCCCCCTTCTCAGTTGCTTTCGACCTTGATCTGGAAAGGTTTCACGGCGGATGATTTGGGCAGATGGAGAGAGAGGACCCCATTGCTGAATTCCGCCGCGGTTTTTTCCACATCAATGCCTTTCGGCAGGGTGAACACCCGGCGATAGTCCGCGGCGTCGAATTCCCGGCGTTGGCAGGTTCCGCTGAAGCCCGCGGAAAAGGCGGCTTCTATGGTCAGGGTATTGTTTTCCAGATTGATTGACAGATCTTCCTTGCCCACCCCGGGTAAATCCGCCACCAGCAGTATTTCATCATCATTGACAAAAATATCCACATCCGGGGTATTGGTCTTGCCCGGTTTGAGAACCTCGGGGCTATCCTGGGCCGGTTTGCTCATTTCACGTTCCGTACTCATTGCTGACCTCCTTTACGCTGCCTGCACAACAATTTTTTTCGGTTTTGCCGCCTGGATCTTCACAAGTTTCACCGTCAAAATGCCGTTTTTCAGGCTGGCAGAGGTCTTTTCCGGATCAATTTCCACCGGCAGCGTGAAACTGCGGGAAAAGGGGGCAACGTTGCGTTCCTGGCGTAGGATGGCGTAACCTTGCGGGGTGTTTTCTCTACGTTCACCTTTAATGGTGAGCAGGTTGTTGTGGAGTTTGATATTGATTTCATCTTCGCTGACGCCGGGAAGTTCACTGTAAACAAGGATATGGTCGCCATCATCATAGAAATTGGTTGGCGGCCAGACGCCGCCCTGGGAAAGATTGCCCCGACCGCTCTCAAAATCTTCAAGAAACCTGTTCATCTGGTTTTTGAAGAAATCCATGGTCCCGAAAATTCTGTCAATGTCGTTGAGTCTTCTGATCATGCTTCATCCTCCGTCTGCCGGTTAATTTTCTTTTTATATCAATATGTTAAATTTTTGATTAAAAGATAATTTCGCTTGTCTTCAAAGTCAAGGCAGCCACACGCCCGGCATTAACAATTTTTTGCAGTCATTGCCACGGTGGGTGGCGGGCCTTGGGGGAGAAGCGGTTGAGCAGCGGGGAGAGGGCTCCTAATCATGATTGTTCACCGCACCCCTTCACGGGCGGCGGGTATGCATAGACGGGAACTTGCCGGGGGCAACCGGGGGCGGTTGCCGCACGGCCTGCGGCAAGGCGCCCGGCGGGGTGAAAAATCGCGGGCCTCAGGCCGCCGCCATTTTTTCTCTTCTCTTTGTTTCCGCCTTGCGGATTACCTCAAGAATTTCCCCCAGTTTGAAAGGCTTGGCCAGAAAATCAAATACTCCTTTGCTGAATGATTGCTTGGCCGTTTCCATGGTGGCAAAACCGGTGATGACGATCACCTCGGTCGAGGGAGAACGTCTCTTGGCCTCGGTCAGAAATTCCATGCCGTTGATGCCTTCCATCTTCAGGTCGGTGATGATGATGTCGAAATCCCTTTCCCGGATGCGGCTCATGGCATCAATACTGCGGACAAAGGCCTCCACCTCATAGCCGTTTTTATCAAGGGATGGCTTCAGCCGTTTGCTGACAATCGGCTCATCGTCCAGGATGAGGATTGATGTCTTCTGTGGTATAGTCATGGGAGTCCCTCCGGGTATCATTCAGTGGTGTTTTTTTTAACCAGCATCTCAAAGCCTGAAACGAACTGGTTGATGTGCTGATCGCTGATCAGCAGAATGTCCAGCTGCCGGGTAAACCCCACCAGCAGACCAAGAAAGTTGATCTTTGCCTCGATGTCCCGGGTGGGCAGCTGCTTGATCCTGGCAATAACCAGATCATTGTGCACCTCAACCATGAAATCGTTTTCCGTTAAAATTTTTTCTAAGAACCTGGCCCTTCGTGAACGGCGGGTCAAATCGCTGACCCCGCCGGCAAAGCGGAAGTAAATATAGCTGTCATTTTGATTATCGGAAACATAGGCATCGATAATGCTGAAGTGATAGCCTAGCCGCAGACTGATATTGGCGTATTCCTTGGAGATCACCGCCAGATTCTGTCCCATGTATTTGGGGCTGGCGAGCTCGGTGGGAACAGTTTTGGTCAGACTGGACATGAAACTGGCCATATCAACGGACAGCGGTTCATTGTTCCATGCCCCGGGGCTGCTCAGTCCGTGGACAAAAGCCCGCATGGGAATGGAGGTGATCCGCTCGATGCCGATGTCCATGACGCCGCCGGTCTCAGCCGGGATGATACCGCCGCCGATATCGATGAGGATCATGTCCAGGGGCAGATCCCAGCGCAGTTTGCCGGACAGGGCCAGGGGATCGTGCTGCTGGGTGTAATGGAGATTAATCAGTTCTTCCACCGCCTTTTCATGGACAAACCGGATAATGTCGTGAAAACTCCGGCAGCCTTCCGGCGTGAAATTTTCTTCCGTGGGATCGACCAGGAAAAGCGGTTCGATTTTTTTCAGAACGCGGCGCAGCAGCCGATACTCGTAAGTCTCTTCTATCCGCTCCGTGGTCAGGCCGTAGAAGCAGAGTTCGTCGATGGTGCCCCCGTAAACAATGTTTTCCTCGGCATCGATGGTGACATCCTGACCGGTGGTGAACACCTCGGTGGCATTGCCGGTATTGACGATGGTGGGGACCCGGAATTCCCTGGCGATGGTTGCCATGTGGCAGGTGGCGGAGCCCACATCGGTGATGATGCCGCGCGCCTTGCTCATCACCTTGGCGTAAAGGGGCGAGGCATATCTGGCCACCAGGATGGCGCCGCTGGGGAAATAATTGAGATCGGCGCTGTTGTTTACCACAAATATTTTGCCGGCGCCGATCCCTTTCTGGGCAATAACGCCTTTATCCTTCATCAGCACCGGGTATTTTCTGACGATGGCGGCAATGTCACAGAGCTGCTGGGAATTTTGCGCTGCCAGGTTCAAGGGCCGGGCCTGCAGAATGACCAGTTCCCCCTGCCGGTCAATGCTGAATTCGATATCCATGTGGGAGCGGAAAAACTGTTCGATCTCCAGGGCCGTGGTGGCCAGCTGGCTGATCTGATCGTTGGTAAGCGAGGCGTTGCTTTTGCGGGAATCCTCCACCGCCTGCATCATTGTGCCGCCCTCCGGCTGCGGGATGAGCTGTTTTTCCTTGCGCACCAGGCTGACGGCTGAAATTTTGTGAGGTTTTTTTCGGCTGACGGTGTACTGATCGGCGCTGATTTCACCGGAAACCACCGGTTCCCCCAGCCCCCAGGCCGCGGAAATCATCAGATCGTCCTGCCGGGGCGAAGTGGGGGAGATGGTATAGATCACCCCGCTTAACCTGGCATCGATCATGGCCTGACAGGCAACGGACATGGCCATTTCCTGGTCGCCGAAACCATTTTGCCGCCGGTATTCCATGGCCGCGGGGGAAAAGGCGCTGGCAATCACCTCCTTGTAGCAGTGAAACAGGTTCTCTTCGGCCACATTCAACATGCTCTTATACTGGCCGGCAAAGGAGAGCTCGCTGTCCTCGCCCCAGGCGCTGCTGCGCACCGCCAGGTGGAGGGTTTTATTTCCCGTCAGCTGGTGCAGTTGGGCAAGCGCTGTCTGCACCGCCTTTTTCACGTCAAGGGGAACAACAGCCGCGCTGATCAGGGCCATGATCTTGGCCGAGGCCTGCTCACCGGTAAGACTGTTCAGATGCCACTCCCCGGTGATGGCCTGCACCTTGGGCCAGAGTTCGTTGAACTCCATGAAAGACTGAAACGAGCGGGCCGTGATGGCAAAGCCTGCCGGCACACGCAGCCCGAGAACGTTTTTCATTTCTGCCAGCCGGGCGTTCTTGCCGCCCACCACACTGATATGCTCCCGGCTGATCCGTTCATAGGGCATGACGAAATCAGCGCCGGAAATCACCAGCCGGCTGGCCATTTCTTCCTCGATATCGTAACTGATTTCCCTGAATACTTTAAAAAGCCCGGAGTATTTCTGCGGGGCCAAACCTTCAAGATTATAGATCAGTTGATCGACGAGTTCCCTCAGTTCCTGGCAGAAAGAACGGATATACTGCTGATCAAAAACATAGTGGCCACCCAGTTTGTCGTTGGCCTCGGCAATGAGTTCCAGGGACCGGTTGTTCAGCGTCAGAATATTCTGGAATCTGCCGAACAGGGTGGCAAAAGGGACACGCTGAGCTGCTTTCGGTTCCGGATGGAAGGTGCGGTTGGCCCAGGTAAGGATATTTTTCATTGTTCGTAAACTTCTGTCTTTAACCGGGGGCCGGTCGGCCACAGGGCGGTTTCCTTGACCCGTGGCAGCCGGTAAGTCCCGCATAAGCGGATAAGGTAAATAAGCTTTGCTGATGGAAACCATTGTCATCTCTCCTCACGTGGGGGTACCCGGTTAACAGGCCGGCACCCCCTGCGTGATTTCAATCCTAACAATATGCCTTTTTGACAGATAGTGCAAGAGGGCAAACAGCCCTGCTTTAATGGGCACCACCCTTGCTCCTGAAGATCATGCTCGTGCCGAGGCCTGCGAAGATGGCGATGACCACGGACATGATGCCGTATACCAGGGAGCGGCCGAAGGCCATTGACGACAGGAAGGCGGGAAAGCCGATCTGAGTCAGCGTGAGCTGCTGGCTGCTGCCCTCAATGATCGTATTGCCGCTGACCGCGATCACGTCCACCTGATAGTCGCCCGCTTTCAGTTTCGGCGGCACATGAATGGTGGCGGTGTAGGATTTCATGGCGCCATTGGCATTGGCGAACTGCACCGCATCAGGATTCAGTTTGTACAGTTCCTCATGTTTCTTGAGTTTCATGAACTCTTTGAAGACCACTTCCTTATCGTTGGTGGTGGGCACGACTTTCATATCCTGCTTGATCGCGTCAAAGCCCAGACCCATGCTGTCCCACTTGTTGGAGTTTTCGGCCGTCGCCATTTCCCCCAAAGCCTTTGAGGTGTATAACAGGTAGACCGAGGGTACATTTTCAAAAGTCACTTCGCCGATATTCATCCACAGCAGACCACCGACCTTGCCCTTTTTCTTCAGGGTGACGTCATGCCGGGTGCCGGTGAGGCGGATAAGCAGCTCGGCATCTGCCGGCGCTTCGCCGGAAACTTTGACATCCGTGCCGTTGTAAAAGGCGCTGATGCTGATGCTGGTCGGGTCAAGGTTGAGGGTAACCGGCTGCTCCGCCCTCAGGGCAGGTGGCAGACAGACAAGAGTGGCGAACAGGAAAAACAGGGTGATAACAATTTTCTGAGACATATTAGTGCCCCCCTTTGTATGATAAAAGTATGTCAGGCGTCAGCAGCAGATCGGCCATCATTTTCACGCAGACAATCAAAACCAGCGATGCCAGCAGGATCTTCAGCTGATCGCCTTTCAGTTTTTTGCTGAGCGTGGTGCCGATCTGGGCGCCAATGGTTGATCCGAGCAGCAGCAGGAGCGCCAGCACGAAATCCACGGTGTGGTTGCTCCATGATTGCATGATGGTAACGTTTACACAGGTAAAGAGAATCTGAAACAGACTGGTGCCCACCACCACGTGCATGGGCATTCTCAGCAGATAGACCATTACCGGCACCATGATGAAACCGCCGCCCACGCCCATGATGGCTGCCAGCACGCCGACCAGGGTGCCGAGAATCAGCGGCAGCAGCAGGGAGATCTCAATTCCCGATTTGACGAACTTGGTCTGCATGGGCATTTTTTTCAGGAGCCGGGCGTAGGTGGACTCCTTCTTCGGCGCAGCTGTGGTTACCACTGCCGGGGCCTCTTTTTTCTTAAGCGACTGGAGGGCCTCCAGGAACATGTAAGAACCCACACCGCCCAGCATCAGTACGTAGGTTACGGTGATGAGAAAATCTGCATTGCCCATCGCTCTCAGGATTTTGATGACCTGCACCCCCAAGGTGCCGCCCACCACGCCGCCGATGAGCAGCAGCCATCCCATTTTGAAATCGACATTGCCCAGCCGCCAGTGGGCCAGGGTGCCGGAAGTGGAGGCGCCGACAATCTGATTGGAATCAGATGCCGCCGCCACCGTGGCCGGGATACCGAACATGATCAGCAGAGGGGTCATGAGAAAACCACCGCCCACGCCAAAGATGCCGGACAGGAGGCCGACCGCCCCCCCCAGCCCGAAAATCGTTAGAATATTCACGCTGTTTCCTGCGATTGGAAGATACATGTGCCACATTAACGTACTCCTCTTTTTTGGTTGAATGTTAAACTTGTGCTGGATAACTTTTCTGATACGATCATGATCCGGCAGCTAATTTTTTGTTTGATGTTCATCAGCCTCTCCAGAAAGCGGCCTGCGTCCTCCTGATGGCCTGGGGCGGGGAAGCTGACGATCAGCAGGGAAATTTTGTTTTCCTGGACAAAATTGACAAGTTCCGATTCATACGGCCCGTTCCCCACATAGAAATTTACCTTCACCCCGTCCCTGCGGCTGCTGTCGCTGATGAGGGCTAGTAATTGTTTCTGTACGGTAAACTCATCATTGGTTTCTCCCTCCGTGGCGTCAATCCCCTCACCATGGTGGTCGATCAGCAGAAAAGAGATTTGCGCCTGAATCCGTTGTGCCAGATTGAGGGCATAAACGGCGGCTGACACGCTGGGGTGTCCGGTCTCAACTGCAACCAGAATTCTGTTCATGTTTCATTCCACTGCTTCCTTGTCTTCTTTACCCGGGCGTTCAGCTGCAGGTTATGCCGGCGCACGCAAGCTTCAGGTTCCTTTTACCGGCTGGTATTATCAGGAACTGTGCCAGATGGTGGAAGAGTGCCAGCTGTAGCCAGAATTAGTGTATATATTGTCGAAATTATTGATTTAATTTTATAGGCCGCAGGGGCGGATCAGGGAAAATCAGACAGGGAGAGGCCTGCTCACTGCAGAGCGGGAAAGGGAACCGGCGGGGCCAACTGCCGTCTGAAGCCTGCTACGCGGGGCAACAGGGCGCGTGGGGCAGGGAAGGGAAGTGATTTTTTGGCCGTTCGCATTTCATTTTGAAATGGCAGGGGTGGGGACGCGCAAATCCAGGGTGGGCAGGGGAATCAGCTCTTTGGCCGGCCACCGGCGTTTCAATATGAAATTTTTGGCTGGAAGGGACGGGACGGATGGGAAAAAATGATGTGGCATCAACGGGAAGAGAGAGACCCCGCTGATGCGGCGTCTCTCCAGCTCCCGGACAGGCCGGTAAACGGCAGATAGAATCAGCGGTTGCGGCCACCGCCGCCAGACCCCATGCCCATCCCCCCGCCGGACCCCATGCCGCCGCTGCCAGGCCCCATCCCTGTGCCCATCCCCATGCCGCCTCCCGGGGCGGACGGTTCATCCGGCAGGGTGATGCCTTGTTCTTTGGCGCGCTCCTGCATCATCTGATGATGCTCCAAGCGGTAAGCCTCGCGTTCCTCATTGGTCTTCAGGCTGCGCATTTTCGCCCGGTGCTCGGCCATTTCCTGAGGGGTCATCAACTGGTTGCCATAAATTTGTTCCTTTTGCTGCACCTGGGTTTGCACCTGGGCGGGATCCATATCCGCAGCCGGGGAAACGGCAGGAAACAGTGATACAACGCCAGCCACAACTGAAAGAATTACGTTACGCCTGATCATCTGGTTATCTCCTTGTCAAGTCATGAAGGGATTGCTTTACCCCAACCCGATGGGTGTTGTCTAGTTTGCCCTCACTTGCCGCTTTTGCCGGTGCGATTGCCGGCCCGGCGGTGAACCTGCATGATATGGTAAGGCTTCACACGCCATGTGTAAAGGCAAGGATGAAAGAATCTGTCGGGATCAGGCGGTCTGCCCTTTGTCCTGGGCGGTTTCCGGGACGGCATAGTGTTTTTCCAGGTCATCGACCACGGACTTATAATGTTCATGGATCATCAGCCGGTCAAATTCCCGGAACTCGGCAAGCATTGCCTGGTCTTCTGCTTCGGTGAAGTAGGCCCGGGAGGCGGGGAAAAAGATTTTATCCTCTTTTTCGATATGTCTGGGATAGAAATCCACCAAGGTACGCAGGCAGCTGCCAATGTCGGCCAGGGCCGAGGCCTCGCCGCTGCGATAGCGGCTGTTTGCCGCGACCAGGGCCTTGGTGGTGGTCCGTCCGAAGGCATGTTCTTCTATCAGTTCCTGCATGACTCTGCGGTCCGCATCCGACAGGTTTTTGCCCTGCAGATTCCTGAACAGGATGTCTTCCTCCTTGCCGTGGTGGGTGCGGTCCGCATAGGTCCGGATAAAGTCAACGGCCTGGTCGACGAAAACCGGATCAATTATGCGGGTTTTCTCTGTCTGGGTAAGCGTCTGCCGGATCAAGGCGAGCATCCGTTCAATGAAGCGGTGCTCGATCATCAGGGGGCCGCGGGCCTGCATAAGCTGTTCTCCTGTTTTTTGGTTATTCTGTTGGGAAACGACACTTCAAGCACCACGCAGCCCTGCTCGGTCCGGAACGGTCCGTGCACCTCCCCCGGGGGCCTGCTGGCATAATAACCGGGTTGCAGCCATCTGGCAAAGGCCGCATCATAGAGGCGGCCGCTGACGATAAAAACCTCTTCCGGATACTCATGACTCCTGCCGCCGAAGGGGGTGGTGTCGGCGCCGGGATGAAAGCGGGTCAGTCGGGTATATTCACCGGTCTGCTCATCAATGCTCAGGGTCAATTCCTCGGCCATTCCCTCCAGGCCTCTGGCCGGCTGCCATTTATCCCTGTTTTCCTCACTGAGTGGATTCCAGTAGGTTATCGTTGTTTTCGTCATGAATTTCAGAATAGTTGATTTTATAGCGTTAATTCTAACTCCTGGCTGCTGAATTCTCAGCCCTATCACATTCTCCGGAAGCTGAGATCAAGATGGTCCCCATCCTGCCAGGCCATGCCGAGAGCCGGCATGAGCCGCTCGATCTCCTGCCAGTCCCCGGCGCTGATCGGCAGATCAGCGGCGCAATAGTTGCCGGCCAAGGTGCCGTAACGGGTCTGCTGCAGGAGCAGCACGGCCAGCAGCATGGAGAGGGCGGTTTGCAACTGCACGGCGTTGATGCCATGCTCCTGCCAGGTCTGCCGGTGATCCGTCTGCCAGTACAGGGTTTTCTGCCAGCCGGCCGCGGCGTCACTCACCCTGACCGCCACCCGTTCCAGTCCGCTGACCGGTATGTTGCCCGGCGGGACCTGTAAAACCTCGTGAGCCTCCTGGGGCGTGCGGGTCAGGGTGCCCATGACCTGGGGGTGCAGGCCGTAGATAAAACAGGCATCCCTGACTCCGTGGATCATGCCCAGGTTCCAGATATCCTCGTGGGCGACGATGCGGGAGGCAACGGCATCGCCCTGCCAGAAGGCCATGGCCCGGCGGGCTCCCCGGTTGCAGCCTTCCCTGGGCCTGCCGTTTTTTATCTCCAGGGTGGGGAAAGACATCATCTCTTCAATAAAGGCGGACGGGCACCAGCCCACCGCGATCTTGTCCTGGAAATATGCCGCCTCAAGCTGGTCATGTTCAAAAACGGTAACATTGAGACCCTTGGCGGTCTGGGGGCTTTCCCGCATGATTCTGCGGGCCATGATCTCCACCAGGCCGGGGTTTATGCCCCAGCAGAGCCATTGGGGGCAGCGGCTGGCCACCGGAGTCAGGGCATATTCCATGAGGCGGCTGAACCGGTGCTCCCCGGGATTGGGGCCGGCCCCGGCGCAGGAGTCCACATAGGCCAGGCCAAGGGAGGCCAGCATGTGCCGAATCCGCACATTGTCCACATCGGCGCAGAGATTGACCAGCAGTCCCTTGCCCTCCATGCTCTCCGTTATTTTGGCAAGTACCTGCCGGTCTTCCACCGAGCCGTGCAGAAAGCTGAAGCCGCGGTTGCGGAACCCGGCAAACCGGCCGGCATCCAGATCAACCAGGATCACCTTTTTAAAGGATGACAGCACCTTGCCGCCAAGGGTGATCATGCTGCTGCCGATTGCTCCCACTCCGGCCATGATCAGGGTATCAAAGTTTCTCTGTCCGGCGCGCAGATTCATGGCGTCACATCGGTAAACTGGGCATAAAATGCCGCCTGGTCATAGAGATGCTGGGGCGTCAGATGGTGGGCGGCCATGGATTGCCTGATTTCATCGAGATGGGACAGGACAATGCCCACATGCAGCCGCATGAGCTGGCAATACTGGCGAAGACGTTCCCCGCTGCTGATTTGCGCCTGCACCGGGCAGCGGCCGCCGCAGTAATCATGCACCCCGCACTGGTAGCAGCCCAGGGGGGTTTTGTATGCCACCAGGCTCGTGAGATCAACGGGGCGGATATGGGGATGGCCCTGGTCGTCGATATGGCCGATGGCCATCTCCGGCGGCAGATCGGCGCAGGAGTGGATCTTGCCGTCAAGCAGATCAAAATTGTCAGCCACCTCCACCCCGCAGCCGGAAGAGTTGCGGCGCAGGCCGGTGAGGGCGAAAATGACCAGCTCGTTTACGTGGATCACCGGCAGGATCCGCCCTTCCCGCAGCCGGGCCAGGTAATGCGCCATCACCGTCTCCAGGTCGGCTTCGTAGCGGGCGCAATAGTCCGCGAATCTTTCATAGGGCTGCTCCGTTTCCACCCAGTGCCAGAAAAAGAGATCCAGCAGCTGCTGCTCATGGAGATCAAGAAATTCGGCAAAACAGTCGGCCAGCGACTGGTTTTCCCGCAGGGTGGACCACATCAGCGTCTTGCCGGCGGCAACCCGGCGCAGGGCCCGCAGCCCCTGATGGATTTTCGGCAGATCCGTGCCGGCCCGCACCGCTTCATGCTGCGCCCTGCGGCCGTCAATGGAGATCGAGGTGAGCCAGAGATCTTTAAAGAAGCCGGGATGATCCGCCACCGCCTTCTCCAGCAGGCTGCCGTTGGTGTAGAGCATGTAGCGGACCGGCAGAGGGCAGCAGGCGTGATCGATGATCTCCTTGACCTTCATGATCTTTTCCATGGCCAGCAGGGGTTCGCCGCCGTAAAAGCAGATAACCGCCTCTTGCTTGTCCGTCTCGGCCAGCAGATGGAGGATGCAGGCCGCATCCCGTTCCGGCACGGTGTCCTGGATCGGCGCGGCCACCCTGCGGTCATCGGTGAAGGAGTTGGTGAGGGTGGAATTGATGCAGCCCTTGCACCGGGCATTGCAGCGTCCGGTGACCGAAAGATGGATGTAGGCGAGATCTTTCTCACAAAAGGGCGGGAGCAGCTTTTCAGGGGGAGCGGCAAGGGTTACGGCCTGGGGCCGGGTGAGATCGCCGAAGCGCGGGTGGGTGAAATTGAGAGGCAAACGGTTCTGAAGATGTTTAGCCGGTTCCATGGCGAGTCCCTGCTGAGGTGTATTAACGATGCTGTCAAGGGTTGAATGACTCGTAAAAACTGAAAACAGACTTTTTACGAATTCATCAAGGGCTTGTACGCACTATTTTTTTGGTTATGTACCACCGTCGCAAAAAGGATACCGCAAAAAAGAAACAAAGTGAAATTTTCTTGCCGCCCGCTGCACGGTTGGCGGTTAATTTTTTCGTTTTGAGCAGGGAGATGTCCTGTCCGGGCCGCTTACAAGTCCAGGTCAATCCAGGCCGGATCGTGGTCGCTGCCGTCACCGCCGTGTTTGGTCCTCCGGTCGATGGTCGGATTGGCGAATCGTCCCGCCAGGGCGGGGCTCAGCCAGATCTGGTCAAAGAGCCGGTACTCGGGCAATGGGGGACCCGCCGGATTAAATCTGTGGGTCCAGGCCGTGGTCTGGGGGCCGGGCCCCTGGCCGGTTGATTCGGCCTTGGGCGGCCGGGTCTCGGCCGGATGTTGCAGGGCATTGATCAGCTGCTGGTTATCTGCGGTAAGCATGGGCCGCAGGTACTGGGAATCCGGCCCGTCATTCATGTCCCCGGTGAGCACGAATCTGCTGCCCGGCCGTTCCATGCGGCTGATGATTGCCGAAATGGTCTCAGCCTGCCGCCTACGCCGGTTATCGGCCTCCAGAGCCCCTTGTTCCTGGTCCTCCCAATACGGCACGTAGTGGCTTTTTAAATGGGTATTATAGAGGGTGAAAAGTTTTTCCCGGCTGTGGCCGAGGATTTCCACCTGCAGCAGATCCCGGCTGAAGACCCGCTCGTCCGGTTTTTCGGGATGAACAGCGGTTTGATGGGAGATGATGGTGCCGATGGGCAGCTTTGACATGATGCCCACATCAATGAGCCGTTGATCGTTGCCTTCCACCAGCACGATGTAAGGATAGAGGTTCCCCAGATACTCCCGGTTGAACTGTTTGAGGATTTCGATGTGCTCGACCTCCTGGACCGCCAGGACATCGGCATGGATCATCTCGACAATGCGTCTGGCGATCGCAATGGTATCATCCTTATCCTTGGCCTTGACCAGCCGCCCCATGAAGGTGCGCACCTTTACGGCGGAACTCTCAAAGGTCAGGGTGATGCCGCCTGGGTCCGCGCCGGGGATGGCCTCAATCTCGGCCTGGAAATTATAGCGGGAAAAGAGATTGTTGAGATTAAACGTGCCTACTCTGATCATCATTTGTCTCCTGCCGGAATGCTGGTGTATTACTTTTTCCCACCACAGAGCGCACCGAGATCACAGGGAACGTTTTTATTGCGGTCAGTCAGCTCTGTGCTCTCCGTGGTAAATTTTGTTCCTTATATAACATCGCAGATCAGAGGCGATGTCAAGGGGTTATGCCTCCGCCTTGTCCGGCAGACTGGTGATTCGGAAGCGTTGCAGATCCGCCAGGCCTTCCCATTGCGGCAGGCGCGGGATTGGTCCGTCGATCCGCACCAGCGGCGGCTCCCGATCCGCCAGCCCGTTGATCTTGGCCCACAGGGTGATGTCACCCCAGTATTGCGGCGGCGCATCCGCGGCTGCCACGGCGGAAAAGATCTCGGCCGGGGTCGCGCAGCCTCCGCGGATGGCCTGCAGGGCCAGGGACTCAAGCCGGCCCAGGCCGCTTGCCGGATCGGGCTGTTCGCAAAGCCAGCGGGCCACCGCAGGGGGAATCCAGGGCAGCGGCGCAGTGGCGTTGTCTGACAGTTTGGCAAAGAGCTTCTGGTCCTGAGTGGCAAAGGCCCGGTCCGCCAGCACGGCAAAGCTGAACTGGTCATCCGTGACAGGCCGCCGTTGGCCATAGAGCGAAGCCAACTGGGATGGCCCAAGCTGGCCCAGCCCGTTGAAGGGCACGATGCCGGGAAAGGCGTCCACACAGAGAAGTTCAACTTGCCTGAGGCCCTGGTGCAGCAGGCAGGCAAGGAGGTGGACCAGCATTGATTGATCAAACAGGCAGGCGTCAAACCACAGCACGATTTGTTCATATTCTCCAGCGGCTGCAATCTTACGGTACTGGTTCTGCAAGGTGCGCAGAATATGCTCCCGGTCCAGGCCGCCGCGGGTTGCCTGGCCAAGGAACCAGGCCCGGGCAATAAGGGTATCATCCGTTGGCCAGCCGGGATTCCGGGGGCCATCGTAGAGGATGTCGTGCCAGACAAACACCTCGCCTGTCAGGCCGGATTTTACGAGATTACTGCCGGCGATATCGCCGCTGGTGATATGGAGGGTGGTGGACATGAGGTTGTTTTACCTTGCGGAGGAAGGGCATATACCTGTACGCCGTTATTTCCCTGAGGGAATGCTCTGTTGATCATCTATAGTTGATACGCTGAGGAGGTGTCAGCTATTGATAGTCCTCCAATATTTTATCCCGGCAGCCCCTTTCTGGCATTCCGGACATCGTCTCGCATGCATGTCTGAGCCATTTGTCCCATACACATAGCCGCAGATGGTACATTCGGTCTTGTATGCATAGAGTCCATGATCGGTCCCCCGAACTCCACAATGACCGTAGCACTGCTGGCCATTAGGATTCAAAAAAACCAATTTTTACGGTTTCACCGCTGCCTTCTTGCCATTGAATCGGCATATCGATCTCGTTCATATTGATCCCCCTTCCCAAGCCAAAGTGCCGGCATCCGAAGAGACGTTGAATTTCAATCTCTTCGGAAGGATAAAAAGGAAAATTATCCTGCAATTCTAACGGATAATATCACCCATGGTGTTTTTGTCCAGCATTTTTGCGTGGTTACAATATTCATTTTAGTCGAACAGGCAACCACGGCGTCATTGCGGGCAAGCAAAGCGCGACCCGGAATCTACTAGGTTTTTCCGGATTCCTCTCCAGCCTTTCTCTGGTCCGTCAATCCTCCTCACTCATCCAGGAGCGGGTCAAAGGCAGGTCGTTACGGGTGCCGGCGGAGAACAGCAGTTGGAAGATATGCATCTTGCCATGCCAGAAGGAGGAGGAGCAGCCGGCCAGGTAGAAGCGCCACATGCGGACAAAGCGTTCGTCAAACATCCGGCGGACTTCAGTGCTGTGTTCCTCAAACCGGGTCAGCCACTCATCCAGGGTGCGGCCGTAATGGACCCGCAGATCCTCACAGTCGATGAAAATCAGGCCGTTCTGCAGGGCGCCTTTGCAGATCGAGGCGAGATCCGGGATATGGCAGCCGGGGAAGATATATTTTTTTATCCAGGTGTTGGTGGGTTCCTCCACCACCTTGCCGATGGTGTGGAGCAGAAACAGGCCCCGCGGTTTTAAAACCTGGCGCGCCGTGGCAAAAAAATCATTGATATTTTTCTTGCCCACGTGCTCGAACATGCCGATGGAGACAATCTTGTCAAACCGCTGGCCAAGTTTTTCCAGGTCCCGGTAATCCAGATATTCTATTTTCAGTCTGTCCTGCAGACCCCGTTTCCTGATGCGGGCATTGCCGCATTTCTCCTGGTTGCGGGAAAGGGTGATGCCGGTTCCCCGGATGCCGAATTTTTCGGCGGCAGCGAGCAGCAGCCCGCCCCAGCCGCAGCCGATATCCAGGAGATTTTCCCTTTCATGCAGGCGGAGTTTACGGCAGCACAGTTTTATTTTCTCCTCCTGGGCCTGTTCCAGGCTATCGGTTTCGTTTTTGAAATAGGCGCAGGAATAAATCATTTTCCGGTCAAGCCAGAGGCGGTAAAAGTCATCGCCGATATCATAATGGCTGGCAATATGCGTTTTGTCCCGGCGCAGGGTATTGCGCTGCTTGAGATGGAGCATGGCCAGATTGTAGAGAACCCGCATGGTAACCGCCTGCAGGGGCTGGGTCTGGTAAGCCAGGAGGGTGACCTGGCGCAGATCTCCTTCCACCTCGATGTCGCCGTTCATGTACCCTTCGCCAAAGCCCATGGAGACATCGGCAAACAGGCTTTTCAGCGCCTCTTTCGTCTTGAAATGGATGGTGAAATCCTGGCCGCTGCCGAAGCGCAGGCTGCTGCCGTCCCAGAATACGGCCTTGAAATTGGCATGGCTGTTGCCGGTAAAAATGCTTGAGAAAATCTCTTTGAGATCGGACGGATGGCCCTCCGGCCGGGAGCGCTGAAGTTTTTCAGGGGAAAAATTTGTGGATGACTGGGTGTTCAACATGGCATTTCCCTCCCTTAAGCTGCGATCATTCTGGCATTAAAAAATATCTGCTCCTTTAAGATGTTAACCAGTGCTGGTCTTTGACTTAAAAAAATCCCTCTGTTTGCCCCGGATGACGCCCAAACAGATGGGCGGGGCCATGGTGGGTAGCTGGTCCCGAGAACTGAGCGCCGTTGTGGTCTGCAGGCGGGTTAGCTGCGGAACCAGCGGCTCAGGCTTTCCTGTCCGGGCGATTTCATCCAGGCCAAACCTCACATTTGCTTTAAATTGATTTCGTTATGAAATTTTCCATCCACCACCTTAACAACCGCTTGGCCGGCAATGACATTTTTCCCGTCAAAGGTCAGGGTCGGATTGCCGTATAGCTCCCAGCCATCGTTAAGCTTGGCGCATACTCTTTTGCAGAAAGTCTCATCGTCTGGTCCGGTAAGATAGGAGTAGAGTTTCATTGGTCACCTCTTGGGTTATGTAATATTTTGTAATGGTTGGGGAGGAAAGAGACGGCGGCATGGGCGGCGGTCGGGTTCTGCCTGATTGCCTCTGTTGCGGAAATGATGGCTGCTGCCTGGGGCCGGCAGCAGAAGTAGATGGATGTTCCATGGCCGTCCACAGTGCCTCCAAATTTCTGTCGGCAAAGGTGCGGGTTAAGCGTGGATTCAGTTCCTTCCTGCCGGGCGGAAACAATCACGCCGGGGCCGTCCCATGGCTGGTGTGGCTTGCCGGATTGAACGCCAGGCAGGGCCAAAACTACCTCGAACCGATTCAATAATAATTCTATTCCTAACACGGATTCCAAGCCAGGGCAAGGGGATTATTTGGCCGGCACCACCGGGGAAAAGGAAGGTGGCTGCCCGCCGTGGTATGCCGGCTTCGAGAGGGCTTTTCTGGACTGTTACCCCGGCCTTATTCCTTATTTGCTGAGCCCGTATTTTTTCATGCGCCGCCACAGAGTGGTGAGGGGAATACCGAGAATCTCGCTGCTCAGTTTGCGGTTGTTGCCGGTAATATCCAGGACCTTGGAGATATGCTGCTTTTCCATGGTCTCAAGGGAGAGCAGGTCCTCGCCCTCAAAGGTGGTGAAGGCCAGTTTCCGGAGATCGGCCGGCAGGTCCCGAACCTGGATGCTTTCCCCCTCGGCCAGGGCCACCGCCCGCTGGATGATGTTTTCCAGTTCGCGGACATTGCCGGGGAAATGATAATGAAGCAGGATATCAAGGGCCTGGGGGGAGATCTGCCTGGTGTCCTTGCTGAAGGCCAGCCGGAATTTCTCGATAAAATGAGTAATCAGCAGCGGGATATCGTCTTTTCTCTCCGTGAGCTTGGGCAGGCGGATGGTGACCACGTTCAGGCGGTAAAAGAGGTCCTCCCGGAATGAACCTGACTCAACCTCTTTTTTCAGGTCCTTGTTGGTGGCGGCGATGATGCGGATATCCAGATCAATGGCCTTGGTGCCGCCCACCCGGAAAATCTGTCTTTCCTGCAGCACATGGAGCAGTTTGACCTGCATGGACAGGGGCATCTCGCCGATCTCGTCTAAAAATACGGTGCCGCCGGCCGCGGATTCGAGCAGGCCGATTTTGGTGGCCGTGGCGCCGGTATAGGCGCCTTTCTCGTGGCCGAACAGCTCACTGGCGATGAGTTCCTCGGCAAATCCGCCGCAGTTGAAGGCGATGAAAGCATTATCTTTTCTGGGGCTGAGGGAATGGATGGCCCGGGCCGCCATCTGTTTGCCGGTGCCGGTCTCCGCCTGCAGCAGGACATTGCAGTTGACCATGGCGACCTTCTTGATCATGGCGAAGACCTCCTGCATGGCCGGACTGGAGCCGACAAAGCCGGTGATGGTGCCGCCCTGGCCCAGGGCCAGGCGGAGGGCACGGTTTTCCACCAGCAGGTCGATCTTTTTCCTGGCCTTGTTGGCCAGCAGCCGCACGTCGTGACGTTTGAAGGGCTTGGTGATGTAGTGGTAGGCCCCGGCCTTGATGGCATCCACCGCCGTTTCGATTGAGGCGTGGCCGGTTATGATGATCGCCTCCGTATCTTCAAATCTTTTTTTGACATGGGTGAGAATTTCCATGCCGTTCATGTCCGGCAGATGCAGATCGATAAAGACAATGGGAAATGTCTCCCGGCTCAGTCTCTGCAGAAAAGAATGGCCGGTCAGGAAATATTCCACTTCAAACCCTTCCGCGTCAAGGACGCGTTTGATCAGGCGGCAGGCCACCTCCTCATCATCAATTATGGCGACTTTCATCTTGGTTTTCCCGCTGTTCTTCCTGGTATCCTACGGTGGGCAGATAGATTATGAATGTTGTGCCGACATTTACTTTACTCTTAACTTCCACATAGCCGCCATGCTTTTTGATAATACCGTAAACAATGGACAGGCCGAGGCCGGTGCCGGCGCCGACCTCCTTGGTGGTGTAAAAGGGATCGAAAATATGGCCGATGATCTCAGGCGGGATACCCGGTCCCGTATCGTTGACGATGATCTTGAGGAAACCCTCGGATGCGACCTGGGCATCGACATAAATGAGACCGCCGCCCTGGGGCATCGCCTGGATGGAGTTGACGAACAGGTTGATGAACACCTGCTGCAGTTTCTGCAGATCACCCATGACCAGGGGAAGATCCTCGTGGATATAATTTTCAAACCAGATGGCATTGATCATCAGCTGGTTGGCGATCAGCTTGTGGGAGGCTTCCACCACATCCTTGATGTGGAGCGGCACGGAGGAGGGCGCCTTATCCCGGGAAAAATCCAGCAGATTCTTGACCACCCCGGAGGCCCTTTCGGTCTGACTGATGATGTCGGCAATGATCTCCTTGGCCTCTGTTTCGGAGAGGGTATCATATTCTTCCATCAGGGTGTCCGCGGACAGGGAAATATTGTTAAGGGGGTTGTTTAGTTCATGGGCGATGCCCGAGGAGAAGGTGCCGATGGCGGCCAGCTTGCGGGATTGCACCAGCTGCTCCTTCCGGGCCTCGATCTCGGCCACCATCTTGTTGAAGGCAATGATCAGCCCGGTGACCTCGTCCTGGATTTTGGCGTTATCGGCGATGGGGGTGAACTTGTCCTTGACCACGTCCCGGGTGGCTTTCTGGACAAAGGCAATACGTTTGAGCACGTTTCTGACCTGCAGCTGAAAGATGAGGATGAGGGCAAAGAAAAGGGTGCCCGTGATGGCGACAAACCGGTAAAGGAGTAGTTCGAGGCTGCTGTTTAAGCGGTCATGCTTGCGTTTGACCAGATTTTCGGCGAACTCCACCATATCCCGGCCTGACTCCCTGATCTCCGTCGAGTCTACCTGGGCGGAGTAGCTGTATTTTCTGAATATTTCCTTGTAGTGATAGAAGGTGCCGAGAAAATCGTCATATTCCTGCCTGGCCGTGACTTCAAGGATGTCCTCTTCCAGAAGGGCGATATGGGATTGGATCTTGCCCAGATAGACTAAAATAGGGGAGACGTTATCGGTGCCGATGCCAAAGAGGAAATTTTTCTCGTAGCGGCGTAACTCCAGGACATCGTCCAGGAAATTATGGAACTCCTCCAGGGCGATGAGTTTCTTTTTCAGGGAAAATATCTGCCAGGAGTAATCAGGCACCAGCAGGCCGCCGAACACCATAAACAGTATGGTGATGAAGATCAGCCTGCGCCTGATGGTATATCTCCCAACGAGACTTTCCATGATTTCTCTCCTGTCCGCTCCTATCTAACCGATGACGGCTTAACGTTTCAAGTTGAAATAACAGTGATAAACCATGTGGCCGGTAATTGCCAACAAGAAACTTTGTGTCAGAGGGATAAGAGGTCAGGCAGGGTAATCGGCGGGATTGACTGGGGCGACGGCTTGACGCGGGATGCCTCGGCCGGTTGGCCGGTAGAGCCATCGGGCTGCTTGTTACCTGGCGAATTGCCCAAGCAGGTCGCCGTTGCCCAGAAACTGCAGGGTCTTGGTCCGGGCACCCTGCTCATTGTAAAGGTTTAAGGCGTTGGGGCCGGCCAGGGAGACCTTGCCGCAGCGGGTGATATAATCCGTAGTGCCGGCTGAGCGGAGAGCCTTGCGCAGGCAGAGATTGTCATTTCCGTCAATATTCCATTTATCGGTGGCGCGGATGTTGCCGGAGGGGTACAGGATGGTATATCTGCCGTCCCCGGCAAAATAGACATGGCTGTTCTGTTGGGCTTCTTCGCTATCCGTCATGGCGAAGGTTCTGTCTGACAGGATCTTGTTCAGTTCAGCGCCGGGAAGATACGGTTGCTGGGCGGAAACAATGGGGGCGGTGAGCAAGGGGACTGACAGCAAGAAAAGAAACAGCATGGTTTGTTTCAGCATGGCTCTCCCCCTGAGCAGGCTCATGGCAGGTTTTAAAAAAAAGTAATCGGGCTAAGGCGGATTATTTCTTTCCAGGATAAACCCGCCCCTGCCTGGCTGTCAAGAGGGAATAAGGGCAAATAGGGGTGAGGCACTGCCGTTCTAAGCGAGCATGGCCTTGCGCCAGCCCGCCTCTTTGAGGCGGTTGACCCGGTTGATGGCCCAGGCGTTGATTTTCTGCAGATACCTTTTGGGGTCCTCGTCTTTCCTGGCAATGATCCGCTCCCTTTCCCCGGCAATATCCTCGGACTCCCCGGGATACATTTCCCGCCAGGTGGCATAGCCCTGATCAAAGATAAATTCCGGACTGATCTCCTCGGCTGACAGGCGGAGTTTGCTGAGCCCATACATCCTGGCCAGGGTCATGTCATATTCGATGATCCAGCCGTTATCCCGGAGCATGGTTTCCCGGTTGATGGGGGTGTCGGTTGAGCAGGACGGGCAGAATAGACGGTCCAGCACATTGGGGTTCATGATGTTGTCCCGCAGGTGAAACTGCACCTGTCTGCCGCCGCATTCACATTTTTTCTTTACCTCAATGCACATAATTTCCTCTACTTTTTCAGGCGTTGATTTTTGCCAAGCATAGCATGGCTGGAGGAAAATGCAAAGAAATAATAATTATTACTAGAAATCTCCCAGGAGTTCCAAGAGATCTTCCGCCCGCAATTTGTGGCTCATATCGCTGCCTTCAAGGAGGCTGTCAGCCAGTTCGCGTTTGTCATGATGCAATCTGAGAATTTTTTCCTCGATGGTGTTTTTGGTGACCAGCCGGTAAACCGTCACGGGACGGGTCTGGCCGATGCGATGAGCCCGGTCGGAGGCCTGATCCTCCACCGCCGGGTTCCACCATGGGTCCATGTGAATAACGTAATCGGCGGCGGTGAGATTGAGCCCCAGGCCGCCCGCCTTGAGACTGATGAGGAAGAGGTCGCCGTCTCCGGCCTGGAACTCGGCCACCTGTTCCTGGCGTTTGAGGGCCGGGGTGGAACCATCCAGATATTTATAGGTGATATGGTGCTCGTCGAGAAAGGCGCGGAGAATGTGCAGGTGCCGGGCAAACTGGCTGAAAACCAGGGCCTTATGGCGGTTTTCGATAAGCTCCATGACGACGGTGCCGAAAAGCTCGAGTTTGGAGCTTTGAATAGTCGTATCCGGCTGGACAAGCTTGGGATTGCAGCAGGCCTGCCGCAGTTTCATGATTTCGGCCAGGATCTGCATATGCCGGTGGGACGGCGAGGCATCAGAGCGGACGATTTTTTCCAGGGCGCGGTAGCGTAATGCTTCATAAAAGGCGGTCTCATCAGGGCTCATGTCGACCTGGAGAACGACCTCGGTGCGCGGCGGCAGCTCCTCCAGGACCTGACTTTTCAAACGCCGCAGGATAAAGGGCTGGATCAGTTTTTTTAATTTTTTCCGGGCATTCTTGTCCTTGTCTTTTTCAATGGCCAGGGCATAGCGCTGATTGAACTGCTCCAGGGACCCGAGCAGGCCCGGGTTGATGAAGTTGAAAAGATTCCACAGTTCTCCCAGGTGGTTTTCGATGGGGGTGCCGGTGGTGATCATCTTGAAACCGCCATCGAGTTCCATGGCCGCCCGGGAGCGCTTGGTGGCAATGTTTTTGATGGCCTGGGCCTCGTCGAGCACGATGACCTGCCATTTTTTGGCGGAAAGAAGCTTGGTTTCCTGCTGCAGAAGACCATAGCTGCAGATCAGCACGTCAAAGGGGGCAAGACCGTCGAGCAGCTGTTGCCGTTCCTTGCCGCCGAAGATCACCGCCTGCAGGGTGGGGGCGAAACGGTTGATTTCCTCCTGCCAGTTCATGCAGACGGAGGTGGGGGCCACCACCAGGGAAGGGCCCTGGGGCGCCTCCTGCAGAATGATGCCCAGGCTCTGGACGGTTTTTCCCAGGCCCATATCGTCGGCCAGGCAGGCGCCTACCCCCCAGTGTTTGAGCCGGGCCAGCCATTTGAATCCCTCAATCTGGTACTCGCGCAGTTCGGCCTGCAGGGTGGTCGGCACCTCACTGTGAAAGGAGCGTGATTCCCGGATGCGCTGCAGCTGTTCCTGCCAATGGCTGTCGGCGGTCAACTGAACGCCGCTTTCCGTGAAACCCTCCAGGGCGCAGCTGGCCAGGGGATGCATACGCCGTTTCTGGCCAAGGGGTTCGGTAAAGGAGGTTAATTCATCCAGCTGTTTCCGGAATTCCCGGGACAGGGCCAGAAACTCGCCTTTGCCCAGCGGAATGAATCTGCCGGAATTGGCCTGGGTCAATTCCAGCAGGGTTTTCATCTCCATCACCTTTTCCTGGTCAATGGTGAGCTGTCCGTCCAGTTCAAACCAGTTCTGTTTCTGTCTGATTTGCACATGGAAATCATGAAACGAGACATGATGACGGATGGCAAGCTTTTCCCCTTCCGGCCACTCAATGATGACATGATCACCCAGGTTCTGGATTTCAGAGAGAACCTCCAGGCAATCCTGCAGATCTTCGATGAACCATTCGCCGTCCATCCTGCCCAGTCTGGCCAGGGTAGGGCATTTTTCTTCTATCTGCGCGCAGTTCTCCCTCTCCTGGTCAAGGTTGCGGCAGGTTTGCAGGCGTTTGCCGTGAATTTCGGCCATGACGTTCACCGCCCCCTCGCCGGGATAGAGATAAGGCCCGCCGACGGCAAAAGGCTTTACCAGCATGGAGACCCTGAAGCCGTTGCCCACCGGCAGCAGCTGCATAATGATCTTGTCCGCCGCCCGGACCTCCTCGATCTCTCTGGAGGTGGCGCCGATATCCGAGTGAATGGTCAGACAGGAGGAAAGATTGCCCAGGGTTTCCAGGGCCTGTTTTTTTGCGCCTGCCGGGACGCTGAGGCCGTCGTCGCCGATGATTGCCGCAATTTTGCGGTGTTTTTCGGAGATCTCGATAATCCGGAAGCGGGTGGGCGTTTCCCGTATGGCCATCACTTTTTCATCGCCGATGGGAGATGAAAATTCCAGCCGCACCTTGTCATCTCTCTGGGTGGCATGCAGTTCCGGTTCACCTCTGGTGAATTCCACCGGCACGGAGGGATGTTCGCTGGAAAAGAGCAGGGGGTGACCGACCAGGGCGGACAGGGTATCATCCATGTCAAATTCAAAGGATGTTTCATGGCTGAACTCCTTTTTGCGTAAGGTTGCCCTGATTCTCTGGTCCTGCTCGGTGAGAAAAGAGAGATTTTCTCCGGCATACAGCCGCTTCAGGGCCACGGAGCGTCCCTGGCTCCATTTGCCGCTGGCGGTAAGTTTCTGCTCCCTGGGATAAATGGTGACAAAGCCGTCCTTGAAATTCACCAGCCAGACCATTCGGTACTGGAGCGGACCATTTTCTTCATTTTCCAGGCTGACGATATTTAAGGCCTTCAGGGCCCGTTGCCACGATTTTTCGTGGGGCAGCACGGAGAGCAGAGAGGTGATGGCCGAGGCCTGGCAGATGGACCGGCTGAATTCCTGATAAGATTCGATTTCGGTGGCTTGATAGAGCAGGGAAGCATATTCCATGGCCAGCCAGTTATAGCCGTTTTCTCTGGCCCGGGTGTAAAAATCATGCAGTTCATTGCGCTGGGCCGATTCCAGCGTGCCGTTGAGCCAGAAGCTGGCAAGTCCCATGAACAGGGCCGTCACCGCGTCTTTTTTCCCCGGTCGCCAGATCTGGGCAGTGGAGTCCAGCTTGAAGTTTTCCAGTTTAGCCTTGGTCACCTGCTGGAGAATCCTGTAGGCCGGGAGCAGGGGGTTATTACCTTGCTCTGTTTCCACGGTGGCGATAAAGGAGGCAATGACCGGATACTTCCGGTAGTCTCCGGATTTCAGCAGAGACAGGATGAAGATGAGGCCTTCCATGCCGATGAAGAAAACGTTTTTCGCATCTTTTTTGAGGCGCAGCTCAATCAGATCCTCCTGGAAGCTGGCGATGGCCTCTGCATTGCGGCTCTCCAGGAATGCCAGCCAGCCGCGCAGACCGAAGGAGTCAATGTGGGTTTTGGCTGCGGCGATTTTTTCGCGGGCTGCAGCAATGTCGGCGCGCAGCAGCTGGTTGAGGATAAGCAGATAATAGACTGAGGGCCAGCCCTGCCGAGGGATCATCGTCAGGATGTCTTCAGCGGAAAGATAAGCAAGAGGCTGGGCGAAGGATTCAAGGTTGAGGAGACTTTTCCTGCTTATCTCATGCAGGCTGTGGAGCTGCAGGTGGGGCGGCAGGGTGCTGAACCACTGCGCCTCAAACGGGTTGTTGACGATCTCCACCAGCGGTGAGTGCTGTTCCGAGGTTTCCGGGCAGTCATAATAGCGCAGCAGATGCTCATGGAAATGATCGAAATCGTCCAGATACAGCCCGATGCGCATTTCCCGCAGATGGCGCTGGCTTTTCTGCAGCAGGGCATCGTATGCCTGCCCGTGGGCGGGAAGATTTTTGCGGATAATGCGGGCCATGCGGGCAAAGTTACCTGCGCTCAGGGCCTTTCTGCTGATGATTTCCACAATCAGGGGGTTGCACTGGCAGCGCCAGGTCACGAGACCCTGTTCCTGCAGCTTACGAAGCGCGGCTGATTGGTGCCGCTCCTCTCCGGGCATACCTTCATCACCCTGCCTGCGGGTAAACTCCTGGAAACAGTTGAGGATGGCCGCAGCGCCGACGGGTTCGAAAACAATTGACAGGAACTGCAGCAGTTCCTGCTCCTCCGGCGCCAGAGCTTCGTATTGTGAGAGGAGGTGAGTAATTTCCCGGGTGAATGAAAATTTTGCCATTTTGGTAGTATACCATATAATTGCTGTCTGACTTGCTCATTTTTATCAGACCGCATGCGGGCGGCCAAATTTTTTTGGCCCGGCCCGCGTCTCGGGCAATCACCTGCCCTTGGCCGGATACACGCGGATTATCCTGCCCAGGTGCGCTGGCGGCCGCATGCTTTTTAACTGGACAAAGTTCTTTTTTTTCAGTTTGTTCTGTATGTATGAAAGTTCAATTCCTAGGGGTTGGCGAGGCCTGTGATGAGCGCTGCCCCAATACCTCGCTGCAGGTGACGGCCGGAAACGGGCAGCGGTTCCTGCTCGACTGCGGTTTTACCACCCCGCATCTCTATTTTGCCGGAAGCCGCGATCCGGACGAGCTGGACGCTGTCTGGATTTCGCACTTTCATGGCGATCATTTTTTCGGCATGCCGCTGCTGCTGCTCAGATTCTGGGAAATGGGCCGGACCAAAAAGCTGGTAATTGCCGGGCAGCGGGGCACCCGGGAAAAAATTACGGCGGCCATGGAGCTCGCTTACCCGGGCTTTCTGCCGCGGCTCAGGTACCACCTTGACTTTGCGGAAATAGAACCGGGACAGGTCCGGGAGATTGCCGGCACCAGCTGGCGTGCGGCGGAAAACATCCATTCCCAGCGTTGTCTGGCCTTATGCGTTGCCGACAGCGGGCACCGGATTTTTTACAGCGGGGATGGCAGGCCCACCAGGGAGACGGAAAGCCTGGCCCGGGGCTGCGATCTGATCGTGCATGAGGCCTTCCGGCTGGACGAGGAAGTGGAAAATCACGGCAGTGTCCGGGGTTGTCTCGAATTTGCCGGCCGGGCAGGGGGGAAACATCTTGCCCTGGTGCATCTGCAGCGAGACAGCAGAGAAAGCGCCAGGGAAAGAATTGCCGATCTGGCCCGTGACAGCGGGCTCCATGTTTTTCTGCCGGAGCCGGGGGATATCTTTTCCTTATGAAGATCTTCCGGAAAAATTGCCCTTGCCAGCTTGACTCGACCCGCGCAGTTGCTATATTAATGTGTGCAAAGAGATACTTCAGGTTTGCAAAAAAACTCCGGAGGCAGCGCAGGGTTTGCGCGACCCGGAGTTTCAACCTTTTTTCACCAATTACAGAGGAGTAAGAAAATGTTTGAGAATGGCTTAAATAGAACGGTTACCGTTTCTCAGGCCGAAACCCAGGCCTCAACGGTTTTTCTGGCCAAGGTTTTCAACTGGATGGCGATCGGGCTGGGACTCACCGGGCTGATGGCCTTTCTGGTGGCCAACTCTGAAACAGCGATGCAGATTTTTATCTTTAATCCCATGATGCGCTGGGGGCTCATTATTGGCGAACTGGGGCTGGTTTTTTATCTGTCCGCCAGGGTGATGCGTCTCTCCCCCCAGGCGGCAACCGCCCTCTTTCTCATCTACTCGGCCTTAAACGGTATCACCCTTTCCGTTATCCTGCATGTGTATACCGCCACCTCCGTGGCCGCCACCTTTTTTATTACCGCCGGCATGTTCGGCGCCATGGCCGTTTACGGACTGGTAACCAAAAAAGACCTCTCCGGCCTGGGCTCTTTCATGTTCATGGGCTTGATCGGCATCATCATTGCCTCGGTGGTCAATATCTTCCTGCAGAGCTCCATGATGGCCTGGATCGTCTCCGGGCTTGGCGTGATTATCTTCACCGGGCTCACCGCCTATGATGTACAGAAAATCACCCAGATCGGCGCATCAGGCATCATGCGGGAGGGCGAGGCCGCCATCCGCAAGGGGGCGATCATGGGAGCCCTGGCCCTGTATCTTGATTTCATCAACCTGTTCCTGAGCCTGCTGCATTTCGTCGGCAACCGGGATTAATTTTGTGCCCTCTGCAGGGGGAGATCCCTGAGAGGTTTAAAAAAAAAGGGGGGGAGCAGGCCGTTCGGCCTGCTCCCCCCCTTTTTTTTATTATTTCGTGGTTGGCAGGGATTGCTGCAATTTCAACAACGTTTCAGTTCCCGTATAATTTTTCATACTTAGACAGCAGCTGCAGAAGATTGTCCAGGTATTTGTCCTTGTCCTCCAGGCCTGATGTCGCGGTCATTTCTTCGATAAGGCTGTTGATGGGATATCTGATATCAATGCCCAGGGGATTGGCGTTTTTCATGTTGGCCAGGTCCATGACCAGCACGCAGTAATACTTGACCAGGGTCCTGAAAGCAGGTTCACGGCGGAACAGATAGGCCTGGCCGCCGAGGGTATTGAGAAAGAAGGTGGAGTAGCTGTACATATCCTCCATGGGCAACTGGATCGGATAATGAATGTACTGGCACTCATCACGGTGCAGGATAAGAGAGTAAAAGTCAGCCAGTACCGGTTCTAATTGACCTTTTTCAAGGGCCATGATTTTTTTCAGAATAAGGATATTCTTTTCCCCCAGCACCCGATAAAAGTGGGCGGCATTCTGGAGGATGGCCAGCAGATTGTCCTTTTCTCTGGTGATGGTGGGCTTGTTGGACAGCAGCTTATTGATAATCGTGGTGAAGTATGTCTTGGAACCGCCTTCCAGGTTGAGGGAGATAATGTAATCCTCTTGGTCCAGCCTGGCAAAAAACGCATCAATTCCGTCTGTGGTGGATTTGCAGGGATCAGTGGTAATGGCCTTGCCGGCTGGTGGCTGCTGGGTGCCGGACTCGACACCGGATTCGGCCTGCAGGCCGGCAGATTCGCCCTGGCTGGTGGATTCTGAGCCTACCGGGGGGGAAAGTTCTTTGTCGAGAATCTTCACCTTTTCCTGCAATTTTTGTTGCTGCTGCTCCAGGGAGATGGCCGTTTTCTCGTCCGCTTTCCTGTTGGCATTAACTATCAGCAAGGCTGAAACAGCGGCAAGAACGAGAAGAACAAGGATAATAATTGTCTTGGTGGGGGGAGATTTTCTGGCATTTGACATGATTATTCACTTCTTGTCATTTAAAGATTTTTTTTGATAATATGTGACGAAATAGGACTTCTGCATGGCTTGGAAGGATTTTATTTGTTATGCTGCAAGTTAATGTATCGTGCTTTTTTTATTCCGTCAAACAGAAATATAAAGGTTTCGTAATAACTCCCGGCACCGAATTTTCGTGACGATAAAGGAATTTGTCATGCGCCGTACGGCTGTTGAGAGGTTGTTGCGAAACAGTCAAATATTTTTTCTCATCCTCTCTGAACATCAATCCGTAAATGGTCAGCGGGCAACAAAAAATGATATCAGCTCTTTCCTTGAATATGGCAAAGACCTCTGTGAAAATTCTGGTGGTGGATGATTCAAGGGTGATGAGGCGGATTATCGCCTCATTCCTGGCAAAAATGGGATATGAGAATATACTGGAGGCGTCTGACGCTGGCAGCGCCATGAGGATTATTGCCGCAGAGCAGGTTGCGGTTGTTATTTCCGATTATTCCATGCCCGGTTTGAGTGGTCTTGAGCTGCTGAAGGCCATTCGCCGGGACCCCGTAAACAAAGACATGCCCTTTGTCATGGTAACTGCCGAGGCGCAGCTCGGGCAGATAATCGCCGCATTCCGAGAAGGGGCGCAGCAGTATGTGACCAAACCTTTTACCTCCGAATATATGGAGTATATCATTAATAAGGTTGTGCGCTGATCATGGCGGCAATATTTATGCATTGTGTGGTCTTGCTATGATATCTTTTCTGAATAGGAAAAATACCAATAACTGGCTGGAGGGATGCCTTCCCTTTGTCTCAAAAAGTCCGGAAATGAAGATCAGATGGCTGACCCGGGTCTTCAGAAAAGGAATTTTGTCTCAGGAAGAAATTACTCCTTATATCCGTTTGCTGCTGGCGGAAAAAAGCGGGGAGGAACAGGGACAGCTCAAGCAGGCGTTCAGTGAACTTGATGTGGAGATGCAGTATCGGTTTCTGGAGGCGGCAGATATCTATGATACCCCGAAATTGTTTGCCTTATGCCCGAATCCGACCTTGAGACACGCGGAAATTGCCCTTTTGAAGAAAGTCCCGCCTTATGAAAAAAAAACGCAGCTCATTCTTGACAAGATTTTTTATGCCATAAGTGACCATTCCAGGGGAATGCTTGAGCAGGCGGCTGATTTGCTGATCAAGGAAGGAAAAGCTTCGGCGAATTTCAAGGAGAATTATGCGAGATTTCAGGAAATTCTGCAAGATGAGGAATTCCTTCTCTCGCTTTACCCCAATGCCAGGGGGTGATTGAACAAAAGGTTGACGAACTCCAGCCTGCGGGCAACTGGATGCTGGCGGTACTGGCACCCAGTTGCGTAAAATCCGCTGAACTATTTCTTTTTCCCGCCGCCTGAGGCCCTTTTTGCTGCTTTCAGAGGGTTGACCTTGATGGTGCTGACAACGATCTCAGGTTTTTTGTGGGTGGCAAAATTGCAGATACCCAGACGCCATTTCGCATCCGGGAATGCAAATGTCTGACAATACTTGTTATTGTTTGCCTCTACGATTCTCTCGCAACCCTCACACTTGTCGATGATGGGATGGAAAAAACCGCTGCTTTGCAGTTCACTTGCTGTCGGTGCATTGCTAGCCATGACAGGACCCTCCTTGTATGAAAAATAAGAATATTTGTCTCAAAAGAAAAATAAATTTGTGTTTACGAAACATATCTATCTAAATGAAAGAGGTGGCTCTGTCAACAGAAAAAAATGTCTTGGCACCATGCCGGCGGACCGTGGTCAGGTTTTTGCATCAGTTTGATGGCTATGGAGAAAAAGTCCCTAAGAAATGGAAAACATTGTCAATAAAGTTGTATTTCCGGAAATCTTGATATAAATTTATTTCTGGATGCCGGTCATCAGCCCCCTTTGTGGTGAAAAAACATTTCACTCTCAAAGGCGTCTCATCCTGTAACGAAACAAAAGGATAATTTCATGCCTATATATGTCTGGAAGGGAGTTAACTCCTACGGTGAGAAGAGAAAAGGAAAAATCGAGGCTCACAGTGAGGCTGCTGCGCTTTCCCAGTTAAAAAAGATCAGAATCAAGCCGGACGTGCTGAAGGTGGCGCCAAAAGATATTTTCAGCAATATTGCCATGTTCCAGCCGAAAGTGACCGGCAAGGATGTGGTGATTTTTACCCGGCAGCTTTCAACCATGATTGACGCCGGTCTTCCTCTGGTGCAAAGTCTGGATATTCTCGCGGCTCAGCAGGAAAATGTTACTTTTAAAAAAGTCCTGACCAACATCCGTACTGATGTCGAGTCTGGTATGACCTTTGCCGACGGCATGAAAAAACACCCCAAGGTGTTTGACAATCTTTACTGCAACATGATTGATGCGGGTGAAGTCGGCGGTATTCTCGATACTATTCTTAACCGTCTGGCCAACTTTATGGAAAAAAACATGGTTCTGAAAAAAAAGATCAAGGGAGCCATGACCTATCCGATAATCTGCCTCTGTATCGCCCTGATCATCACCGCCGTCATTTTGATATTTGTCGTACCGGTTTTTGCCAAAATGTTTGCCGACTTCGGTTCGGCGCTCCCGGTTCCCACCCAGATTGTGGTCGACGCCAGTAATTTTGTTAAAAGCAATTTTTTCTTCTTGGGCGCAGCCATTGCCTTTATCGTTTTAGCCATCAAGAAAATATATAACACGGAAAAGGGGCGGAAGAAAATCGACAAACTGCTCATTAACGCTCCGGTATTCGGACCGCTTATCCGCAAGGTGGCGGTGGCAAAATTCAGCAGAACGCTGGGTACCATGCTGCACAGCGGCGTTCCCATTCTGGATTCATTGACCGTGGTCGGCAAAACATCGGGCAACACGGTTATCGAGCAGGCCGTCTTCCGGGTGGCGGACAGCATCACGGAGGGACGCTCCATTGCCGAACCCTTGGAAGAGACAGGGGTTTTCCCCAGTATGGTGGTGCAGATGATCAATGTTGGTGAGGCCACGGGTGCGCTTGACACCATGCTGGAGAAGATAGCGGATTTTTATGACGAAGAGGTTGATCAGGCGGTGGAGAACATGACCGCCATGATTGAGCCGTTTATGATGGTTTTTCTCGGCGGGCTCATCGGCGGACTGGTCATCGCCATGTATCTGCCGATTTTCAAGATGGCCAGCGTTGTCGGTTAGGGTGTCTTTTCCCCCCTTTCCGGCCGGCCGGCATCATTTTTCAGGCCATTTGCTTGTTTTAAAAAAGAAAATTACTTAGTAGTTGTTGACAAATCGCGAAGTTGAATTGATAATTGTGTAAGTGATTTCAGCAGGAAACAGGATGATGATTTGCAGCGCTTGCACAGCAATAAAATTGAGGGAGAACTCTAATGGGAGAAATTGTTGGCGTTATCGGCCGGGAAGTCATTGACTCACGGGGGAATCCGACCGTTGAAGTCGAGGTGCATCTGGAGACGGGTTTTATGGGCAGGGCCATTGTTCCTTCAGGGGCCTCAACCGGCACCCGTGAGGCCCTGGAGCTTCGTGATGTGCGCAAAAAACGTTTTATGGGCAAGGGCGTCCTCACCGCCGTTGCCAACGTCAATGACAAAATCGGCCCGGCCCTGATCGGATTTGAGTCAACTCTGCAGGTGTTGCTCGATAAGACCATGCTCAAGCTCGATGGCACGGAAAACAAGAAGAAATTAGGCGCCAACGCCATTCTGGGCGTATCGCTGGCAGCAGCGAAAGCCTCTGCCATGGAGCTCGGTCTGCCCCTTTATTCGTATCTTGGCGGCGTTAACGCCAAGGTGCTGCCCGTGCCGATGATGAACGTGCTTAACGGCGGGGCCCATGCCGATAATAATGTCGATATCCAGGAATTCATGATCATGCCGGCCGGGGCCGCCTCCTTTGCCGAGGCCCTGCAGATGGGAGTGGAAACCTTTCATACCCTGAAGGGGGTGCTGAAAAAAGCCGGCCATCTGACTTCAGTCGGCGATGAGGGAGGATTTGCCCCGAATCTCCGTTCCAACGAGGAGGCCATGGAATCCCTGCTTGAGGCGATTACCAAGGCGGGATACGCGCCGGGCAAGGATATCTTTATTGCCATTGATGTGGCTGCCAACGAAATATATGACGCGAACAAAAAAATGTATGTGCTGGCCGCGGAAAAGGACCCCGAGAAAAGCGCGGAACAGCTGATAGAGTTTTATGAGGGCTGGGTAAAGAAATATCCTCTGGTCTCCATAGAAGACGGCCTGAATGAGAGTGACTGGAAGGGCTGGAAAAAGCTGACGGATTGCCTGGGCGGGAAAATCCAGCTGGTCGGTGATGATATCTTTGTCACCAATACGAAAATTCTTGCCAAGGGGATTAAGGAGAACATAGCCAATTCGATTCTCGTCAAGCTGAATCAGATAGGCTCGGTCACCGAAACAATCGACGCAGTGGATATGGCCCATAGGGCCGGCTATACCGCGGTCATTTCCCACCGTTCCGGTGAAACCGAAGATACAACCATTGCTGATTTGAGCGTTGCCTTGAATACCGGTCAGATTAAAACAGGGGCACCTTCCCGTACTGACAGGGTGGCGAAATACAACCAGTTGTTAAGGCTAGAAGAGGAACTCGGTGCTGCGGCTGAGTTTGCCGGGAAAAACGGTATCAAGCATTTAAAGTAAACAACTATGTCCGGCCACAACCCTATGGTTCTACAAATGATGGAGGTTTAGCAACATGACCCTGACTAAGGCTGATTTGGTGCAGAAAATTTATCAAACTCACAATTTAACAAAGGCACAGGCAACCTCGATTGTTGAAACGTTCCTGAAAATCAGCAAGGATTGTCTGGCCAATGGCGAGGATCTTCTGATAAGCGGTTTTGGCAAATTCAACATAAAAGACAAAAATGCCAGAAGGGGACGTAATCCCCAGACCGGCAAGGAGTTGATCTTGACTGCCCGGAAGGTGGTTACCTTTAAGCCGTCAGGGATCCTGCGCGACAGAGTAAACGGGATTCTCTAACAGACCTTTCGCGTATAGATACCAACAGGACGTTTGCCGCAGGTTTTGTCTGTCAGACGGGCGCGTTTCTCAGAAATGGGAAACGCACCCGTTTTTTTTATTGTTCAGACGGGAATATCTGATAGATTAAACGCCGTGAGCAGAAAGATTGATTGGGGATCTGAGGCGCATGAGACCTTCAGAACTTTCTGACTTGATCTATTTTATAGAAATAACGATATTTTTGTGACATGGTTGCTGCTCTGATCTCCGTCATGGGAATTCAGGAGACAGAATTCAGAATGGCTGATTTTATTACGTTTTATTCTGGCTCCTGATTTCTGGCTTCGGAATTCTCTGGAAACAAGCTACGGTGGCCATGAGGATATCAATTTAATTTCAACATGTTACCACAACTCAGAAAGTTGAAATACCTTCAGCGGTATTGCCGATCCCGGGCTGTAAAAAACTAACGCAGAGCAGAACATGACGCAGGAAACACGAACGCTGGCGGAGCTTGCCGCCTTGGTTGAGGGAGAATTGCTCGGTGATCCGGAGGTAAGGATTGCGGCCTTTAACGATGTGGCCAATGCCTCTGCCGGGGAGATCACCTTCATTGTCCGGGGAAAATATACTGACCAGCTGGAGCGGAGCAGAGCCTCGGCGGTCATTGTGCCCCATGATATACAGGAAGTGGCCCTGCCGGCCATCCGGGTGAAGAATCCCTACCTGGCTGCCGCCATTATACACAACCTTTTCTATCAAAGGCCTCTCCCGCCTCCGGGGATTGACGCCCATGCCGTGATCGGCGCGGATTGCCGCATTGCTGCTTCGGTGTCCATTGCGCCGCTGGCGGTTGTCGGCCGACGGGTCAGTCTGGGGGAGAACGTGGTCATCGAGTCCGGAGTGGTTATCGGCGATGACGTGATCATCGGCGACGAGACAATTATCGAGGCAAATGTGGTGGTGCGGGCCGGCTGCAGAATCGGCAGCCGGGTGATTCTGTACAGCGGCGCGGTGATCGGCAGTGACGGCTTCGGCTATGCCACCAATTCCCGGGGCATCCATATCAAACGCCCCCAGGTCGGTAATGTGGTGATTGAAGATGATGTCGAGATCGGAGCAAATACCTGCATTGACCGGGCCACCTTCGGCAGCACGCTGATCAGCAAGGGGACGAAAATCGATAATCTGGTGCAGATCGGCCATAATGCGGAGGTCGGGGAGGGATGCCTGCTGGTTTCGCAAAGCGGACTTGCCGGCAGCAGCAAGCTGGGCAACGGCGTGGTGCTGGCCGGCCAATCCGGGGTCGGCGATCATGTGGAGGTCGGCGACGGGGTCATGGCAGCGGGCCGGAGCGGCATCAACAGCAATGTCAAGCCGGGCTCGGTGGTGGCCGGATTCCCGGCTATCGCCTATAAGGAATGGCTGCAGGCGGCCACTGCTTTTTCCCGGATTCCCCAGTTGTTGAAAGATGTTCGCCGCCTGCGCAAACAGGTGAGTGAACTGGCAGGTGATGATAAAAACAAGGAGACAGGAGATGAGTGAAGTCGTCACGCAATTTGATATAAATGAAATTTTAAAACTGCTTCCCCACCGCTACCCCTTTATTCTGGTTGACCGGATTCTGGAGGTGACCCCCGGGGAAACGATCAAGGCATTGAAAAATGTCACCATCAATGAGCCTTTTTTTCAAGGGCATTTCCCCCTTGAGCCGATAATGCCCGGAGTGCTGGTGATGGAGGGGATGGCCCAGGCCGGGGCAATACTGGCCTACCTCACTGATAAAGAAAAGGTCGGCAGGAATCTGGTCTATTTTGCCGGCATGGACGGGGTACGCTTCAGGAAAAAAATCGTTCCCGGTGATCAGATTATCTATGAACTGAATATTTTGAAACGCAAGGCTAAACTCTTCAAAATTGCCGGCAAGGCCTTTGTGGATGGCCAGCTGGCAGCAGAGGCGGAATTGATGGCCACCTTTTCCTGATGCCTTTTGCCGGTTGCGGGAAAGGCTGGTAATTACAGGCCGACTGTGTTAATAAGTCAAGCTTTTCATTGTCTGTTCCCTCCCTGCGTTTTGTGAGACATGCCGGGAAGCGGCATGTATTTTAACATGTAATACTTAAACATTTTGTGCAAATATGACAATTCACCCTACAGCAATTATCGACCCGGGTGCTGAACTCGATTCCTCGGTTTCTATTGGACCCTATGCGATCATCGGCAAAGGGGTCAGGATCGATGCTGAGACCCAGATAGGTCCCCATGCCTTTCTTTCCGGCCCCCTTATCATCGGTAAGGCCAATAACATCGGGGCATTTTCCTGCGTCGGCGCCCCTCCCCAGGACATCAAATATAAAGGTGAGGAAACCTTACTGAAAATCGGTGACAGCAATATCATCAGGGAATACTGTTCCCTCCATCGCGGCAGTCCAAGCGGCCACGGGGTCACCACCATCGGCAGCAACTGCATGCTCATGGCCTATTCCCATGTGGCCCATGACTGTACGATCGGCAACAACGTCATTCTGGTCAATAATGCCACTTTGGGGGGGCATGTGGAGATCGGCGAACGGGTTACCGTGGGCGGCATGACGGCGGTCCATCAGTTTTCCCGCATCGGGGAATACTCTTTTATCGGCGGCATGTCCGGGATCAGCATGGATGTGCCGCCCTATGTGATTGTGGCCGGTATCCGCAATGACATGCAGGTGCGCGGCATTAACAAGATCGGGCTCAAGCGGGCCGGATTCAGCAATGACGATATCAGAAATCTCGGCAGGGCATTTACCTTGATATTCAAAACAAAGGAGTTGCTGCTCCAGGAAGCGCTGGAAAAGGTGAAGACGGAAATTCCCGACTCCGCCCCGGTGGCGAGGATGGTTGAATTTTTCAACGTTTCCAATCGCAATGTGGTAAGACTGAGCAGTGATGACGAGTAGGATCGGCATCATTGCCGGCGGGGGGCAGTTTCCCTATCTTTTTGCCGAAGCGGCGAAAAAAGCCGGGCGAGAGGTGGTCATTATCGGCCACAAAGGGGAGAGCCATCCGGATCTGGAGGCCATAGCGGATTGTTTCTGCTGGGTAAAACTCGGCCAGCTGGGTAAGATCATCAAGTTCTTTCAAAAAGAGCAGGTGGCGGAAGCGGTTTTTCTCGGCACCATCACCAAAACCCGTATTTTCCGTGACGTGCTGCCTGACCTGAAAGGGATCTCCCTGTGGAATAAAATTGACGTGCGCCAGGATGACGCCATTCTGCGGGCCTTTGCCGGGGAGCTGGAAAGGGAGGGGATCAAGGTGCTTGAGTCCACCCTTTATCTGCAGCATCTGCTTTTTCCGGCCGGCGTTCTCACCCGCAAAAAGCCCACGGCCGGCCAGAGGCGTGATATTGACTTCGGTTTTCAGATGGCCCGCGCCATCGGTAAACTTGATATCGGCCAGTGCGTGGTGGTCCGCGATATGGCGGTGGTGGCCGTGGAGGCCATCGAGGGGACGGATGCCGCCATTAAACGGGGCGGGGCCCTGGCCCGGGAAAACGCGGTGGTGGTGAAGGTGAAAAAGCCTGATCAGGATTTCCGTTTTGATCTGCCGGCCATTGGCCCGACCACCATTGAATCCATGCAAGAGGCCAAGGCCGCCGTATTGGCGGTCGAAGCAGGCCAGGCGCTTTTTTTTGATCGTGAGACGGTAATCAGCCAGGCCGATAAGGCCGGAATTGTGGTGGTCGGGGTGCAAGAGGGAGCAGACGGCAGATTGGTGTTCTGACCCGTCCCAAACCCCTAACTCTCAACTCTTTTTTTCACAATTCTTTCATGAAAGCCATGATACTTGCCGCGGGTTTCGGCACCCGGCTGAGGCCCTATTCCCTGCTCAGGCCGAAACCTCTCTTTCCGGTGCTTGACCGCCCTCTGATACTGCGTCTTATCGCCCA
>Ga0172380_10001405_pt1 | contig 41430 bp, 32 predicted proteins | sample Leawe162metaG_FD_119747 | JGI IMG/M metagenome (GOLD analysis project Ga0172380, IMG submission 119747) | Leachate microbial communities from a municipal landfill in Southern Ontario, Canada - Leachate well 162 metaG | ecosystem: Engineered > Solid waste > Landfill > Unclassified | place...
CGCTTCTTCCTCGGCCGAACCGCCGATCTCGCCGACCAGGATGATGCCTTCGGTCTGCGGGTCCTGCTGGAACAGCTTCAGCGCGTCGATGAAGTTGGTGCCGTTGATCGGGTCGCCGCCGATGCCGATGCAGGTGGATTGTCCCAGGCCGAGCCTGGTGGTCTGGAACACCGCTTCGTAGGTGAGCGTGCCGGAGCGCGACACCACGCCGACCTTGCCCTTCTTGTGGATGAAGCCGGGCATGATGCCGATCTTGCACTCTCCCGGCGTGATGATGCCGGGGCAGTTCGGGCCGATCAGGATCGCATCGTTGGCGCGCAGCGCGGCCTTGACGTTGAGCATGTCCAGCACCGGAATGCCTTCGGTGATGCAGACGATGACCTTCACGCCCGCATCCGCCGCTTCCATGATGCCGTCAGCCGCGAAACCGGGCGGCACGTAGATCATCGTGGCATCTGCGCCAGTGGCGCGCACCGCGTCGCGCATGGTGTCGAAGACCGGCAGGCCGAGGTGAGACTGGCCGCCCTTACCCGGCGTCACGCCGCCGACCATCTGCGTGCCGTAGGCGATTGCCTGTTCGGAGTGGAATGTACCCTGCTTGCCGGTGAAACCCTGGCACAGGACTTTGGTATTTTTGTTTACGAGAACGCTCATGATGTTTTCCTATTCACTGAACTGCGGCCACTGCACGCTTGGCCGCGTCGGTCATGTCGCTGGCGGAGATCACGCCGACGCCGCTTTCTGCGAGCATCTTCTGCCCCAGTTCGACGTTGGTGCCTTCGAGGCGCACGATCACCGGTACTTTCACGCCCACTTCCTTGACTGCGGCGATGATGCCGGTCGCGATGATGTCGCAGCGCATGATGCCGCCGAAGATGTTGACCAAAATCGCCTTGACGTTGCTATCGGACAGGATGATCTTGAATGCCTTGGTTACCACCTCCGCCGTAGCGCCGCCGCCGACGTCGAGGAAGTTGGCGGGCTGGCCGCCATGCAGCTTGATCAGGTCCATGGTCGCCATCGCGAGGCCGGCGCCGTTGACCATGCAGCCGATGTTGCCGGAAAGGGCGATGTAGCTGATTTCGCATTCTTTCGCGGCAACCTCTTTCGGGTCGATCTGGCTGTTGTCGTTCATCGCGGCCAGATTTTTATGGCGGAACACCGCGTTGTCGTCGACGCCGATTTTGCAGTCGAGCGCCACCAGATTGCCGGTCGTGGTCACGATCAGCGGATTGATCTCGGCCATCGCGAGGTCGTTTTCGATGAACAGTTTATAGAGACCCTTGGCCAGTTTGCCGAACTCGCCGATCTGCGTGCCTTCCAGCTTGAGGCCGAAGGCCAGCGCGCGGCACTGGAAGTCCTGCAAACCGAGCAGCGGGTCGCAGAATTCCTTGAGGATTTTTTCCGGGGAGTGTTCGGCAACTTCCTCGATCTCCATGCCGCCCTCGCTCGACGCGACCAGCGCGACGCGTTCGGTCTCGCGATCCACCGTCAGGCTAATGTAAAGCTCGCGCGCGATCGGCAGCGTCTCTTCGATCAGCAGGCGCGACACCATCTGTCCTTCGGGCGCATTCTGGTAAGTCACCAGCACTTTGCCGAGCAGCGCATTCGCCGCCTCCTTGACCGCCTCTGGCGAGCGCACCAGTTTCACGCCGCCGGCCTTGCCGCGTCCGCCGGCGTGGATCTGTGCCTTGACCACCCAGGCGTTGCCGCCCAATTCCGCAATCGCGCCGTCCGCCTGGGAGACGCTGTCTATCGCCGCGCCGCGCGGTGTGGCAATGCCATATTCGCGCAACACCTGCTTGGCCTGATATTCATGCAAATTCATTTGAATTTCCTAAAGTTAGTTTGGAACATCTGGGAAGGGGGAAGAGTGAAGGGGGAAGGGTTAAACCCTCCGCGCCGCCGTTACCCTTGAGCGCCAAAGGCGCGGTCCCTTCCCCCTTCTCTCTTCCCTGGCTTCTAATCAAATAGCCGCCAGCGCCGCATTCAGAGTTGCGCTGGGGCGCATCGCCTTCGACGTCTTGTCGAAATCCGGATGATAGTAGCCGCCCATGTCCACCGGCTTGCCTTGGGCTGCGATCAACTCGGCATTGATCTTCGCCTCGTTGTCGGTCAGCGCCTTCGCCAGCGGTGCAAAACGCGCCTTCAGCTCTGGGTCCTTGTCCTGCGCGGCCAATGCCTGCGCCCAGTACAGCGCGAGGTAGAAATGGCTGCCACGGTTATCCAGTTCGCCGACCTTGCGGGCTGGCGAGCGGTTGTTGTCGAGGATCTTGGCATTGGCCTGATCGAGTGTATCCGCCAGAACCTGCGCCTTCGGATTCTTGAAGACTTGTGCCAGATGTTCGAGCGAAACGCCGAGCGCGAGGAATTCGCCAAGCGAATCCCAGCGCAGATAGCCTTCTTCCTGGAACTGCTGGACATGCTTCGGTGCCGAACCACCCGCGCCGGTTTCGAACAATCCGCCGCCGTTCATCAGCGGGACGATCGACAGCATCTTCGCGCTGGTGTTCAGCTCGAGGATCGGGAACAGGTCGGTCAAATAGTCGCGCAACACGTTGCCGGTGACGGAGATCGTGTCCAAGCCCTTGCGGATGCGCTCCAGCGAAACGCGGCACGCGTCCGACGGTTCCATGATCTTGATGTCCAGGCCGCTGGTGTCGTGATCCTTGAGGTACTTCTCGACCTTCGCGATGATCTGCGCGTCATGTGCGCGGTTCTTGTCCAGCCAGAAGATTGCAGGAGTGTTGCTGAGGCGGGCGCGCGTGACGGCCAGCTTGACCCAATCCTGAATCGGCGCATCCTTGGTCTGGCACATGCGGAAGATGTCACCCTGCTCCACTTTCTGTTCCAGCAGCGTCTTGCCCGCAGCGTCCACGACGCGGATTGTGCCGTTGTCAGCCGCTTCAAAGGTCTTGTCGTGTGAGCCGTATTCCTCGGCCTTCTGCGCCATCAGGCCGACGTTCGGCACAGAGCCGATGGTCACCACATCCAGCGCGCCGTTCTTCTTGCAGTCGTCGATGACCGCCTGGAACACGCCGGCATAGTTGCGATCCGGGATCATCGCCTTGGTGTCGTATGCCTTGCCGTCTGCACCCCACATCTTGCCGCCGTCGCGGATCATCGGTGGCATCGAAGCGTCAATGATCACATCGCTGGGCACATGCAGGTTGGTGATACCCTTGTCGGAGTTGACCATCGCCAGCTGTGGCTGCTTCTTGTAGCAGGCCTCGATGTCGGCTTCGATCTCTTTACGCTTGGCATCCGGCAACGTGGCGATCTTCGCCAGCAGGTCACCGAAGCCGTTGTTGACGTTGACGTTCAGTTCCTTGATCGTCGCCGCGTGCTTGTCGAACACGTCCTTGAAGTACACGGTGACGGCATGGCCGAACATGATGGGATCGGAGATCTTCATCATCGTCGCCTTGAGGTGCAGCGATAACAGCACGTTCGGCTCTTTCTTCGCTTCCTCGACCTGCTCTGCATAGAACTTGCGCAACGCGCGGCAGCTCAACGCTGATGCATCGATCACCTCGCCCGCCTTCAGCGTGGTCTTTTCTTTCAGCACCGTGGTCTTGCCGTCCGCGCCGACGAACTCGATACGCACTGGTCCGGCCTCGGAAACGGTGACAGATTTTTCGCTGCCGTAAAAATCACCGCCGGTCATGTGCGCGACGTGGGTTTTGGAATCGGGAGCCCATTTGCCCATGCGGTGCGGGTTCTTGCGCGCAAAATTCTTCACCGACAGAGCGGCACGGCGATCCGAGTTACCTTCGCGCAACACCGGGTTGACGGCGCTGCCCAGAATTTTGCCGAAGCGGTTCTTGAGTTCCTTTTCGGCATCGTTCTGCGGGTTTTCCGGGAAATCCGGAATCTTGTAGCCCTGCGACTGCAATTCCTTGATCGCGGCCTTGAGTTGCGGTACCGAAGCGCTGACGTTCGGCAGCTTGATGATGTTGGCTTCGGGCTTCAGCGTCAGTTCGCCCAGCCAGGTCAAGTCGTCATTAAGCTTTTGGCTTTCGGTCAAATTCTCGGGAAAGTTGGCGATGATGCGGCCTGCCAGAGAAATATCGCGGGTTTCGACATCAACACCTGCCGCCTTGGTGAAGGCCTGCACGATAGGCAACAGGGAATAGGTTGCCAGCGCGGGGGCCTCATCAATCTTGGTCCAATAAATTTTTGCTGTGGTCATGGTATTTCCTCTTCAATTAAAAATTGTAGGTCGGGCTATGCCCGACATGTAATCCAGTAGCAACACCTTACCCCCAACCCAGCACTCCCTTGTGCGAGCATCCGCTACGCGGATTGCCTGCTTGACCCACTTCAGGGAGGGAGCAAAAAGCCTCCCCTGACAAGGGGAGGTTTGGAGGGGTTTGTTTGCGAAGAATCAGGCGCCCTTCATCTGGCTGGCGAACAACGAGAGCGCTCCGCCGGCACGGATCATCGGGATATCTTCCTTGCCTTGCGCGAGCTTGACTGGAAGATCACCAAGACCTTCAACGACCAGTTTCATCTGCCCGCTTTCCAGGCCGGAGGTGTCGAGAGACACCTTGGCACCCTGCTGGATACGATCAAAGTCAGCCGGATTTTCAAAGGTCAACCCGAGAATGCCGAAGTTGGCGAGATTGGCCAAATGGATACGTTCAAAGCCCTTGGCCACGATGGCGCGCACGCCGAGGATACGCGGGCACAGCCCGGCATGCTCGCGCGAGCTGCCCATGCCGTAGCCGTCACCGGCGATGAGGAAGCCGTGGCCGCCCGCGTCGCGTACTGCCGCAGCGCGGGTGCTGAAAGTCTTGTCCACCTGCACAAAAGTCGCCTGCTTCGCGTACTCGTCTGCGTTGGAACGCAGCGACAGATACTTGCCGGCGGGCTGGATATGGTCGGTGGTGATCTCGTTGCCGAGCTTGAGCAATACTTCGCCCGCCAGCCTGGCCGGCAAAGGATCCAGCGTCGGCAGCGGTGCAATGTCGGGGCCGTAACGCATCACTACCTTGGCGGCTTCTGCGGGTGGCAGCGGCTTGACATAGGCGTCCATATCCACGACCGGCGGAACAATCTTGATGTCGAGATTGTGGTTATCGCCGAGCAGGTCGCGCGGGTCGGTCAGAACACCCGTCACGGCGCTGGCGGCGGCAGTCACCGGGCTGACCAGATGCACGGCGGCAGTTTCGGTGCCGGAACGGCCTTCGAAATTACGGTTAGCCGTAGACAGCATCACGCCATTGCTGGGTGGCGAAAAGCCCTGGCCGATACACGCGGAGCAGGCATTTTCCATCACGCGCACGCCGGCGGCGTAGAAGATTTCCAGATAGCCCGCCGCCGCCAGTTGGCGCGCGATGGCCTGCGAGCCGGGGGCGATGGCAGTATCGACCTTGACCTTTTTGCCGCGCAGCAACTCGCCGACGCGCGCCAGGTTCTCGTAGTTGGAATTGGTGCAGCTGCCGATAAACACGGCATCGATCGGCATCCCGGCATGTTTCTTGACCGGCTCCATGCCCTTCAGGCGCGGGTACAGCGCGATGGTTGGCTCCAGCACCGACAGGTCGATCTCAACGGTGCGCGAGTAGGTCGCGCCCGCATCGGCGGCTAGCGGCTGGAAGTCGCCCGCGCGCTTGCGGCCTTCGAGGTATGCCTTGGTAATATCGTCGGATGGGAAAATCGAGAAGGCGACGCCGGCCTCGGTGCCCATGTTGCAGATGGTCGCGCGGTCGGTGACATTCAGGCTCTTCAGGCCGGGGCCGGTGTATTCCAGGCAGATGTCCTTGTTGCCCTTGATGCCGATGACCTTGAGCACGTTCAGGATCACGTCCTTGGCGAGCACGCCCGGATGCAGCGCGCCGGTGAGATTCACCTGCACTACGTTCGGCATCGAAATCTTGTAGGAAGTGCCCGCCATCGCGAAGCTCACGTCCGTGCCGCCCGCGCCCATCGCCAGCATGCCCATGCCGCCGGCGTTGGTGGTGTGCGAGTCGGAACCGATCACCGACTTGCCGGGTGTCGCGAAGTCTTCGAGAAACACGCTGTGGCAGATGCCGAGGCCGCCGCGCGAAAACCAGCAACCGTATTTCTTGCTGAAAGTCTCGAGGTAGCGGTGATCGTCGCCATCGATATAGCCGACTTGCAGAGTCTTGTGATCCACGACGATGACCGAGGTGGTCTTCACGCGATCCACGCCCATCTTCTCGAAGGCCAGCGCGGCGGCGGTGCCGGTGGCGTCCTGGTAAAGGGTGTGGGTGAACTGGATTTCCAGCGGTTGACCCTGCTCCGGGAGCTGGGTCAACCCCCCTGCCGCGTTGGACAGGAGGATTTTCTGTGCGACGTTTAAAGATGCCATGGTTTCTCCGTATATTATATTGCGTTAAATAAAAATCTGTAGCCCTCACAGGGCAGGTGGTAAAGCAGTGCAACTCATCGGAGATTGATGAACTGTATGACGGGTTCCGCGCTGTGCTCCACCCATTCTGCGTTCTTCTCCAAATAGCGGCATTAACAATCTGAGATTATCGCGTAAAAATTGAGGGTTTTCCAATGGTTTGTAATCAATTTTGCATGCCTTTAAATAGAATCGACCGTTTCGCGTTTTGGATAAGCATCGGATCAGGCAGGCAACAGATCACCCCGATGCGGATGTTGGCGGCCATCTCCCGGGCTGCGTCGTGTACGCTGCTGCCCCCCGTCTTCGATGCAGATGGTCAGCAGGATTCAGGGCGATGGTGATCATGGCGCGGAGATATGTTCCAAGATGCCATTCGCTAACAGAAATACACCCCCCAAGCAAAAACACCGCGCCGAACAACCCGATGGTTCCCGAAATCAGCCACACGCCCGCAGGAATTTCCCGTGCGCGCCGCGACCACGCCCCGACCCGCGCGCATCATCCTGATTGATCCATGCTGCATCTCCTTTGAAAAATTTATCATTCCCATGCAAGGCGTATCATCCCGGAATCAGTAGGCTGGCGCGGCATCCGGTAGGATTGCTCATATCCATGACAAGGAGCCGCACTTCCGCCAGCGCATTTTCGTAATCGTAATCGTTTATATACCGCTCCAGCCGTTCAAAGTGCGGTGAGGTTGCCGTGCCTTTTACCTGGCGGCTGATCAGACGCATGGTATCCACTGCATCGGAATCGAATGCTTTCAGTTGCGCAGCCAATTGCTCCAGAAGCGTGTCAAGCTGCGCAATATCCAGAGGATGCTGCGCACGGTCAAGCGGAGCCATGTCGGTTTTTGGTGCATGTCCTTGCAGATAGGTCTTGACCGAAACGCTCACCCGAGCCATTTCTGCAACCGCAGCCGCAATTAACTGAGGGTATTTTTCGGCATCTTCTTTCCGGATGGCGGTCTCCAGTTCTTGCGCTGTTTTCGCCAAATTTGCCGCGCCTATCGTTGCGGCGATTCCCTTCAGTGTATGCGCAAGGCGTTCCGCCGTCTTCCGGTCATTGGCGGTGAGTGCATCCTGTATGGCCTGCACAGTCTGATCCCGGTTGGCAACAAATTTTCTGGTCACGGCCAGATAAATATATTCGCCGCCCATGTTGGCTATCGCCCTGACCGGATCAATGGCGGGCAACACTTCTTGCATCTGTCGTGTTTCTGCTGCGCCCGGTTTGGCTGGCGGTACATCGCGCCGTGTCCAGCGCGCGAGGGTGGCGTACATCACATCGACTTGTATGGGCTTGGCGACATAATCGTTCATGCCGGCCGCCACACAGCGCTCGCTATCGCCGGCCATGGAATTGGCGGTCATGGCGATGATGGGCAAATCGGCAAGGGCGGGGTTCGCCCTGATCTGGCGTGTCGCCTCAAGGCCGTCCATGTTGGGCATTTGCATATCCATCAGCACCGCATCAAACATCCCCGGCTGTACCGCCTGCACCGCCTCAATCCCGTCGCACGCAAGGCTGACTTTCACCCCGGCGCGATTCAGCAGCGCGGTCGCCAGTTGCTGGTTGAACTCGTTGTCTTCCACCAGCAACACACGCAAGCCGGTCAGGCTGGCAGGTGTGCCGTTGTCATCCGACGCCTTTAGCCCGATTAAATTCGGTGTGGTGCGGCTCTCCTGTGTCGGGCAGGCAAAGGGCAAGTTGAATGCGAAGGTGCTGCCCTTGCCCGGTGTGCTTTCCACCCACATCGTCCCACCCATCTGCTCTACGAGGCGCTTGGATATGGCCAGACCCAGCCCTGTCCCGCCGTATTTGCGCGTGGTGGAGGCATCGGCCTGACTGAATGACTTGAACAGCTTGCCTACCTGTTCCTGGGTCAGGCCGATGCCGGTATCGCTCACCGCGAAACCCAGCACAACATGATCGGGAGCACCGCCTTGTCCGGTGGTCTGGCTTTCTATTTTGACTTGAACGGCAACCTCGCCCGTAGCGGTGAATTTTATGGCATTTCCGACCAAGTTGTTCAGCACTTGCCCCAGCCGCAGCGGATCACCGATCAGGGTTTTGTGGACATCGAGCCCACTGTTAAACAGGAGTGCAATGCCTTTTTCTTCTGCGCGCAGGCTGGTGACGGCGGACACGCCGCTCAACACCTTGTCGAGCTGGAAGGGTGTTTTTTCCACTTCCATTTTGCCCGCCTCGATCTTGGAAAAATCCAGGATGTCATTGATGATACCCAGCAGCGAGTTTGCCGAATGGTAGACTTTTTCCAGGTAATCGCGCTGCGTGGGAACCAGTTCGTTTTGCAGGCACAGATGCGAGAAGCCGATGATCGCGTTCATTGGCGTGCGGATTTCGTGGCTCATGTTGGCGAGAAATTCGCTCTTGGCCTGGTTGGCGGCCTTGGCGGCGGCCATGGATTTCTTGAGTTCCTGCTCGTGCCGCTTCCGTTCGGTGATGTCTTCCTTGACGGCCACAAAATGGCTGATGTTGCCTTTGTCGTCGTGTATTGGTGAGATGGTCGCGGCCTCGAAGTAACTCTCGCCGTTCTTCTTCTTGTTGTGGAATTCCCCCTCCCATACCTCGCCGGAGGTTATGGTCTGCCACAGTTTCTCGTAAAATTTTGGCGATAAATCGCCGGATTTCAGTATTCGCGGGTTCTGGCCGACGGCCTCCTGCGCGGTGTATCCGGTCACTTGGGTGAATCTCGGGTTGACGTATTCGATAGTGCCATTCAAGTCGGTGATGACCACGCTGGCCGGGCTGTTTTCAACGGCCTTGGAGAGCTTGAGCAGTTTTTCCTGCACCAGAATGCGCTCGGTGACGTCGCTGTGTGTCCCGATCATCCGGACAGGTTTGCCGACCGCATCGCGCTTGACCACCATGCCGCGGCAAAGCATCCATTTCCAGCTGCCGTCCTTGCAATGCAGGCGCAATTCGACGATGTAGCTGTGCAACTGGCCGTCCAGGTACTGCCGGAGGCTGGCCTGCACACGAGGCAGATCGTCAGGATGGGCCGTTCTGATCCACCCATCGAGACTGTGCTCCATCTCATGTTCACTATACCCCAGCATCTCCTCGTAACGCTTCGAGAGCAACATTTCATTGGACTGCATATTCCAGTCCCATACTCCCTCGCCGGCTCCCTCCAGCGCAAAACTCCAGCGCTCCTCGCTATCGCGCAACGCCTGCTCTACCTGCTTGCGCTCATGCAACTCCTGGCTTAGCACCTGAAAGGCTTGCAAGGCATGTAACCTGCCACGCATCAGGAACCAGGTGAGCAGCGCAAGCAACAGGCTGATGGCGATGCCGCTGCCGGCGATGATTCCGGGTTGATTCCGATTGAGTTGCGCCTCGAAACCGGGCTGTGAACTTACCTGCACCGTCCAGTTGTGTTTGTCAATCTCAATGGTTTCGTTGCGCCGGAAACGCGCGCCCGTGTCGCGTACAAAGCCGTTGCGATCCGAGGCGTACATCAGCGTTTTTTCCGATATTTCCACACCGTCGAAGATATTGATGTCGAGTCCCGCATCGCGCATACCAAAGACACCGAACATCAGATCGCCCATACGAAACACCGAAACGACCCAGCCGATAAGGTTGGCGCGACGTTCGGCAACGGTATTGTGCGGAGCGCCGTAATTATAGACCGGCAGGATCATCACAAAGCCATACTGCGCATCCTTTTCGGTTTCAAACACCAGCCTTATCTTGCCGGAGATGATGAGGTCGCCGGAATCGCGCGCCTGCTCCATCGCGTAGAGGCGCTGTCCCGGGATAGGCTCTCCTGAACGGGGATGATCCAGGTCGGATAGCATGTCATAGCCGAAGACCTGCTGGTTGCGCTTGTCAAACGGCTCGACATAGGCAACGGGCGCGTAAATATCGCGTCGTCCTTCCGGCCAGACGGTGTATGAGGCCAGCCCATCCTTGCGCATTGCGGCGATGTGCCGGCCTTTCGCCGCGTCCGGCACGATCGGCACAAAACGGACGCCCTGGATGCCGGGAAAGTCTTCCTTCAGCCGCAGCTTGGCGATATGGTCACGAAATTCGCTGCGGCTGACCGGGATAGCGCTATGGGAAAATAACCCGTCTATCCCGTGCATAATTTGCTCGTAGCCTCTCAAGCGTTTTTTGATATCGTCGGTGACGCCCCGCACATGAGCATCAAATTCGGTTTGCTGTATCAATGCAGCACTCTGTTTCGCGTTATTCCACAACAGATAGGTAATCAGCAGGGCAAAGGCCAGCACCAGCCAGGGCAGCAAATTGCTGGGGCGCAGCGATGTCTTGAGGCGCGGCCACATCACATCGACCCCTTACGCGTGGCGATCAGGCTGGCGATCACGCTGGCGCCGATCAGCACCGCGACAATCGCCAGCGAGGCCGCCACCGGCACGTGGTACCACGGCGCGATCAGCATCTTGGCACCGATGAAAGTGAGCACCATGGCCAGGCCGTATTTCAGCAGATGGAAGCGGTCGGCCACGTCGGCCATTAAAAAGTACAGCGCGCGCAGCCCCATGATGGCGAAGATATTGGAGGTAAACACGATGAACGGGTCGGTGGTGACCGCGAAGATGGCCGGGATCGAATCCACCGCGAACACCAGGTCGGAGGCCTCGATCAGGATCAGCACCAGAAACAGCGGCGTGAAATAGCGCACGCCGTCCTTCATCACGGTGAATTTCTCGCCGTGATGCCCGTCGGAGATACGCAGATGGCGGCGCGCAAATTTCAGCACCAGATTTTTTTCCAGGTCGGGCTTCTTCTCCGCCATCACCAGCATGCGCAGGCCGGTGATGACCAGGAAGATGCCGAAAATATAGAGCACCCAGTTGAATTCCCGCACCAGCCAGGCACCGGCCAGGATCATCACGGCGCGCAGGAGAATGGCACCCAGCACCCCGTAGATCAGCACGCGGCGCTGGTATTCGGCGGCGACATGGAAGGACGAGAATATCAGCAGAAACACGAACACGTTGTCCACCGACAGCGACTTCTCGATCAGATAACCGGTGAGGAATTCCAGCGCCTTGCGGTCGGCGATTTCCGGCCCGGCGGTGCCGCTGAGGTACCACCACAGGCCCGCGTTGAACAGCAGCGCGAGGCTGACCCAGACCAGCGACCAGGTAGCCGCTTCCCTGACGCTCACCTTGTGCGCCTTGTTGCCGCCGAACACGAACAAGTCCAGCGCGAGCATGGCCAGCACGAAGGCGATGAAGGCGGCCCACATCGGGGCGGTGGCGAAGCTCTCGATCCCGTTCATCCCTCGCTCCAAGGCTGTTCGGAGAATCTGGCGTTGATGGGTTCGAAAGCGTTGCTCGCCGGGCCATAGCGCAACAGCGAACCCTCCTCAATGTCGAAATACCAGCCATGCAAATGCAGTGCGCCCGCTTCCACGCGCCGGGCAATCCACGGGTAAGTCATCAGGTTTTCCAGCGAGATCAGGATAGCCGCCTGCTCACAAGCACGTGCCTGCAGGGCGGGCGGCTTATCCGGAAGTTCGGCAAGCACGCGCTCGCGGGCGCGTTGCGCGATGCTCACCCACTTGCCGATGAACTCGCCGCCCGGCCCGGCATCGCTCATCAAGGCGCGGATTCCGCCGCACTGCGCATGACCGAGCACGATGATATGCTCGACCTCGAGCGTCTGCACGGCAAATTCCAGCGCCGCCGGCACACTGGCAAAGTTGCCTCCCGGTTTATACGGCGACACCAGGTTGGCCACATTGCGCACCACGAACATCTCGCCGGGAGCAGCACCGGTGAGGATCGCCGGATCCACACGCGAATCGCAACAGGAAACCACCATCACCCGAGGGCGCTGGGTGTGCCTGAGCTGGTCGAATAACTCCCGGTCGTGGCTGAAATATTTTTCCTGGAAGCGTTCGAAACCGGCTATGAATTTCGCAATGTCTTTCATGGTTGCCTGCCGATCAGCGCCATATTACTTCGCGGAAAGCGCGGCCAGCGCCTCGTCGGCAGTCTGGTCGTAACGGGCGCGTTCTTTCTTGGCGGCTTTTTCCAGCGCCTTGTCGATTTCCGGATACTTCAGCGCCAGGATGCGCGCCGCCAGCATCGCGGCGTTTTTCGTGCCGTCTACCGCCACGGTGGCAACAGGCACACCGGGCGGCATCTGCACCGTGGCGAGCAACGCATCCAGACCGGACAGGATGCCGCCGGAGAGCGGCAGGCCGATCACCGGCAGGCGGGTATGACCGGCGATCACCCCGGCCAGATGCGCCGCCATACCGGCACAGCCGATCAGCACCTGCACGCCTTCGCTGTGGGCGCGCCCGATATAGGCGATGACCTTGTCTGGGGTGCGGTGCGCGGAAGCGACCACGATTTCGCTGGGAATGCCCAGTTCTGTCAGGGTGGCGCGCACCTTGACCACGGTCGGCAGGTCGTTGGGGCTACCGGTGAGGATGCCGACCAACGGCTTGCCGCCAATATCTCTGGCAGATTTTTGGGTATCAGGCGATTTTTTCATGGGTATTCTCCTGTGGTTGAACTTCGGTTGAACTATACAGCGTGGCAGCGCGGCGCAGGCGATCATGCACCGCCTGCCAAGTCGCGGTATGCGGCGGCGCTTCGACCAGTATCCGGTCGAAACGCGCATCGTCGATCTTGCGCAGGGTGGCATAAAGCGCTTGGGCATACGCCGTGGCTTGCTTTGGCATGAGATAGCGGAACAGGCGCGGATTGCCCGGAAAGTGCGGCAACTCCGCAGAAAGCTCCATAACTGCGACATGCTGTCCCTGCGCCGCGAGTTCCCACGCGCGCCGCCCTATCGCTCCGGCGGGGCAGACTTCCAGCGGGGTAGCCGGAGCATAGTGGGAAGGCAGACAGCCCGGTGCCCGGGTGGAGGGCGGCACGGCATCCGGTCGCAAAATATTTTGTCCGAGCGTTTCTTCCAGCATCGGCAAGGCTATTCCGCCGGGGCGCAGCAATACCGGCATGTTGCCGCTGAAGTCGACGATGGTGGACTCCACCCCTACCCTACAAGGGCCGCCATCCAGCACATCCACTTGTTCGCCGAACTCCGCCCGCACATGCTCCGCAGTGGTCGGGCTGACGCGCCCGAAACGGTTGGCGGAAGGTGCCGCCAACCCCTTGTCGACACCCATATCCTGCAACAGCGCAAGCGCCACCGGATGATCGGGTACGCGCAGCCCCACCGTATCCTGACCGCCGGTAACAAGCCGCGAAACATGGGTGCGCCGCGGGAGGATCAGGGTGAGGGGCCCCGGCCAGAAACGCAAAGCCAGCCTCCAAGCACCTTCCGGTATTCCTTCCGCCCAATAATCCAGCAGGGAAGCATGGCCGATGTGGACGATCAGCGGGTGGTCGGGCGGACGCCCCTTGATCTCGAATATCCGGCGCAACGCCTGCGGGTTGGCGGCATCCGCGCCCAGCCCATACACCGTTTCGGTGGGAAAGGCGACCACGCCGCCTTGCAGCAGCGCATCCGCCGCCGCGCGGATATCTGTTTTAAGTTTTTCGTCAAAAATAGATAGCACTTCCATTCCCTCAAATTTCGCGAGCACTCATTGCCCCGCCTTGAGCGCCGCGATGTGCTCGGCGAGCGGCGGATGGGTCATGAACAGGCGCTTGAAACCGCTCGCGCCGCCACCGGCGATACCGAAAGCCGCCATCTTTTCCGGCAGCGGCGCGAGATGCAGCGAGCCGAGGCGCTGCAACGCGGCGATCATGTTCTGCCGCCCGGCCAGGCTGGCACCACCGCGGTCGGCGCGGAACTCGCGTCGGCGCGAAAACCACATAACGATGATGGAAGCCAGCACACCCAGCACCAGTTCCGCAACAATCATGGTGACGAAGAACGCCGGGCCGGTGCCCCGTTGTGTTTTGAACACCAGCTTGTCAACCAAGTAACCGATGACGCGGGACAGAAACATGACGAAGGTGTTGACCACGCCCTGGATCAGCGCCAGCGTCACCATGTCGCCGTTGGCGGCATGGGCGACTTCGTGCCCCAGCACCGCCTCGGCTTCCCCGCGCGTCATCTTTTGCAGCAAGCCGCTGGAGACCGCGATCAGCGAGCTGTTCCTGGTCATGCCGGTGGCGAAGGCGTTGACCTCGGGCGAGTCAAAAATCCCGACTTCTGGCATTTTGATACCCGCTTCCGCAGAATATTTGCGGATGGTTTCCATCAACCAGAATTCGGTCGAGTTCGACGGCACCTCAATTACCCGCACGCCCATCGATTTTTTCGCCATCCACTTGGAAATGGCGAGCGAGATGAACGAACCGCCGAAGCCCATCACCGCCGCGAAGATCAGCAACGCTTGCAGGTTGAGCCCCTGTTCGTTGAGGTAAGGCTCCACGCCCAGCAGCCGCATGGTGACGGACAGCACCAGCACGATGGCCAGGTTGGTGCCTAGGAAGAGCAGGATGCGTTTCATGACAGGATTTTCCTTGAGAATATTCAAATTATTGGTTGCGCGTCGCCTTGAGCGGCAGATTCCGCGCTTTCAGCCTTGCCGGGCGCGAAACTCCGCTGCCGCGCCAGACGGCGCGTCAGCGTGCGACCGGCGCGCTCGGCGGCGCGGTCGATGGCGACATAAAGATCCGCCTCGGTGTCCTCGATCACCACCGCAGGCTTCTGTTTGAGCCGCACCTCGATGAAGCAGCGCTTGTCTGCGCCGCCGCGCGGGCCGTTGATGTCGGACAAGCGCACGGTAACCCGGCTGATGTATTCGTCGCCATGGTTCAGGGCGTAAGCCAGGCGTTTCTTGAGGTAGTCGCGCAGGCTGTCCGTGAGCGTGAATCCCTGGCTTTGAATATCCATCTGCATGTTCGCCTCCTGATTGACGGGAATTCATGCTAACGCCATTCTTGAGTAAGAAAAAGTCGATTTATAATGATACAATGTTCGTGTTTTTCGATTCGATAACGGGCTTACCATGCTCAATTTCAAGCATCTTTCTTACTTCCACGCCGTGGCCAAGGCTGGCGCGGTCAACCGTGCGGCGGAAAAGCTCCACCTTACGCCCCAGACCCTATCCGGCCAGTTGACGCTATTCGAGCAAAGGCTTGGCGTCGCGCTGTTCCGGCGCACCGGGCGGCGGCTGGAACTGACCGATGCCGGACGCTTGGCCTTATCCTATGCGGACGAGATATTTCAAGTGGGCAGCGAACTCGAAGAGATGCTGCGCAATCGCGGCGGGGAGCGCCCGTTCCTGTTCCGGGTGGGCATCGCCGACGTGGTGCCCAAGTCCATCGCCTACCGACTGCTGGCGCCGGCGCTGGCTCTGCCCGAGCCGGTGCGCATGGTGTGCCACGAGGATAAGTTCGAGCGGCTGCTGGCGGAACTGGCCATCCACCGCTTGGACATGGTGCTGGGCGACAGGCCATTGCCGCCGGGCATAGACGTGAAAGGCTACAGCCACCGGCTTGGGGAATGCGGGCTCACGTTCTTCGCCACACCCGGCATTGCTACCGGACTCGATGGCGAATTCCCGCGCCTGCTCGACGGCGCGCCGCTGCTGATTCCCGGCGAGGACAGCGCCATGCGCGCCCCTCTGCTGCGCTGGTTGGGCGGCCAGAACATCTCCCCGCGCCTGGTCGGCGAGTTTGACGACGGCGCGCTGATGAAATCCTTCGGGCAAGGTGGCGCGGGCATCTTTCCCGCACCGACGGTCATCGCCGCAGAGGTGGCGACACAGTACGGCGTGGTATCCTTGGGTTGCACCGAAGCCGTCAAGGAACGGTTTTTCCTTATTACCGCAGAACGCAAGATTAGCCACCCGGCTGCGCTGGCGGTGAGCGAAGCCGCCCACCAAGGGCTGTTCACCAGGCCGGTCGGCGCCTGAGATCATTTCATGCATTCGCCAACCAAGCATGCAGCAGCATCGGCGGTATTAACCCACTCTCGCCAAGGCCGAGCCCCGCAGGGCACGGAACGCCCACCCAGATGCCACAGCGCTTTCGGCATTCAAATGCACCCATCGTTGCCTGGGATGAGTTGCCCGGAGAGGGTCGCCAATTTGGAGCGAGTAAGTTAAGCTTGCCATTCGTCAATTACTACAGCGACCAATGTATGGATAGCGTAAGGGGAGAGGGGGATGAGCCGTTGAGTGTTTTGCCAGCAGTAGCGGGAAAGGCTATCCTGATCTTTGCCATCGGCAACGAATCGCGCGGCGATGATGCGCTTGCGCCGCTGCTGGTGCGAGGACTGGAAGGCTCCGCTGAGACGGCAGGGCGGGTCGAGTTGATCGAGGATTACCAGTTGCAGGTTGAGCATGTCACCGACTTGCTGGAGCGCAGCGCGGTGTTGTTCGTCGACGCCGATGTGTCCTGCATCGAGCCGTTTCATTTCTCTGAAATTTCCGCAGCGCACGATAATAGCTACACCAGCCATGCCATGTCCCCGTTTGCGTTGCTGCATACCTATAGTCAGGTTTATGGGGCAGATGCGCCTCCGGCTTTTCTGTTGCGCATTCGCGGTTACGATTTCGAATTGGGCAGCCCATTGAGCGGCAGAGCGGCAGCCAATCTGGAGGCGGCGATGGCACAGATGCACTTATTATGTGCGGATGGCGATTTGCAGCGTTGGCGGCAGCGCCTGGCAGTTACATGACGGGGCAGGGCATCACAGGCGCACCCGGTAGTCATTGCTTTGCATTTGGATCATTGTAGGAAAGCGCGCATAAAAACCAATATTTTAAACAGGAATTCAGCTTTAACGATTGCTATAATGCGTCGAGAATTGGAGCCAGTTTGCGCACCTTTTTAATTTTTATATTCAAATATAATCAACTACTAAAAAGAATATTCGCATAAATAACTTTAAGATTATTTCAGGGTGGCTGTGTATGTAGTTTGTGTTTGCCATGATGTAAGGCCATGAATATTTACAAATTTTCTCAAACAAAACCAACCCATTCAAGGCTGGCCGTTTAAATTTGGCAATAAGCTTAATAAGTAAGCACTTTAGAAAACAATTTCATCAATATGATATGAAAGAAATATATCCTTGGCAAAAAAACGACTGGGTGCGCTTGCAGGAGCTGCGCAAGCGCCCACCGCATGGCCTGCTGTTCAGAGGAAGCAAGGGGATCGGAAAATTTGATTTGGCGATACAATTTGCGCAAAGTCTGCTGTGCCAGCATCCGGATGAGGCCGGTTTTGCCTGCGGGCAATGCCCTTCGTGCCACTGGTTTTTACAGGGTTCGCACCCGGATTTTTGCCTGCTGCAGCCTGAAGCGTTGTGCCAGGATGCCGAGGAAAGCGATGATGTCAAACCAGCTTCTGGCAAGAAGCCCAGCAAGCAGATTTCTGTCGACCAGGTGCGCTGGCTGGCCGGTTTTTCCGCCATGTCCGCCCATCAAGGCGGCAGGCGGGTGGTCGTCATTCATCCCGCCGAAGCGATGAACACCAATGCCGCAAATGCCTTGTTGAAAAACCTCGAAGAGCCGCCGCCGGGTATGTTGTTCATCCTGGTGTCGCAAAAACCGCAGCAATTGCTGCCGACTATTTTGAGCCGCTGCCTGTCGTTTGTCCTGCCAGCTCCCGATGCCGAAAGCGCCATGCGCTGGCTGGCGCAGCAGGGAGTGAAAACCCCCGCCGTGGCGCTTGCTGCATCCGGCTTTGCGCCGCTGCAAGCTATTCAACTGGACGAGCAACTGGGCAGCGAGGAGCGCGAAATATTGCTGCGTGCCGTGCGCCAGCCCACCGCGCTGGACGTGTTCGCTCTGGCAGAAGCGTTGCAGAAAACCGAGCAAGTCGTGGTCGTGCAATGGTTACAGCAATGGAGCTACGACTTGAGTGCGATGAAACTGGCGGGCAAGCTGCGTTACCACCCCGGCGAAGAAACCGCCATCAAAAAATTGGTCGAGGGCGTCGCGCCGTTAAACCTGGCACGCCTGCAAAGTTACCTGCAAGGGGCGAAACGCGAGGCCCAGCATACGCTCAATCCCAAGCTGTTCATGGAGTCACTGCTGTTTTCTTACCGTCAACTCATGCTCCAGTAACCATGCCATTCATCGACTCCCACTGCCATCTCAATTTTCCCGAACTTGCTGCCAACATTGACGACGTGTTGGCACTCATGCTGCAGAACGATGTGGCCGCAGCACTGTGTGTTTCGGTTAATCTGGCGGATTTCCCGCAGGTGCTGGCAATGGCCGAACAGCATCCGAATATCTACGCCTCGGTGGGGGTGCATCCCGATTATGAGGATGTTGAAGAGCCCAGTGCCGCTCGCCTGGTTGAGCTGGCGCAGCATCCCAAGGTGATCGCCATCGGCGAAACTGGCCTGGATTATTTTCGCCTGAAGGGCGATCTGGAATGGCAGCGCACCCGTTTCCGCAACCATATCCGCGCCGCGCGCGAATGCGGCAAGCCGCTCATCATCCACACCCGCGAGGCGGCGACTGACACCCTGCGTATCATGGCTGAGGAAAATGCCACCGTGGCGGGCGGGGTGATGCATTGCTTCACCGAAACATGGGAAGTCGCCGAAGCCGCGCTGGAGATGGGTTTCTATATTTCCTTTTCCGGCATTGTCACCTTCAAGAACGCCAAGCAGATCAAGGAAGTAGCGCAGCGCGCACCGCTGGAACGCATATTGATCGAAACGGACGCGCCCTATCTGGCGCCAGCACCGTATCGTGGCAAGCTCAACCAGCCGGCCTATGTAAAGCATATCGCCGAAGAAATCGCCTTGTTGCGCGGCATCGGTGTTGATGAAGTAGGGCGGTGTACCACGGAAAATTATGAACGCTTATTTGATAGGGAAATTAAAAAGTAAATTTTTGCAGGTAAAATTATTGACAGAAATTTGAATATCCCTATAATGCGCACTCGTTTTGCGGGAGTAGCTCAGTTGGTAGAGCGCAACCTTGCCAAGGTTGAGGTCGAGAGTTCGAGACTCTTCTCCCGCTCCAAAATCCAAGGGAAAGCATCCTCGCTTTCCCTTAAACATTTTTAAGCCAGTGTTCTGAAGCATGGCGCGATAGCAAAGCGGTTATGCACCGGATTGCAAATCCGATTAGCCCAGTTCGACTCTGGGTCGCGCCTCCAAATAAATCAAATAGCTACAACTGTTTTTAGCTTCGCCGCTACCAAAAATAATGGCGAAACTGTTTCGTCATACCAATTTACCCAAGTATTTTTTACATCACAACTACTCAGGTATAGGCAGTCTGCTCGAAAATAGCCACAACGCCAGTCCCAGCCTTTAGCGTGAATATATGACATCGCTCTCTTTACTGTTCTGGATCGTGTCGGGAATCGCATTGCAACTGGCGATTTTTCTCGGCATCAGCTTCTGGCGTCATTGGCTGAATTACCACGCCTTGCGCAGTCGTGCGGTGGAGATGGAGTTACCGGTAATGCCGGGTGTCTTGAGGGGCGAGGAAGGGGTTGTCGTTGCTGCTTGGCCCGGATTTCGGACATTCAGGGTCGGCCGCAGGATTGTTGAGGACATTGCCCAATCGGTCTGCTCGTTTTACCTGATGCCTGAAGACGGGCAACCGCTACCGCCTTTTCTGCCTGGGCAGTTCCTGACTTTTCGCCTCGACATACCAGCAGCGTCAGGAAACACCGAACAGGTTGTCCGTTGCTATTCCCTGTCGGATGCGCCCCGACCCGATGGCTACCGCGTTTCGATCAAGCGAGTGCCGCCTCCCGCAGACAGCCACTTCCCGCCGGGGCGCTCGTCCACTTATTTTCACGATCAGGTGGCGGTGGGCAGCCTGTTGCAGGTGCGCGCGCCCGCCGGGCACTTTCATATCGACCGCAGCGATGTACCGGTGGTGTTGATTGCTGGCGGTATCGGCATCACGCCGATGTTGAGCATATTGAACTGGAGTTTGGTCGAACAGCCGGGGCGCGAAATTTGGTTGTTCTACGGTGTGCGCAACAGCCGCGAGTTGGTGATAAAAGCGCATCTTGAAGCGCTGGCTGCGGCGCACCCAAATTTCCATTTGCGGCTGTGTTTCAGTGATCCGCTGCCGGAAGATGTGGCCGGGCAAAATTATCTGCACAAAGGGCGCATCGATGTAAACCTGTTGCGCATGCAGTTGCCGCTCAAGCCTTTTCATTTCTATATTTGCGGCCCGGCGCCGATGCTGGATAGCCTCGTGCCTGCGCTGGAAGACTGGGGCATACCCGATGCGCACATCCACTACGAGGCTTTCGGTCCATCATCCATCAAGCGCAAGCCACCCGCAACGGCATCGGTTGCTGCGCCGCAGGCCGGGGTGCCGGGCACTGGGGTTATGGATATCGGCATCGTTGTGACCTTTGCCAAATCCGGCAAGCAGTTGCCGTGGCAGCCCGCAGCCGCCAACCTGCTCTTGTTTGCGGAATCGCATGGCATCGCCGTCGATTCCGGCTGCCGCGCCGGCAGTTGCGGCACCTGCCAGACGACGATCCGGGCAGGCGAGGTGGCTTATCGCCAGCCGCCGGATTACGATCCCGAGCCGGGCACCTGCCTGCTTTGCTCCTGCACGCCGAAGACTGACGTGACTCTGGAGGCATAAAATATGGTTTCGCTCTGGCGCCAACATATCCTCCCCTTCACCTTCCTGGTCGGCATGCTGGCGGCGGTCACGCTGGCTGGCGACTATCTGCTGCATCGGCTGAACCTGGTATGGGTCGGTCGCTATCTGGGCATACCAGGCACGCTCCTGATCATCGCTTCGCTTTTCTATTCGCTGCGCAAGCGCAAATATATCAAGACGGGAAACCCCAAAAAACTGCTGACGCTGCATGAGTTCGGCACCTGGATCGGCGCGTCGCTGGTGCTGATCCACGCCGGCATCCATTTCAACGCCATCCTCCCCTGGCTGGCCACGGTGGCCATGGGAGTGAACGCGGTGAGCGGCATGGTCGGCAAGCTGCTGCTGGATCGCTCGCGCCGCCATGTGCAGGAACAGCGCGAACACTTCCAGTTGCGCGGCCTGTCGCGCCCCGATGTGGAGCAGGCGATGTTCTGGGACGCGGTGACGCTCGATGCGATGAACCGGTGGCGTAAAGTTCACATCCCGATCTTCGTCGTTTTCGCTGTGCTCGCGCTGGGCCACATCTTCAGCATCTTTTTGTTCTGGGGCTGGGTATGAGCCGGATACTCAAATTCGTCCTGGCCGCCAACCTGATCGCGATTGCGGTTCTGGCTTTCGTCTACCCGAACCTGATGGTCGGGCCGGGCAAGCTGATTCCCGGCCACAAGCAGCTGGAGACGGATTGCTTCGCCTGCCATGCGCCGTTTCTCGGATCGGCGTCGGAGCGCTGTGTCACCTGCCATAAACCCGCCGAGATCGGGCGCCTGACGACGACGGGCCAGCCGGTCTTGAAGCCGCTCACTTCGACGCCTTTTCACCAGAAGCTGACCACGCAGGACTGCGTTGCGTGTCACAGCGACCACGCGGGCGTGAAGCGCTTCCGGCAACAGGGCCGCTTCAACCATGCCCTGCTGCAAAAAGCGACGCTCGATCAATGTCAGTCGTGCCACAAATCGCCCACCGACTCGCTGCACAAACAGATTACCGGTAACTGTAGCCAGTGCCACAACCAGAACAAGTGGACGCCCGCGACTTTCGATCACAACAAGTATTTCGTTCTCGACCGCGACCACAGCGCCAGTTGCGTGACCTGTCATGAGGGCAACAATTACAGCCGCTACACCTGCTACGGCTGCCACGAGCACACACCGGACAACATTCGCCGCGAACATATCGAGGAAGGCATCCGCGATTACGATAATTGCGTCGAGTGCCACCGCAGCGCCGACGAGGATGACATCCGTGGCAGAGGCGGAGAGGAGCGGGGCAACTACGAGGGTAAGCGGAATCGCAAAGAGCACGACGACGATTGAAAAACTGGGCGACCCAGTTTGATGCACTGCAAAGTTGCATGTCCTGATAACGCTGCCGCAACATGGCTTGCCCGAGATAAGCCTCGCAGGCGATTTGCTTATTCTCGGCTGATTTAACTCGAACCTTTAATCCCTAGCGCGGGATCTGCATGGCGGCATCTTCATATGTTCCGGCTTCTGCATCCAGATGGCAGGCGGTGCAATTGACTTTGCTTTTCACTTTGACTGAACGCCAGTCCGCTTCGGCAATATCCTGATGCTTCTTGACCCAGTATGGCGTTTCCGTGATGCGCAACGGCGTAACTTCCGGCTTGATGGAGCTGTTGATTTTTACGGCGGCTTCCCTGCCGCTTTTCTCGGCGGCATTATCCGCCATGAAAGCAAGCAGCTCTTCGCTCGTGGCCTTATCCAGCGCGAGATCCGTGCCGAAATGTTTATCCTGTTCCGCCATCATTTTTTTCCAGGAGCGCGCCGGCAGCAGATTCGGGTGAAAAGCCAGGTGGCAACCGCCACATTCTTCGCGCCACTTTGGGTTATCCGGCAGTTGTGCTCCGACAAAGGCGACGTGTGGAATACCCTGCACATCAACCTTGCCGCCGAAGCGCGCCTCTATGGGTTGGTGCAACGCATAAAAAAACCACCAGCCGCCAAATGCCGTGACCGCAACCAGCATCAGTGCTCCGATCAGGCGATAGTGCCTGGATGCGGGCGCCTCTTCCGGCGCCTCTTTCATTCCAGTGACCATCGAGCGCGGCAGATTCTCTTTGTGCAGCCAGCTTTCAACCGCCACGCCGGCCAGATGCCCGAACACCATCAGCAGCATCAGGATGGCCGTGATCTCATGGCCTTCCTTGATTATCCTGCCCACCGCAACGCTCACCATGCCGGCAACCGCCCCCTGCTGCTCTTCTCCCCCTTGCGTGAACAGGCCGGTAATACACACTGCCAGCCCCAAGGCCAGCAATAAATAAACTGCCTGGCTTCCCGCCGGATTGTGGCCGAGATAGCGGGCGCCACTGCCCGACAGCACCTGGCGCAGATAGGCCAGGCCGGTCATCGGGCTATACAGAAACGAAGTGAAGCGCGCGTAATGCCCGCCCGCCACACCCCAGATCAGGCGAAAGCCGATCAGGCCGAGCATCAGGTAGCCGAAGAAGGTGTGAACAGAAAGCCACCGGTCGCTTTCGCTGGTAAGCCAGGCGACAGCAAAGCTTATGGCGAATAACCAGTGGAACAGGCGGGTAGGGACATCCCAGATGAGAATTCGCTTCATCGCGCAGTTTCGTCGCGTATTATTTTGGAAGCTTTATATTGCGCTCGCTGAAGTCGCCGCGCTCCGCCTGCGTGTGGCAGGCCTGGCAAGTGGCCGGGCTTTTCACCAGCGGGTTCTGCCAGACGGCAGGAGGCACTTCCCGCGCATCGTGCTCGCTCTTGAACCATGCGGCTTCCGTGATTTTCAGGGGCGCTGTCGAGGCGCTCCAGCGGTTGGATGCGTTCTTCACCAGAAAATCGGTGATTTCCTTGTTCTCCTCGGAGGTCAACGAGGCATCGGTGCCGAAGTGCTTGTCCAATCCTTCCATGACCTTGCGCCAGGAATCGGCGGACATCAGCCCCGGTGCGTAGGCGATATGGCATGAAGAACACTCCTGCTGCCATTTTGCATTGACTTGCGCGGGCTGGAGCGGTTTGCCGCGATTTTCACCGCCGTATTTGCCGCCGTCGGCCTGTGCGGCAGACATTGTCATGCCCAACGCGAACACGGCAGCAGCCAGTATTGGGGATAAATTCTTGGAATTGATTGCCATAGAAATCTCCTTGGCTATTTCTTGATGGCAAGCAGGTAAGTCAGCACATCGCCTTTTTCCTGAGTCGTGCAGACGCGCCCGAGCACATCGTTGCAATTGCGTTTGAACCACTTTTCCACCTTGGCCGGATCGCTGAACCGCTCGGCATTGGCGGAAGGCGCAAGCGGCTGGATAATTTTTCCGGTATCGGCATGTTTGCCCTGAGCGGCAGGGTTTTCGGTATGGCAGGAAGCGCAGCTTAAGGTTTTGCCATGTGCTGTCTTGTAAAAACTTTCTCCCCGCGCGGCGGAGAATTCCTGAAAGCCAGGGGCGGCCTTCGCTTCACTCTGGATTGAGGACAGCACCTGATCGGGGGTTCCCGCGAGAGCCGGTTGCGCTGCCAACCCGGCAACAACCATCAGCATTAAGCCCGATGTATAAAATTTTTGTAGCATGTTTATGCTCCTTGGTTGAACAACAAGATTTGCAGAATACAGAGCCCATCTGAAGTGAGGCTTAAGAGCAAAACCTTGCCTGGGCACAATCCTAGAGGCCATATCCTGGAGGCAGTGTGAGCACACAAGGCTGCACAGGATTCTCCAGGAAACCGCCTTAAAATTTGCTGCTACAATGCGGCACGATATTTTTGGCAGGCCATCATGATCAAGTTGAAGCAAAGCAAAGAGTTTGCCGCCGATTGGCGCAGGCTGGCCGAAGAAACACCTGCCGAGGTGCGGCAACTGGTCGGCGAAATCGTCCGGCAGCAAGCCGCCGGGCTGGCCGATATGTTTTACCGCAACATGCTGGCCGATGAGGAAGCCAGGACGTTTCTGGGTAACGATATTGTCAACCGGCGCCTGCACGTCGCGCTGCAACGCTGGCTGTGCGAACTGTTTTCCGGCGAGCAGCAAGACCTGGAGGACATTTACCGGCATCAGTGCAGTATCGGTGAAGTGCATGCGCGCATCCAGGTACCCATTGCCTTGGTGATGCGCGGCGCACGCATGTTGAAACATGCTATTCACGGCTATCTGGTGGAATCTTCCATGGGGCGTGGCGAGCTGGTGAACGCGACCAATTTTGTTGCGGAAACGATCGAGCTGGCACTGGATGCGATGACGGATTATTTTATCATCGACATGGAAAAACAGACGCGCACCGACGAGGCCTATCGCATGTTTGCGCTGGGACAAAATATGCTGGCCGAACGCGAGCGCCAGCGCGCGGCGATCCTGGAATGGGCGCAGCAAATTTTGCTCAAGCTGCTGGCAGACGGCGGCACTGCCGAATTGCCGGAAATCAAGCATTCCGAATTCGGCATGTGGCTGCAACACAAGGCAGCGATTATTTTCGAGTCCGCGCCGGAACTGGAGCAGATACGCCTGCGCATCGAGGAAGTGGAAAAATCGCTGTTTCCCAAACTGCTCGAATCGCGCCGTAACCCTGGCGATGCAGGCGCGCTGATGAAGCAGATTGAGGCGGGAATCGCCGAGATCAAGTTCATGCTGGGAGGCTTGTTCGACCGTTTCATCGAGGTGGAAAGCGGGCGTGACGCGCTGACGCGCCTGTTGAACCGCCGCTTCCTGCCCGCCGTATTAACGCGGGAGATGTCCATGGCACGGCGCAGCGGCGCGCCGTTTGCGCTGTTGCTGCTCGACCTGGATCGCTTCAAGATCATCAACGACACGTATGGGCATGCGGCGGGAGACATGGTGTTGCAGCAGGCCGCCGACCTGGTCGTCGGCAGCGTGCGCGCCGGGGATTTCGTGTTTCGCTACGGCGGCGAAGAAATGCTGATCGTGTTGGTGGAGGTCGATAAGAACCAGGCCTTGCATGTGGCCGAAACCATACGCCAGAGACTCGTCGTAGAACCGCTGCGCGTCGGCGACGGGCAAACGGTCAATATTACTGCCAGCATCGGCATCGCCAATTATAACGGCCACCCGGATTATGAAACGATGCTGAAAGACGCCGACGGTGCGCTCTACGAAGCCAAAGAAGCCGGGCGTAATCGTTGTGTTGTGGCGGGGCGCTGAAATATAGGCTCGGGATAGACTCAGTGCAGGTGTCGTCGTTACGTTTCAATCACAAAAAAGGAGCAGCATCATGGCTAAAACGCCTGATTCATCCGAAGTTGCATTTGTTTCATGCGATGTTTGCCGCAAAGAGATTCCGCAGTCCGAGGCGGTCATCCCCGAGGCAGTCGACTATGTCGCGCATTTTTGTGGCCTGGAGTGTTACTCGCAGTGGGAAAAACAAAGCGAGCACACCGGACAGCAGGGCGAAAAATCCCGGAAGTAGTTTAGAGGTGCCCTTTATTGGGGCGAGCTTTGCCCGCCTGCTGAATGCCGGGCGGAGTGCAGCCTACGCTTTGCCGGGGGAAGCAGGCCCGTTAAAAAACCCCACCGCCACCGCCTCATCCCGCGTGCGCTTCATCGGCGGCAGGCTTTGCCAGATGCGCTTGCCATAGTGTTTGCCGATGATGCGCGGGTCGCAGATCATCAACACCCCCCGGTCGCTCTCGTCGCGGATTAATCGTCCGGCGCCCTGTTTTAGCGTGATGATGGTGCGCGGCAACTGGTATTCCATGAACGCGTTGCGCCCCTGTTTTTTCATCTGTTCGATGCGCGCCGCCAGCACCGGGTCGTCCGGCGGCGCGAACGGCAGCTTGTCGATGATGACCAATGACAATGCTTCGCCGCGCACGTCCACCCCTTCCCAGAACGACTGGCTGCCGAGCAACACCGCATTGCCGTGTTCGCGGAAGCGCGCCAGCATTTCGTTGCGCGAGCCTTCGCCCTGCAGCATCAGCGGATAGTCCCAACCGCGCCGGTCGAATTCCGCCTGTAAAATTTCGTGGGCACGCTGCATCGCGCGCAGGCTGGTGAACAGCAGGAAGGCGCGCCCCTTGCTCGCTTCGATCAGCGGCAGCGCGGCCTGCACCACCGCCTCGGTATAGCCCTCGCTGTTCGGTTCCGGCAGGTTTTGCGGCACATACAGCAACGCCTGTTCGGCGTAGTTGAACGGGCTGTCCCAGCGTGCGGTCTTCGCATTGAGCAAGCCCATCTCGCCCTGATACAGCGAAAAATCCTGCTTCACCGCCAGCGTCGCGGAAGTAAAAATCCACGCGCGCGCGCTGCCGCCGATTTGCCGCTCGAAAATTTCCGCGATGGACAGCGGCGTGGTGTTGAGTTGCAGCGAGTGATGGAATATTTCCAGCCAGCGAACTTGATCCGGTTCGTCGCCTTTCTGCCATTTGACCAATTGCTGCGCCAACCCCTGCGCGCGCTGCCAGCAATTCTCCAGCCCCTCGCTGCGCTCCGCCTGTTTTTCCAGCAAGCCATTCAGTTGCGCGATTTTTTCGCCCAGCGTTTTCAGCGCGGGCGAAAATCCCTCGAAGCTCTGCGTCGCGGCGGCTGGCATCCGCCCTTCTTTTTTGAACACCAGCCGCAAGTCGCGCGCGGCCTTGTCCAGCTCGTCGCAAGCTTTGGGCAACGGGGCGAAATCCTTGGCGGCTGCAGCCGTCTCGATGCGCGTGTCGGTGGCGAGTTCAAGCAACAGTGTGGTTGACAGGCTTTCGCCGAAGAACAGGCTGGCGGTCTCCGGCAACTGGTGCGCCTCGTCGAAGATCACCGTGTTGCAGGCGGGCAGCAGCTCCGCCACCCCCTCGTCGCGCAGCATCACGTCGGCGAAAAACAAATGATGGTTCACCACCACGATGTCCGCCTTCATCGCCTCGGAGCGCGCTTTGAGCACGAAGCAATCCTTGTGCTGCGGGCATTCCTGGCCGAGGCAATTGTCGCGCGTGGAAGTGACCTGCATCCAGATCGGCGCGTTCTCCGGCACGTCCGCCAACCCGCTCTTGTCGCCGGTATCGCTGACCTTGGCGTATTGCTTTATCTTGCCCAGATGCTTGATGTCCTCGCGCGTCTTGAACAAGCCATCGGATTGCGCGCGCTGGAGATGGTAATGGCACACATAGTTCGCGCGCCCCTTGAGCAAGGCCACCGACACCGGCGCTTTGAGCGCGTCGCGCACCATCGGCAAATCCTTCTGGAACAGTTGATCCTGCAAATTCTTCGTGCCGGTGGAAATGATCACCTTGCCGCCGTTGAGCAGCGCGGGAACCAGATAGGCAAAAGTCTTGCCCGTTCCCGTCCCGGCCTCCACCACCAGAATCGCGTTGTCGCGTATCGCCCCGGCGACGGCCAAGGCCATTTCGCGCTGCTGCGCGCGCGGGCGAAACGACGCCACCTCGGTGGCAAGGGGGCTTTGTTCGGAGAAAAAACGTTCGACTTCGGCGGTCACGGTGGGGGTGGATATATGGATAAAACAGGGTATGGTTATTCGCAAAGGGCGGCGTTATAGTGCGAAGCGGATTTTACGCGCAACTAAATGGCTAAGCTTCGCAATTTATTGCTACGCGACAAATTGGGGTTCGTAATGCAAATTTGGGTGGATGCGGATGCGTGTCCGAAGGTTATCAAGGAAATCCTGTTCAGGGCGGCGGAGCGGCGGCTGATTCAACTGACGCTGGTGGCGAACAAGCTGTTGCATTGTCCGCCATCCAAGGTGATTCGCGCGATGCAGGTGCCGGCGGGTTTCGATGTGGCGGATAACAAGATCGTCGAGCTGGTCGAGACGGGTGATCTGGTGATTACTGCCGATATTCCGCTGGCCGCCGAAGTGATCGCGCGGGGCGGCCATGCCTTGAATCCGCGCGGGGAGTTTTATACCAAAGACACGATCCAGGAGCGGCTGACCATGCGCAATTTCATGGATGGGCTGCGCGGCAGCGGCGTCGACACGGGCGGGCCGCCGACGTTCAACCAGGGCGACCGCCAGGCCTTTGCGAATCAACTGGACAGGTTTCTGGCCAAACACGCTATCTCGATCGCGAAATCCGCTTGACGGGGCAGGCTTCGAATTTCTTTGTTGCAAGGAGACTGAAAATGGCGAAAAGAACTTATCCTTTGTCCCGCGTTTACCGCCTGCTGGAGCCGGGGCCGGTGGTGCTGGTGACCACCGCGCACAAGGGCAAGGCAAACATTATGACCCACTCGTGGCACACGATGATGGAGTTCGAGCCGCCGCTGGTGGGCTGCGTGATCGGCGCGGGGAATTACAGCTTTGACGCGCTGCGGGCGACCAGGGAATGCGTGCTCAACATTCCGACGGAGCATCTGGCCAAGCAGGTGGTGGGCATCGGCAACTGCTCGGGGAGCAGGGTGGACAAGTTCGAGAAATTCAAGCTGACGCCGCTGCCCGCCTCACAAGTGGCTCCGCCGCTGATCGCCGAGTGTTACGCCAATCTCGAATGCCGGGTGGTGGATACGCGGATGGTGAACAAATACAGCCTCTTCGTGCTGGAGGTGGTCAAGGCATGGATCGATCCCGCCATAAAAGACCCGCACACGCTGCACCATCGCGGCAAAGGGGCTTTCATGGTGGCGGGTACGGTGATCAAGCTGCCCTCCAGAGTAAAGTGATCCAGATGACCTATTGCTGGACGGAACGTATTTGTCGTCAGTCACTCTGTCGTCATTCTTTGACAACACATTGGAATGGTGAGGGGTTTTATTAAATGGATATTCTGACCCACGGGCTATTGGGCGGGACGCTCGCGCAATCGTGCAGCCAAAAAGGCGAAATGCGCGCCGCTACGACAGTGGGTTTTCTGGCCGCGCTGCTGGCGGATGCCGATGCGCTGATACGCTCGGACACCGACCCGCTGCTGACGCTGGAGTATCACCGCCAGTTTACCCACGCGCTGATTTTCATTCCGGTCGGGGCGCTGCTGGTTGCGCTGATCCTCTGGCCTGCATTCAGGGTATTCGGGCGTCCGCTCGGTTTTCGGCGCATTTATCTGTACGCCTTGCTGGGCTGCGCCACCAGCGGCTTTCTCGATGCCTGCACCAGCTACGGCACGCATTTGCTGTGGCCGTTTACCGGCGATCGCATCGCCTGGAGCATCATGCCGATTTTCGATCCGCTGTTTTCGCTGATCCTCGGCGCGGCCTTGCTCCTCGGCCTGCGCTGGCGCAAGGCACTGCCGGCGCGCATCGGCCTGCTGTTGGCGGCGGCCTATCTGTCCATCGGCTGGCTCCAGCACCAGCGCGCCGAACAGGCGATACGCGCAACCATCGCGCAACGCGGGCATGAAGCGGGGAAGCTGACCGTCAAGCCGACCATGGGCAACCTGTTGCTGTGGCGCTCGATCTACCGCTCCGGCGACGCCTACCATATCGATGCGGTGCGGGTCGGTCTGGGCGGGGCAGGGCGCATTTATCCGGGCGATACGGCGCGCGCTTTTAATGTGACACGCGACCGGTCGGCACTCTCTCACGATTCCGTGCTGTATCGCGACATCCGGCGCTTCGAGTTTTTCTCGGACGGCTATCTGGCCTTGCACCCCGAAGACCCGGGCTTGCTCGGCGATGTGCGTTACGCGATGTTGCCCACCAGCACCCGCCCGCTGTGGGGCATTCGTTTGGATATGCAGCACCCGCAAACCCATGTGCAATTTGAAACCTCGCGGAAGATGTCGCAAGAAGAAATCGGACGATTTATTGGGATGCTGAGGGGGGCGGATTGAAGCGCGCCAAGTCGAGACCGCATCGGGATTACAGCCACGAGGTGCGCAAGCATCGCTTCCTGTGGGTGCGGGTTGCTTTCGCCGCGCTGGGCACGCTGTTCCTGCTGCTCGGCATCGTCGGCATCTTCGTGCCCATCATGCCGACCACGCCCTTCCTGCTGCTGGCCACCGCCTGCTACGCCCGCTCGTCGCATCGCTTCTACAACTGGCTGATGAATCATCCGGCTCTCGGCCCGCTGATCGTCGAATGGCGCACCTACCGGAGCATCCCGTGGCGGGTCAAGCTGATGGCGGTGGTCACGATGACGCTGACTTTCGGCAGCTCGATCATTTTTTTCATCCCGAAGGGCTGGCTGCAACTGGCGCTGGCCTTTTTTGGCTTGACCATGGTGATCTGGCTCTACCGCATTCCGTCGCGCGGCCGGCCTGATGGGCATGGCAGTAGTCACGCTGAATGATAAAGCATCTCACAAGCAAGTAGCCCGGATGGAACGCAGTGTAATCCGGGGGGGATGTCCCGGATTACGCTCTCGCTGCATCCGGGCTACGAATCTGCATCCTGCTGAGAATCAAGCACCCGCTATTTCGACTCCATCACCCACACGCCCGCCCAGTCGTCTGGCGGGGGATAAGCCTTGAGATGTTGGGCGCGTTCGATATAGAGCTGGCTGGGTTTGTCGTTGGGATTGATGGCCAAGCACTCGCCGAACACCCTGATCGCGGCATCCCATTTGCGCGCGCGATAAGCGCCCAAGCCGTCTTTGAACAGTCCCAGCACCTCGCCCATTCCCGGAAAGCTCTCTCGTGTGTGGAAAGCCAGAATTTCATAGATCGCCACCGGTTGTGTCTTGCCCTTGACCACCACCAGATCGATTTCCCGATGCCGGTAGGTGCCTTGCAGCTTGTTCATGGTGAATTCGCTTATCAGAATTTTCGCGCCGTATTGCTTGCACGCCGATTCCAGGCGGGCCGCGAGGTTGACGCCGTCGCCGATGATGGTGAAGTCCATGCGTTTTTTTGAGCCGATGTTGCCGGAAACCACCGAGTCCGTATTCAGGCCGATGCCGATATTGACCGGCAGCTTGCCCTCGGAAGCGCGCTGCTGATTCCATTTGTTCAGCGTTCCCATCATGGCGATGGCGGCGCGCACCGCGCGGTCGGCATCGTCCTCGTGGCCTTCCGGGATGCCGAACGCCGCCATGATCGCATCGCCGATGAACTTGTCGAGCATGCCTTCCTCGCGCTGGATGCAATCCACCATCAGCGTGAAATATTCGTTGAGCAGCGCCACCGTCCCTTGTGCGCCGAGCTGCTCGGTCAGCGTGGTGAAGCCGCGTATGTCGGAAAACAACACCGTGCATTCGACGTTTTTGCCGCCCAGCACTTCGGCGCCGGCGGCGACCAACCGGTCGGCGATTCCGGGGTCCATGTAACGCGACATGGTGGATTTGATGCGTTTTTCGCTGCTGATATCCTCGATCACGAACATCGAGCCGATATGTTTCTGGTCGGCATCGAGCAAGGGCTGCACGGTAAAATTGATCGACAGCGTTTCGCCCGCCACTTGCAGCGGCGCATCCATGGAGGTCTGCTGCTGCCCGCTCTCGGTCACCTGCTTGAGTTTTTCCAGCACCCAGGAGTTGTCGCCCGCAAAGAACTCTGCCACCGGCTTATGCAGCACTTGATCGGTGCGCGCCTTGAGGATGCGCAGGCCGGCCGCATTGCAGGTGGCGATATGCTCGCTCTCGTCCAGCGTGATCAGCCCGTTCGACATCGATTCCAGCATGGATTCGTTGTAGTTCTTCATCGACTGCACATCGGCGAACAGCTTGGCGTTTTCCAGCGCGATGGAAATCTGCGCGGTGAAGGCGCGCAATCGCGATTCGTCGTCGCCGGTAAAAGGTCCGCCGCGCCGGTTCAGCACCTGGGTCACGCCGATGGTCTTGCCGTGCTTGTTGACGATGGGCACGCACAGGATGGAGCGCGTGAAAAAACCGGTCTTCTTGTCGAAAGACGGATTGAAACGCAGATCGGCGTAGGCGTAGGGGATGTTGATGGACTTGCCCGAGGTGAACACCGCACCCGCGATACCGAGGTGGTTGGGCAGGCGGATCTGCATCGACTCCAGCCCCTGCCCGACCTCCGACCACAACTGGCTGGTTTTCTCGTCGTTGAGGAACAGCGTGGAACGCTCGGCGTTGAGCATCCGTGTCGCCTCGCCCATCACCCGCTGCAACAGCGAGCTGAGCTTGATGTCGGCGGTGACCTCGGAAACGACGTCGATAAACTCCATTTCCTGCTTGTGGCGCGCCTTCATGCGCTCGATGAACTGCGCGCTTTGCAGCGCGAGTGTCCCCTGGCTGGTCATCGCCTGGAGCAGGTGCAAATCATGCGGGGTGAATTTGCCTTTGTGCTTGTTGAGGGTCTGCGCGACGCCGATGATTTCGCCCTTCAGTGTCTTGATCGGCACGCACAGAATATTTTGCGTGACGAAGCCGGTCTGCTCATCGATGGAACGGTTGAAACGCGAGTCCGCATAGGCGTCGTGGATGATCAGCGGCTCGCCGCTGGTGAACACGAAGCCGGCGATCCCGCTGGTGTTGAGGATGCGGATCTCGCGCTGGATATTGCCCTGTGCGGCGCGCGTATAAAGTTCATTGGTGGCCGGATCATTGAGGAACAGCGAACCGCGTGCGGCGTTCAGGTGGGTCGTGGTCATTTCCACCAGCGCGATGAGCACTTCGTCGAGCGTGTCGAACTCCGCCATCTTGCGCGAAACCGCAAGCAGCAATTCCGCCGTGTGCAGGCGGCGGCGCTGCGCATCATTGGCGGCGATGGGTTTAGCTTTTCTGATTTTGGCGGTTGGCTGATCCATTTTTGCGGGTTTGGGTTTCTGGTGGCTCTGGTTATAGTCTGATTCAGGGCGAAGTTTTAGCAGAGAGCATTTCGATCTGCTCGCGCAACGCGCGGATTGTGCCATGTAACTGGGCGGTTTCGGCATTTGCCGTGCAGACCGCCTTTTCGACTGCATTATCCTTGTCGATACGCGCGATTTCCAGCGCATCGCGCAGCGCGGTAACCGTCGCCCTTAATTGCTGGTTGTCGTTGTGGCCGGCGGCGATGGCTTGCTGCACCGCATTTTCACGTTCCGCCCGCGCGCGCTCCAGCTCCTCGCGCAACGCGACTACGGTGGCTTCAAGCTGCACGGCATCGGCCTTGGCATCCGCCACGAATTTGTGCAGCCGCGCATCCGCCTCCACATGGGCATTCTCCAGCTCCTGGCGCAAGGCCAACACCATACGCTCGAAATCGCGCAATGTCGCCTGCTTCTGGGCAGATTTGTCGTCGTGTTGTGCCATTTCGCTTCCGTTATGTTTTTCCGGTTTTGAGCGCTGTTTAATTTTATCTCTTCGGATTTAATTTCCCGCAGCTTGCGGCGGGGGCGCTTTATTAAATAGGAAAATTCCTACCTCAAGCAGGGAGTTTGGATGATAGCAAATCCAATTTACTGGTGGTAGGGTGTAACCGCACAAGCAAATGTAGCAGGGTTTTGCTAACAGTGCCGTTTGGGCTGTTTTGACTTTGCTTTGGGCGGGTTTCGGCAAGCCTGCCCCGAGTCTGTCGAAGAGGCGCAAGGCTGAATATTTGATCATTGCAAGGCGGGTAGGGTGAACCACGGTACACCCAAATCACATTAGCGGAGACCACGGTATGGCGATGACTGGCAACAACGGCAATGGTAAATTGATGCGGGCATTTTTTTCGCCCGCCGTGGCTTTGATGAGCCGCCTGAATATTGCCAGGAAATTTGCGCTGCTAGGGTTGATGTCCCTGGCCGCGATAGCGGTGGTGGTATATAGCCTGTTTGCCAGCCTGAATCAGGTCATCAGATTTTCGCAAAGCGAGTTGAAAGGCTTCGAGCTGATCGGGCCGATACCCCGTGTGGTGCAGACCTTACAGCAACATCGCGGGCTTTCAGCCGGCCTTATCGGTGGCGATGAAACCATGCGGAGCAGTTTGGCCAGCGTGGCCAGGGAGGCGGAAGAGGCCTTCAATGCGTTGGAAGCCAAGCTGCCTCCCGGCCTGGCATCGGGCGAAGCTTTGCGGCACATCAAGGCGGACTGGGCGCGCCTGCGCGAAGCGGGGTCTAGCTGGACGAATGGTGAGAGTATGGCTGTGCATACCCGCCTGATTGGCGGTGTGCAGACATTCGAGGTGATGGTTGCCGATGAATACTCGTTGACACTGGATTCCGAGATCAGTACCTACTATCTGATTGATACCATCGTCAACAAGCTGCCGCACGCGCTTGAGCACCTTGGCCAGTTGCGAGCTTACGGCACCGGCGTCCTGGCCGGAAAGCATGCCTCGCAGCAACAGCAAACCGAAGTCAAGATACTGATCTCCAAGCTCGCCGATTCGATCGGTGATCTCGAAGCTAACCTCGACAAGGTGGGTCGCCACAATCCGGCGCTACAGGATTCGATTTCGGTTGCGTTCAAGGATATTGCCGACTCGGCGCAGCAGGTCAGCGGCCTTGTGGCATCGGACATTCTTCCCGGTCGTTTTACCGCGCGCCCCGCCGATTTTTTCAAGCTATCCACAACGGCGATCGACAAGAGTTATGCGCAACTGCATGAAGCGTTGCTGCCGGCGGCTGAAACGCTTATCAAGGCGCGTATCGCGCGTGCGGAAAACACGCTGCGTTTCAGCCTTGGTATCGCCACCCTGTTGTTCCTGCTGGTGGCGTATTTCTCGATCGGCGTCATCCGCGTCGTTGTCTTTAATGTCAGGTCACTGGCTCGCTCGGCTCATGCCATCGCCGAAGGCAACCTGAATGAGCGGGTCGAACTCGGCGCACGCGACGAACTCGGTCTTGTCGGTGAAAGTTTTAACGAAATGGCCTTCGGGCTCCGTATGCTGCTGGAGGCCTCCCGTGAAAACGAGGCGCGCCTGCACGACCTGTCGGTTCACCTCGAAGAGCGGGTGAAGGAGCGCACCGCCGAGCTGGAGCGGGCGCAGCAGGAAACCGAGGCGCTGTTGCGCCGTTATAAAGCGCTGATGACAACCTCCATGGATGGCATCCACATCATGGACATGCAGGGCAACCTGCTGGAGTTCAACGATGCTTTCTGCAACATGCTGGGCTATACCCGCGAAGAGGCGTCCGCGCTCAAAGTGACCGACTGGGACGCGCAATTGAAGGATGAAGAGCTGCGGGAAAAATTCGGGGCGCTTCTCGGCAGAAACCTCATGATCGAGGCCTCGCAACGCCGCAAGGACGGCACGCTGTTCGAGGTCGAGATCAGCATTTCTGGCGTGGAGATGGACGGGCATAGCTTCATTGTCGCTTCGAGCCGCGACATCACCGAGCGCAAGAACGAAGAAGCGGCGCTCAAGCGCCACAAGCTGGTGATCGATACCGCCATGGACGGCTTCTGGATGACCGACATGGAGGGTAAGCTGCTGGAAGCCAACGAGGCTTACGCGCAAATGTCCGGCTATACGGTCGAAGAGCTGGTGGGCATGCACATCAGCCAACTGGAAGCGCTGGAGCAGTCACCGGAAGAAGTCCATGCGCACATCGCAAAAATCATCGCGCGAGGCCACGACCGGTTCGAGACGCGCCACAGCCGCAAGGACGGCAGCGTGTTCGACACCGAGGTGTCGGTCAACTTCATGCCGGAGCACCGCAAGCTGTTCGTGTTCTGCCACGACATCACCCTGCGCAAGCGCTCGGTAGCGACTATAGAAAACACCTTGCTGTTCCAGGAGAGGCTGATGGATGCGATCCCCTCTCCGGTGTTCTACAAGGATGTAGCGGGCGTCTATCTTGGAGCCAACAAGGCATTCGAGCAGTACATCGGGCTGGCGCCGGAGCAATTCATAGGCAAGACCGTTTATGACATTGCGCCTGCCGACCTGGCCGAGGGATATGACAAGGCCGACAAGGAATTGCTGGGCGGCACGGGCAGGCAAACTTATGAGGCCGCAGTCGTCTATGCGGACGGGACGCGCCACGATGTCGTTTTCAACAAGGCCGCTTTTGCGGATTACGAGGGCAGGGTGGCGGGCTTGATCGGCGTGATTCTCGACATCACCGAGCGCAAGAAGGCCGAGCAGGAGATACACAGCCTGGCATTCTACGACGCGCTGACCAAGCTGCCCAACCGCCGCCTGTTCCTCGACCGCTTCCATACGGCACTGACCGCATCGGTGCGGTACAACAACTTCGGCGCGGTGCTGTTCATCGACCTGGACCGTTTCAAGCTGCTCAACGACACGCTCGGGCACGATTACGGCGACTTGTTATTGATCGAGGTGGCGGCGCGCATCAAGTCCTGCGTGCGCGAAGCGGACACCGTGGCACGGCTGGGCGGGGACGAGTTCGTGGTGCTGATCGAGAGCGTCAGCGACGATCAGGACGAAGCTGCGCACAAGGTCGGGCTGGTGGCCGAAAAAATTCGCGCATCGCTGGCGGCAACCTACCATCTCAACAGCCACGAACACCAAAGCTCGCCCAGCATCGGCATCAGCCTGTATCGCGGCAACGATGCGCTGGTGGAAGAATTGCTCCAGCACGCCGACATGGCCATGTACCAGGCCAAGGAGTCAGGGCGCAACGCGGTGCGTTTCTTCGACCCCGTCATGCAGAGCAACGTGGCGGAGCGCGCCGCGCTGGTGAGCGATTTGCGCGGCGCTATCGAGCGGCAACAATTGCATCTGCATTACCAGTTGCAGGTGGATAACGATAACCGCCCGGTGGGAGCTGAGGCGCTGCTGCGCTGGGTTCACCCGCAACGCGGCACTGTCATGCCGGAGCAGTTTCTCCCGATTGCCGAAGAAAGTACGCTGATCCTCGAAATTTGTGATTGGGTGCTGGATACGGCGTGCCGGCAGCTCGCCTTGTGGGGTGAAAGCGAAAAAATGCGCGATCTGGTGCTGACCGTGAATGTCAGCGCCAAACAATTTGCCATGCCGGATTTTGCGGGCAATGTGGCCAACGCCCTGCGGGCGCACCGGATAAACCCCGCGCACCTGAAACTGGAATTGACCGAAAGCATGGCGCTCGATGATTTGCCCGGCGCGATAGAAAAAATGAACGCGCTGAAAACGCTCGGCGTCTGCCTGTCGATGGATGATTTTGGCACCCACTATGCGTCGTTATCCAACCTGAAGCAGCTTCCGCTCGATCAGGTCAAACTCGGCAGGAGCTTTGTGCAAGATGTTGCGAACGATGGCAACGTCGCGCTGCTGGTGCAGAGCATCATCGACATGTCCAGCAAATACCGCATCACCGTAGTCGCCGAAGGGGTGGAGAACAAAGCGCAACTGGCTTCGCTCAAGGACCGCGATTGCGTGGCCTATCAGGGCTTCCTGTTCAGCAAGGCCGTGTCGGTTGATGAGTTTGAAAAGCTGTTGGGCGGGCTGTAGAACCCGTAGCCCGGATGTAGCGAGCGGAATCCGGGGGCATCTTGTCATCCCCGGAGCAGGGTCGTGGCATCCGGTGCCGCTTCACGGCTCAGATCAATGCCGGCGAAACGGCGGATAGCCCGACTGTCGTAAATCGCATCTTCGGTTGCCTCATCCGAATGCCCGAAGCATTGTTGCGCAACATACGCGTCAAACCAGCCGGTGGGCGACCTGGCCCGCCCCCACTCGAACAATATGCCGAAAGACATAGGCAATTCTCACTTAGCCGCTGCAAGCTACAGCGCCTTGCTCACTTTCACGATGCCCTGATCCTCTTCGCTGGTCTTGCTGACAAAACCCAGGCGGCTCATCAGCTTGAGCATCTTGTGGTTGTTGTTCAGCACTTCGCCTTCGATCACCGACAGGCCATTGGCGCGCGCGGCTTCCATCAGCGCGACCATCAGTTTCTGCCCCAGCCCCTTGCCTTGCATGTTGTCTGCGATTACCAGCGCGAACTCGCAGGTGTCGCCATCCGGGTTGATCGCGTAGCGCGCCACGCCGAGCTCGACTTCCTTCTCATGTTCGGCGGCTACGGCGATCAGCGCCATTTCGCGGCTGTAGTCGATCTGGGTGAAGCGCACCAGCATGGTTTCGGTGAGTTCCTGGATGCTGTTCATGAAACGGAAATACTTGGACTCTTGCGACAGGTCATGCACGAATCGTTGCACCAGTTCGGCATCTTCCGGGCGGATCGGGCGAATCGTGATATCGGTGCCGTCGGCGAGTTGCCACTGGTTGACCAACTGCGTGGGGTAGGGGTAGATCGCCATGTGCGCGTAACGGTCGGCGCCGGGTTGGCGGTATTCCACCACCACGCGCGCATCGGCGGCCAGCGCGCCGTGCTCGTCGAGGATCAGCGGGTTGATATCCATCTCCTTGAGCAGCGGTAGCTCGCACACCATTTCCGACACGCGCAGCAGCACGTCTTCCAGCGCTTCCATGTTGGCGGGCGCCATGTTGCGGAAGGCACCGAGCATCTTGGCGATGCGCGTATCTTGGATCAGTTCGCGCACCAGAAATTTGTTCAGCGGCGGCAGCGCGACGGCGCGGTCGCCCATGACTTCGACCATCGTGCCGCCCGCACCGAAGGTAATCACCGGGCCGAACACCGGGTCGCTGGTCACACCGATCATCAGCTCGCGGCCGTTCGGTTTGACGATCATCGGCTCGATGGAGATGCCGTCCATCTTCGCGTTGGGGCGGTTGTGCTGCACGTTGTCGATGATGTGTTGATAGGCGGCGCGCACCTCATGGGCATTGTTCAGGTTGAGCACCACGCCGCCGGCATCGGTCTTGTGCGAAATGTCGGGCGAATTGATCTTCATCGCGACCGGGAAGCCGAGTTGTTGCGCGATCAGCAATGCCTCGTTGGGCGAATGCGCGACCATGGTGCGCGCCACGGGAATGTTGAAGGCCGACAACAGCGCCTTGGATTCCATCTCGGTCAGCACCTTGCGGTGCTCCTGCATCGCGCCCTCAATGATCAGGCGCGCGCTTTCCACGTCCGGCTCGACATGGTGCGAGAACGGGCCGGGCATCTGCATCAGCAGCTTCTGGTTGCGGTAGTAGGCGGACAGGTGCGAGAACACTTCCACCGCCTGCTCAGGCGTGCGGAAATGCGGGCGATGCGCCTTGGCGAACGCGTCACGCGCGGCGGCGACCTGTGTCTCGCCCATCCAGCAGGTCAGCAGCGGTTTGCTGTGGGTGTTGGCCAAGTCGATCAGTGCCTGCGCGGATTCGAGCGGCTTGGTCATCGCCTGCGGCGTGAGAATCGCCAGCACACCGTCCACGTTGTCGTCTTCCAGGCAGGCTTTCACGGCATGGTGGTAGCGATCCGCCTGCGCGTCGCCGATGATGTCCACTGGATTGCCGTGCGGCCAGTTAGACGGCAAGTGCTGGTTGAGCCCTTCGATGGTGGCATCCGATAGCGTAGCGATTGCGAGCCCCAGATCAACGGCGCGGTCGGTCGCCATTACGCCGGGACCGCCGCCGTTGGTGACGATGGCGAGGCGGTTGCCGACCGGGCGAAAGCCGCACGACAGCGCCTTTGCGGCGGTGAACAACTGCGTGACGCTCTGTACGCGCACCACGCCGACGCGGCTGACTGCCGCATCGAATACGTCATCCGAGCCGACCAGCGACGCGGTATGCGACATCGCCGCCTTGGAGCCCGCCGCATGGCGACCGACCTTGACCAGAATTACCGGCTTGATGCGCGCGGCGGCGCGCAACGCGCTCATGAAAATGCGCGCGTTGCGGATGCCTTCGATATACATCAGGATGCTGTGGGTTTGGGGATCGGACACCAGATAATCGAGGATTTCGCCGAAATCCACGTCGGTCGAGGAACCCATCGACACCATGCTGGAGTAGCCGACATCGTTGCTTTTCGCCCAGTCGAGAATGGCGGTGCACAGCGCGCCGGATTGCGAGATGAAGGCGATGTTGCCGGTGTTCGCGCCGCCCTTGTTGAAGGTGGCATTGAGGCCGATGGACGGACGCATGACACCCAGGCAATTCGGCCCGATCAAACGAATTTTGTAGCGATGTGCGGCCTCCAGCAATTGCTTTTCCAGCGCCGCACCTGCCGCCCCGGTTTCGCCGAATCCGGCGGTGATGATGACCGCCGCCTTCACGCCATGAATGCCGCATTCCTCGATGATACCGGGCACGGTCTGCGGTGGCGTGGCGATCACCGCCAGCTCTACGGGTTCATTGACATCGGCGATGCGGGCGTAGGCGCGCTTGCCTTGCACCTGAGCATTTTTTGCGTTGATAGGATACAGCGCGCCCTGAAAGCCACTTTCCAGCATGTTCTGAAACACGATCTGACCGACCGAGTCGATGCGGTCGCTGGCACCAAATACGGCGACCGATTTCGGTGCGAACAGGGTGTTAAGGTAATGCTTGCCCATGACGTTTCTCCTTAAGTGGTGGCGATGCCGACTATAATAGCACTGCGTCCTAGCCCTTGTGCAATGGCAACCCACGCCGTGGGTGGGTGCGATTCAAACTGAGGCGCTCATTCAAGCGGCCTTGTCTGGCTTGATTCCAATAGTTGTCCCATTGCCGGTTTGCCCGGTTCAGGCGTAATGCCAGAATGTGCTCGGCGTTTGCGGCGCACCACCACGACCCTGGAAGTTTGAGCCGTTTCTGCACGATGTAGCGGTGCGCGCTTTCGATTTCCCCCGAACCGATGGGCAAGTTGTTGGCCAATGCGCACGGGCATCCGCTTCGACAGTCGGCACCATGCCAACGATCACCGTCTCGCTCCCCTCTTCGCCAGGCCAAGTCTCATCAACCGTTGTCGCAGCGTAGATTTTTTGCGCGTGCGCTCCGGCCAC
>Ga0172380_10001406_pt1 | contig 41428 bp, 38 predicted proteins | sample Leawe162metaG_FD_119747 | JGI IMG/M metagenome (GOLD analysis project Ga0172380, IMG submission 119747) | Leachate microbial communities from a municipal landfill in Southern Ontario, Canada - Leachate well 162 metaG | ecosystem: Engineered > Solid waste > Landfill > Unclassified | place...
GACAACCTCCAGCCAGGTCGTTATCCTCGAGGTGAAGGATAACGGCATCGGCATGAATCAGGAGGTGCTCAAACGCTGCCTTGAACCCTTTTTTACCACCAAGGGGGTGGGGGAGGGCACCGGTCTCGGTCTGTCCGTTACCCTCGGCATCATCAGGGAGCTGAACTTCCATCTTGCCGTGGAAAGCAGCGAGGGAGAAGGGGCGACCTTCCGGGTCTTCATTCCCGTGGAAAATGCCGATCGTATTGCTTGAGACTGTGCTATAATGATGCAGTTTGGCAGAGCAGCGCAGGCTGTGCCGAGGAAATGAAAGTCAGAGGTTTGCCGCAATAATGAAAGAGCTGCTCCAGCCGGACCGGCCCATTGTCCTAGTCGATGACGAGGTGGATGTCTCCAGGGCCGTGGCCCGCATACTTGCCATCAACGGCTATAACAACGTCATAGCCATCAACGACAGCCGCAAGGTGCTGCCCGTTCTCCATGAACAGGGGGCGTCGCTGGTGTTTCTGGATATCACCATGCCCCATGTGCAGGGCGATGAACTGCTGGAGGAGATTGTTTCCCATTTCCCCCAGCTGCCTGTCATCATGGCCACGGCCACGGAATCCATTGACATGGTGGTGGGCTGCATGAAAAAAGGGGCCTTTGACTATATCACCAAGCCGCTCAGCAGCGGACGTCTGCTGGCGTGCATCAGCGGGGCCTTGGAGGTGCGGGAACTGCGCCGGGAAAATAAGGCCCTGCGCGGCAAGGAACAGGACAGCCTGCCCGCCCAGCCTGATCTCTTTTATGACTCGTTGACCGGCAACCGGGAAGTTTTGAACATCTTCCATTATATTGAGCAGATAGGTCCAAGCGCCCAGCCGGTGCTCATCAGCGGTGAAACCGGGGTGGGCAAAGAGCTTGCCGCCCGGGCCGTGCACCGGGCCAGCGGCAGGGACGGCCGTTTTGTCGCGGTCAACGTAGCGGGCATCGACGATGACGTTTTTGCCGATACCCTGTTCGGCCATGTCCGAGGCGCCTATACCGGCGCGACGAACAGCAGGGACGGGCAGATCCTCAAGGCTGCCTCCGGCACTCTTTTTCTGGATGAAATCGGCGACCTCAGTCTGAAATCCCAGATTAAACTGCTGCGTCTGCTGCAGGAGAAGGAATTCCACCCCCTGGGAGCGGATATCCCGCAAACCAGTGATGCCCGCATCATTGTCGCCACCAACCGCAATATCGAAGAAATGCTTCTGGCGGGCACCTTCAGGAAGGATCTCTACTTCCGGCTGAACGCCCACCATGTGCATCTGCCGCCGCTGCGCAACCGCTCTGATGATCTGCCGCTGCTTGTCCCTCATTTTGTCAAACTTGCGGCGATGGAATTCGGTAAAAAGCAGTTCAGCGTGCCTGCCGAGCTGTATACCCTCCTGGCAAATTATTCTTTCCCGGGCAATATCCGGGAGCTCAAGGCCATGATATTTGATGCGGTGAGCCGGCAGCAGGGGGCGATTCTGGGGCTTGAGCCGTTTGCCAAAAGCATGGGGTTGGGTGAGGCTAAAGATGCCAAAGGCAAAACCGATCCGGACTGCGAGCCCAATGTCTGTTTCGGTGATGAGCTGCCATCCATGAAAGAGGTGCGTTACCGGTTGGCCCGGGAGGCCCTGAAAAGGACCGGCGGCAATATCAGCATTGCCGCACGGCTGATCGGGCTTACCCGCCAGTCTCTCAGTCAATTCATCCGCAACAATGACATCCCCTTGTCTCCTTCCTCTTCATCAGAAAAAAACTGAGTGCTGGTGAGCTGATTTTCTTTTAGGAGCGCCATTTTTTCAATTTCGTTACGGCTCTTTATGCCATTCCGCGCATTTCTCTGACCATGTTTTTTTACAACGGCTTACCTTATCCCGCAAGAAAAATTGCGCTGTTCGTAATTCCTTCCCCTTCCTGGTCCCCCTGTTTTGCCGGGCGCAATATGGCTTTCCTGCATGTCTGTGTCAGCTGTGTCAGGATATCCTGCTGAGATAGCTAGTCGCACTGTTTGCTCCTCAAATGGTATTCATCCGGTAAAATGGTCGTTTTGGCCGATTTCTCATTTTTTCATATTTTTTTCATATTTTGGCGTTCACGGCATAAAAATTTCATGTGTTTAACGGTTAAAATGGTTTGGTTAGATATTATTCACCATTATCAAGGATGAGAAAGATTATGATAGTTGATGAAAAAGATATAAGCCAACGTTTCTTCATTGATCTGCTGCGCATGGAAGGTAAAGGTGATCTGATCGCAACTGCTCCGAAAAATGGGCCGCACTCTTACGACGGGAATATTGAAGATATCCTGCTGGAAATTGAGTTGTCCGATCCTGAGATCAACGAGGAGATCAACGATCCTTTTTCAAATGCGGATTATGCTGATTATCCGCAGGCGAGTCCGGAACCGATAGTGGCCATTACCAAACACCATCTGTCCGACAGCCGGAAAAACTGGAAAATCAGCAAGGTTATCATCGGTACGAGAAGATGTTATTCAGCGTAACGACATCACGGCCTTTATTATGAACCCGGGCAAAAAAACATGTTCATCATGCCGAAGCGATTTCTGATAGTTGATGATCAGTACCTGATCCGCTCATTTCTGAAAGATCTGTTCAGATACTATGATCTTGACTGCGAAGAGGCGGTGAACGGCAAGGAGGCCATTGAGAAATGGGAGCATGAGGATTTTAATGCAATCCTCATGGATATCGAAATGCCTGAAATGGATGGACTGCAGGCCACCCGCATCATTCGGCAGAAAGAAAAGGAGCATGATCGCTCATATACCCCGATTTTCGCCATTTCAGGCTGCACCTTGCTCAATCCGGAGGAGTATTGTAAAAAGGCAGGCATGGACGGCTTCATCGCCAAGCCGGTCGTTATCAACAAGTTGCTTGAATGTGTCATGCCCTTGGCGCACTAAAATATCCCGCCCAGCATTCCCCAGTCCGCTTGTTGTTTTTTTGCTAATTTTTTCAAAAAAATCATGCAATAAAAAAGGGGTTCCCTGTTCATGGGCCAGCCATTCATTGGTATTTTTCCGCCTTGGCCGACAGTAACAATCCGATGCAGATATTTTGCTTGAAATAACCTGGCTAAGGGCGTATTTTCCAAGTGAAAGTCAAACATGAGACTTTAGGAGCCGTCACGAAATAACATGGCCATTTTTTCAATTTCGTTACGGCTCCTTATACCCCTCAAGGGGGTACTGAAAAGAGTGCCGGTGGGGCGCATTTCTCTGGCCATGTTATTTTTTACAACGGCTTAAAAGATGTGCAATTGAAATGATAACTGCCTACAAGACAGGGAAGCCAAAGTGATAAGTACGAAAAAACGATTTTTAGTGGTTGACGATGAGAAGCTGATTCGTTTTTTCCTGAAAGAGTTTTTCAACATTCATGAGCTGCCGGTTGAAGAGGCGGTAAACGGCAAAGAAGCCATCGAAAAATGGGAACAGCAAGATTTTGCCGCCATTCTCATGGATATCAAAATGCCTGGAATAGATGGACTGGAGGCCACCCGGATCATTCGCCGCCGGGAAAAAGTTGAGGGCAGAACCTATACCCCCATTTTTGCCATATCCGGTTGTGCCTATAAGGATTTTGAGGGGCAATGTGAAAAAGTCGGCATGGATGGGTTTATCCCCAAACCGGTGGATTTCGACCATCTCATTGAAATTGTATTGCCTCTGGCGGACTAGAAAACAGCAGGTGTTTAGTCTGTAGGGGGTCAGCTGTTTAGGCTTTTAGTTGTTTTGCCTTACTAAAAGACTATAGGCTAACCACCTAACCACCTGTTCTCCTTTCACTTCTTTCCGCCGTTTCTGCCGCGAGATCCCGGTCGGAATGATCGGGATTTATCTCTTGGCCGGCTGCTGCTGCTCTTCAGCTTACCCGCATCAATTGTCTCGGGCAGTTTCAGCCACTGTTCTTCCGGATACGTGCAGTGCAGTTTGTGGCCGATATACTCTTCAATATCCGGGATGTAAAATGAGTCTTCCTCGCTGGCAAAACTGATCGACGTCCCGCTTTTACCGGCCCTGGCCGTTCTGCCGATCCGGTGGACATAATCCTCCGGGTCATACGGCAGGGTGTAGTTGATCACATGGCTCACGTCCTCAATATGAATTCCTCTGCCCGCCACATCGGTGGCCACCAGCGCCCGGAATTTGCCGGCCTTGAAATTTTCCAGGGTCTGCATCCTTTTCTTTTGATCAACATCTCCTGAAAGAAGTTCGCATTTGATGTTGCATTGCTTGAGCATGTCGGTAAGTTTTCGTGTCTCGTCCCGGCGGTTGCCGAAGATAATAACGCGATCCAGGTTCTGCAGGTGGATGATGTTGAAGAGAAGGGCGAATTTTTGCTCCGCGGTGACCAGATAGACAATCTCTTCCACATTATCAACCGTCACATGTTCCGGTTCGATCTCAACGATTACCGGATCTTTTGTCCACTGGGAAGAGAGGCTGGTTACCTCCGGCGTCAGGGTGGCGCTGAAGAGCAGGGTCTGTCTTTTCGTTTTGGGCGGCAGGCTGTAGATGATGTGTCTGACATCGGGGATGAACCCCATATCAAGCATGCGGTCCGCCTCATCAATAACAAAGATCTCCACCTGACCGAGATGGATGGCCTGCCGGCGCTGGAAATCGAGAAGACGGCCCGGTGTGGCCACCACGATATCCACCTGCCGGCCGGCAAGCCTTGAAAGCTGCTTCTGGTAATCCATGCCTCCGTAAACAGCGACAATGTTGAGCCCTGTATAGCGGCTGAGAGTATCGCAGTCATCGGCAATCTGCAGCACGAGTTCCCGGGTGGGGGCAATGATAAGGGCTCTGGGGCTGGCCGTTTTCTTGGTTTTTATCGGGGAGCGCAGCAGCCTGGTAAGGGCGGTGATCAGAAAAGCCGCGGTCTTGCCCGTGCCTGTCTGGGCCCGGCCGGTTGCATCCCCGCCGCCTAATGTATGTTCGATTACCGCCGACTGAATGGGGGTGCAGTAATTGAAGGAAAGGTCGGCCAGGCCGTGCATGATGCTCAGCGGGATATCAAAATCATGAAATCTGATTCTGCCCTCAACAGGGGGCACGTCAAACAGCGAGATGTCCCATGAATCGTCAGGGACCGCCAATACCGGCTCGGCAACTACCGGCTCTTCCTCTACCAGCTCTTCCTCAGGTGGGGGAGGAGGCGGCGGGATCTCTCTCGCCCTCTCCGGTCTTGTTTTGCCGGGGGAGGTCTTTTTCCCTTGGGAACGGTCAAAACTTAAGGGTTTACCATCCTTGATGATATTCAGGCCGAAAATAGGCCCTTCAACCGTAAAGGTTGCAGAGGAAGAGGGTGCGGAATTTTTCATTTGGTACTGTGCTGTTTTTTTTGTCATCGTTATTTCTTCCCGGTTCAGGCGGCAGCTCTTGGTCAGCAAGTGATCCGGCAAGATCAGGCATATAGATTATTTATGGAAATTAATAAGTTATCAGTTAAGAACCTACAGAAAACTTCATGAAATGTCAAAATAATATTTGCAGCTGTCAGGATGTCACCTGGTATTGAGGTGTCTGTGGATTGCCTGGCTTAACTCTTCCGCGGAAATGGGCTTCAGGAAAAATTCGCGGATACCCAGCTGTTTCGCATCCTGTTGCGAAACGAATGAACTGTAGCCGGTGCAGAGGAACACCGGGATCTGCGGCCGGATTTTCAAGATTTCCCTGGCCAGCTCCACGCCGCTCATCATGGGCATGGTCTGATCCGTGATCACCAGATCAAAACTGCCCGGATCCTTTTTGAAAATATTCAGGGCCTCAAGGCTGTCACTGCAGCTCACGACATCGTATCCGAGCAGGACAAGCAGGTTGCGGCCCATCTCCGCCAGATCCTTTTCATCATCGGCAAAAAGGATGCGGCCCTTTCCCTTGACCAGCAACGGCGCTTCGACGTTATCCGTCAGATCGTCGACGCCTCGAATCAGCGGAAAGTAGAGATGCAATACGGAGCCCCGGCCCACTTCACTCTGCACTTTGATCGCGCCGTTATATTCCTTCATGATGCCATGCACCATGGAAAGCCCCATGCCCGTTCCCTGCCCCTTTTCCTTGGTGGTGAAAAAGGGATCGAAGATACGGTCGATAATCTCCGGTTTGATGCCTGATCCGGTATCGCTGACCGACAGCCGCAGATATGGTCCGGGTTGCAGGTCCCTGATCTGCTCCGCCCGCTTTCCGTCAATTTCTTCCTCAATAAGCATGATCTCCAGCACGCCTCCCTTTCCGCCCATGGCATGAAAGGCATTGGTGCAGAGATTCATCATGATCTGATGGATCTGTACCGGGTCGGCCAGCACCTTCCCGCTGCAGGGCTGAATGTTCTGGCGGATTTCAATACTGGAGGGCAGGGAGGCGCGCAGCAGCTTCAGGGCCTCTTTAATAATGGGGGCCACCAGGATCGGGTGCCGTTCAGCCTGGCTGTGTCTGGAGAAGGTGAGGATCTGGGCAACCAGGTCCCGCGCCCGGTCGCCGGCCTTATGCACCATGGAAAGATTGTGGTGAAGTTTAGAATCTTTCTTGACCTCCATGAGAGACATTTCCGTAAAGCCGAGAATGGCGCTTAGGATGTTGTTAAAATCATGGGCAATTCCTCCGGCCAGGGTGCCGATGGCTTCCATTTTCTGGGCCTGGCGCAGATCGGCCAGCAATCTTTCCCGCTCCCGCAGGGCTCGTTGACGGTTGATGGCCAGAGCGTAAAGATCGGCCAGCCGTTCAATATTGGCCACATCATGATCGGTGTAGTCCCTGCCGGAATTGGCCAGGGCGATCTGGCCGACAAGTTCTTCGTTGAAGATAACGGGCACGGAAAGGAATTTGTCGATTTTGACGTGACCCGGCGGAACTCCGGTGGCAGCCTGATGATCACCGGTATTGGTAAAAAGGGATTTTCTGCTGTTTAAGACATGCCCCCAGAGTCCATTGTATTTCCCCTGTTGGTTCGGGGGAAAAGCGATTTTCTGCCGGTCGGGTTTGATATCGCACTGGCCTTTGATCATCTCGGTGAGGGTGTGGCAGATATTTTCCCCTGTTTTCTGGTCAATGGAGGAGACAAAACCATGGCTGCTGTCGGTGAGCTGCTGTGCCTTTATGAGAACGAAATGGGCGATTTTTTCGATGGAGTCGGTGGAGGAAATCAATTCCCGTGACAGCTTGGCCAGGCCTTCATTAAGCATCAGTTCCCGGTAAAGGTTTTTTTCCGACTCTTTTCTGGCCATGATCATGCGGTTGAAGGCCTGGGTCAGGTCGGCAAGCTCGCCGGTGGAGGAATTTTCGATGGGTTCCGGGTATTGGCCCTCAGTTGCCTGTTTGGCGCCCGCCGTCAGTGCCCTGACCGGGGCGGAAAGTCTGCGCGAAAGCCAGAGGCCCACTATGACCGAGAGGATGATGGCCAGCGATGTGATGGCAAGATCAAGCAGTTGTCCCCGCCTGATCTGTGCCTGCCGGAGTTCTGTGGAAAGCTGCACCTGGGCTAGGCCGATGATGAGCTGCTTCTCGGCGGATGAAGAGTTTGCTTCGGCAAATTCGTCAAAATGGGTGATGGTGATCGGGGCGAGAAAATCACATATTCTGGAGGTGAAGACAGGTTCCAGTTTTTGCCCCTGCCGGCTTTTTTCCAGTAAGTCAAGGACGGTGCCCCGGGGTAGTTCCGCAAAGATGACATTGGCTTTCGTTTGCTCGACCCACAGGCTGCCGTCCTGGCGGTAGATGGCAACCGCCACCACCTCGGGCCTGTCCATGATGGCCTTGAGCGGTTCCTGCAGATGCAGGGAATTTTCCGTATAGAGCCCGGTAGCGGCAAGTCTTGACAGAAAGGTGACATGCTGCTCCCCTTTTTCCTGTTGCAGGGTCAGGAAGAACCTGTCCTCAAAGAAGGAATGGGCAGTGAGAATAATAAAAGAATAGCTGAGAATAACTATGGTAAAGCCTGCCAGGATCTGGCCGAGGAGAGTTTTTGGTATCATTCTGAGGGAATGCTTCATGGCTTTTCCCCATTGGCCGGGGTGATAAAATCAAAGGATGACTGCATTACCGCAGGGGTTGTGAAGTGCAGTTTTTGGGCAACATCAGAGTTGACGTGCACAATATAGCAACGGTCCGGGAGGGGCTCCATTGGCCCCGGGTGCTGGGTCCCGGCAGATTTTTTTGCCATGAGGACAGCCTGCTTCGACAATTCGTCAAGGGAGGTGTTGACCGAGAGCAGGGCGCCCAGCTGGACAAAACGGGGAGAAAGAGCAAGCAGGGGCCGGGCGTAGGTGGTCTGCAGCCGCAGCATCTCTGCCAGGGTGATTTCGTTGAGCAGCTGTGGGTCGGGCATCATCCAGAAAGCATCGCTTCTTTTGTAGACCTGGGTGATTGCCGCAAGAACGTCACGACGTTGCGCCACTTCAATGATATCAAGATCAAAGCCGAATTGCTTTGCTGTTTTCTGCAGGCCGGCGAGCTGCTCTTGGCTGAAAAATCCTGCAGAAACCACGCTGCCGAGGGTTTTGACCTGGGGAAGCAGGGCACGGAATTTTTCCAGCTGTGTTTCCGGTTTGACCCAGAGCCCCGCACCTGTCCACCGTCCGGAACGTTCCGCCTCCGCCATCTGATCCTGATTGCTGACCAAGAGAAAAAAACCGCCGAGAGCAGGGGCGGCTCTCCGGCAGAAAGCCAGGGAAACATCGCCAAGCGCGATGGCAAACGAGGGTTTCTGGTCCGTAAACGCCTTCTCATTTTCCGGGGTCCAGGCAGAGGAGATCGGCCAGTCAACTGTGGCGATGCGAGCGCCCTCTTTGGCAAGAGAAGAGCCCATCTTTTCCGCTAGTTGTCGATGCAGGGGGAGATCTTTACGATAGACGAGGGCAACGGGGCCGGTGTCCGCGCTCACTGACAGCTGAGGGTGGAGCAGGAGAAGCAGCAGGAGAGGAGCATAAACAAAAATGTTATTTCTCACGCTGCCTCTCTTTGTTTTAGAATCGATACCGTAACCAGAGATCCGCGCTGATGCCCGGCCTCTGGTAATGATTGACGAGTTTGCCGGAATATTCCGGATATGCATAGTCCACATCAAAAAGATTGTGCACAGCGGCAATAATCTCAAGGCCCTGAATCCGACCGAGCCCATCCTTGAGCGAGAGGGCCAGGTCGGTGAGCAGAAAATCATCAACCTCGCCACGGGTATCATCGGCCGCTGCCGCAGCCTTACCTGTATAAGAAAAACTTATATTGAAATTATAGTAGTCGGCAAAGGGCCAGTTGATAATAGCCGAACCGAGCCAGGGGGCCACGCCGGGTACATCCTCTCCGGTATCATTTTCGCTGTCTGTGTAGGAGATGTTGGCGGACAGCTCGACCGGGCTGATTCTGCCGCTGATGCTGAGCTCCACCCCTTTGCTGTCATAGGTGCCGCCGTTGGTGAAGGTGTTTGATATTGTCTGGGCTGATTCGTATTCCTTGTTGATCACATCGTCAGCCTTGCTGACAAAGCCCGCAAGCTCTACCTTGAGGTTGACATCCTTCTGCCATTCTATGGTTGCCTGGTAGGTTTGATTGGATTCAGGTTCAAGGTTTGTGTCTCCCCGCAGGGGGGAACCGGCCGGAAGTTTGTAGAGTTCCCGGTAACTCGGGGCGCGGAATCCCTCGCCATATTGCAGTTTCAGCCGATACCGGGGATCAAACCGGTAAGACACCCCAAGGCTGGAACTCAAAGCGTTGCCAACGTCGTCGTAGTCGTCAAAACGGCTGCCGAGAACAATGAGCATGTTTTCATCTATCTGCCATTGGTCCTGCAGAAAAAAGCTGTAAAAGAAACGGTCGGCACTTTCCATCCAGTTGAAGGTGTCGGACACATCAATGATAGCGGGCAGAGGGACAGGATTGTAATTGGCCAGATGGTTGACGTCGTGCAGTCTGCTTTTTTTGATCTCACTGCCGATGGTCAGGAGATGGTCAGTGAAGAAATGGCCGTCAAGCTGGAGGTCCGCGCCGTATTCGTCGATGGTTGCCTGCTGGAAGGAGTAAATGCCGTCAGGATAGGTACCATTTCCGCTTCTGAATCCAGGCGGTTGCAGATTGATCTGATAATCGTGATCGTAGTGGTTGTATAGCAACTTTGCCTGCAGGGAAAGCATATCCTGCCAGAAAGAGGTTTCGTAGGCCAGGTCGCTCCAGAAATAATCCATGTCGATATTGGTGTTGTCGGACAGGGACATGCCGGGATTGAAATAACCGCCATCACGCTGGCTAATGTACTGGCATTGAAAGCGAAAGGCATCGGTATTGGCGCCAAGGGAGAAATCGGACCTTTCCTGCCATTCGTTGGTGGAGGAGGGGGCGTTGCTGATGGCGGCATTCGGAGTGGCTGAGAGGGCATCCTCGGCAATCGTCACATTGGGGCCGTTGGTGTTGAAATAGTTGACATTGCTCCAGATATGCAGATTGCCAGCGGATCTGCTGTGCTCGACATTAAGACGCTGGCTGTCAAAGGTGTCAAACCTGGAGGCGGCAATGGTTCTGTCAAGATGAAGAGAGCGGGTGGTGACGATGTTGATTACCCCGGTCAGGGCGTCACTGCCGTAAAGGGTTGAGCCGGGTTCCCGCAGCACCTCGATTTTCTGGATATAATCCACCGGCATATCGAGGAAAAAAGAGGCGCCGCCACCGGTGAGGGAATTCGTGACATCATGGCCGTCAACCATGATCTTGACCTTTTCCGCTCCGCTGGACTGCATGCCGCGCATGGTGATCTGCGGAGTGCCTACCGCGACGATGCCGATCTGGACATTGGGGGTATGCGTCAGCACGTCCCGCACATCACGTGCGCCCATATGCTGGATATCCTCCGCGGTAATGACATTAATGAGAGCCGGGGTTTCACTGACGGGCTGCGGGGTTCGGGTCGCCAGGCTGCTTGTTGCGTAAAAGAGGTCAAGCATCTCCTTTTCCTGCTGGGCAAGGGCTGCAACATCTTCATTCTGGGCAAAAAGGATGGGAGGCGAAATGATGCTGAGCGCAAGACTGGAGAGTATGAGCTGAACCCAGGCGATATTCATCTCAAGTCCTCCCCTGATTATTTTTTGAAGAAAATGAACGCTTGTCCAGTTCCTAACTTATCACAGACAAAGTGAAGTTATCAAACGCAAATGGACGGGTTGGGGAGAAATACAGATTTGCGGTAATGCTGGCAAGGAAGCGATTCAGAGGGGGGAAGGGGGGGCTGGAGTGTGGGGGGAAATCAGGAGTGGTGGCATCAATAAAAAAAAAGGGTTACAAAAAAAAATTGTAACCCTTTGAATTTTCTGGTAGCGGGGAGAGGATTTGAACCTCTGACCTTCGGGTTATGAGCCCGACGAGCTACCGGACTGCTCCACCCCGCGGCTTATCTTGATTAGATTACTACAAATTTTCTAAAAGTCAAGTTTTAAATTGATTCAGGACTTTTTGGTGCCGTCATCTTCATCTTCTGATTTTTTTGAAAAAAGCGTATTGAATTTCCCGGGCATTTTGATCTGGAACTCCAGACGTTTTCCCATGGTCGGGTGGTCAAAAGCGAGGTAATAGGCGTGCAGGGCAAGGCGTCCCAGCGGGTCTGTCTTTGCCCCGTATTTTTTGTCTCCCGCCACCGGATGACCGATGTCGGCCAGGTGCACCCGGATCTGATTTTTTCTGCCGGTTTCAAGACTGATATTGAGGAGGGCGCAATCGGCGCCCTCTTTCACCACTTCAAAATTGGTCACAGAGAATCTGCCCTCCTCATCGTTGCCACTGACCGAGTAGACCCGCAAAGATTTTGACTCCCGCAGGTGACTGGACACCTGCCCGCTCTTCTCTTTAGGGACTCCCTCGACAATGGCAGCATATTTCTTGTCAACTTTCTGCCAGTTTTCCTGCAGGGTCTGCTGGGAGGTTTCGTTTTTGGCGAAAACCAGCAAACCCGAGGTGTCACGGTCTAATCGGTGGACAATGAAGATGCGTTGCTCTTTGGCTCTGGTCCGTTCTCTGAGATAAGCGGTGAGTTTGTAATAAGCGGTTTTTATTTTTTCTTTTTCCGTGGCAATGGTCAACAGCTTTGCCGGTTTGTTTATGACAATCACATCATCATCCTCATAAACAATCTCCAGGCCGGGGCACTGATGGCCCTCTTCGCTCATTTCTTTTTCCGTCTTGATGACTATCTCGTCCCCTGGCAACAAACCTTGATCATGCCGCTTGGCCGTCATGCAACTGACCAGAACTGCCCGATGCTTGACCAGTTGCTTCACCTTTTTTTTCGAATAGCCGCAACCTGTCAAAAACGAAAGAAGACTCATTTCTTCTTTTGCTACCATTTTTCTCATGAATTTTCTTTCCTTTGCAGGCATGTTGGCATGACAATCGTTCTTCCCGGACACCAAACAGCACGAGATAGGACAAGCGGACCTGTTGGTGACGGGTCAGGGCGATCCGGTGCATGCCGACCTCTCTCTTGGCAAGTCCAGCGGAGAGCCGCTTTATGACCCTCCAAAGGTCTTCTTGTCTTCTTTTTTTGCCTTCTTGGCTATTTTTTTCTCTTTTGTGGTTTTTGCCGGTTTCTTTTTAGCTTCCTTCTTGCTGTCTTGTGCTTTGCTCATGGCTTCTGAGTTCCTTAAGGTTAAAATGATAAGATGTCGCCCACAACACATAACTATATATGAACATAATACAATTATTTTGTAACCGGGGATTTTTTTTCTCTCATCTTTTTTCTTTTTTTCTTCAAGTCAGGCGGGTGAGAAAATGTCTTCACATCTTGGTCGTGTGATCAAACCTTGTTTCGCCGATGTGGGAAACCTGGGGAATCGAGGGTGATAACCGTTGTTTATGAAAAAATGGCAGATGGAGGGTGGGGAAGGGTCAGAGAAGTTAAATAGTTATAGAGTTACACGCGACGTTTTCAGTGTATCGGAGAAAAAACGTTCTCGCTAACTATCTGATATATCGATAATAACTGGAGCCACCTGCCGGGATCGAACCGGCGGCCTTCGGGTTATGAATCCTGAGGGTAACTTTTTGACAAAAAATCCATGGTTGCAGGAAACACGAAATTTAACCGAACAGTACAGGATTCTTGCCAATGATCCGGCATTGGCTGAAAAGTTGCGGAATGCTGCCGGGGTTGCTTCTACTGCAATGCTGAAAAGGCAGGAGAAAAGCACTTTTCAGGGCAATCCCTGGAAGAAGGAAACGAGAAATCTTACCATGCAGAGCAAAATTGCCGCTGAAGACCCTTGAAGGCTGAGGCGATGGTTGGCTGAAACCTCAATAGGTAATAAAAAATGATTTCTGAAGAAATTAAAAAATCGATGATGGCGCTTGTCGAGCGAGGGGCTGCCCTGACGCTGAAGGATAAGGGGTTGAGCTTTGCTGCAAGCGTCGTAGTGTGGGTTAACGATGCATTTTTTTGCTGGTGTCAACGGTTTCCGGAGGACCAGCACCATTTCCATGTTTGAAACAGTTAGGATTTTGTTATGTTGCAGTTGCGCATAAAGAAAGATACAATCGCAACAAATTTTTTCATGATCAACAACGGCAAAGTGGTTCAGAGCCTGGCATACTCCGGTTACGAAAAAACAATGGTGGAAGCCATGTGCGGGAAATAAACAGCAGATAGATTTAAGGGCCTACAGGGTTGAATCGGGGAAATGCTGCATGTACTTATCCCTGACCTCAACCCATTTAGGCCAGTATTCATAATACTGGTCAAAAGGCTCGAATTCTGACAAAAAGCCGCTCCCCGTATCGCTGACGAATTCAAAAGACAACTCGTGGTGCATTTTTACAAATTCAATATTTAAAACATGGAAATGGTGCTGGTCTTCCGGAAACCATTGACACCAATAAAATTCATTTTTAACCCATACTGCAGCACCCACGATAAATTCCAAATTAACATCTTTGAGCCGTATTGTTGCCCCACGGTGGACTAGCTTAAGCATCTTTTTTTTGATTTCTTCAGATATCATCCTTCCCCCCTATTAACAATGACTATATTGTCAACATTTTTGGTGGAAACCATGTGCGGCAAATGACCAGCAGATAATCAGAACATTCTCACCATATCTCCACGGTACGTGTCCCGCACCTTGACCCACTCGTGCCAATATGATTTATAATCATCCGAATACGGTTCTAAAATATTCAGCGAAACCAACCCGTAATCCGTCAAAAAATCGAAATTGAATTTATTTATCATCCTCACACCATACACCTGGAAAACATGGAAATGGTGCTGGTCTTCCGGGAAGCACGTACACCACCGGATGCAATTATTATCATCAAACTCAAGCAAGCCGACTGTAGACTCAAGCCTCTCTATATCTCCGAGATTATGAATCGTAAAAACAGCCCCGCCGTCAACAAGATCCGCAACATTTTTCTTAATATCTTCGGATATCATTCCCTTCCTGTCACAGTGCATATGTCAATGATTTTGAATTTATCCCCTTAATGATTATACCCCGAAAAGTAACCCATTTCCTTTGATCATTTTTGATAGTGCTTTGTCCATTCCATAGAACCGGCATAGAACCAAACAAAAAAGCACTTAGCAGGATATGTGCTAAGTGCTTGAAATTCTTGGAGCCACCTGCCGGGATCGAACCGGCGGCCTTCGGGTTACGAATCCGATGCTCTACCAACTGAGCTAAGGTGGCCTTGAGTTGCCGTCTTTTAGCAAATTGCAGCATAAGGTGTCAAGATTTCTCTCATCAAATAATGGTTATGCCGGCAAGTTGCTCATCAGGCAGGGGAGTGGAGCGCAGGAAAGTATCTGTCTGATCCTGAGTCATTTTCACCTCTGCGGCCAGAGGGCCGCCGGGGATTTTTCTGCCGTATCGCACGACAAGCGCCGCGCTGAGGCTGACATCGGCAGGGTGGCGGGAATGACGTAACAGGGCGGTTGGACCAGGCCGGTCATTGAGCTTTAAAACCAGATCTCCGGGTTGGCAGAGCCGCAGGATGGCATCGTTTTCCTCCTGGCTGCGGCCGATGGCCAACCAGCCGCCATGGGGCAGTCTGAACTGCCGGCCCACTAGCAGGAAACGGATGTTGTCCCGGTTGACCTGATCTTTTTGCCTGTACAGCTTCTTGATGCGTTTGGCCAGATTGAGGTCGGTCAGCACACAGCCGCCGGCCGGATTCGGGTAATCGGTTATGCCGAATGCGGCTGCAAGTTCGATCTGCATTGCTCTGCCGCGACCGCTGCAGTAGGGCAGTTTCTCCCGGTCGATGACGCCTGCCAGCTCTGCTGCGGTCGGTTTCTGGCACTTGGCGCATAGGGGACGCAGCAGGAGAGAATCGGTGCCGCTGTCGCGCTCGATGACGCGCAGGGTATCCTTGCGCTGTGACATGGGCCGTTGGCCTACCACTTCGCCGGTGATGATAAATGAGGCGTGATAGGCGTCCAGCAGCTTCTTTGCCTCGGTGAGCATGAGGATCTTGCAGTCGATGCAGGGATTAAAGTGCTTGCCGAAACCATGGGGAGGATCGTGCAGCATCTGAAGATAGAGATCGGTGATATCTCTGATTTCGACATCGATATCATATTTCTCCCGAATTTTTTTTCTGTATTGGGCCTCTCTCGCCAGCAGGCCGTAGTCGAAAAAAGGGGTAACGAATTTAAGGGCCTTGACCCTGATTCCCTGTCCAGCCACCACTCTGCAGGCCAGAATACTGTCCAGTCCGCCGGAAAAGAGGGCGATCGCCGTAGCTTGCTTGTTCATTAGAGGTGAAAAATCCGGTTATTGGTTACGGTTGATCAGTTCCGTGACATAGGCCAGGGTCTGCTGGGTGACCGAATCCCCGTCAAGCATGCCGGCAAGCTCCATCACTTTTTCGGTTTCATCGAGAAGGACAATGGCGGTGTGGGTCCGGTCATTGCTGACATACTTGCTCACCCGGTAATGGTCATGGGCGCAGGAGGCGATCTGGGGCAGATGGGTGATGCAGATTACCTGATGATGGGTGGCCAGTTCCTTGATTTTTCTGGCCACCGACTCTGCCGCCTTGCCGCTGATGCCGGTATCCACCTCGTCGAAGATGACGGTTTCCACCTGGTCCTTGCGGGCGAGCAGGCATTTGAGAGCCAGCAGCAGGCGGGATAACTCGCCGCCGGAGGCGATCTGGGCGATGGGTTTGACCGGTTCCCCGGGATTAGCCGAGAACATGAAAGCAGGCCGGTCGGCACCGGTGCGGCCAAGGGAGGAGAGCATTGGTTCACCTTCGGAAAATTTTATCTCGAAAAGAGAGCGATCAAGGCAGAGGGACAGCAGCTCGTTTCTGATGGTCACCTCCAGTTCCCGCGCTGTTTTGCGCCTTGCCCGGGAAAGTTCGCCGGCGGCTGACAGCAGCTCGGCTTCCATCTGTTTTAGCTCTTTTTCAAGTTTTTCCAGGCGGACGTCAAGGGCCTCCAGCTCCTCGAGTTCAGTTGCCGCGTTGCTGCCATAGCTGATGACGTCGGCAAGTTCCGGCCCGTATTTTCTTTTCAACTGCTGCAGCACATCAAGGCGGGCCATAACGGTTTCAAGGGCCTGGGGGTTATCCGTGATCGTATCAAGGTAGTCGCGCAGTCCCGCCAGCTTTTCTTCCAGTTGATAGGTGAGGCCGGCGACCTCCTCGGACAGTGGGGCGACGCTTGCATCAAGTTCCGTCATCTGCACGAGATTTTTCCGCATCTGGGCCAACGGATCAATGGCGTCGTAAAGAAGGGAGTAACTTTTTCTGCCCAGCCGGTTGATGTCATCAGCGCTTTTGAGCCGCTGTTTTTCCATGGCCAGTCTGCCGTCTTCTTCAGGAATAAGTCTGGCATCCATAATTTCCCGCACTTGAAAGGAAAGAAAATCCTTGCGCTGTTCCTTTTCCATTTCTTTTCTGCGCAGATCATCGTATTCGTTTTTCTTCTGCTGCCAGGCGTCGTATTGTCTGGAAAAGTCGAGACGAAGCTGCCAGAGGCCACCCACTGCATCGATGAAATCAAGATGATAACGGGCGGCGAGAAGCTGCTGATGGTCATGCTGGCTGGCCACGCTGAACAGGTTTTCAGCCAGTTCGCCGGTGATCTTTGCCGTTGCCGGGCTGCCATTGATATAAAAACGGCTGCGGCCGTTTTGCGAGAGAACCCTTTTGATGACGATGGCACCATCTGCATCAAAACCCTGTTCCTCGAGTTTTTCCAGGATCTGTGGGTGGTCTTCCCCAACCTCAAAAAGGGCCTCGATGGTGGTGCTGTCGGTGCCGCTTCTGACCCAGGTGGAAGACCCCTTGCCGCCGGAGAGCAGATGAATGGCCTGCAGGATGATGGACTTGCCGGCGCCGGTCTCGCCGGTAAGCACGGAAAGCCCGCCGGCAAAGACCAGAGACAGCTTTTCGATGAGGGCCAGGTTGGTTATGTGCAACTCGCAGAGCATTTTTTGAATTGACAAATTGTGAATGTTCATTGATAATTGTTTGCAACGATGAAACTACCAAAATACATTTTTTATTGAGTTGTTGTCAATTTCATTTGCCAATAATCCTTTTTTCTCCGAGCCTTTCTTAATTTTTTTCTTTAAAGGCCTCTTTAATTGTCGATATTACTCTTTCATTCATTTGTTGTTTTCAAGCGTTTTACTGCCTTGGTTGTCCTGCTTTTTTTCTTCTCGGTTAACTGTCTGACCTTTTTCTCTCCGGCAACCGTTCATGCCTTTTCCATCAAGGAGGAAAAGGAATATGGCGAAAACATGCTGGCCATCATCCGCAAGGAATTCAAGCTGGTTGATGAGCTTGATGTCAGCCAGTACGTCAATGATCTCGGTGATTCCATTCTTGCGCAGGCCGGTCCTCAGTACTTCGATTACCATTTCTATGTCATTGACAACAAGGAATTCAATGCCTTTGCCACTCCTTCAGGATTGATCTTTTTCCACTCCGGCATCATCAATGCCATGGATAATGAAGGTGAATTCGTCAGTGTCATGGCCCATGAGTGCGGCCATGTCATGAGCCGCCATATTGCCGACCGCATTGAAAAGTCAACCAAGATCACCGCCAGCACCCTGGCCATGATGCTGGCGGGAATCGCCCTCGGCGGCGGCGCCCTCTCCCAGGCCTTGGTCACCGGGGGCATGGCCACCGGTGCCGCCATGAGCCTGGCCTTTACCCGGCAGGATGAGGAAGAGGCGGACCGGATCAGTTTCAACCTGATGGAAAGTCAGCAGCGGGACCCCCATGACATGCTCTCCATGCTGAATAAGATGTACAAGGAGTCCAAGATCAGGATGGGCAATATTCCCCCGTATCTGCTGACCCATCCGCAACCAAAGCTCCGCATGGGTTATGTGGAGGATCTGATGCATATCAACAGCGATGTGCAATTCCACAAGTTTGATCAGTTTGCCTTCCGCCGCATGCAGAAAAGGGTTTCTTCCCTGACTCTGGATCCGCAAAAACTGTACGGTAAATACCGAAAAGAGGTCAGAGAGGCAACGGACGAGGATATCAAGATGATGGCCGTCTACGGTCTGGCCCTGGCGGACATGTCCACCGGCAACTATGAACAGGCGGTGGAGAAAATGCGGCAGGTGATGCAGTATTACCCGGACAAGCCGATTCTCCTCACCGATCTGGGCATCATCTATCTGCAATGGGGGCAGCTTGAAACCGCTCTCATGTATCTGGAAGATGCCCGCAATAAAGACCTTGGCAGCTGGTACAGCACCTTTTATCTTGCCCTGGCTCTCCAGCAGTCAGGCGATGATAAAAGGGCCGAGGCCCTTTACAAGCAAGTGCTGGGCAGCAGCGTTGATTATCCCAAGGCTTATTTTCAGCTTGCCCAGATTGAGTCCAAAAAGGGTAATCAGGCCCTTTCTCATCTTTATCTGGGGAAGAATTTTTATTATGAAGGTAATTTTACCACCAGCACTTTCCACCTCAAAAAAGCGCTCGCAATTTCCACCTCCGGCCATGACATAAAGGAAATAGAGGAAATTCTCCACAGGATAAGGAAGATTGAAAGAGACAGTTGAATAATGTTCTTCACTTCGCATCATGGCAAGCCACCATCTCTGTAACAAGGAAGGAAACGACTGGGCTGTCGGCCGCAAAATATTTGGCGCCTTTACCGTAATCGGCATCCGCTCAGGCCCCTTGTTCAGCGAATATACCGTTACTCCCCAAGGCCGGCAGGATAAGCTGGTTGTCCGAGTGCCCCACGCGGCGCTGGTCAAAACAGAAGAGCAACAGCATTCTTTTGCCGAACAAATTCACCAGTGGGTCCGACTCGGCATGCATCCCCATCTCGAAGCCTGCTTTGGCCCTGTTCCTGGTGATGCCTCAGCGTATTTTCTGGAAGATATCAAAGGCTCCACCCTGACCAGTCGGGTCAGGTCCGGGCAATCGAGCTTAAGAAGTATTCTTTCCCTGCTCATGCAGATCTGCCATGGCGTTGAATATCTTCACAGCCACGGTGTTTATCAGCAGGAACTCTCAGCTGACAGGATTATCATTACCAGCAGTTCCCTGGCGAAAATCAAGGAGGTTGCCCGGCCGGCTTTGTCCGGTAAGGAACAGAACCCGCATGCTGATATCAGGGGGTTAGGCGGTCTGTTGCGGATGATGCTCTTCCCGGGTCTTGCCCCTGGGCAATCCGAAAATAATATCAGCCCCGCCGCTCTGCCTGACCATTTGCAAAACTATGCAGATTTCCTGCGTCCTGTTCTGGAAAAAATTACAGCACCACCCGGCAGATGCTATGCGGAGGTCTCCTCTCTGCGTCATGATCTCAACCGGGTGTATCGTCTGGCATATGGACTCGACTGTCCCTATCATATCCTTGAAACTGATTTCCGGGCTGAGAGCCTCAACAACCAGGCGGTCGTCTGCTTTGCCACCGGCAGGTTCAGAGAGGCCCTGGTTAAGCTGCAACAGGCTCTTGTTTTGCAGGACAGACTGTCTGAAGCGGTATACAATCTGATCCTCTACAAGCTGCGTTCAGGATTATTTCCCCTGCCAAGGATTCTGTTGATGATTGATACGGCCAGAGGGGACAGCTCCGTTGCCGATCAGTTGGCTCTGCTGCAGTCGCAGGTCAGTAAAATGCAGGGGAAAAAGCTCGTAAAAACGGTCCCGCTGCCTTCCTTTCTGTTCTGTTCTCCGCCGCAGTCCCTGGCAATCTACCGGCAGGCCAGGCAGCGGCAGGAAAAATGCCGGGAAATTGAACACCATCTCCACAGTCTGCGTTACGAGGCCTGTCTCAAATCTCTGCTGGCGGCATGGCGGGAGAGGAGATTTGCCAAAGATGCCTTTCTTGCCGGAATTCACGATCGGCTGCTCGGCAAAAGCGATAAACGCGAAATTGCCGGGGTTCAGCGATATGCGACCTTGCCGGGCCTGGGCAGCGCCGTGGAACACCTGGCCTATCTGCCCGGTACGCGCAAGATTATCGAGGCAGGCAGCGATGACTTGATCCGCATCCGCAACTATGGCCGCGGCAGCAAGCTCTCCACCATCAACACGGGTGGGCAGGCTGTCACAGGGCTTGCCGTATCCCCTGACGGCAGGATCATAGCTGCCGGGACCGCGGCAGGGGAAGTCGTTTTCTGGCAAGGCGGTTCAGGTCATTCTCACCTATGGCGGGCCGGTCTCCACCATGGCCGGGTGAACGCGCTCGCTTTCAGCCGTGATGGCCGCTTTTGTGCCAGCGGCGGAGCAGACGGGACAATAGTTCTCCGCACCATTGCCACGGGCCGGGAAAAAATGGTGGCCGCCTGGGATGGCCGGCAGGTTGCCTGTCTCTCTTTTGTCGCAGACGGGCTTGATCTCGTCACCGGCAACGATGATGGCGAAATGAAGATCTGGGCCGCCCGGGGGAAAAAATGTCTGCACCAACTGGCAGCCCATGCCGGAGCTGTTAACTCTCTGTCCGTTGCCCCGCAGGGAGATTTTTTTGCCTCGGCCGGGGGAGAAGAAATAAAAATATGGGATATCCATACAGGCCAATGCCTGCAGCAGATGCCTGGACATCCGGGGGGCAAAACAATGGTGCTGCTGCTTGATGACCAGCGCCACCTGGTCTCCGCCGGCATGGATGATCTGATTCGCATCCGGGATCTGATTACCGGTGACGTGGTGACTGTCCTTGACGGCAGAGGAAATGGCATTCGCTGTCTGGCCAGAGGTTCTCAGCCCCATTTTTTCTTTGCCGGCCAGCAGGGAGGGCCAGTGCTCATCTGGAAAATCATTTATCATCTCACTTTCACCTGACAGGCAATTTCCGGCCTATACTGCACGGAAATTTTGGCAACTTGCCAGGGTTTCGGAGACTATGATGAATGCATGGGAATTCTGCGTGGAATATGTGTTATGATTTTTTAAGGGATGTGCCCTTGCATGACTCTTTATTCAGCCATATTATTACTAACAATAAGATGAAGAATCGGGTTTAGGGAGCCGTATTGCTGGTTCTTAAATGCGCCAACGCCGTTGAAATGATAAATTTCCAGGGAAACAACCTCTCTTGACTTGGGCGAAATTGCGATTTTGCGCAGGACCTTCAGCGTCATCCCCGGAGATTTTTTCCGGTTGGTCATTACTCCTCTTCCGCAGTGGGCGCATCCTCCCGTTTGGCGTGACATGTCGTTTCCTGGCTTTTTTGCGATTTTTACCGATTGCCGCAGAAATTTTTGGTTTTTCGTCATCAGCCCGAACATTGCATCTGAGGAGGAGTAGCCTTTCATGAGACGTGTCGTTACCACCGAAAAACTGCCTATCAAACTCTGGCTTGACGACATTGAAGCCGGTGCCTTGGAGCAGGCCAGAAATCTGGCGAATCTTCCTTTTCTTTTTAAACATGTTGCCGTCATGCCCGATGCCCATCAAGGTTACGGCATGCCCATCGGCGGAGTAATGGCCGCAGAAGAGGTGGTCATTCCCAATGCCGTCGGGGTGGACATCGGCTGCGGCATGTGCGCGGTGAAAACCTCGCTTGCCACGCTGTCCACCGACAGGATTAAAGCGGTACTCTCAGGCATCAGGAAAACCGTGCCCCTCGGATTTCAGCATCACAAGAAAAAACAGGATCCGCGGTTAATGCCAGCAACCGAGGGGCGTCCTCTGGCTGATTTCCCGGTTATCATGGAGGAGTATAATAATGCCCTGACCCAGCTGGGCACCCTGGGCGGCGGCAACCATTTCATCGAAATCCAGAAGGGCAACGACGGCCATATCTGGCTGATGATCCATTCCGGCAGCAGAAACCTGGGATTTAAGGTGGCGAATTATTATAACCGCCTGGCCATTGAACTGAATCGCCGGTGGGGATCAAAGATACCCGAGAAATGGCAGCTGGCTTTTCTGCCCATTGATAATGCCGTTGGCCAGAAATATCTGCGGGAGATGCGCTATTGTGTTGACTTTGCGTATGCAAACCGGAAATTGATGATGGAGCGGGTAAAGGATGCCCTGCTGGCGGTTGTGCCCGGTGTTACCTTTGAGCCGATCATCAATATTGCCCATAATTATGCCGCCCTGGAGATGCATTTTCATAAAAATGTCATGGTGCATCGCAAAGGGGCGACCAGCGCCAGGGAAGGGGAGATAGGCATCATCCCCGGGTCACAGGGCAGTCCGAGTTATATTGTCAGGGGTCAGGGAAATACGGAAAGCTTCCAGTCCTGCGCCCACGGAGCGGGGCGCAAGATGGGCCGGAAACAGGCCCAGCGGCAGCTGAGTCTGGCCCAGGAGCAGAAGCGGCTGGAAGACCAGGGTATCATTCACGCCGTTCGTCATGTGCGCGACCTTGACGAAGCTGCCGGGGCGTACAAGAATATTGACGAGGTTATTGAAAATCAGATTGATCTGGTTGAGGTTATTGTCGAGTTACGGCCTCTGGCCGTCATCAAAGGTTGAGTGATAAAAAAAGCAGATGAATCTTTGCAAGGAGGATATGGCATGACAATGCAACTTTCGTTTTCAAAAATTGAGAATGAACTGCTCCCTGAATACAGAAGAAAAATCGGTTCCGCGGAATCCACCGAGGATGTGAAAAAATTTTATGCCTATACCATGCTGGACCTCTTTCGCCAGGTCTTTGCCGGGAAAATTGAACCGGGCTATGATGACATAGCCCTCATGCCTGACCGGCAACCGTCATTTGTCATCAGTAGCGGATTAAATGATAAAGAAGATTTCACCTTTATCTGGAACACCTCGGATCTGCCCAATGTTGTCTCGCGTTTTACGGAAACAGCGGTGAAGCACTACAGGCACCTGGAAAAGAACCCGAAAAAGACCGAGGCGAAAATCAGGATGTAACGATTTTGGCGACAATCCGTCAGCAGATAATTGCCCTGTTACGCAATGAAGAGGTTAATGCCCTGGAAATTTCTCAGCTGCTGTCGATTCGTGAAAAGGAGGTGTATGAACATCTTGAGCATATCAGACGGACATTGTCCTCCCAGGGAAAAAGGCTGCTGGTCAAACCTTATGGATGCATGAAATGCGGTTTTGCATTTAAAGACCGTCCTCGTTTCACCCGCCCCGGCCGCTGTCCGCGCTGTAAAGGAGGCCATATCCGTATGGCCTCCTATCATATTGAGGACTAGCTGACCCGCTCTCTATCTTATCGAAATGAAAGCCATATCGGGTCGATGTCGGGTCATGTCTAGTCCTGTTTGCCCCGATGTCCTCTATTTTTTCATCATGTTTCGTTTTACTATTGCATCAAGATGAATGGGAAATTATGAATGGAAAATTCTGAAAAAATTCAGGAGGCCATAAAAGGAGATCATCATGAAAAAATTCATCGTTTTCGCTTCCCTTATTTTTCTGTGTGCAACATCAAATGCCGAAGCGGATAGTACCGCGGTGGGTGCCGTGGCAGGTGCGGCAGGAGGCGCTGTTGTCGGTCAGGCCATCGGCCACAATACGGAGGGCACCTTGGTTGGTGCAGTCGTTGGCGGCGTGGTCGGTTCCATTGTCGGCAGCGGGATGGACGGAGGTTATGCAAGGCCGGCCTATGGCTATGGCGGCGGTTATGCGATGGCCCCGCCGCCGGTAGCAGTATATCGGGAGGTATACATGCCGCCGCCTCCACCCGTGGTCGTTCCTTATTACCGTCCTTATTACCGGCCGGTTGAGGTGGTGGCAGTCCCCGGGTACGGCCGTCATTATCGCGGGCCGTCAAGATGGGATGGAGGGCACAGGGGTTATGACGGAGGGCATAGGGGCAGAGATCATTACCGCCATTGGCGCTAAGCAAATGGCGCTTCCCCGTGCTCACTTGAGAGCCGTCTGTCAGGTCGATGATTTGGCCGCGAGCTGGCCGCAGGCCGCGGAGATATCCGCGCCGCGGCTGGCCCTGACCAGAACCGTGTAGTCCCTCATTTTCAGGATGTTCTGGAAAGAATCGATTCTTTGCTGACTTGGTTTGGCAAAGGGAAGTTCCGGAGCCTCATTGCATGGCAGCAGGTTTATCTTGGCCGGGATGCCGTGCAGCAGCCGTGCAAGTTTTACGGCATCTTGATCCGAATCATTGATGCCTTTCAGCAGCACATATTCAAAGGTGATTCTCTTCCTTTTCGGCAGGGAAAATTCCCGGCAGGCATCGAGCAGGGTTTCCAGGGGGTAACGCCGGTTGATGGGCATCAGCCGGTTGCGGGTGGCATTATCCGCGGCATGGAGGGAGACGGCCAGATTCACCTTGAGCCTTTGGCCCAGTTCAATGATTTTCGGGGCAAGACCGCAGGTGGACACCGTGATTCTGCGCTCGGAAAAATGAAGCCCCAGTTCATCCAGCAAAATGGTGAGGGCCTTGATAAGATTGTCAAAATTTGCCAAAGGCTCTCCCATTCCCATGAAGACCAGATTGTTGACCATCCCCAGATTGTTTTCCCGCAGGTCGTCGCTCACGGCGCAGACCTGATCAACTATCTCCGCGCAGGTTAGATTCCTGGTAAATCCCATGGTGCCGGTAAGACAGAAGGCACACGCCATGGCGCATCCCACCTGGGAGGAAATACACAGCGTATTCCTGTCCTCTTCCGGAATCAGCACGGATTCGATCATTTTCCCATCCTGCAGGCGGAAGCCGTACTTGATGGTGCCGTCGCTTGATAATTCCTTAACCGCCGGGGACAGGCGGCTGAAGGTCGCCTCCTTGGCCAGGGACTCCCGCAGCTCTTTGGGCAGATCGGTCATTTGGGCAAAAGAGGATATGCCGGGCCGATACAGCCAGGAAAATATCTGTTTGGCGCGAAAGGCGGGCAGGTCGTGGTTGACGGCAAAGACGATCAGATCGTCTCGGGTGAGATTCTTGAGATCAATTTTTTGCTGGAAAGGGGTGTCTTCGGGCACAATATCAAAAATGGGTAGGTTGTGATTGCGGCTATTGATTAATAAATGCGACTTCCTGGAAACGTCCTTGCCAGGTTAGAAATTTTCTGTGGCAATCCTGCACCGCTGTTTCCAGTTCTTCGATATTTAGTGGTTTATATAAGATATTGGCTGCGCCGAGAATGTGGGAATTGTAGACAACATCCTTTGACTTGTGAGCAGTAATAACGATAAAATCGGTACCAGGATAAACGATTTTCATTTTTTCCAGAAGTTCAAAGCCGTTGAGTCCCGGCATTGTTACATCAGTCAGCACCAGGCTGTACGGTCTGGCAGTAAAGGCAGCCAATGCCTGCAACGCATTGCTGAAAGGGTGGTAGATATGGCCGGTCAGCGCGGCAAGGGTGTCGGCAATACCTTCTGCAATGGCAGGTTCATCATCAACCACCATAATGCGATATTGTTCGTGAATCATAAAATTTCAGACCGGCACCGGCAAAATAAAAGTGAAATATAAAATTAATGTGAATTTAATACGATAACCTTATGATAATCTATTGCTGGCAATTATCATTTATCATTGCTGAATGAGATGATATTGAACATGTCTGATGATTACAAGTTAAATTCACATTAATTTTATTTGAAAATAGTTTGTAAGCCAATGACATGGTTAAAATTTCATATTATAATTAAAAAATTAAATACTGTGTTTTCAATAAGTTGGCAGAGGTGGTTGCATGAATCAGGAGTCGCCTAAGGAAAAAATACTCATTGTTGATGACTTTCCTGCCAGTGTGAAAATTTTGGCCAGCAAACTGGCGGAAGATTATCATGTGCTGACTGCTGCAAGTGCTTCAGCGGCGCTTGAGATAATTCAGGCGGAGCCGCCGGATCTTATTTTACTCGATATCATGATGCCGGTCATGGATGGTTATGAACTGTGCAGACTGCTCAAGCAGCATGAAAAATTCCATCATATCCCGGTCATCTTTGTCACGGCCAGGACTGAGGAAGATGATGAGGAGAAAGGGTTTGCCCTCGGCGCAGTCGACTATCTGGTCAAACCGTTCAGCGCCGCCATTGTCAAAGCCCGGGTGCGCACCCATCTGGAATTAAAACGGCACCGTGAGCACCTGGAGAAAATGGTGGAAGAGCGGACCCACGACTTGCACAAGGCCTTAAAGCTCCTGCAGGCCAAAAAGGAAAGCGAATTCCGTCAGGCGGCGGAGATACACAGCGGCAGACTTGCCGCCCTGGGTGAAATGGCCACCTCAATGGCGCATGAAATAAACCAGCCCCTCAATGTCATCTCCATCACCGTCCAGGGATGGCAGCTTCTGCACCGGCGCGGCCTGTTGACCAAGGAAAAGATGTTGCATGACGTGCAGGTTCTGCTTGACAATGTATGCCGCATTACCCGGTTGATCGATCATGTCCGCACCTTGGGGCATCCGTCCCAGGATATAGGCAATTTTTATCTGCAGGACGTCGTAAAAGATGCCCTGTCCCTCTGCCGTATGCAGTTTCTCAACCACGGCATCACCATCAATGTTGCTATTGATGATAATGTCCCGCCTGTCAAAGCCGTGCAGGCGGAGTTCGAGCAGGTTCTGCTTAATCTCCTGTCAAATTCCAGATACGCGCTGGCTGAAAAGAAGGTGGGGGATGCCGATTTCGAGCCCACTGTCAACATTGCCGTCTGCCGCAGGGATGACAAGGTCTGTCTGGCCATTGAAGACAACGGCGGCGGCATTGAGCCCATGGCCGAGGAATATGTTTTCGAACCCTTTTTTACCACCAAGCCGGTGGGGCAGGGGACTGGACTTGGTCTGAGCATCTCCAGGCAACTGATGCTCAAATTTGACGGCGATCTGGTCCTGATCAATTCTCCAGGGCAGGGTGCCCGTTTTGAGGTCCTGTTGCCCGGCTGAGCCGGTAAAAAAACAGGGTTTTGGTCTCAGGTTACAGGGCGCGCAGATATTCGGGCGTCAATCTTTTTTCGCCGCTAAGGGCCTGGTCGATGGCGGCAAGCACCATTGCCTTATCGCGGCTGAGGCGGCAGTTGATGGGGAGATAATTGGAGGCATGATTGGCCTGGAACTGCGCCCGGTTGATGGTAATGTTTTCCACCATCAGCCGCAGTTCATGCAGCATCTCCATCTGGTTTGGCAGGGTGAATTTTCCCGATTTTTCAAGAAGATAGAGCTTAGTGTTGGGAAGAAGCATGAGGGTCAGCACGGCGATCTGGTTGGCGGACATGGCTGATACCACCCGGCCGGTTTCCATTGCATGCTCCCTGGAAAAATCTGTCCCGCCAATGCCGAGCAGGACCGTCAGGGACAGAAACAGGCCGGCCTCCCTGACCCGCTGGCCGGCCCCGATCATTTTGGCTGCATCAGCGCCCTTGCTGATGTTTTGTAAAATCCTGTCCGAGCCGCTTTCAAGCCCCATATAAACCCGGTCAAGGCCGAGACTTTTCAGCTCTTGCAATTCCTCGGTGGATTTGCGCAAAACAGACTTGGCGTTGCCGTACAGGCTGATCCGGTTCACCCAGGGAATCTTCCGCCTGATGCGGGCCAGCAGATCGACCAGGCGACGCTGGGGGATGATCAGGGCATCCCCGTCCGCCAGAAAGACTCTCTTTTGCCGTTTGCAGTAGGCGGCGGCAAAATCGATATCCTGATCCACCACCTCGTCCTGCTTCAGCCGGAAACGGACCCCCTTATAGGTGCCGCAGAAGGTGCATTTGTTGTGGGAGCAGCCGACCGTGACCTGCAGGATGATGGAGTCGGCCTCACTGGGAGGCCGGATGATCATGCCTTCGTAATGCACTTTGCTCAGGCGCTCTTGGCAAATTCCTTCATGAAGGCAACCAGATCAATGACCCCCTGTTTGGGGAAGGCATTGTAGATGGAGGCCCGGATGCCGCCGATGGAGCGATGCCCCTTCAAGCCGTCCAGACCGCGCTTGGCCCCTTCCTGGACAAACCTGGCCTCAAGCTCGGGAGTCGGCAGGTTGAAGGTGACGTTCATCAGCGAACGGGAGTCCTTTCTGGCGTGTCCCCGGTAGAAATCCATGCTGTCAATGGCCTCATAGAGAATGGCGGCCTTTTCCCGGTTGATCTTTTCAATGGCCGGCACTCCGCCGATTTTTTTCAACCATTTGCACACCAGACCGATGGTGTAAATGGCAAAGCAGGGCGGGGTGTTGAACATCGAACCTTTTTCCGCATGGGTTTTGTAACGGAACATGGTCGGCACCGTCTCGGCAACCCGGTCAAGCAGGTCTTCCCGGACAATGACCAGGGTGGCCCCGGCCGGTCCGATGTTCTTCTGTGCTCCGGCGAAAACCAGCCCAAAGGGAGTGATGTCAAACGGGCGGGACATGATGTCCGAACTCATATCGCAGACCAGCATTTTGTCTGATTTGGGCATGGTATGAAACTGGGTGCCGTAGATGGTATTATTGGAGACAAAGTAGAGATACTCGGCAGCCGGATCAACCGTATAGTCGCCGTCAGCGGGGACATGGTCATATTTTGAGCCTTCACTTGAATAGGCCACCTGGGCGCTGGCGACAATATTCGCCTCTTTGATCGCCTTCTTGGCCCACACCCCGGTATTAAGGTAGGAGCCTTTTTTGCCGGGTCCCAAGAGGTTCATGGGAACCATGGCGAATTGGGTGGAGGCGCCGCCCTGGAGGAAAAGGACCTGGTAGTTCTGCGGTACGTTCAGCAGTTCCCTGATCAGGTTTTCCGCCTCTACGGTGATAGCCATGAAATCCTTGCTGCGATGACTCATTTCAATGAGGCCGATACCCTTATTGTTGTAATTGACAATATCTATCGCCGCCTGCTGCAGAACCTCAACTGGCAGGGTGGCTGGTCCGGGGCTGAAATTATAAACTCTATCTGGCATGATGCGATCTCCTTAACCGGTTTATTGTCCGGCGACTCGTAAATTTATGTTGACGAAAAACTTAATAAATTCGGTAAAATAACCTACAAAATGATGCCGACTCTTTTCAGGCCGCCGATTCCTCCCTGGAGGTTTACGGTATTTTTGCTGCTGCTCTGCAGCATGCACATGGCATCATAGGAGCGGCTTCCCGCGTTGCAGACCAGCACGATTTCCCGGTCCGCCGGCAGCTCGTCCAGCCGCTGCCGCAATTCATTATTGGGAATGTTCAGCCAGTGCGGACCGTATTTTGCCATCAGCGGTTCGCCCTGGGCTGCGGCCCGGACATCGACAAACAGGGTGTTGCTGGCGCCGCGGTTGGTAAAACGCTCCATGAATTCGTCCTGGTTGATCACCCGGTTGCGGCCTTCCAGGATATTCTGGGCGGTATTGGCCAGGACATTAATGATATCCATGGCAGCAGCAAAGGGAGGGGCATAGGGAAACTCCAGGTTGGCAATATCCTGGACCGTGGGCCGGTATTTGAGTATGCCCGCCACGGCGCCGATCCTGGCCAGCAGGCTGCTGTTGTTGGGGCCGATGCCCTGGACGCCCAGGACCCGCTGGGTGCCTTTTTCCACCACCATCTGCATATAGAGCATGCTGCTGTCAGGATAAAAATGAGCCTTGTCGGCCTGCACCACAAAGGCAGCCAGGGCGTCAAAACCGAGGGATTTGGCTGCTTCCAGGCTGAGGCCGGTTTTTGACACGCAGTTGTCAAAGAGCTTGATGATGAAGCTGCCGACCACCCCGTCAAAGGTTTCCGGTTTGCCGGCGAGATTGGAGCCGATTACCCGGCCCTGACGATTGGCCAGAGAGCCCATGGGGGCATAGGTGCTGCCGCCTGCGACCAGATCCGGCATCTCCACGCAGTCTCCGCCGGCGTAAATGTTCGGGTCTGAGGTCTGCATGCGCCGGTTGACCACAATACCGCCAAAGGAACCGATGGCCAGCCCTGCCTCGCGGGCCAGCCCGCTGTTGGGACGGACCCCTACGGCCAGGATGACGAGATCCGCCGCAATGGTGCGTTTGTCCGTCTTGACTCCGGTCACCTTGCCATCTTCCACACAGAAGGATGTTGCCCGTTCCGAGGTGTAAGCAGCAACCCCTTTTTCTTCAAGATGACGTTGTGCCATCAGGGCAATGTTTTTATCAATCAGGCGGGGCAGAATCTGGTCCATCATTTCCACCACCGTGGTCTCCGCCCCCCACAGATCGGCCATGGCCTCGGCCATCTCCAGACCAATGGCCCCGCCGCCAAGAACAACGGCCCGGCCCACGCGGCCCTGGGAAAGCCGTTCTTTTATGGCAACGGCTTTATGGATATCGCTGATGGTAAAAATGCCGTCAGCCTCCACGCCGGGGATGGGGGGGGTAAAAGGGGAGCTGCCGGTGGCCAGAACCAGCTTGTCATAGGGCAGTATCTCTTCCCGGCCTGAGTTGACATCCTTGATCAGTACTTGTTTTTTCTGGCGGTCAATTTTTAAGGCCCTGGTGCCGGTGCGCACGGCAAAGCCCTTTTCCCGGGCAAAATAGTCCGCATCGCGCAAACTATGGAAGGAGGTTGAGCGCAATCCTTCGGCCTCGGCCACATCCCCGCAGACATAGTAAGGGATGCCGCAACCGCCATAGGAGATAACGGAATCCTGGTCGATTAAGGTAATCTCGGCAGTCGGGTCGAGACGTATGGCCCGGCTTGCCGCCTTGGGGCCTAGGGCAACGCCGCCAATGATAAGAATTTTCTGTGACATTTCCGAACACCTGGCACGATTGAATTGCTGATATGGTAAATTCCCTGGCTGAAAAATCTGCAATAATAGTGTAAATAAGGAACTCTGTCATCTACTTTACTGCAATTTATAGCATAAACAATATGTTCGCATCTGCTGAGAAACCGAAACAAAAAATCATCGTGCTGGCCGGCCCGACGGCCATCGGCAAGACGGAACTATCCCTTGCCATGGCCGAAGAGTTCGGCTGTGAGATCCTCTCCATGGATTCCATGCAGATCTATAAATATATGGATATCGGCACGGCCAAACCCACCATGGCAGAACGCCGACGCGTGCCCCATCATCTCCTGGATTTTGTCGATCCTGCCGAGCCATATAATGTAGGGTGTTATGTGAGCGATGCCCGGAGAGTAATCAAAGAGATTGCCGTTAGAAACCGGTTGCCCATGCTGGTGGGCGGCACCGGGCTCTACATGGCAAGACTGCTGGATGGTATTTTTGAGCTGCCGGAGGTGCCCCGGGAAATCAGGGACAGGGTGCAGGCCCAACTGCAGGAAAAGGGGCATGCGTTTCTGCACGCTGAACTCGCAAAAGTCGATCCGGAGAGTGCGGCCAGAATCCACCTCAATGACAGTCAGCGTTTGAGCCGGGCCATGGAGATCTGGCAGGCCACGGGCATCCCCTGGAGCCGCCATCTGCAAATCGAGCAGCAGGAAAGAACCAGGCAGAGGGCAGGTTATGACGTAATGAAAATCGGGCTCAACTGTGACCGCACCATGCTCTACGACCGGATCAACAGAAGGGTGGAGATCATGGTGGAGCAGGGGATTTTGCCGGAGGTCGAAAATCTGCTGGCCATGGGTTACGCCCGAGAGCTCAACCCCATGCAGTCCATCGGCTATAAGCACATGATCAACTATATCGATAAAATATGGCAGTGGGAGGATGCACTTGCCTATCTGGCCCGGGATACCCGGCGCTATGCCAAAAGACAGCTGACCTGGTTCAGCCGGGATGAGGAGATCCGCTGGTTCAGGCCGGCCGAGGCTGACGCGATCAGAGCGATAATTAATAAATTTGTCAGGCATTAGCGCGGTTGTATGAAAAATATCGATAAATCAAAACGATAATAGCATTTAGTGATCTAAAAAATTAATTCTCAAAATAGAAATATGAGCCCCATTCGCAAACAAATCAGAACCAGAATCCAGGACCAGCAGGTTTACAGGGGAGCGCAGGAGCTGGGTTTTTCCGCTCTGCAGGCCAGGATCATTGCCGGCAGGGCAACTGGGCAAGGAGGCTATGATAATCTGGAACACATTCTGTTCCCGGCCCTGAAAAATCTCCATCACCCTGAGCTGCTGCGGGACAGCGGCAGGGCGGCAGATTATATCGCCAAGGCGGTCAGGGAACGGAAACGAATCGGCATTCTCACCGATTATGATGTGGATGGCATCTGTTCCCATGTGGTTGTCTATGAATCTTTAAAGCATTTTGCCGTAAGTGAGCGCAGCCTGATCAGTCTCATCGGCCATAGGATGCAGGACGGCTACGGTATCAGCGCAACTCTCGTTGACAAGATACTGGCCCTGGACAAAACCCCGGAGCTGATCATTACCGCGGATTGCGGATCATCGGATGAGCAGCAGATCAGCCGGTTGAAAGAGTGCGGCATAGCGGTGATTGTCACGGACCACCACACTATTCCTGTTGAGGGAATTCCTGCATCTGCGGTGGCAACGATCAATCCCAGCCGCAAAGATTGCCTCTATCCTGATAAATTCATCTCAGGCTGCATGGTCAGCTGGCTGCTGATGTGTCTGGTGCGAAGCCGGCTTATCGGCTGCGGCGTTCTGGCCGACGACACGGCAAAACTCGGCGGGTTGCTTGATTTTGTTGGGCTCAGCACCGTCGCCGATGCGGTCACCTTCACCAGCCCGACCAACAGGGCGGTAGTCAACGGTGGGCTGCAGGTAATCAATCAATTGACGAAACCGCCCTGGTTTGCGCTGGCGAAACAGCTGGGCAAAAACGAAAGGAATCCTTTTACCGTGGAGGATCTGGCCTTTCAGATTGCCCCACGCATAAATGCCCGGAGCAGAATGGCTGATCCGTATGCGGCGCTCAATTTCTTCACGGCCTGCGATGCGCGCCAGGCAGGTGAACATCTGCAGAGACTGGAAAAAAACAATGAGGAAAGAAAGATTACTGAGCGTAATATGGTGAAAATAGCCCGGCAGAAGGCGAACAAATTGCAAGAATCACAGCGCAGTTCACTGGTGATTTCTGATGGTGATTTCCATGCCGGGGTGCAGGGCATCGTCGCTTCCCGGCTGGTTGACGGCTTCGGCAAACCGACTGTGGTGCTGAGCCCGGTGCAGGAAGGAGATATTCTGTCGGGTTCCGCCAGGACAATTCCCGAGGTGCATCTTCTCAGGGTTCTGCAGAAAATACACGAGCAACATCCGGATCTTTTTCTGTCGTTTGGCGGGCACAGCGGCGCTGCCGGGCTGAAAATTAAAAAAGAGAAACTTGTTCTCTTTTGTGAAGCCTTTGAAAAAAACGTAGAGGAAGAGATTCAGAACAGGAACCTTGTGCCGTTTATCCTGACTGACGGGGATCTGGAGGTTGAGCTGTTAAACCTGGAAACCTTGGCTGAACTGCAAAAGCTCGAACCATACGGTCGAGAGTTCGAGGAGCCTGCCTTTACCGGAATTTTCACGATCACCAAAACGCGGGTTGTGGGGGCTGAGCCGGTGCATCTCGCCTTAAAGCTTGAGAAAAAAGGAAGAGAATTTCAGGGCATCTGGTTTAACGCCATGGAAAATCCTGGTGACAGGCAAACGATTAATGAGGGAACTACAATAAGATGCGCTTATAAGCTCAAGCTTAATGCCTTCAGGGGGCAGAGAAATTTGCAGTTGCTGGTCGAATATGCTGAGCTGGAGTAACCCGAAGCTGGTTTCGTTCAGCTGGTTTTTCTTAAGTTTTCCTGTCAGTAATCCCGACTTCCTTTTTCCTTGTCAGATCGACATAATCGATTCATGGTTGATTGAGGGGAGAACACTTCGTGTGTATCTATTTGATTTTATAATATTTAATAAAACTATACATAATATACATTATGCGACATTGTAATATGCTGTTTTCTTTTCATCCATTGAGTGCTAAATTTACGAGCTTTATTGAGACCCCACCGCCAACCTCTGCCTGTATGGAGATAATAAAATAATGACCAGGGAATTTTATCAGGAACCGCTAGTCAGCCGTTATACAAGCATTGAAATGCAGAAGATATTTTCTGAACAGTCGAAATTTGCCACCTGGAGACGCTGCTGGATTGCCCTTGCCGAGGCCCAGCATGAGTTGGGTCTCACGGATATCGTTACCCGGGCCATGGTTGATGAGCTGAAGCAATTTGAGACAAACATCAATTTCGATGTTGCGGCCCGGAAAGAAAAAGAAATCCGCCATGATGTCATGGCTCATGTTTACGCTTACGGACAGCAGTGCCCGACGGCGGAACCGATTATCCATCTCGGCGCCACTTCACAGTTCGTCGGCTGCAATACTGATCTTATTTTGCAGCGTAAGGCCCTGTCATTAATAAAAAAAGCAGTCGTGAACGTCATCGCCAATCTTGCCGCCTTCTGCCGCAAACATAAAAATCTGGCCACCCTTGGCTACACCCATTACCAGCCGGCCCAACCGACCACCGTTGGCAAGCGGCATACCCTTTATATTCAAGATCTTATCATGGATCTTGATTATATTGAGTCCCTGGAGAAGCAGTTCAAGGCCCGGGGGGTCAAGGGCACGGTGGGCACTCAGGCCACTTTTATTGAACTGTTTAAAAATGACCATGAAAAGGTCAGGCAGCTTGACCGGCTGGTGGCGCACAAGTTGGGGTTTGATCAGGTTTTTGCCGTTACCGGCCAGACCTATACCCGCAAACTGGATATGAAAACCGCTGAAACCCTGGCCGGTATCGGCGCCTCCTCTCATAAATTCGCCGTTGATCTGCGCCTGCTGTCAAATCTTAAGGTGCAGGAAGAACCTTTTGCCAAGGACCAGGTTGGCAGTTCCGCCATGGCCTATAAGAGAAATCCCATGCGCAGTGAACGTATGACAGGTCTTGCCCGTAAACTGATGGGTCTTCCTGCCAATTTTGCCGCGACCTTCGCCAATCAATGGTTCGAGCGCACCCTTGATGATTCCGCCATCCGCCGCATGGATATTCCCCAGGCCTTTCTCCTCACCGATGCCATACTTAAGCTTTATCTCAATATTACGAGCGGAATGGTTGTTTTTCCGAAACAAATTGAACGTCATCTGCGCATGGAGCTGCCCTTCATGGCCACGGAAAAAATACTCATGGCCTGTGTAGAAAAGGGACAAAGCCGGCAGGAAATGCATGAGGTGATCAAAAAACATTCCATCGCCGCCGGAAAAGTCGTGAAGGAGGAAGGCCGTGACAACGATCTGCTGACCCGTCTGGGTGAAGATCCGCTTATCCCCTTCACCACCGCCGAGCTTGAGGCAATGGTTGGTACCGGCCAGGAATTCACCGGGCGGGCTGCTGAACAGACTGATGAATTTCTTGCTGAAGTTGTCGAACCACGCCTGGCAGCTTACCAGAATTTGTTAGGAAATGTTGATAGTGAACTCAAGGTATGACATACTTGTCTGAAACCCGGAAACTGTATCTGCGTATCGACCCCCGCCGGATTCATTATTTAAAGTTTCTTTTGGAAGGTTATGATGGTATGGCTATCCTTTCAACCATAGATGTGCAATCCGGCCTGGTATTGGTCCGTTATCCCTGTTATTCACAGCTTGTTCTCTTTGAGCTGTTGGCGGATCTGGCGGCGGATCTCACACGTACAACCTGATGAGAGTTTTAGCTATGAACCGTATCTTGTTGATAATATGTTTTTTTTGTTATTTTTTTCCGGTGGTTTCTTTGGCGGCTGAAAATAATGATACCACCCTGAGTCTGGAGCAATGCATTGAAATTGTTGTTGCCAGCAACCCTGAACTTGCCATGGCCAGGGCTGATCTGGAAAACAGGGAGGCCTTGCTCCAGAGTTCCAAAAAAGACCTCTACCCTACCCTCTCCGCCCAGTACAGTTATCTGCATCAGCCGGATGAAATGTATACGCTGCCTGATTTATTCACATATGGGGTAACCGCTGAACAGCCCCTTTATAAAGGTAAATCTCTCGTCACATCCGTCAAGCAGGCTGAATTATCCCGTGAATCTTCGCAGCTCGCCATTGAACAGCTTACCAATGCTCTGGTTTTTGAAGTTTATGGCCGCTATTATGAGCTGCTCCGGGCTTTAAAACTCGAGGAGGAGGCCCGGCAATCAGTCCTGCGTCTTCAGTCCCACCGCAAGGATGCCAATGCCTTTTATGAGGCGGGCCTTATCCCGAAAAATGACATGCTGCAAAGCGAGGTTGAGCTTGCCCAGGGTGAACAGGATCTCGTTGATGCGGAGAATGCGTCCGCCATGGCCAAATCACGCTTGAATGTGTTGATGGAGCGTCCTGTAGGTTCTTTATTGAATATTGAAGATCATAGTGATTATGTCATTCAGGATATCAATTGGGATGAGGTCATCGAAAAGGCCCGGAAAAACAGAGCGGAAATCGCCCAGTCTGATAAGGCCGTACAGATTGCTGAAAATGATATCATCCTCAAAAAAGCGCCTTTTCTTCCCACGATTACCCTTTCCGCCAGCTACGACCGGGTGGGTGATGAAGTTGGAGCAGCCCAAGCGCCGGGGTTCCCCGGTGAGGTGAAAACCGTCAAGGCTATTGCCACCTGGCAACTCTGGACCTGGCTGAAAGATCGTGATGAGGTTGTTGCTGCCGAGAAAAATCTGCAGAAAGCAAAAAAATCAGTCACCAAAACGGTCAATGAAGTTACGCTGGATGCCAGGAATTCCTATCTCCGCCTTGAACAGGCTGCCAAAAGAATTAAGGTATCTGAAAAGGCCATCGAACATGCCAGGGAGAATTATCGCATCAATCAGGCCCAGTATCAGGCCCAACTTGCAACTTCGACGGATGTTCTTGATGCGCAGACTCTCTTGAGCCAAGCCATGACAAATTATTATGATGCGTTATATGGCTACCAGCTCGCTTTGGCTGCAATCGATAAATCAAAAGGATTGTTTGGACAGCGTTACAGTAAATGAACGAAAAAAAATTACTTTATATAGAAACCTTCGGCTGCCAGATGAATGACCGTGATTCGGAAATCATGCGTCAGCTTCTTGCAAAGGGATATGAGCCGACGGATGCCATCCAGGCGGCTGATGCCATCATTGTTAACACCTGCAGCATCCGTGACAAGGCAGAGCAAAAGGCCTACAGTCTGCTTGGCGCCCTGCGGAAGAGGAAACGGGACAATCCCGGACTGATCATTGCCGCCACCGGCTGTGTCGCCCAGCAGGAAGGGGCCAAAATGCTTTCCCGCATGCCCCATGTGGATCTTGTGGTGGGGCCGCAGAACATCTACCAGCTGCCGGAACTTTTTGTCAAGGCTCAGCAGCTGCGGAAAGGTATCGTGGCAACGGATATGGCCAAATCCTTTCATATCCCCCCATTTCTTCCCTCCCTGCAACAGGGAAATCCGCACAAGCGTTTTGTCACCATCATGCAGGGATGCAACAACTTCTGCACCTATTGCATCGTTCCCTATACCAGGGGCCGGGAAGTCAGCAGAAAACCAGAAGATATTCTGGCTGAGGTAAGCCATCTGGCCGCGGGTGGGGTCAAGGAGGTCACTCTGCTCGGCCAGAATGTCAACTCCTATGGTAATGATCATCCTGACGGCAGCAGGACCAGTTTCGCCTCTCTGCTCAGGCGGGTAACGGAAATAAAAGGTCTGGTAAGAGTACGCTTCACCACCTCAAACCCCAAGGATCTTTCCGAAGAGCTTATGCAATGCTTTGCTGATCTGGAAAAACTCTGCCCGCATTTTCATCTCCCTGTCCAGTCCGGATCAAATGCCATTCTGCAGCGCATGAATCGTAAATATACCATTGAGCACTATCTGGAAAGGGTTGAAAAACTGCACAGCTACTGCCCCGGGATTGTCTTGACCACCGACATTATTGTCGGTTTCCCAGGCGAGACCGAGGCGGATTTTCAGGCAACCATGGATCTTATTGAAAAAGTCCGCTATCACAGTGCCTTTTCATTCAAATATTCGAATCGGCCGCCGGCAAAATCATGCCAGTTTGCTGATTCGCTCACCAGGGAGGAAAAAGAGGAGCGGCTGGCTGTGCTCCAGACCCGCCTGCAGCAGATTACCCTGGAAAGAAACAGGGAGTGCATCGGGCGCCGCATGGAACTCATGGTGGAAGGAGAAAGCCGGGCTGCTGACGGGCAGTGGTCGGGACGAAGCGATACCAACCAGATTGTCAATTTTCAGAGCCGGGATGCCCTGGTGCCGGGGCAACTCGTGCAGGCCGTCATCCAGGAGGCCTGCCTGCACTCACTGCGCGGCAAGCTATTACCTTAGAAGAGATGCCTTTGTCGATTATCAGGCCATCTTGCCACAGAACGGAGATATTATGATCGATTTGCATACCCATTGTTTTTTCAGTGACGGTGAACTGGTTCCTGCCGAGCATGTCCGCCGGGTTGAGGTTCTCGGCTATGAGGCGATTGCCATAACCGATCATGCCGATTCCTCGAACATTGATTTCATCCTGCCCAGAATCATCAAAGCCGCGACCGATATGAACCGTTATTCCATCACCCGGCTTCTGGCCGGAGTTGAGCTGACCCATGTACCGCTGGAGTTGATGGATGAATTAACCCGTTACGCCAGAAAACTGGGCGCTGAGATCGTTGTGGCCCATGGGGAGACGGTGGTAGAACCGGTGCGGCCGGGGACAAACAGGGCGGCTCTGAAGGCAGGGGTTGATCTGCTGGCCCATCCTGGTTTGATCACGGTGGAGGATGCCCGGCTGGCTGCGGAGAAAGGTATTATGCTGGAGTTGTCAGGACGCAAGGGTCATTCTCTGACCAATGGCCATGTGGCCAAAATGGCTGAGAAGTGCGGGGCAAAGCTTGCGGTAAACGCTGATGCCCATGGACCGGGGGATTTTTTAACTCCGGATATGGCAAGGATAGTGGCGCTCGGCGCTGGTTTAACCCTGGAGCGCTATGAACAAATTCGCCGGGATATGGCGGATTTTGTCGGCGCTATCTGCCGATAGGCGGGAGGGTTCTCACAGAGAGCAGTATTTCTTGATCACGGCAAATTTTTGCGGGCCGATACCCTCTACTGCCAGCAATTCGTTCATGTCGCGAAATTTTTTTCTTTGGTTGCGTAAGTCAATAATTCTTTCCGCCAGCCTGGGGCCAATTCCGGGAATCGTCTCCAGCAGGATGCTGTCTGCGCTGTTAAGCGCCACCGGCAGGAAGACAAACGGTCTCATCTCCGCAGAAAGATGCGCGGGAGATAAAAGGGGTGCCGCCCAGCTGGCAACTTGCCGGTCATGTTCACCGGAGCCAGAGTCCTCCTCGGCCTTCATCTGCGCCAATGAGCTGAATCCAGCCAGGAAACCGGCAACCAGCAAAACCAGAATACGGTAATCCCTGCCGCCGGTTGTCTGGCCGCTGTTATGCTTTTTTTCTTTCATCCTTCATGAGTTTGTAGGTGATACTGTCAACCAGTGCCTGCCAGCTTGCCTCAAGGATATCGTGGGAAACCCCGACGGTTCCCCATTCTGAGTCGCCATCCCTTGATTCGATCAGTACCCTGACCCGGGCGCCTGTCCCGCGGTCGCTTGCCAGTACGCGGACACGGTAATCATCCAGCCACATTTCCGCCAGTGAAGGATAAAACTGGGTCAGCGCCTTGCGCAACGCATTATCCAGCGCATTGACCGGGCCCTCTCCCAGGGCGGCAGTGTGCACCATCTCCCCCCCCACTTCCAGCCGGATGGTCGCCTCAGCCTGGGGCGGCTGATCCATCTCGGATTTCTGGTTGATGACGCGGAAACCAAGCAGGGTGAAATAGCGGCGCTGGGCTCCCAGGGCGCGGCGCATCAGGAGTTCAAAGGAAGCCTCGGCTCCTTCATACTGAAACCCCTGGTTCTCCAGCGTTTTCAGCTCCTTCAGGATGGAGGTGACCACCGGGTCCTTGCTGTCCAGATCGATGCCGAATTTTTTGGCTTTATGCAGGACATTGCTGCGGCCTGACTGGTCCGAGATGAGAATTCTGCGGACATTGCCCACCTTTTCAGGCTCAATATGCTCGTAGGTCAACGGATTGCGTTTCACCGCGCTGACATGGATGCCGCCTTTATGGGCAAAGGCGGAGGTCCCCACGTAAGGCTGGTACCTGTTGTGGGGAAGATTGGCCAGCTCATTGACATAGCGGGAGGTCTCGCTTAATTTTTTGAGATGGTGCGCCGCATGGAAGGTATAATCCATTTTCAGGGCCAGGGCCGGCATAATGGAGGTGAGGTTGCCGTTGCCGCACCGCTCACCATAGCCGTTTATCGTCCCCTGCACCTGGGTAGCGCCCATGGAAATGGCCACCAGAGAGTTTGCCACTGCGGTTTCCGAATCATTATGGGCATGGATGCCGATTCCCACATCATGACCGCCCTGGGTGAGATGATTTTTTACCTGGAGAATAATATCCGGGATTTCCGTGGGAAGCGTACCGCCGTTTGTATCGCACAGCACGAGGATTTCGGCGCCTCCCCTGACAGCCCGGTCAAGGCTTGCCAGGGCATATTCCCTGTTTTTCTTGAACCCGTCGAAAAAATGCTCGGCATCATAGAAAAGATGTTTGACGTGGGGCCGCAGATAAGACAAGGAATCTTCAATGATGGTTAAATTATCCTCAAGTCCGATGCGCAAGGCTTCATGGACATGGATATCCCAGCTCTTGCCGAAAATGGTGATCACCGGGGTTTGCGCGGCAATCAGGGCCTGGAGATTCCCGTCAGTCTCGGCAGAATTACTAAACAGCCTGGTGCTGCCGAAGGCGGCTATCTGGGAATGTTTCAACTCGTAGTTCCTGATTTCTTCAAAATACCTGGTGGCCGCGGGATTTGATCCGGGCCAGCCACCCTCAATGAAATCAATACCAAGCTGATCCAGTTTCAGGCTTACCCTTACCTTGTCTTCAACGGACAGATTGAAATTCTCCGCCTGGGTTCCGTCACGCAGGGTTGTATCGTATATTGTCAGCTGTTTGCTCATAGCCAGATAGTTATCCTAGGAGTCTGTCGGAGTTTGAGCGGTTATTTTTCATGACAGAGTAACCTCGTCAAAGTCGGGCAGGTAGATTTTTTTTAACAGTTGCGTTTATTCACCTATGTGAATTGAGCGAAATGCC